>ERZ1292632.243-Hain-H43-01um-R2-243-length-57695-cov-66_pt1 | contig 55448 bp, 69 predicted proteins | sample MGYA00564407_ERZ1292632 | MGnify/ENA primary metagenome ERZ1292632 (study PRJEB36523, sample SAMEA6512637) | groundwater metagenome | collected 2019-01-08 | study: AquaDiva: Metagenomics assemblies of 32 groundwater samples | reverse complement strand
AGGGCATCTTCCGCAAGTGTTGCGGCGGGCCTTCCGTGTCTGTGTAGCAAAGGAGTCTGTTGTGTCTGAGCAAGTCGGCTGGACGATTGCGGGGTTTCTGGCGGCGTGTGTGTTCACCTGCGGGATCATCTTTGGCGGGTCATGCCGAGTGCTGTGCGAGCAGGAGCGCACGAAGCGCCACGCGGCGGAAATCGCGGCATTCGGGCGCGCGCTGCCGCTCAACGCATCCGCCAACGACAACGGCAACTGAGCGAAGGAGAACGCTGTGGCTGAGAATGCGACGACGGGCGGCGCAAGTAGTGGGGGCGGCCTGGGCCTGCCTGTAACTAAGGACACGCTGGGCATGGCGACAAGGCTTGCGGCGGCGACTGGGCAAATCGCTCAGGGGCATCTGCTTGTCCATCAGGCGCTCACGACTGGGGCGTGCGCTGACATTCAGGTTGCCGACCTGTGCGGCCTGCTGGCCATCGCTCGCGGCATGGTTCGCGCGTGGGTCGAGACGAACAGGCCGGGAGCGAAGCCTGGCGACACTTCCGCCCGGCCCCCCGTGGACGGCGAGTCGCGGCCTAAGTGAGGAGCCACGGCAATGAGCGATGTGCGCGAAGTGGTGCGCGTTCCGCCCGGCATTGCGGCGCTGTCCGGCATCTTTTGCGGATGTGGAGACGGCGATGCTGCGTGGGCGGAGGTTCTGCGCCACCTTGAGGCAGCGGATGCTGGCAAGGGCGCACGGGAAATGGGCGAACCGTGGTCAGGCCCGGACTACATTGTGTCCTACCTGCTTAACCGCTTTGATCTGTTGGGGCATGGTTGTAGCGTTCACTTTTGCTGGCTGAATGCTCCCGGAAAGGATGCCATCGCATTCTTGCGCAAGTGGGGCGCAAACTGGCAGGCGGCTGGCCCAGAGTTTGTGGACGATGATGACGTTCACCACGAGAGTTTTGACTGAGGAGCAAGGCATGTCTGAGCGCTGGCCGAACATCTTTGAGCCGGGCCGCGTGATTCAGATCGCGCACGACACGCACCACCCCAAGTACAACCTGTGGAGCGGGGGCATTCCGGCCATCTGGCGCGTCCGCACGTTCTGGGGGCTGTGGAGCAAGCTGGTGATCGCGTGGGGTACGTCCGAGAACACGCTCGTTTGCGCTCCGTTCCCCGTGCCCCCCGGCAGCGACGCGGAGCAAGTGCACGGTGTGCGCTTCGCGGCTACGAAAGTGCCGTGGGATTACGAGCGCAATCTGGTGCCAGAGGACGTGCTGCCGGGCGTTGACGGCCCGACGGCGGGCGACTACGCGCGGGCGAATCACTGCGATGGGGGCGTCAAGGGCGCGTACGTGCGGGCGAATCACTGCGATGGGGCGTCGAAACTCACATGGACATTCCTGGACACGGCGACGGGCAAGGAAACGCCCGCGGCGATGGGCGACATCCCGCTGCTCGTGGCCGATCTCGCAGCGAATCCTTTGGGTAGTGAATGCGTGCCAGCAACCGTGGTCCCCGTGGTGCGCACGCTGCACATGACGGCAGCCGCAGTGCAAACCGTCCCCGGTGGCTTTGTGCTGGTTGACGTGAAAGCCGCCGGCCCCCTGGGCGACATTCCCACGCTCACGTTTGACGACATGCAGCCACATGCGGACGGTCAGCCATCCCCTGAAGTCGAGGCCGGCCCCCTGGGCGACGCGGGCGCTGAGGGCGCGCCAGAAAGCAAATGGGATAGCTGGGTATGCGACGCATGCCACTGCCTCGCCCATTTTCTTCCCGGCTCTGTCGTATCGTTGCTTCGCTGCCCCTGCGGCGGAAAGTATCACCGAGACCCGGCCGACGCGGGCGTGAAGGGAGAGCCGCGATGAACATCGGTCGTTCGGGCAGCACGGGTGCCCCAGCACAAGCCCCGCCCGTCGCGCGCTTCGCCTACGGGCAGAAGGGCGAGCGCGGCAGATTCAAGTGCCCGTGCGGCAGCCGGCGGCGCTACCATAGCTGCTGCGGAAAACCGCGCAAGGGGGCCGCGAATGGTTCCTGACCGCCCCGGCCACTACTACTGGCGCGCGCGAGACGACTTCCACTGGCTGATCGTCCGCGTGCAGGTCGTGGTGGGCGATGCTGCGATTGTGCAGACGCGTTTCCGGGGCGACGTGGCGATGCCCCTACGCTTGGGCGTGTGGGGCGGCCCTGTGCCAACAGAACCCAGAATGGAGGCGGGGAAGTGAACCCAAAGTGCGCTCAGTCGGGCATAGTCGCGTGCAGGCCGCAGGCCGACCTCTGTCCGCTCAACTGCCCCAACTGCTACCAGCACAAGCCAAACTACTACGAGTCGCTGGAGTGGAGCAATTTCCCATCGCCAGAGGAGGCGGCGGGAAAGCTGGTGAGGGTAAACGATAGCAACGACTCGAACAATGGCGGCGTCATTAGCCTGCCCAAAGGCCATTGGTTGCTTGCCGATCATCCGCTGTATGAGTACGGCTGCTTTCGCCCGCGCGAAGCCTTGATCGCGCTTGTCGCCGACCTCTACGAGCACCCATTCTGGAACACATCGCTGCCGCGTTTCGACTTCCCCGGACCCGTTATCTTCACCGCGAACGGGCGGCAGCCGCTCTACGTGGACTGCCCCGCGAACGTCATGGCCGTGCGCATCCGCTGCAACTCTTGGGAGTGGTCAACGCTGTGGACGCTGGCGAACCACTACATGGCCCAGGGCGTGCCCGTGCTGTTGACGCCGATGCGCTACTATGACGTGCAGGACATCCCGCAGGGTGAACGCATTCACTACCAGCAACGCAAGCACATCCTCAACGAAAGCTGGCAGTTGGCGGACAACGCTCAACTCGACCTGCGGCGCAAGCTTGCCCATGTGTTGGGCAGCAGGGGCGTTCAATTGCTCATGTGCCACGGCCTGTGCAAGGACTGCGGGAACTGCGAGAAACTTTTCTGGCAGTGCCTCGACCGCATGGACACAGAGAGCAAGCCGCAAGAGGACGTGGCCGGTCTCTGCACCATTGGGGATTGACATGCCCATCACGCTCCCGACCTCCTTCACCGCGAACGGCGAGAAGTGGAAAGTCGAGTGGGTGGCGAAGTCGTCGGTGCGCGTCAACGGGTTCATGGCGAACGGGGGCGTCTATCCAGACAGGCATCTGATTCGCGTGTGTATTGGCACGAAGGCCAAGCCCTACGCAGTCGAGGCGATCTTGCACACACACGCTCACGAGCTTGGGCACGTTGTCACGCACTACACAGAGGAGGAGCGCATTGACCGCGAAGCGGCGCTTTACCTTGAAATCCGCCTGAGCGCTGGCACGGTGGACCTCGATGCGTGGGACGCGGCGTTTGCGAATGCTCGGAAGAAGCGAGCGAAAGGCAAGGAATCGGCGCGGCGCTAGACGCATTGCGCAGATCGTTCGCCCGCGTCGAACGAAAGCGCAGTGAAAGCTGCCGCGCGAAGGGAGCAAGCAATGCAGGACTGTGTAGATGAGCCTCCTAGTCCTGGCCGGCCTGGCGCTGCTCGGCTTTGTCGAGTGGCTGCTGGCCGTCAGGCGGGCCGTGTACGCCGCGCAGGGGAAGCGCTGGCGCTGTTCCTTCGTCGTGCTATGGGAGAATGTGCTTTCGCTTGCGGTGCTGGTCTACGTGGTTCGGGAATCGAGTTTGTGGCCGCTCCTCGCCTACTCCATTGGGGGTGGGGTCGGCGCGTGGTTCGGTGCCTCTCACAGCAAGGGAGACCGTGATGGAACGATGGGGCGTGGCGATCAGCGACCTGCACCTCGGCGGACTGACTAGCATCAGGCCACCCATCGTGCAGCTTGGAAGTGACAGCGAAGACCTTCACCACGGCCCCATCACCGCCCAGCTATGGAAGGCGTGGCAGGCGGCGATCAAGGCGCATGGCTCCCCCGACTTCCTCATCGTCGGCGGCGACATCGTGAACGGCAAGGCACGGAAGGACGAGGGTGTGGGCGTCTGGACTGCCGACCTCAAGAAGCAGGCCGAGTATGGGGCAGCGCTCATCAACCGGTGGAACGCCGACGTGGTGTTCGTCACCGAGGGCACGCGGTATCACGTTGACACGGTGAACGCCGACGAGCTTGCCGCCCGCGACGTGCATAACGCCGCCGACTACCACGGCATGTACGCCCCGCCCGATTGGAACCTGGACTTGTACGGGGCGGTTGTACACGTCTCGCACAAGATGGGCGGCACGAAGGTCTTCCAGTACCGCGGGACACCGCTTTCGCGCGAACTGACGATGAACCGTGTGATGAGTCGGGAAACTGAGGTCTTTCACGCCAACCTGATTCTACGCGGTCACGTTCACCACTTCTACCAGGTGCGGGCGGGAGCAAACTCCTGGTGCTGCACCATCCCGTGCTGGCAGTGCAGAACGAAGTACGAGGCGCTGGAAAACCCATTCGTGTGGATGCCCCAGATCGGCTACCTGGTGATCGCCATCGAGAAGGGGCGGATCGTGAAGGCCGAACCCATGCTGGCCGACGTGGTACAGCGGGCGGAACTCATTGACGTAGAGGAGGCGAAACGCCGTGTCAAAGCGCGTAACCAGACTGCCCGCCGTTGAGTTGACGCCAGAGGGTTACAACGCCGAGCTTGAGGCTGCTCCGGTGGAAATCAAGAAGCAGTTGTGGAGCAAGGCCGACCTGGCGATGATCAGCCGCTACTATCCGCAGGGCAAGAGTCCTATGCTCATCGGCCAATGCCTGTCCGTCAGGCGAAGCAAGCAGGCCGTGCAGAGCATGGCGCAGACGTTGGGCCTGAAGTTCGGTTCGGCTGCGACGGGAGGGCATGAACATGACCGCTGAGGGCATGACGGCTCTGGCGAAGCTCTACCTGGAATGCTCGCGCCACGCATCTTGGGCGGACATTCACTACTGTGACATGCACACCGTCGAGTCCGAGCTTGTGGGTCTTAGCGTCGCCGCGTTTTCCACGTTCGCGCAGCACTGCACTGTTGCGATGGCCGTGTCGTGCGCCCTCAAGCTGCCCGGCTGCACGGGCGGAACCTACCGGCAGGCATACGCCGAAGTGCTGGGAGCAAGGCCATGACTCGCCCGCGCCTCGTCACAGATATTTGCCCGCACTGCCGCGTGGCCGTGGGCACCTGTGAGATTCGCCAGCTTTACGACGGCGTGGCATACAGCCAGTGCCCCAAGTGCAAGCGTTGCTGGTCGCGCCAGGGCACACCACTGAAGCGCGGCCACCTGAGCAAGATCAACCGAGAGACCATCTTCACGCTGTAGGAGACAAGCCATGACCCCGACGAAGGAAGGATGCTACTACGCGCTGCTGTCCAGCGGCGACCCGATGGTGCCCGTATTCGTTCCCGACCCGAACGATCAGGGCGACGCGGCAAAGCTGATGCGTGCGACGCACGCCTGGGTGCTTGAGTGGGGCCCCCGCATCCCCTCCCCCGCTCTCTGAGGCCGAGCGCCTGAAACGCAAGGCCGCGTTCCCCCGCCCCTAGCCCCCGCCCGTAGCGCCCGGCGTCTGACTGATTGCCAGATTGCGAATCCTCAGATGCTCCTCAACGTGATGCTTTTGGCAGAGCCACATGACTTCCAAAGGCTTTGAGTAGTCGTCGTGATGACTCTCCGAGTCGATCCATCCGCATACCTCGCACGGTTCTCTCTGAATGTCGCCACGCATCACCGCTCTCATAACAGAGCTTCGGGCTTTCGCCCTGTCGGGATGGCGTTTTCGGTGTTGCATGCTGTACGCAGCCCGTTGCTTGGTGATGTGCTGGCCGTAACATTCTGGACAGACGTATAGACCCTTGGAGAGGGGCATCAGGCGCGAACACTGGCGAGCTACGCCGCAATGGTAGCATGATGTCCAGGCGGCGACTGGCAGTCGCCCCTTGATTGGTTGTGCGTCGTCATTGTGCCGAACCTTCCAGTCGGCCATGTACGCTCGCCTGCACGACCTACATTTGCCAACGGGAATTCCAAGAACGCCTTTCAGGAAATGCTCGGTGGGAAGGGCGCAATGGCAAGATGGGCAGACGCGAAAAACGGAGGGGGCGATGGGCGTTCTGGACATAAGGCAGACTCCTATGCAGAAGCCATGATGCGCTGCTCGATCACGTCGGCGCACTTGGCAGGCGGGGCCTTTGGGTTTTTCTTCCTGGCGGTCTCTGTAGCTCTCGCCTTGAGGACTTGCAGTCGCTCATAGGCTTCTGAACTGATTGCGACCCTGAGCCATCGTTGCATTCCATTTCTCCGTTGGGGGGGTATGGCGACACCAAAATTATACCACTGGCAGCGGTGCAAGTCAAGACGAAATGCACGAAAATGCAGAAAGTTGTATTTGCTGCCGGCATGTTGACATCGCATACCCGTTTGTGTTACGCTTGCTTCCGATGTGGTGTGCGAACGCGCACAGTTTGCGCCGCACTTCCGACTCGGAGGCAGCCGATGGCGCTCTCAGGACTCGACAAGGCCATCCTCGAAGCCCACGCCCGCTACGAGGGCAATCCCAAGCTCATCGGCAAGCACGCGCGCGAGAAGATGGGCGTTGAAGCGGCGGACATGCCCACGAAGCAGATTGAGGCGCGACTGAAGACGCTACTGGCGGGCAGCAACATCGAGGTGGCGGCGTTCTTGGAGCAGGAGCGCGCCCGCGACGAACTGCGGCGGCTGGGCAACAAGGAGAAGCTGGACGCCAAAGCCTACGATATTCAGGCGGGCCTGCTGGACCTCGATGTGACGATGGTGAGTAGCGCCAGCCAGCGCGTCCGCGATGCCGAAACCACGGCGTCGTGGTCAAAGGCCGTGGACTCCTCGGTGAAGCTCCGCAAGGAACTCAAGGTAAAACACCTGATGTACAACGTGGCCGCCATCACGCAGGCGATGCAAGAGAACGCGCAACTGCTGGCCGAGGACGCGGCGGTGCGCGAAGCTCAGGGAGAGGACAACCGGCCACAGCCGTTGATCACCGCCGTCATGCCGAAAGGGACTGGCGATGGGCAGGCTTGAAGAAAACGCGGCCAAGCGCGCCCAGAATGATCGGCTGATCGCCGAGGCGATAGCCGCCGCACCCCTCTTTGGCTTCTCTGTCAAGGACCGGCCATCGCAGGCCCCATTCTTCCGCGACGAGCATAAGGTGTGTGCCCTCTTGGCTGGCAACCGGGCGGGCAAGGACTACTGCCTTGACGCGGGCGTGGGCATTCTCTACTGCCGAGGCCAAGTGGTGCCGCTTGAAATGCCCTGGGCGTTTGACCGCTTCCGCAAGATGCGCGCCATTCAGCAGGGCCTTCCGCTGGCCGCCCGCTACTACATGCCCGTGCTGGATACGTGGGAAAAGGTCGTGGTGCCCAACCTGCTTCGCTTCATACCGGCGGAGTTCCGTGACGGTAGCAGGTCGTCTGACGGCAGCGGCTACAACCGCAGCGACTCGACGCTCTACATGAAAGACGGCGGGTGGGTCAAGGGCATGTCCTATCAGGGATTCAAGCAAGACCTGGGCACGGCAGAGGGTGTGGAACTTGACCTGATGTGTTTCAGTGAAGTCCCGCCAGAGGCGCTTTACGATCAAGCCTACAAGCGCGTGCGCCTGACGGGCGGTAAGATATGGCTGGCCTGCACGCGCAACGCCGCGACGTGTTCCTACTCGATGGGCTGGATCAAGTCGCGGATCGTGCGCAAGGGCGACGGGCAGCACGTGCAGCACTACAATCTCAGCGCGCGGGAAAACCTCTACGCGACGGCCAAAGAGGTCGGCGGCGAAGCTGGCGAGGAAATGATCCGCGCCTTCGAGGCCGAGCTTCGCGCGATGTCGCCAGAGGAAGTCGCCGTGACCGTGGACGGCGAGTGGAGCGGAGAGGGCGGCGTCGTGTTCAAGTCGTTCAACGACGACGATCACCTGTACGACATCCCCGGCGTGACGCCCGATCTGTTTGTGGCGTTGGCGCAGCAAGGGTGGGGCGAGATCGTCGCGGGCTTTGACCACAGCGGCAGCGGGGCAACCTATGTGCCCTACCTGTACCACGCTTTCAAGGCCATCGAGGAACTACGGCTGGCTCCGCAGGACTGGATTACGATTTCCGAGTACAGGCGAGCGGACGCCCGCTGCATAGACAACCTGCCCGCGCTGCAAGAGAATCAGCGGCGGTTCAAGCCGACGGATTACTTCTGCGATCCCAGCATGTGGTCTGATACGGCGGGCATGTGCGGCTTCGCGCCGGCGGTGCTTTACTCAGACCCTAGCAGGCTGCTGGGCCTGGTGCGCGCCAAAGAGCCAGATGCCTTCTTGGAGGACATGACGCCCATCGAGCCTCTGCGTAAGGCGTGCAATGCCCCCGGCTCCATAGACATGGGCGTGCAGATCGTCAGCGCGATGCTACTGAAGCGCGTTGGCAAGTATCCGTGGCCGCGCTTCCGGCTTCTCAAGGGCTACACGCCGCATGCCAAGCGCGGCTTCGAGGAGTTCTTCCGCAATTCGGACACGGTGCTGGCAAACGGCGGGGCGAAGTATTCGCCGCACTGCAAGGACGAGATTGACGCGCACCGCTATCCGCTGGCGGCCTTCGCCGGCCAGGAGAGCGAAGTCGAGGCGACGCCGAGCATCTACGTTCCGCGCCAGTATGGCACGGGCATGGCGGTCAGTGACTTTGTGGCCCCCGTGGGAGTGCCCTGGTCATGAGCGGCTACTTCAGGCCAGAAGATTGGGATGACGGCGGCAGCAAGCTCAACAGCGCGCTGGACCGCTTCGTTGAGTTCAGCAAGGCGTACATGAAGCTCAAGCTGACGCTGTTCACCCGCGCCTATCTGTACATGCACGGCATGCACGACCCAAATGAGTTTGACAAGAACCTTGACCAGCGGCAGCGGGACGCGCTGGAACGCGCCCTGTTCAAGCCCTATCTGTCCACGGCGGTCTTTGTCCTCAAGCCGCGTCTGAAGGACGCGCTCAAAGGCCAAGACCCGCCGTTTCGCGTGGTGCCGGACATCAGCACGTCCACGGTCATGGCCGGCGGGGGCCGCGAGTGGGATGAGTGCGAGAAGTACCAGGGCTGGATCAACTGGCAACTGGCGCAACACATTCAGTGGATGGCGATGCTCGACCCTCTGCTCATGGACTTGCTGCCCTACGGCACGGCGATAGCGAAGTTCGACTGGTATCAGCGCCGCGAGCCGATGTGGGAGTTGCAGGACGGGCCGGGCGGCCAGCTTCGCTTGGGCGAAAAGCTGGCGCCCGAAGTGGAAGGGCTTGTGACCGCCGAGGGCGGGCGCATGCAGGCGAGCCGGCTTGCCGAGGACAGGGTGCGCGGGCAGATCGTCAGCCCGTTCCACATCCTGCCCGACCCGATGGGCCGGTCACTGCACGGGATACACGACAGCCGCCCGGTGCGCGGCATTGCCGAGACGGGCATCGCGACCGTCGAGGAGCTTGTGGACGCGATTCTGGCCGACCCTGTGCGCGGCGGCTGGCAGATTCCTGCCCCAAGCACCAAGTCTGCAAGCGCCCCGAAGGCCCTCATGGCTGCGTTGGGGGCCAACAAGGGCGACGTGGGCGCGCGGAAGGAGCTTAGGAAGATCGCCCGCGAATGGCTCAAGACCTTTGAGGGCAGGGCGAGCGAGCTATCCGACCCGCTGCTTCGGCTACAGCAGCTTGTCAAGAAGGCACCTGCGGCCGGGCAGAACACGAATGAGAATGGCTTGCTCATCCCCACGCTGACCTTCTACGGGGCAGGCCCCGACCCGTGGTACATCGTGCGCGTGGGCGGCGACGAGGGCGTGGGCGGCACGATTCTGTGCAAGCGGCGCGGGCTTGACCACCCGTCGCTCTTTGCCCCCATCCCCTACGTGTTCTTCACCGCGAAGCGCATGGCGAACGAGCTTATGGGCATCGGCCTCATTCACCTGATTGCCGGCCTACAGCGCGAGGGCAATGCCTGGGCGAACATGCTCATGAACGCATTCGTAGACGGGGCGAAGGGCTTTACGCTGCTCGACAGCGGGCAGGGCATTACGATAGACAAGTTCGATGCCTCCCCGCGCAGGATGGTAGAGACGGTCAATCGCAGCGGCATCCCGCTGGGGAACATGATTCACCACACCGAGCGCCAGATTCCGAACGTGCCGGGCATCATGGCCGTGCAAAATATGATCGAGGACATGGTGAACCGCGCGAGCAGCGCGACGGACGTTCTGCAAGGCATGACCACGCCGGGCGATCCGGCACGCAGCGCCCAGTTGGCGGCCGGGCAGGGCAGCCGCAGACTCGATGACGACAGCGGGAACGTGGCGCTACAGGCGTGCGAGATGGGCGTGATCATAGACAGCCTCAACAAACAGCACGTTCTCGCCGGGCGATCGTACAGGGAGCAAGGGGACGGCCCGCCCACGGCGATGAGCATGCGCGACATCACGCCTGACATGGTGCAGCGTAACTACGAGGTTACTTTCACTGCCAATCCGGTGATCGTCAACGAGCAGCAGCAGTTGGCGGGCCACATTCAGTTCTTGACGATGCACAAGGACGAGCCTGATTTCAACGCGAGAGAGGGCCGGCTGGACCACGCCAAGCTGCTGCACAAGACGAATCCGCCGCGCTTCGACGTGGAGCCGGACACGACGGCCAAGATGGAGAACAACTACTTCCAAAAGACGGGCGCATTCCCGTGGCCAGCGCAGGAGGGCGATAACCACGAGGAACACGACGCCCTGCACCAGAAAATGGAGGCGTGGGCGCGTAACATGCCGAAAGACGTATCGCCCTTGCTTCTCTGGCAGGTGGCGCTGCACCGGCAGAGTCACGCGCCGTATCTTGGCGAGCAGGCGGCGCAGGGGGCGGACATGGTGCCCACGACTCAGGTGCCCAAAGCGCCGGAGCCTATGATGCCGCAGGAGATGCCCTATCGCGGCGAGCCTGGGATGCCCGCCACGGAGCCGGTTCCCTTGCCGATGCCCGTGAAGGACGCGATGGCGGAAATGGCGCCAGAGCCGGGGGCCGCACAATGAGCGCGATTCCAACAAAGACGATGGTGGACTTTCGCAAGCGCATCCATGTCTGTCCTGTGTGTGGACAATCTTTCCCCAATGCGGATATTCATGGGCGTATGACTCATCTCTGTTGCGCAGATTGCAAGGCAGGACTCCCGTGCAAGGCTAAGGATATGTACCCGAACATGCACGCTCATGGTGAAGGACTGATAGCCTACATGCCAGAAGCGGGAGCGCAGCAATGAGCGAGCCGAACGACACCGCCGTATGCCACGCACCGCTGCCCATCGTCTACATGACGCGGGAGCAGCAGGGCGCGGTCATTGACTGGAGCAACACTATGGCGGCGCTGGCGCGCACGCCTGGCTTTAAGACGTTCAGGAACGAGTGGTGGGAAAAGTACACGGCGGCGCTCAGTGGGCTGCGCCAAATCGCAAACACTGAGCGCGTTACGGAGTTGCGCAACAAGGCATCTGTAGCCATGCTGCCGGAGACTTTGATTTCGGCCATCGAGTCGTTCGCGCAGACGGCGGAATCTACGCCGGCCATCAGATATACCAGGGCGCCGATTGCCAACGAGAAGGACGCCATAGATGCCCTGAAGAAGGGCGAAGAAGCCGACGCGATGGTGAAGACCGTCGGATGGAGTCAACTATCGCTCTTGCTGGCGGGCATGGTGTGGGCGGCGGACTGCCTGCTGCCGCGCGTGCCTGCGGAGAGCGTGCCATACGTTCGGGAAATGCACACACACATTTTGACGATCTTTGACGAGATTCAGGCGGCCATTGACCGTGGCATAGTCGCTGCGGCCTGGCTGACTGATGTGGCGGAGAGAGAGAGAGAGGAGTAGCACGATGCCAGAAGGGACGGTCGTGGACACCCAAAGGCAGGCGGCTGTTGCCGGCCCCGCGCAGGTAGCTCCTGCTGCGGTGACACCCGGCGGCCCCGCTGCGCCCGCGGCCCCGCCGCCCGGAGGCCCCGTTGCCCCGGCCCCGCAAGGGACACCCGAACAAGGCAGCGGTGGTGCGCCGGACCTGGATGCAGCGTTTCGACGCGCGGAGGAGCACGGGCTCAAGGAGCAGAATGCACAACTGCAAAAGCGAGTGGGCGACCGGCAGGCCGAGCACGACCGGCTTATCCGTGTGGAAAAGGAGTTGAAGGCGCTGGCTGGCGACAACTATCTGGAGGTGCTGACCCGTAGGAGCGTAGCGGCGCAAGCCGTCCCGCAACCTGCGACGCCAGCGCCGACCGTGGCAGCGCCAAGCCCAGCCCCGTCCGCGCGTCCCATCAGCAGGGAGCGGGCGGGGGAAATCCACGCCGAGTTCATCAGGGCGTGGTCCGGCGGGCAAGAGTACGTATTCACCCCCGACGGCGAGATCGACTTCGACCCTAGCACGAGTAAGCCCAAGACTCGGGCCACCCCGCCAGACCCAGGGCGGGCACAGGAGATTGCGGAAGAGTACGATGCCAGGTTCCGCGCGGCGGGGTTCAAGCCGCCGTGGCCCAGCAACCTGGTGACTAGCGCGGCGCAGGCCGCCCCGACTCCGCAGCCTCAGTCGCAAGCCCATCAGCCGGAGCAGGTATCGCAAGGCCCGGACGCCTATAGCATCTATGAGAACCAGAAGCAATGGGCGGCCGAGTTCAGGAACGACGTGGCAGCCACCGCGAAGCGGGTCGGCTACGATTGGTTCAATGAGCAGATTCCGGTTCCCTCAGAAGGGGGCCGGGAACTGGTCATGACGCGATACGAATACCTTGAGCAACTGTCGGCTCCGACGCGCGAGAATCCGCGTGGCATTCCACTCCTGAAGGTGATTCCTCTGCGCGCGCTGGTGGACAGGATCGCCTATGTAGCGGACCAGCGTGCGAACGCTGGCGGCGCCCCAGGGGCGGTGAACACCAGCGGCTCGGCCGGCCCCGTGCTGGGGCCTTCGGAGCGCAAGCAGCGCGCCGATGAGATGCGGCAGCAGAACCTAACAGACGAGACATACTCGGCTGATCCGCCGCCCAATCAAGCGCGCCAAGTGCGCGTCGTCGGCGGCAGGCTGTCGGTCTAGCTCTCTTTCTCTGCCGGTAGCACGGTAGAGGAGACCTGACGATGCCAAGTGATGCGAACCAAGTCCTCCTGGGTGCCCCGGTGTTCTACAACGCCGGCTACACCCAAGTTGGCCCTGGGGGCAACCTCACGACCCTGAACACCTCGGTCAGCCAACTCAACATTGACGGCGGGTTGGCGCGGCCCCTTCAGAAGCCGTTCTTCGATCCCAGCATCTACCTGATCGGGGAGAACATCACTCCCCTGACGGACCTGAGTTCCAAAGCCCCTTTCACGGAACTCACGACTGACCAGTTCACCTGTGAGTACACGGTGGACCGCATGCCGCCCGACATCACCAGGGCGATGGGCAGTACCGCTCTTGCCGGCACGATACTGCACGTTCAACACGGCGAGATGTTCGTGCCTCGTTCGACGGTCTACGCGCGCCAGGCGGGCGAAGCCTTCGGTCAGGTGTCGTCTGTGGCGTTCGTCGCCGGCTACACCGGCACCGCCGATGTCACCGTGGCGTGGTATGCGGGGCAGGCCCCGACTGTCGCGATCACGGCGGGCATGGACCTCATGGTGACGGGCAATGCTCACGCCGAGCATAGCCTGCCGCAGTTCTACCCCATCACGGGCAAGGTGCAGGCGTTCGCCTACCTTCAGCAGCTCAAGTTCGGGTTCGAGGAATCCGAGCGCGTGAAGGTGAGCCAGTTCCAGATCGGCGGCGACGTGCTCGCTACCGAGATGCGGAAGCTGCGCCTCTTTGCCACGGTGGAGATCGAGAAGGCGCGGTGGTGGAACCGTACGGGCCTTGCCGCGGACGGCACGGGCCGCATCGAGGGCATCTACCATGTGGCGGGTGCAAGCCGAACGGACATGCTCACCGCGGACCTCACCGAGACGCTGTTTGACGACGCCATTGACCGGCTGCGGCGTCACCGGCCGGGCGAGAACTACGGTCCCGTGATCGCGTTCTGCTCGACCCGTCAGCGGCGCATGATCACCGGCTTTGGCGCCACGAGCCGTCGGATCGAGCCGACCAGCAAGGAGTGGGGCCTGGACGTGAACAAGTGGCTCGCCTCGGACGGCGGGGGTGAGGTCATGCTTCACACCTGCAAGCTGTTCGATGCGTGCGGGCGTGATGATCTGATCGTGCTGTTCCGCATGGACCCGAAGGCGTTCTTCACCCTCAAGGGCACGCTGCGCCCCGAACTGTCGTGGGTTCCCCACGTCATCCCGAACGGCGCGCCGTGGTCTGCTGGCCACTACGAGCGGATTCTCGGCCAGTTCGTGAAGGATGCTCGCGGCCATGTGGGCATTCTGTACAACCTGAGTGCGGGTGCCACCACCATCTAGTGCGGGCACGCATACGGGCGGGGCGGCATGGGCTGCCCCGCCCCCTGCCCGCCAACACAGGAGACAAGAATGGCTACGAATGTGCGGGCGGAAGGTCGGCGCGGTAGCGGGCAGGAGGAGTACACGCCGCAGGTGGAGGCGCGAGACATCGTGGAGCCGGTGCAGGAGCCGGCCGCCGAAGTCGAGTACTCGCTTGATCCTGTCACGTACATCTACTCCGAGTCTGGCCAGTTCCCCGACAAGAACGCCACGGGCGAGCCGCCGCTGATTGTCCTGATCATCAAGCCAGAGTTCAAGGCAATGAACACCATGACGCAGCGCATGGTGACATACGACCGCGGCATCGAGGCCGTGTTCAACCCGGCCTACACCACGCCCAGCGTGGCGAAGATGCTGCCCGAGTACATGAACCATCACAGGCAGCTTGGCGTGACCGACCCGGCAGAGGTTCGGCGCAAGGCTCTCGATAGCATCGCGGCGGACATTCGGGAGATCAAGCGCAAGATCGAGACCTCAGACTTGTGGATTGGTGGCAAGGTGCGCAAGGCCGAGGACGTATTCAGGCCGCCGACGGGTGAGAGAGCTTTGGCCGGGGCTGTGGCTGCCGGCACGCCGCCAGAGCAGATTGCCGCCGCGATGACGCAGGAGCAGCTTATGGCCGCCCTGAAGTTGAAGGGCATTGACCTGAGCAAGTTCGGGCAGACTGCGAAGGGAGCCGCCGATGGGGCTGATCATACGGCCTAACGGGCTGGGTCCGTGGCGGTCCAAGTATGGGTTTGAGGAGGGCGAGGGCCTGGACAGGCACGGCGCGCCTGGCGCGGGCAACACCACGGAGGAGAACTTCTGCACGTGCAGCATTCACGACGAGCGGGTCACGCGGCGGTTTGACGCCCCAAAGGGCGTGGCCCCCGTATGTGGCCATTGCCATGCCCGGCTGCGGCGCGAGGGTGAGATTGCGGATGCCCTGGGTACTCCAGACGGCAACCGCTGCCTGCCCGTGACGCACCCTGAGCGCGGGTCGCCCGCAGTGGACAGGATGGTTCGCGTCGGCCCCAGTCCTGGGATAGTTGCCGCGAAGGAGGCGTAGCATGCCGGTAGTCACCTGTGGCGACGTGCTGGACCAGTGCTACGTCATCGGCGGGGGCACCCCCACGGACGCGAATGTGATCGCCGCCTACTTGGCGGGGCTGAATACCGCTTACGCGCGCGTGTGGAGCTATGCCCAGGCAGAGGGCTTCACATGGGCGCAGCGGCAGGGCGTTGGGCTTGCCGTGAGCGCCGCAGCGGACAATGTGATTCTGCCCGACGGTACTACTGTGCTGGACACGACGGCTGCCATTCCGCCCCGGTGCGTTAGCGTGGTGGGCGTGGCATTGGACTCCACGGCGCGACTGCTTGCCAGGATGCCAAAGGACAGGTACGAGGTGTCGTATGGCAGCCTTCTGGGATCGACGCGGGGGACGCCGCTCTACTTCGACCCTTACGGGTGGAACGCTGCGCGGCAGCAGATTCTTTGGCTCATGCCCCTGTCGGCCGATGCCGACGTGGTGTACCTGGACTACGTGGCGGGCTACACGCCGCTTTCCACCAGGGCACAGGAGTTGCTTGTGCCGGTAGACGAGCGCGAGCTTGTGGCCCAGTTGAGCATTCAGCACGTCAACGCCCGCGACACCATTGACGAGGCCATCGTGCGGATGTCCATGATCGCCACAGAGGAGCTTTGGCGCGGCCTCAACGCGCGTGCGGCACAGTACAAGGCCCGGCACCCGATGGTCTACTGAGGCACGTCATGCGCGACGAACAGCGGCTAACGATGTCGGCCCTCCAGGTCGGGTCTATGGTGGACGCGATAGACCCTGCCGTGCATCCCGTGGGCACTTCCAAAGAGTTGCGGAACGTCCGGTTCGACCGGGGCACGCTCGACAAGCGGCTCGGCTGGATGCCCATGTTCATCACGCCGCTGCCGTGTGCGGGCGTGATCAACGCGAAGGACGGGGCCTACCGGGACACCAATGGGCGGCTGCACAGGCTCTACGTGGGCGATGGTGGGCAACTTTACCACGCCCTGGGCGAGCATCCTGTGGTGTGGACGCGGGTGCTTCTGCATCAGGACGTGGCGTGGGCGTGGGACGCGACTTATCGGGCGACGTTCGCGGAGTGGGGGGATGATCTGATCATCGGCTTCTGGCAGCCGCCGGAGAGCATCGTGACGCCCGCGACGGGTGCGCAGTGTCTACGGTTCGACGGCACGAGCGATGACATGGCGTCTACGCCGGGCGTGGCGAATCTGACGGGGCCTGCGGCGGCGGCCCTTGCGGCGGACGTGAACGATCTGCTTTCGGGCATGCTGGCCTATGACTCGGCGGCGCTGGGCTTGCAGTGGGAAACGGTTTCGCCCGTTGACCCAAGCGGCGTGATGCTGGCGGCGATCATTGCGGGCGGGCCGCCAGACGACGCCGTAGTGACCGCTGCGAACGCGGCGCTGCCCGGCCTGCTTGCCCTCGTTCCCGGCACGGTGCCCACCTACCTGCGCGACAACATGCTCAGCGGCACGATTCGCGTGGGGCTTGTGTCGGGCATCATAAACATGGCTGCTCGCATCACCACGCTCAACGGGTCTAGCTCTTTGGGCATTGGCGAGCGTGTTGTGCTGCTGATTGAGGACATCCTTGCCGACGCCTTTGCGAACCTGACGCCCACGGTCGGCCCATTCCATGCGTTCGGGGTGAGCCTGCCAGAGCCGACCGTGGCGCCCACGGCGGCGATTACGGCAGGCACGGGCATCCTCTTTGGCATCTACGAGTATGGCATCACATTCAGGGACGCGGACACGGGCTGGGAGAGCGATATGGGGCCGACTGTCACTATAGACTTCGCCCGGCCCGAGCCGCCTCCGACGCCGCCCACGCTGGCTATTGTCACCGCCGGCGTTCCGCCCCTGCCAGTGGCCGGCAACGTGCCTGTGGGGACGCACGGCTACGCTTACTGCTACAGGTCTACCCTTGCGCCCACATACCGTTCGCCCTTGTCGTTCCCCGCCCATGTCACCCTTGACACCGCCGGGCAAGTCACCGTTAGCGGCTTAGTCGCGTCCACGGAAGCCCTCATGGGCATCATTGAGATTTACAGAACCACGGGGGATGTGGCTCGATTCCTAGCCAATGGAACTGCGGGCGTGCCCTACACGGACAATCTTGCCAGCACGTCAACGACGCTCTACGACGAGGGCAGCGCGGCCATCTCGGTTACGGGGGCCTCGCTCTACGCGGGGGGCGGTTCGGTTGCCAACGGGCGCGTCGTGGGCCGCTGCATCTATCGCAAGGACAACGGCGTGGGCGAGTTCAAGCGCGTGAGTGTGGCTCTTGCCGACTTTGGGAACACGAATCCCACCACGCCCTACACGGATAGTGCAGAGACGCCGCTGGGCGACACCTGGGAGCGCAGCGTGGCCGTGCCTCTCATGGGCGTCGTGGCCGCCGGCCCCGACAATCGCCTGCTCTACCTGAACGACCTGGGCAACCGCCTGCCCGCACAAGGCTATCATTCGGCCGGCCCCACGCGCCCCGAATCCCTTGCCACGACCGACATTCAAGACCTTGACACCACGCTGACCGTTGGGGCCGCCCACGATCCTATCACTGCTTGCGAGAACGGGAACGACGGCTGGCTGATCGGTAAGCGCCAGACGATTCACTACCTGAATCGCGCCACGGGCCAAGTCGAGAGCGTGCTTAGCGCTCGCGGGAACGTCAGCCCCGGCACGATGCAGCTAATCGGCAATCGCCTGGTGATGCTCACCGCCGAGGGGCCTGGCTGGCCCGACTCGTCCCTTCCGCTTGGGTTCCACTTCTGCGGCCCCACGGCAAACGAGTTCTGCCTTGCCAGCACTTGGGAGGGCGTGGTGAAGGCGCGGCTGCCCTACGCATCGAGCTTCCACATCCCCGCAAAGGCGCTGGTGGGCTGGCTCGTGCAGCGGTGTGCCACGGGTAGCGACAACGACACGCTCATCCTATGGCAGTACAGTTACGACCCGCCGAACGGGCGCGTGTGGATTGACGATCATCCGAACATGGCCTGCCTCATGAAGATACCCGAAGCTGGCAGTTCGCTCGTCACCATCGAGGCCGTGATTTGTGTGGGCAGCACGAGCATTCCCATCATCCTGCACCACGGGGAGCATCCCGACGGCATGCTCTACAACGTCTTCGGCACCGTCACGGGAGGCAACGGCGTGCTGGAGCTTGCGATCAATTCAACGCTCCCCGATACCGCCATTGGCTCCATGCTCTGGGTCACGGGCGGCGCTGGGAGTCGCGTGGGCAGGGACGTATTGCCGTGCGAAAATGTCGCGGCGGTGATTACGGGCATGGGCAGCAACAGAGTGTATACTCAGGGCGTGCTGGCCGTCGCGCCCGGCAGCGAGTTCCTTGTGGGCGGCTTTCAGCGCCGGTGGTGGCCCAACTTCAACGTGGGCAACACTCAGGCGTTCAAGAAGTTTGTCACCGGGCATTTGCGAACCGATTGACACTGGGGAGCATGAAAGGGACTGACTGTGGTTACGCGACGCGGTGCTTTGGCGTCCTTGACTGGTGTGCTGGGGCTGGGCTTGGCCCCCGAATACAAGCAAGGATCAGAACTCGGATGGGAAGTTCTGCGCCAATGGGACTTGCCTACTGGCAGTCCTTTCCATTGCATCGGCACCTCAATCCCCGTTCTGTTGGTGGACAGCGGGCAGGGAATCACGGAAAAACGGATCAGGGAGGCCGCGGCCACGGCTGGCGTGACGTTCAACTGCGCCATTGTGGAAACGCTCAATCGCTGTGGCATGCCGCTGGCGGACATGGCGGCGCAACTGGGTAACGGGGGGCAGGTGCCCCTGTTCGTGACTCTGGAACGCAAGGGCGATGTCGAGCGCGTCAGCGTGCTGACGCCGCACGGGTACATGATTCTCGACACCGAATGGGCGCTGCGCGCGCTGCGCTTCTGCAAGGAGGCGTGAGCATGTCGGACGCTGTGCGTGCGGCGCGGGAGTGGCTGGCGAATGAGGCTGCGCAGGAGTGGCTGGCGAACGCAAGCCTACTCGGTTGGCCGCTAGAGGTTCACAAGCGTATCGTGCTTGCCGAGCAAGGGTGTGGCGATACCGCACGCGCCATTACCCTGTGCGGGGCAATCAGCAAAACTTGCGCGGGAGGTGGGCGGGTAATCACCCTCATATCGCATTACGACGGCACGATGGCCAAGCGCGACATGGCAGAGTATGCCATGCGTTGCGGCTTCATTGGCGATTATGTTGAGGCCCCCACGCCCGGCGGCGTTCGCCTTGAACGTGGGGAACTTCTGGCGGCTTTGCTCCCTCACTGCGATGTGCTCTATGACGCCATGAGTCCAGTGGTCAAAACCTACTACAAAGACGATCTTGCGGCGCAGGCGCTCGCCGATAGCCGATTGGCTCCCTACGGGGCCATCTATGCCGGCTATCCGTTCGACAGTTGGCGGCTCTGGCACGTCAGGCGTTCGTGGGCGGACCTAATGGCAGCCACGACGGGCCTAGATGTGCGTGCCAAAGACCTTGCCTGCGCCGCGCCGCTTGAGTGCGCTCCGTTGCCGCCCGCAGCCGCCGTGCCCCCCGGTGGGTCAATAGAAGACCTGGCGGCCAGCAGCGGTTTGGCTGAGTTGCCCGCCTTTGCCGAGGCGCGGCCCTATGTGGTCATTCACCGTGGCGCGGGCGGCGACGGGCGCAACAAGACCATGCCGCGCGCGGTTGCGAACGCGATCATCGCGCGGCTGCAAGGCGCAGGCTTCCCCTGCGTGCAGGTGGGCATGAAGGGCGAGGAGTCGCTGCCGACACAGTGGAAGATGCTGGGTCTGCGGCTGCCCTTGACCAATAGGCTTATCAAGGGCGCGCTGTGTCTGGTGGACAACGAGGGCTTCCTGCCGCACATGGCAAAGGGGCTTGACGTGCCCGCCGCAGTGCTATTCAGTGTCACGCCCTATGAGGTCTACTCGCTAGAGGGCAACCTGAACGTGCCCCCAGGGCTGAGCGCGTATCGCAAAGAGGAGTTGCCGCGCGACTTGTCGCCGGCTCACCTGAAGGCCCTTGTGGGCGCGCCGCGCCAGTGCCCGCACGCGACCTGCTTCTGGGGCGGCGGCTGGACGTGGCCGCAGAACGCGCAGCGCGAATGCCGCCTGTCCATGCCCATGTACAACCTTCACACGCCCTGCCCCGGCGAGTGCATGAACTTCCCCCGGCCAGACGACGCGGCGCGCATCGTCGCGGAGTGGGTGCAGAAGCTCGCGGCAGAGAAACGGGGAGCCGATGCCGCCTGATGACAAGACGCCCAATGAACGCCGCCTCGACCGACTCGCCCGCATTGGGAGACGTGAAATGCCCCAGATTGTGATAACCAAGCCGCCCGCGCCCGCACCTGCCCCGCCGGGCAAGCCCTACGATCCGTTCTGGTACTACAAGCACATCGGCATGAAGTCGCCCAATGCTGCGCCCGCTGCCGTGGTCGCTCCCGCAGAGCCGCCATTCGTTCCCACATTTCTCCCGCGCACAGGCAAAACTGGCGTGCTACAGGTGGGGCCGGTGCTGGCAGAGTTCGGATGGGAGCTTTCCGTCGCAGCAATGGCCCGCAAAAGGGCACATGGCTATGAGCGTGTGATCGTGTCAACGCGGCCATCCCGCAACGCCCTTTACGCCGATTTCGCCACGGACTTCCGCCCGCATGACATCGAATGCGAATGCGCGTTCGTGTGGCCGTGCAGGGACGCGGTTGTTGACTACTCGCGCATCGGTGCGCTCATTGTCAAGGGCGCGGAACTCATGCCCATCACTATCTACAACCCGTTCCTGCCAGACCAGAGAGAGTATGTCGGCTACGGGAAGTTCGACCAGCAGTATGAGGGCGTGATCGTCCTGCACGCGCGGAATCGCAAGCACATTCCTGCCCGCAACTGGCCTGCCCACAAGTGGGCGTGGGTGGTAGACGAATTGCGCAAGGCGGGCGTCACGGAGCGCTTCGTTTGCATCGGCCATCCAGGCAGCGCCTTTGCCATCCCTGGTTGCGACGACTTGCGGGGCATTGACCTTGCCGAGCAGATGAACGTCCTGCGCAGTGCAAAGGCTGCGATGGGCGCGTCGAGCGGCCCCATGCACTTGGCGTCATTGTGCGGATCACTAGACGCGGGCGGATGCCCTCACATGGTATGGTGCGGCGGTGAGCCGTCTGAATCTTCCTCTACGATCAAGTACTACGAAAAGCTGTGGAACCCGTTCGGAACAAAGGTGCTGGCATACGCGCGCCCTGATTGGAACCCTGAGAAGGAAATGGTTCTCGCGTGGGCGCGCGACTTCCTTGCCGAGTTGCCAGCTCGGCGCGAACCTGAGCCGATGGTACTTGTTGTGATGAGTACTATCCCGTCGCGTGCGGACGGACTGAATGCCCTTGTGGGCAACCTGCTGGCCCAGGACTTGCGGGAACCCTATGCACTACACATCTGCTATGACGGGTTCAAGGAAGTGCCCGCGCGATCCACCGCGCTGGCCCGCCTGAGCGCCAGCGGAGTGCGTATCACAGAGGAAGCGTTCCCCGACGGCCCATCGGGCACTACGCGGCGGCTTCGCGCTGTGGGGCAGCATCCTGGCGCGGACATCGTGGCGTTCATGGACGACGACATCGTGTATCCGCCCGACTACCTGTCTACGGGCGTCAGGGAGCTGCGCAAGGCGGCAGACGACGTGGCGACGGTGACGTTCCACGGCAAGGTGTGGCGGTCTCGCGGGTTCCGCGACTTCTACCGCGTGAGCTTCGACTGCGCGTGCGATGCGGAGCAATCCCTTCATGCCCCCGGCGTAGGTGTGTCGTTTAGCCGCGCGCCGTTTGTGCGCTCACTGGTAGAGCGAGAGGACTTCGGCCAGTTCGCCTACGCCTGCGATCTCCTGTTCGGCTTCGCCGCGTGGCAGCAAGGCAAGGGTGTCGTGGCCCTGCCGCACAAGGCGGGCTGGCTGCGGAACTTCCGCGAGTACGACGACGCGGTGTGGGTTGCTCGCCACGTAGAGCAAGGCAACATCTTCGCCAGCATGGTAGAGAGGGGATGGAGGGGCTTGTGAGAATAGAGCAGTGCAGGCCGTCGCGCTACATGACAGTGCTGGGGCAGCGCTTCATGGACCGCTACGCCCTTGCCCCCTACACAGACCCGGACAAGCCCGCCATCTTCTTCGGGTGCTACTACGTGACACAGAAGGGCGTGGAATGCCGGGCGGACATTGACGCCGTGCTGAAACATCGCTCGTTCGCGGCGATCATCTGGACAGGCTCGGATATCATGCGCGTCTGCGACCCAGCCTTTGCCGAATTGCGGGCGCGAAAGAACGTCCACCACATCGCTAACTCGTCATTCATTGCCAGCGACCTGTTCGCCGCCAATCTTCCATTCGTCAACCTGCCTCTGTGCGCGTCCAACCTGTCCATGTTCTCCCCCATGCCCAAGGGACCGTGCGTCTACAGCTACCTGAGTCACTCGCGGCCCGAACTCTACGGCAATGCTTACATCCCGCAGATCAGGGCGGCCATCCCAGACCTTGAGATCATCGAGGGCTACTCTACGCCGCCGGGCAATCATGCCTATGAGCAAATGCCAGCCATCTACGCGCGGTGCTTCATGGGCCTGCGGCTGACTTTGCACGACGGCTTCCCCAACACGGTAGTCGAGATGGGCGTGATGGGCCGTCCCTGTCTGTGGAACGCCTACATGCCCAATGCCATCCCGTGGTTCGGCATTGACGACATCGTTGACTCGATCCGTGAGGAACGGAAGCATGTGGGGGAAATGGACGTGCGGACGGCAGATCGGTGCAAGGCGTTCATGGACGTGGGCGACGGGTGGCTTCACACATCCTTCTACGAGGCGGAAGAACCATGCCTTCCGTGACGTGCATCATGCCCGCGTTTCAGCAGGCAGAGTACATGCAAGAGGCCGTCGCGTCCATTCTGGGCCAGAGCTACGCGAACCTGAAACTGCTGATCGTGTCCGTGATGGGCGACGATGCCACTGGCGACATGGTGAAAGACCTCGTTGACCGCTACCCTGACCGCGTGGCGAGCGTGCAGAGCCACTACGCCTGCATCCCCCATCAGATGAACTTGGGATTCAGCCGCGTGACGACAGACTACGCCTTCCTGGCCGCGTCAGACGACATCTGGTTGCCAGACACCTGTGAGAACTACGTGCGCGTCGCGGAAGAAGCGAATGCCGTGGTTGTCTACCCATCGTGGTACGTAGGCACAGCGAGCGGAGCGATAGTGGGGGTGCGGACAGACGTGCCATCGCGGTTTGATCCCGTCCTCATTGAGAAGCGGTGTTTTATCACCGACTGTTCGCTCGTCAGGACGGCGGTGTTCAAGCGCTTTCTGCCCATGCGATTGGAAAGCGGGTGGTTCTTCATTTACGACGTATGGAAGCGCGTGGCGCGAGTTCACGGCGACCGCTTTGTTCCACTCGGCTCGCCCGCGTTCATTTATCGGCAGCACGAGAAGTCTGAGCATGAGACGAAAGTGGCGACGAATGAGCGAAAGTACTTGCCAGTGACGATAGGCGACGCGCCCGCGATGTACCGCGACTGGCCGGCAGCGAACGGGCGATTGAGCAATAAGCAGATTGCCTACACGGGCGACCCTGCGGCGCTCTTGGGGAAAGAGGCGGATGTCCTCTTTCGCAAGGTGCTTGTTCATTGGACGCGCGAGACCTATACGCGCGCGCTGGTAGACGCTCTGGCGAAGCGGTCGTACATTCATCTCGCAGACGATCCGGCCATCGGGGAGCTTCCGCAGCCGCATTACCGCCTGACCCCCAAGCGCGACGTGCGCTGGTGGGTGTACAATGACATCTACCCTGGACTTGGGGAGACCTAGCCGTGCTGGTGAAGTACAGTCCGTGGCTGAGGTACTTCGGTGAGTACCTGTGCGGCTACTTAGGTGGTAAGCCGCTCATGGGCACGCCCCCCATTCCCGATGCGGACAGATGCTTCATGGTGGGATGCAGCCTCTACGGGCCGGCAGAGGTTGCGCACCTTGAGGAACTCGTTAGCAAGGTGCCGCGTGTGGGCGTGATGTTCACCGGCGGCGACCTTTTGCAAGTGGCCGAACTCCACCCGAATCAGCGGGCTAAGGCACAGAAGGCATTCGAGCGCTGCCGCTTCTGCATAGACGGCGGACGCGACAGCGTAGCCGAAGCCGAGGCACTGATACAGCATGTCGTGCGAGTCGTCAACCTGCCCCCAAAGCACATGCACGCCCTGCGCCCGCTACCGCAAGGCGACACCTTCCACATCAGCTTCCGCGTGTCACCCACATACCCAGAGGACTACGGCTACTCTCTGGTGGACGGAGCCGCGCGATTGCTGCCCAACACATTTCGCTTTCACCTGCACCACGTCGCCGGCTTTGATTCCAAGCACAAGCTCCCGCTGCCGCTGCCCACCAATCTTGAACTGCACCCGAAGGGCATCGAGGACATGGACGCATTCCTATCTACGGTGTCCTGCTCGCTCCGCTTTCCCAAGCACGACACGATCTCAATGGTGTCAATCGAGGCGATGCTGGCAGGTCGCTACGTGCTGACCAACAGCAAGCAGACGCGGCACGCCATCGTGGTAGACGAAAACCCACAGGCCATTGCCGACGCCATCCTGCGCGCGCGCGACCTCTGCCGCAAGAGGCCAGAGGGCAACACCTACGCCAGCAACTACTACCACTCGGCTCACTCGCCGCAGCAGTTTGTGGACTTCGTTGACGACCTATTGAAGTAGGACGCGACCGTGACCAGTGAGCAACTACTCGCGGAACTTCAAGACGGGTCGGGCGCGGCTCCGCACTATCGCTTTCACCCCCGCGTGTGGGAGCAAGATGGGTGCGTGGTTGACCTGGGTTGTCTGGGCTGGGATTGGAGTCGGCTGTTCATGGGCAGGCGGCGCGTGGTGGGCGCTGATCCCGCCGAAGCGGACACGCCGTCAGGTTCGGAACTCTGGCGCGGATTCGTCGCGCCCATGACTGGCGAGTTGCAGTACGGGCGGGGTCCGAGCGGAATGCCCGCCGGTTCGGCGCTCATTGGCGGCAAGCTCTCTGCCCCCGCCCTCAGTTGGCAGGCGTTCAAGGACCGTTTCGTAATCCAGGCCATCAGCCTGCTGAAAATGAACATCGAGGGCATGGAATACTCCCTTCTCCCTATCGTGCCTCAGTCTATGGCAGACCAGATCGTGGTATCGTTCCACCACCCGTTCGGCTCATTCTCGCCGTCGGCTACGCGGGCAATGATAGGCTTCCTGTCTGAGTGGTACTGGCATTGCGAAACGTGCCCCAAGTGGGGCTGGCACCTTTTTCTGAGGAAGCGATAGCGTGAAGATCGTCCTAGTGCATGGGAAGTACTTCAACTCCTGGGAAGCGCTGGGCATGGGCTACATCGGGGCGGCGCTACGGGCAGCCCTGCCCGATGCGGACATTCGCTTCTTTCAGGGCTGCTTCGATAGCAAAGAGGACGTGCTGACTGCGGCAGCAGGGGCGGACCATCTGATGTTCTCCTGCACGAGTCCGTCCTACGCATGGTGCAGGGACATTGCCCGCGAGTCGAAACGCAACAGCCCCGGCACCAAGACCAGCATCGGGGGCTACCACGCCTCTGCCGACGTGGCGCGCGTGGCAAGGGACAAAGCCTTTGACCACATCGTTATCGGGGAGGGCGACGCCGCCGCAGTGGACATCGTGATGGGCTTGGGCAAGCCGACACAACGCGGGCAGCAGATTGACATGGCCGCGCTGCCCATGCCTGACCGCAAACTCATCCGCAACGAGCGCAATATCCAGGTTGCTTTCATTGGGAACGGCAAGCGAATCACATCCTTTCAGAGCCATCGCGGCTGTCCGTTCAACTGTGTCTACTGCGCCGACGGGGCGAAGAAGACCATGTACCAGGGCATTCGCTCGCGTCCCGTAGGACACCTGCTGAGCGAAATGGCGCTGGTGACGCAAGCCTATGAACTTGACCTTATGAAGTTCTGTGACGCGACGTGGAACTACGCCAAGTGGTGGGTGAAGGACTTCTGCCGGGAGAAGATCGCCCGCGACTTCACCACGCCCTTCTTTGCCAACATTCACGCGAACGTCTGTGATGGCGAGATGTTCGACCTCATGGCCGAGGCAGGGTGTCAGGGCGTCGGCTTGGGCGTTGAATCCGGCTCGCCGCGTATCCTGTCCACCATCGGCAAGGGGACAACGCGCAAGACGATATCGAATGCCCGGCAACTGGCCCAGCAGCACGGCATCCACACGCGCGGCTACTTCATTCTGGGAATGCCCGACGAGAACGGCAGCGACCTTGCCATGACAGAAGCGTTTGCCGAGGAGCTTGACCTTGACGAGTATGGCTTCAGCATCCTCTGTCCCTATCCGGGCACGGCCTTCTACGGCAAGGACTTGGAGGGCATGGACTGGTCTGAGACCGACGAGTATGCCAACGACTTCTGGCACACGAAGTACCTGAGCAACCCTGAATTGAAAGACTGGCAGGCCAAGTTGGTGGAACGATTCGGCAAGCGCATGACGTGGCACAACACACAGGAGGCAGGCAAGTGAGGCGCGTTGTGGCCGTCATCGGCGGCGCGGGTTCGCTCGGCAAGAACCTCTGCCGCATGGCCCTAGACTCGGGCTTCCGCATTCTGGCCGTAGACAGTGACGAGAATCGGCTGGCGTTGCTCTGCCGCTGCTTCCCGCCCACGGAGGGGCACCTGCTCGACGTGCGGGATACTGCGGGCGTCCTGTCCCTCGTCAAGCGAACTGGCGTGACGACGATAGTGAATTGCGCCGCCCGAAAGCACGTGGGATGGTGTGAACAGAATGCTCAGGACGCCGTGGAAATCAACGCGATGGCCTCGATGGCTCTCACCGCCGCCCTCGCGGACGCTATGCCCCAGTGTAGGTACGTCTATATCGGCACGGACAAGAGCGTGAATCCCATCTGTTCCTACGCCATGAGCAAGTTGCTTGGGGAGCGCGACGCGCTCAATCGCGGCCATTCCGTGGTGCGCGGGGTGAACTTCCTGTTCTCTGGCGGTAGCGTCCTGGACATCTGGCAGAGCCAACTCGCTGCGGGCGTGGCCTTCACCGTGGTAACGAATCCAGACTGCACGCGCTTCTGCATGCCCTTGAACGACATGGCCGCCCTCGTATGGCAGGCCGTCCTATCGGGCAAGGCGGGAATGTTCTACCCGCAGCACGTCTACCGCATTAGCCCAAAGGCGCTCTTTGACGGCTTCTGCATCATGGCCGGCGTGACGAATCCGCCCGTGGTAGAGATACCGCTTTCGCCCGGCGAGAAGGTGACTGAGGACTTGGACTTCGCCGCCGCTGTTACGGTGCTGACCGATCCCGTGGCCGTAGCGTCCCTGCTGCGAAAGGCAGTGGTGTGGAAGTAAAACTGAGGTACATCACGCGGAGCAAGGGCGCGCGCTGCGGGTGGGCGCGCAAGCCCATCTACTTTGACTACCATGTGTGGATGCTGCCGGGCATGGCGAGTCAGTACCGAAAGCTCCACAAGACCCTGACGCGCAAGGAAGTGATCGTCTTGCTCGGCAAAGACCTGCGCGTGGGGCAGATTGTGACGAGGTGGTGAATGAGCGAAGCGGGCTTCAACATCGCGTGCGCCGCCGGCCCGCGCAACGACACCGTGGGTATCGGCGTGGTATGTTTTCACAGGCTAGACGACGTGCGCGTGGCCGTGGCGTCTATCGCCAAGCATGGCGGCGGGCGTTATCCAACAGTTTTGTTTGATAACAGCGGCGATTCAGTCATTGGCGACTGGGCGGAAGATCAAGCGCTGCCGTGGCTTACGTGCATAAGCAGCCCCAATCAAGGGTGCTGGGGTGCAAGAAACCGCATCGCGGAACACTTCGCCATGCTCGGCTGTAAGCACTGGATAGCGCAGGACATGGACGTGGAATGGACTGGCGACATCGTGCCCCCCATGCTCGCCGTGTTCAAGCGCTATCCCGACACTGGCGTTGTCACGTGGCCCCTGGCCACACAGAGTATGGGCAATCACAGGTACGATGCGACGGGGGCCTGCTGGCCGCCCGAATGTCCGGGGATGTGCTGCATGTACAGCATCGAGGCGCTGACCGCCGGCGACTGCCCAGACCTTATCGGGTGGTGCCCTGAGTTTGGCCTGTGCTGGCGGGGCGACACCGACTACTGCTACTCTGTCTACTCAAAGGGCTATCAGACGCGCGTGGTGCTGGCACCCGACATGGTGAATCACCGGCACCCACACAGGGGCACCGCCATGCTCGGCTCGCGGCTCATACCAGAGCAGCAGAAAAGCGAAGCGGCGTTCCGCGCGCGGAGCAAGAGATTCCGGTGGCCCAGGGTTTAGGCGAAATCTTGTTGACAACTCTAGATGACCCTTCTCCAGCTTCGTCGGCTGAGCAGTTTGAAGATGGTTGCTTCCGCCACGCCGTATTCTTTGGCAAGCATAATTGGGCCGACTGCGCCCATGGCATGGCGCTTCCTGATCTCCGTGACTTGATCCACGGTCAACCTAGCGGTGTGGACGCGCTCCCCAAAGGTTCCTCTATCCTTGACCATTCTATCAACATTATTGTCACAGATTGTCCCAAGAAAGAGATGCGCGGGGTTGATGCAAGGCGGGTTGTCGCAATGGTGGCAAATGCAAAGGCCGTCTGGGATGGGGCCGTTGGCGACAATCCACGCAAGGCGATGGGCCTTTGCCCTCCCTGCAATGCCGTAACCAGCGGCGTCTCTATGGCCAGCCCAAAGGACACAACCCGTATCAGTGGTGCATCCTGTGTGTTTTTTGATGAGTTGCTGGGGAGACAATATGTGAGCAAGACCACTACACTTAGTGGAACAGAAGCGGCGACCCTTCTGGAATTGCCACGGAGGGGCGGAGAACTCTGCCCCACAGTGTTCGCAATGAGAAGAAGTGATCTTCACCTTGAACTTCCTTTCAGGGTGGAGTGGTGGGGCGGGGCGTATCAGCGTCCCGCTTCACCAAGTATACCACAGGCTCGGAGCGCTTTCAACTTGGTTCGGAAATCGCTTGACAACGCTTTCCCCCGGTCGTATAGTAGGGAGCGTAGGCACAATGCACATCCCCTAGTGGGAGTTTCGTCCATGCTGCATGCCAGCACACACCATTCAGGGAGACCGCAACCGTGACACCCATCTTGCTGCGGCTTGCGTTGATTTTGGCCTTCATCGTCATCCCGCCGTTCTTCGTATTTGCCGCGGGCGAGGGTACTGAGGCGATTCCTCAGTATGGCCTAACGGGGATTCTTGCGGCGGCAATGGCGGGGGTGGGGTGGGTGATCAAGAACGCGCTCACGCGGCAACTGGACGCCCTGGAACGGCTGTCACGCGCCGTGCTGATTGTGGCCCAGGAACTCGTCAAGCGCCCGTGCATCCTGAAGTCTGAGGAGGTTAGAGCGCTCGCAGACGAACTCCTCGCAGGCCACGGTGGAAAGGAGGGACCGCAGTGAAGCGTCCGCGCGTCATCTACGCCCTTGCGATTGCCCTGTGGCTGCTGTGCTGCGACGGGTGCGCGATGCTTCCCATAGACGGCGGCGTGACGGTATCGAGCAAGCCGCAGTTCACCATCCAGGGCTGCATCCTCGGTGCGGAGCCGATTGTGATCGGGCAGGCGGAGCCGGAGCTTGCGGCCTACGGCATCGCGCGCGGCTTCCTGCTCATGGGCGCGCGGTCGGGCGCGGCCTACGGGCCGGGGGCGATTTCATGAATGAAGCGCGTGCACCTGCTGTACGCAGGTGTGTTTGTGGACATCCACTTTCTGAGGCCCCTTCTGTGGCTGACAGGAGCGCAGTGATGAGAACTCTGGCGTTTGTGGCGATGTTGGCCTTGCTGCCCGGCTGCGCGGGCGTGCTGACGGGTGGGGGCGGCGCCGCGCCTGAGTGCGCTCCACCGGCAGCCGAAACGGGGCGCGTGGCCTACAGGCTCACGCTCACGAGCAAGCCGGGCACGGTGACGACCGCCGCGCCGGGCAAGCAACTGCTCGACGACAACACGGCGGACACGGCGCAGATCGGCATCGCCGCGTTCTTCCGCAAGGTGCCCATTATCGGCTGGATCGTGGGCGCGAAGATGCTGGCACGCGAGGCCGCGAAGATGGCGGGCAAGCCCACGGGCGGGCGCGACCCGATTACCGAGGCGGTGCTGCGCGAGGCCGTGATGGCCGCACGCGAGGGGCGCGAAGTGACGTTGACGGCGGAGCCTGTGTGGGTGGGGCCGCCCGTGCCCGACGCAAAGCCCTTTGTGCTGCCTCTGACGCTGACGACACCCAAGTAGGAGAGGCATCATGTGGCGCTCGATTGCTGTCCTGTGGCTTCTGGCGGCGTGCGCTTGCGCGGGCACGCTTGAGTCCCGCGTCCTCGCGCCCTCAGTGACCGTCTCTGCCGGTCAAGGCACGGGCAGCGGCGTGATCTTCGTGCGCGGCGAGCGCTGCTTTGTACTCACCGCCGCCCATGTCGTGGCAGGCTTGCGCGACGTGGTGATGAAACTTGAGGGCGGCCAGGAGAAGAAGTACGAGACGTTCAAGGACGCCGCAGTGGCCGTCATCCTCTATGAGGGCGACCGCAAGGTGGGCAAGGTGGAAATGGACGCCGAAGTGTTGGCCTACAGCGACGACAAGGACGGCGAAGACCTGGCGCTCCTGGAGATTCGCAAGCGGGCCTTTATCAAAGAGGCGGGCATCTTCCGCGCCGACGATAACGCCATGCCCATAGGGACGCGGCTCTACCACTGCGGCTCGCTACAGGGCGAGATGGGCAGCAACAGCCTCACCGATGGGATCATATCGCGCGTGGGGCGCGTGTGGCAGGGCAAGGTCTTCGAGCAGTCGAGCGTGACCGCCTTTCCCGGCAGTTCGGGGGGCGGCGTGTTTACCGAGGGCGGCGAGTACATTGGGATGATCACGCGCGGGGCGGGCGAGACGTTCAACCTGTTCATTCCCACGCGCCGCATTCGGGCATGGCTGCGGGTAATCAAGTACGATTGGGTGGTGAACCCAGAGTTGCCGGTGCCCGCCGTGGGTAAGCCGGCAGAGGCGGCCAAGCCGCTCGTGGCCCCGAAGTGAGGAGCGCTCGGTGAAGAAGTACAAGGACGCGGGCAAGGCGAAGATCGAGAAGGACAAGCTCACGGCGGCGCAAGTCGAGGCGCTGGACTACGCGGGCACGGCGGCCCTGTGCGGCGTGAAGCTCGGCGCGAAAGGCGAGTCGCCAGAGGACTTCTTCTACGAGCACATCCGCCGCGACCTTGCCAACGAAGTGCGCGACGAGGCGCGGACGGCGATGCGCGACAAGCAGAAGCTCACGCTCTCGGCGGCAATCGCAGGCAACTCGGACTTCGCGGGCCTGACCGTGAAAGAAACGCCAGACGGCAAGTGGGAGATAAGCTGATGCTAGACACCGAAGACAAGTGGCTCGCCTACTTGGTCAAGGAAAGCGAGAAGCACATCGCCCACATGCGCAAGTGCTCCCCTGACATGCGAGCGTTTCAATTGCCAATCGGCCCTGAGTTTCACGCGAAGGCGCTGGTGCAGCGGGTGCGGGCACACTATGAAGCGCTTGGCTATAAGGTTCGCATGCGTCAAGACCGCTTCCTCTGGATTGAGGAGGTGGCCTGATGGCCTACACCGAGTTCTTTTGCACAAAAGGCGCATCGGCCAGCGACCTCAACGGCGGCGGGCCTAGGCTCGGCACCAACGACGCGCCAATCTACACGACTGCCAACGCGACGGTTGCCGGCGGAGCGCTCACGACGGTCGTGGACAACACGGCGAACAACTGGGCCGGCGTGCTGGTGGACGACTTCCTGTGTTGGGACACCGGTGGGGTGAAGGAAATCCGGCGCGTATCAGCGCTGGCTCCCGGCGGCGACGCGACGAAAATCACCATCGCCTCGGCGGCCACGGCGGGGGCGAACAAGACCTGCAACGTCGGCGGGGCATTCGCCACGGTGGACTTTGCGGCCAGCACCATCACGTCAGGCACGACGAACGCCGCTGGCAACTATCCCCGCTGCAACATCAAGGTCGGCACGTACAACGAGCAGGTGACGATTGACAACAGCGGCTTCTACCTGATCGTCTACGAAGGCTACGAGACCACGCCGGGCGACAACTGCCCAAGCGGCACGCTGCCCCTCCTCTCATCGTCCAGCACGGCGGTTGCGGCGGGCATCTATGGGGCAAACAAGAACTATCAGTGGATCAAGAATCTCCGCATCGTGATGTCCGGCGCGGCAATTGATGGCATTCGGGGGAACTTCAACTACTCCCTCTTCGAGAACATCCAGATCGTCGCAACGGGCAACGGGTACTACAACGTCGGGTACTCAAGTTGCTTCAACATGACGGTTGAAAGCTGTGGCGGAGAGGGTTTTTGGACAGACAGCCATTTCATGTGGCACTGTGTTTCGCTTGGCTCTGGATCGTGGGGTTTCCGGTCAGGATCGAGCGGGACGATGACGTGCATCGGCTGCATCTCCGCGAACTCGCAATACTCCAATTTCCTTATCGGCGGCCAGGTCAACAGCATGCTCGGCTGCATCGGCTATGGCTCTGTGACGGGAAGCGGCGCGCAGGTCAACTACGGTAGCTGGGGAGCCTTCGTCAAGAACTGCATCTTCGTGGGGAACGCCACTCTCGGGCTGGACTTCAACTATGCGGGGATGTCAGGGGTCGAAGATTTCAACGCGTACTATGGCAACGGAACGAATGAGACGAACAATGCCCTGCCAAACTACACGAATGCCGTCCACCCAGGCCCGCACAGCGTCACGCTCACAGGCGATCCGTTCGTCAACGCTGCTGGTGGGAACTTCGCCCTCAACGCCACGGCCGGCGCGGGTGCGGCCTGCCGCAACGCAGGCTTCCCCGGCACGCTCCGCGACGGCGTGAACGTCGGCTACTCAGACATCGGCGCGCTCAGACACCAGGACGCGGGCGGCTCATCTGTCTACATCCCACTCGGCGGCTTCATTGTGAGGTAACACTGCGATGCTCAAAAATGTGTCAGGCCAGTACGCTCACATCGAAGCCTGGATCACCGCCACGGGTCTGCCCAAGACGGGCGACGCGGGGCAGATCACGGCCTACATCGAGAAGGACGCGGGCGGAGCTGTCCAGACAGACGACGTGGCTCCCACAGAGGTTGACGCCACCAACATGCCCGGCGTCTACCGCTTCACGCTCACGCAGGCCGAGACGAACGCCAACGAGATTACCATCAAGGCGAAGTCCAGTACGTCTGGCGTTCAGATCGCTGCCGTGACATATCAGCCGTTGCCGTTCAACTCCAGCGGGCGCGTTGACGTTGGCTCGTGGATTGGCGCCGCCGTCACGCTCAGCACGGGCAACAAGCCCGACGTGAACGTGGACGAGATCAGCGACGACACGACCGCGCCGGGCAATCTTGAACTCGACTACGACGGCACCGGCTACGCGGGCGGCACCGTGAAGAAAGAAGCTGACCTTGTATCCGTCAAGGGCACGGCGCTGCCGGCAGAGAGCGTGGGCGGGCGCGACGCCGCCGCGCTCGGCAAGTTCCTCGACGTGGCGACGCCGCTACTCGACTGTGCAACGACAGTGCAGGCGGGGGCCGACGCCGCCCTGGTTGCCAACAACCTTGACCACCTCGTGGGCACGGCGACAGGCATTCCCGCGCTGCCCGCAGGCACGTTCCTTGACAACCGCACGCTGCTGGCCGCCGACTACTTCGTGGTGGGCGACTACACCGCGCCGCCCGCGATGATCACTGTTGGCGCCATCCGCACGGGGCTGGGTATGGCCGCCGCGGACCTCGACACGCAACTCGTGGCAATCAAGGGCGATACCGCTGCCACGCTGCTTGATACTGGCACGTCGGGCGTGCTCGTGGCGGACAAGGCTGGCTACGCGCTCGCCAGCACCGGCCTCAACCTCATCACCATGAGCATTGACGGCGTGAGCTACACGCTGCCCAACGCCGTGCGCCTTGCGGGCCGCGCGGCCATTGCGGACATCACCGTGGTTGGCGTCACGATGACCGTGCTTGACGCCGACGGGACCGTGGCGACCTTCACCCTCGACTCGGCCCTCGCGCCCACGACTAGGACGAAAACGTAATGGCAACATGGCACTTGCTTACGTGGGGCTTGGGCAACTACGCGGGCGGCGCGATAGACGTGACTCCCCCCGGCCCGCCCACGTCGGTAAGCGCGCCGATAGTTACGGACGTAACGGCAAGCTGGACCTTCGTACCTCCCACCGACCTCGATTATGATCACGTGGTTTTCTCCGCATGGCCCACTCTGGGCGGGGCCACCGTCACCGCCACGGGCACCACGGGCAGCGCGGCAATGGCCGGGCTTACCCCCAACACGGAGTATGATTGGAACGTGCGGGCTTACGATGCGAGCGGCAACGGGAGCGTCGTCGGCTTTGGCAGCGCAGGCAGCTTCACCACGCGCCCGCCGGCGACGATAACCCATCCCCTGTGGATAAGCATGTTCGTCAACAACGATCCCGTGGCCGCGCGCACATGGGACAAAGACGTGGAACACCTGCACGGCGGGTTCACCGTGGGCGACGACCGCGCGCCGATGGGCCAGGGCGTGTGCGCCAGCATTCTGTTTGAGGACAACTTCTGCAACGATTGGGCCGTGATAGACTTCGTGCTGCGCTACACCGAGCCGCAGCAAGCCCCGTTCGGCATCGGCAACCGAGAGCATCAGCGGCCATGAGCAAGACCGTCACAATCAAGGTGGGCGCGCAGAGCGCGGAAGTGCCCGTGCCCCAGTTCGGCATTCCCCGGTCGAGCGTCAGCCCGACTAGCACGGCGTGGACGCAGAGCGCGATCAGCCAACTCATGGCGCTGTTCAACAACGACGTGCCCGCGTTTGTGAAGGCCGCAGTTGAGGCAGGCGTGGGGCTTGTTCAGCACACGCCCGTAATGCCAGAGGGCGACACCGTATGGACACAGTTGCAGCGGGCAGGCGAACAGGCACCCCCCGGTGCGCCCATGCTCAGCCGACGCAACCATTCCGTGACAGACGTTGACCGCATCATTCACAAGGTGTACGACGGCGGCGTGCAGAATCTTGTGGAAATAAAGGAGTTTCCCGGCCTCGACCTTACGCAACATCCGTTTGTAGAGCTTTGGTTTGACGAGACTGGCCACGGCTGGCGCGGGAAGCGTGGGGTAGGTGGTACTGGCGGAACCGGGGGTACTGGTGGCACGGGTGGTACGGGCGGTACCGGCGGGACCGGCGGGACCGGCGGGACCGGGGGAACAGGCGGTACGGGCGGCACGGGTGGTACGGGCGGTACGGGCGGTACCGGCGGGACCGGCGGGACCGGCGGGACGGGAGGAACGGGCGGGACCGGGGGGACGGGAGGCGTAGGCGGGACAGGAGGCACAGGGGGGGCGGGCGGTACGGGTGGTACCGGCGGAACTGGGGGAACGGGAATCTGTGACTTGCCGCTTTGCCCTGCCGCACAGGGCACTGGTGACTACCTGCTTCACGTTGACGGCGCGGGCGCTCAGTCTTGGGTCGCACACGTTTAGGAGAATCGGGCGATGCGAGTTCATGTCCTCGGCTTGGCAGACATTCCCGTGCAGAGGCAGACGCCGTGCTGCGCGTTCACGTGGAAGGTCTACCACCTCTGCAAGATGCTCAAGATGCGCGGGCATCATGTCATCCTCTATGGTTGCGCCGGATCGGACGCATCCATTGCGGATGAGTTTGTCGAAACCGTACCAGAAGAACTGGTAAAGAACGCGCACCCTGGCGTCAACTGGTCACGCAATCAGATCATGAACGACAATCGAGGCCCTGCATACGACGAGTTCCATAGGCGAACCCGCTATGAGGTGATGCGCCGGGCTGACTACGGCAAGTTCGAGCCGGTGTGCGCCACCATCGGTTGGATTGAGCCGTCCTGCCGCAACCTACAGGACAACCAGTGCGTCATCGAATCGGGCATCGGCTACAAGTATTCGTTCGCCAAGTACCGCGTCTTTGAGAGCTACACCTGCATGCACTACATCTGGGGCCTGCAACAGAAGGGCGAGACGGTGCAGCAGTTCCCTCTCGACGTGGTGATTCCCAACTACTTCGATCCCGACATGTTCACTGCCGACTTGCCACGGAAGCCCTACGCGCTGTTCATGGGCAGGGTGAATGAGGACAAGGGATGGAAGCTGGCATTGGCCGCCTGCAATAAGGTGGGCATCACACTCAAGGTCGTGGGCCAGTTATGGCCCGGTCAGGAGAAGGATGTCATTGGGGAGATCGTGCGCCGTGGCGGTGAATGGGAGCCTGCGGCAGACATCGCCCGCCGTAAGCAGTTGATGGGCGAATGCCGCGCCTTCTTCTGCCCGACGCAGTACTGCGAGGACTTCGGGGGCGTGGCGGTAGAGGCGCAGATGTCGGGAGCGCCCATCATCACGTCTGATTGGGGCGGGTTCTGCGATACCGTGCTGCACGGCGTCACGGGCTTCAGGTGTCATTCCATAGATGACATGGTGACTGGCCTCATTCTGGCCGACAGGATAGACTCGCGCGTGTGCAGGAAGTGGGCAGTTGACAACTTCTCGCTTGAGCGCGTGTCGCACATGTACGACGAATACCTGTATCGCGTGGGCGAGCATTTCATTGGCAAGCCGTGGCCGGGCTGGCGGCAGAACATCTTCTGGAACGCCAAGAACTATCCAAGTTCCGTCCCAGCCATTCGGCGCATCGCTGGCAGTGCTGCGCCGTCGCTTGGCTCGCTGTTGACGGCCCACGGCTCGGACAAGGACAGGGGCCACGGCTATGGAGGCTACTACGAAGCCCTTCTTGCATCGGACAGGGACAAGATGCGCGCCATGCTTGAGGTGGGCATTGGCACCATGAACCCACAAGCTCACTCCAACATGTGCTGTGCCGGCGGCCCAGGCTATAAGCCTGGAGCATCGCTCCGGGCGTGGCGTGACTGGCTGCCCAACGCAACCATCTACGGAATGGACGTGGCACCAGACACGATGTTCTCTGGTGAGGATCGGATTGAAACCATCCTCTGTGACTCCGCCAATGGCGTGGCCGTGCGCAATGCTCTGTCGGGGCGCGGTCTATCCTTTGACTTGATCGTTGACGACGGCGCGCACCAGGTAGAGCCGCAGGTGCAAACCTTTGTCAACCTTGCCCCATTCCTGAATGCGGGCGGTAGGTATGTGATCGAGGACATTGAGGATAGAAATGCCCTCGTCGCTCGACTGGCAACCGAGCTTGCCCGAATGGGTTGGTATGCCCAAGTGCTGACGCTAGAGACGAACATGGCTGTGATTGTGCGGCCCCATGGCGCGCTTCCGCAGGGGCATCCGATAGAGAAGATCGGCTTCTTCTACCAGGTCTATCGGCAGCACAAGGCTGCGGAGTTTGTGCTGGCAAACGTCCGCAAGGTGTACCCGAATGCGCCCGTGGCAATGGTGTCTGACGGCGGAGACGACTTTGCGGAGTTGGCTCAGCGCTTTGGGGCGTCCTATCGCATGGGTGAGCAGACTGGAAACGGCTTCAATGTCCGCTTCCCCACGGCGGCTCAGGCCAAAACATGGTTGCTGCGACTGGCGGATGGGCTGAAGGACATCGCCAAGCGTGGCGCTGAATGGGCCATGTTGCTGGAAGATGACGTATGGGTTAGGGGCGCAATCCTTGCGCCGCCCACGGCCTTTGGCGGAACCGAGGGGGCCGAATGGGATCATCCCCACGTTGCTGAGATAGCAACCGTGCGCGAGTACATCAAAGGGCAGCGGCTTGGCGTAGACCTGGGTAGGTATGCGGGATGTGGCGGGACGCTCTTGCAGATCGCCGCATGCGAACCCGCCATCCGGCACTTTGCGAATGGGCGGGACTTTGCCGCCATCTTCAATGGGCTGCCGCAGTTGTCATGGAGCGACATTCTACTCAGCACCGCCCTGTGCCTTGCGGCCATCCCCTATTCTGCGACTGGATGTCACGGCAATCCCGTGGCGGACATGGACAGACCGTGGGTAACGGTTCTCCACGGCTACAAGGAATACTATCAATGAGCGGGCTACTTCTGTGCCAACGGTTTTGGGTGAACGACTTTGACACGGGCGCAGTGCATCAGTCTGCAACCGCCGTCCCAGTTGACCTTATCGTAGCAGGCGGGGCCAATAAGGCTGAACAGGACGGGCACTTTCTTGCCGGGCCGCTCGATGTGTGTGACCACCGTTTGATGCAAGGTGGCGTCGCCCCCGCCCACCCACATGTCAATCTCAATGTCAGCCGCCCAACCCTCACCGTCGGTCATGTTCCAGAGTTCCCCCACGACGACCGTGCATTGAGCGCCCGTCTCTGCGAGCTTGGCGTCATAAAAGCGCAGGTTGCGAATCTCCATCATGGGATGGGAACGAAAGACAGCACCCCCTATGACGGCCTTATCCTCGACCAGTCGCACGACCTTCTTGGCCGGCGCTCCGGCAAACGCCGTGCCGCACACGGCCAGAATCAGCAGAAATCGAAGCATTGCGAACCCCTTTCGTATTGCAATTCTCCCCACGGGGGAGTATACTCCACTTCCGAGCCAACGTCAAGTTGCTAGGAGCCGCCCATGCCAGGATTCCAACTGCCCGCGACGGTAAAGCGTTATAGCCGAAGTTTCACAAACCCCTACGCCGCGTCGGGCGGGCTGCCGGCGGGCGCTCCCTCGCGGAGTCTCTCGCAGCCGGGGGGCACTGTTGTGGCCCCGCCGGTCAACGCGCCTGCGTTCAAGCCCTATCAGGGCGTGCCGGTTCCGCCGCGCGTCGCGCCACTGCCGTCCGGGCCAAAGACCTTCGACCAGGCGTTCGGCCCCAAAGCGCCCCCGCTGGTTAGCTCGACGGTGTATCGTGACACCAGCGGTGATGCGAACACGGCGCTCAGGCAGGGCCTCATCAGCGAAGTGCGCGCCAACCTCTCCCCCCAGGCGTGGGCCAACGCCGGCCGCCCCGCGAGCGAGTGGAAGGCCGAAAGCGCGCGCACGATTGGCGAGCTTGACCAGTGGAAGCAGGGCAAGCTGGCGCAGATCGAGGCCGCGTTCAACAACGGGCAGATGAACGCCGCCGAGTATCGCGTGGCCATCGAGCGCGTGGGCAGGGACTATGACGCGCAGAAGGCTCAGGCGCTTGTGGCGGCCCGCACGGGCAGGGCGAACGAGGGGCGTGTTGCCGCCACGGCCACGGCGGGCGCGCTCAGCGGCCTCCTCAGCCAGGTGCCCGAACTGCGCTTCGGCGGGATCGCCAACCCCGACCCGGACATGCCCTACTCAGGCGCGTATCGCCCGCGCGGGCCGGCCATGCCCGCCATGACGCCGGGCGGAACCGGCGAATGGCAGAATGAGACGAGCGGCATGGGCGGTGCAATGACACCCGCCGCCCAGTTGGCGGACACTCTAAGAGCACAGGGCTACGCTAACTGGGCCGCCGTACCGATAGAGGATCGGCAGAAGCTCTTGCAGGCCAATCCCGGCCTTGTTGCACTTCTCAGAAAGTACGGCGTTCTCTAGGAGTCTCCCATGCCCATGCAACTCTCTCCCCTGACAGACGACGAAATCCAGCGCGCCATGCTGCTCCGCCGTGGCCAGGCGCCGCTCACGCCCACCGGCCTTGCCGTGGCCGACGACGACGAATGGGACGACGACACCCACGCCTTCTTCGGCACGCAGCGGGGCGCCCCCGGCTCCCCCGGCGAAACGGGGCAGGCGGGGCCTGGGGATATTCTTCCTATAGCGCCATCGCCACGGGTGCCAGTTGCTACACCGGCGGTGCAGGCTCCGCTGGCCGCGATGCCCCCGCCTGTTGACGAGACGGGCGCTACCGGCAGGCTTGGGCCTGTGGGCACTGAGATTCCAACCGAGAAGTACCAGCAGGCAGAGGCGGACATGCTTCGCCTCAAGGACAGGCCGGCGGGCAACTACGGGCCGGGCGGGATGGGCGCCTACGTGCCGGTGATGCCCGCGATTCCGGGCACGCCGGGCAGCGAGGGGCTTGACGTGATTGCACCGATGCAAGTCAATGCGCCCGCCGCGTCAAAGACGGTTGCGCCCACCGCCGCTCCCGCTGCCACGCCTGCGGCTCAAGATAGCATTGGCAAGCCGGCGCTCGACGCCCTCGACGTAGCACAAACTCAGGAATACACGGCGCGTCGGCAAACGTGGCTGGACAAGTATGCTTCGTCCAGCAAGACATTCAAGCCACAGGTGAGTCGCGCTGCGCGAAACGACTTGGCCATGTTGAAGGCAGGTCATCTGGCAAAGAAAGCGGAATACGTCAAGAGCTTCGTTCCGCAGGACCGGCTCAACCAAGCTGCTGCCGATAAGATCGTCAAGCAAGACGAGGACTTCAAGTCGTTTAGCGAGGGCGTGGGCACTATATCTGGTGCCAAGACCAGAGACGAGTTCACCGCCGCACTTATTGCCCACCCCGCAGCCGCCATGTCCAAGCAGATGGGGCCGATTCTGGCCATGCAGCGGCAACGCTTCGGTATCGAGGAGCGCGGCACAATCACCAAAGATGTGGCCGGCATGAACATCCAGTCCCGCGAGAAGATTGCCAGTAACCGCGTCAAGGCACAAAAGGACATGCAGGACCGGGACATCGAGGCCGCTATCAATCTGACAAGTCACAAGGAAGGCGTGAAGTCGTTTGAGGATGCGATTGGCCGTGTCTACAGGTACTCGGAAGCTCGCCTGACCAACAGCGCCCAGAACCTTGAGGCGTGGCGTAGGGGGCGAAGCGAACTCATACGGTCCAACACGGCGCTGGTGAAGAACGGTGATCTCAAGAAAGAGGAAGCCGACGCGCGTGTTGCCGAGTACGACGCTACGGAACCTGCTCAACTTGACCCCAGGGAGGCCATTGCCGACGGCATGGCGAAGTGGGGCGCGATGCCCCAGAGCATGTTTGGGAATGCGCTGGGCAATGTGGCAGAGGCCGTGGGCGGGTATTTCAAGCAGTTGGTGGGCGGCGTGGCCACGGAGCCAACCGCAGTGCAGCCGACGCCGGCGATGCCCGCGCCAGTAACACGCGACTGGCGGTACGGCCCGTCTGGCGGGTATGGTGCGCCGTTTGCGGACACCGGTGCTGAGCCTGCCGAAGAAGTATTCCCAGCGCCGGTTATCCCACCGCCGAGAACTACGGCAGCGGCTCCCGCAACGTCTGCTGCTGCGCCAGCTACTCCGACCGCATCTGGCACCGTAATGCTCAAGGGCGGCAGCACCATGTCTGCGGCAAGGTTCGGGCGCATAAAGGCCGCCGCTGCGGCTAACCCGCCCGATCCGAAGGCGGTTGCCTGGTTGCAGAAGTGGGCACAATAGAGGAGTCGGGCATGCCCATAGGCGACCCGCTGCGAGAGGCGGAAGATATTCTGGGGCCAGAGGGCGATCCGCTTGCCGAGGCGGACGCCATTCTCGGCGCAGAGCCGGCCGCTTCCGCAGCCACGGCCTTGCCCTCTATCACGCCCAAAGCCGCCTATGACAAGGCAATGAAGTACCCGCGCCTTGCTGCTGGCGGTGAGACAGCGCTTGTGGACGCGGACACGGGGGCAGTCAAAAGCCCATCCCGCCGTATTGTTGGCACCCCCGAACCCCTGCCCGGCGTTGGCTACGTGGCGAAGGAAGCCCTGAGTGTGCTTGGCGAGAGCGTGGTGGGCACCGTCAACCGCATGGGGCAGACAGTCCAGAATCTCGCAGGTTCGTTGATTTCTGCCCCGGCAGAGATCAAAGAGCGCGGTATCGCTGCGGTAGAGGGACGGGCACCGCGCTTGGGTGTTCCGCCCATCAGCCGCAAAATCATCGAGAGCAAGGACGCTCTCGCGGAAGTGGCCGACATGGCCAAGCGGTGGCATACCAGCGGGAGCGCGGAACGCTCCGCTATCACAGAGAAGGCTCGCTCTATCAACCTCCCCGCATTTGAGCAAGCGCTTCAAGTCGAGGGCAGCAAGCATCCGCCCACGGGCAAGGCCAGGACACTGCTTGAGGGCGTGGGCAGGGGCATAGAGGGCACGGCGCGTGGCGTTGCCGATCTGCTGATACACATGCTCGGGCCGTCGCAAGAGCGGTCGGCGCGGGCGGCTGAGGCCCTTGCCATTCGGGCGGCCCAGGAGGGCGACCCGCAAAAGAGCGACAGCATCCTCGTCAACTCGATTGCCAATGCCTTTGAGGTTGCCGTGCCAATGCTTGTGGGCGGCGCGATGGGCGCCCGGCAAGGGCCTCTTGCTGTAGACGCCCTGTGGACTGCCATCGGGTATGGAGACAGCTATGCCGAGGCCCGCAAGGCCGGCCTGCCGGATGACAAGGCCAAGATGTTCGCCCTCACGACGGGCATTGGCAACGCGGCAACCGAACATATCGGCGGCGCTGGCGTGGGCCAATTCTGGAAGCGCATTGATAAGGGCAAAGACTGGGCGAGCAAGATGACGCGGTTTTTCAGGGAAGTCTTTGCCGAATCTCTTGTGGAGGAAGGCGCGAGCGGCGCAGTTAGCGAAGTGCTGAAAGACAGGTTCGGCCTGACACCCAAGGCCACTGCGGGCGAGTTGGCAGAACGGATCATTGAGGCGGCGGCTCGGCAGGGCAGCGATGCTATCGCTCCAATGCTTCTCACGCTCGGTGCTGGCGGAAGCGCCCACATGCTGGCCAACTTCTACAGCAAGGGCAATGAACGGAGCAACGCCCGTAAGGCCGTAGAGGCTCGCGGCCTGCGTGCTCCCGTTCCCGTTGAACTCACTGCGGCGGAGCGCTATGCCGCGCAGTTCGCGCCGAAAGCTCCCGTGCAGGAGCCGGCGGTAGAGGAACCCGCGCCCGCAGTAGTCGAACCCACGCCAGTCGAGCGCGTTGCTTCACCGCTGCTCACTGACATGGAGTCGCGTGCTGGCGAGGTTCGGACCGAGGACGCGCAGGCGGCGATGCGCGCGGGCGTTGAACCCGAATCCCGACAGAATGTCGCGCAAGAGGATGTTCCACGTGAAACGGCCCCCTCGCAGGCGAAAGAGCCGTGGGAGATGAGCGCCGCTGAGACGGCCAAGCGATTCGGCTTCACACGCATGGAGCGCGGGGAGTGGGGCGAGTATCACGGCGACACCGTGTACACCGTTGACGACAACACACCAGTTCCCGTGTTTGCTGCCGACCCGCTTGGCGGGCGCGACATTCAGACCACAAAGCAAGTTCCGCTTGAAGTCAGCACGACGGCCCATGAAGGCTTCCACCGGTTGTTTTCTCGGAATGCAGAAGCGGGCCATGCGGCGATAAGGGATGCACAGGCCGTAGCCCCTAGCGTCACCTTTGAGGACATCATGAACCTAGCCACAGTCGAGTACTTTGAGCCGGGAACGCTTGCCAAGACAAACGCCGCTCTGGCGAAAGCCCTACAGCCGTTCGTTGACATCGCCCGCTCACAGACGCCACAAGGCACAGTCCCTACAGGGTACGCATCGCCCCCCGATCTCGCGGCGAAATACGGCAAGGCCCCCGCAGCCCCCTCCGCGACGCGCGCCACGCCGCAGGCAGCGGAAGCCCAACCGAGCGGCGAAAGCCCCGCTGAGAGCGTCCTAGAGCGTCCTACGCCCCCTGTAGAGCCTGCGGGCGAGACCTCCGTGCCGTTGGGCGTCAATCGTGGCCGCGTAGAGGGCTATCTGCGCTCGCAAGCCGACGCGCAGAAGGTTGATCCTGCCCATGTGGACGCCGCGCTCAGTATCCTTGAGGCGAACGCGGAGTCCTACGCCGCCGTTACGGGTAAGCAGGCCGATGACTACTACGCCCTCTTTGCCACGGAAGAAGGGGGCGCGGCAGAGGCGGAACTTGGGGCGGACAAGCTGCGGTTCAAGAAGGGAGTGGTGCGCTTCCTGAAAAACGGCAAGGCGCTGGTGAGGTTCTTGGAAGGGGCGGATGCTTCCGTGTTGCCCCACGAATTGGCCCATATTGCCCGCCGAGCGCTGCTTCCCCACATGCCCGAAGATATGCGCGCCGCTGCGGATACGTTTGTGGGTGCCAAGAGGCGAACCAATTGGAATCGCGCCCAGGAGGAGAAGTTCGCCAACGGCTACCTGCGCTGGCTCCGCGATGGGGTAGCGCCGACGAAAAAGCTCGCCCAAGTCTTTGAGCAGTTCAAGGCGTGGCTGACGGCGCTCTATGCGAAGCTCACGGGCGGCAAGCTGGACATCGCGCTGACAGCAGACATTCGCCGCGTGTTCGCGGAAATGACGGGCGGCGCGGTAGAGCAGGCGGACGCGCTCGGTGCAGAGACCGCCGGTGCCAGCGACGCGGAGCTAGAGGACGCCAAACGCGAGTGGCTTGAAAAGGGCACGGAGAGCAAGTACTTCAAGCGATGGTTTGGTGACAGCAAGGCGCGTCGTCAACGCCAATTGTCACGCTTCGATGAGTCTGCCGGCAAGGTAGTGAACGAATTGGGCGACTACTACCCAATGAAACTGTACCACGGGACATCAAAAGACTTCTCCGTATTCCGCCCAGGAAAGGGCGGCGCTGCGGGGCCTGGCATCTACTTGGCAGAGAGTCCCCAAAAGGCATCCGCGTTCGGTGATAGGGATGCTGGCAGGGTGTTGCGCGTTTACGCCAAGATTGAAAACCCAATGGTTGTTGACATCTTTGGTGATCTGAAAGGCGGCAGGCTCGATGAGGCCGTTGCAAAGGCAAAGGCGGCGGGCCATGATGGCCTTGTAATCCCGTATGTTGGAGAGTGGGTAGCGTTTTCCCCAGAGCAGATCAAGTCCGCGACTGGCAATCGCGGGACGTTCTCGCCGGACGAGCCGAGCATTCTGGGGGCAGAGGAGCAGGACGCCACTTCTATCGCCAACGCTTATGTCAACCAGGAGCGCGTCGAGCGCGGCCTAGAGCCGTTTGGCCCCGTGGAAACGCGCGGCATTGAACGCATGCTGGCCGAAGCGCAAGCATATCTGGAAGAAAACAAAGAGGCCGACGAGCGCCTCGTGAAATACCTGGTCGAAAACCCAGAGCCGCTTGCCGGCATTCGGCTTGGCCTTGTGTTGCACAGGAAGCTGCAAGTCCGTGCCAATTGGGAGAGCGCCCGCAGGCGGCTTGAAATAGCAGAACGAGAGGGCGACGACGACGCTATGGCGGATGCGTACAAGGACGCCACGGCTGCCCTCGTTGAACTGGACACGATTGACTACATCGGCAAGCAGGCGGGCACGCTTCAGGGCCGCGACTTCAACGCCCGCAAGATGCTTCAGGCCGACGACTTCAGCTTTGCTGGCATGGTGCAGCAAGCAACGGTGCAGGCGGGCGGGCGCGAGTTGACAGAGGACGAGATTCGTGAAGTCGAGGCGCTGCGAAAGACGATCATTGACTTGCAGGCGAAGATCGATGCTGCCGAGAAGGCGAACGACGCCCTACAGACAGAACTCGCGCTGGCCGAGCAGCAGAAGGAACTCGCCAAGCCAAAGGAACCCATTGCGCCCAGGCCGCGCCCAGTGTCGCCCAAGAGTCCTGACTATGGCAAGCGAAACAGAATCGTCACCAACACGATGATCGCCGGCGAGCGAAGCAAGGCTCTGGCATTCCTTGCCAAGCTGAAGCAAAAGCCCGCCGCAAGCCCCGCCGCTCTCGGTGCAGAAGAAGCCGTGCCGTCACCGCAAGAACAAGAGGCCATAGACGCTCTCTCTGGCACTGGCCTCTATCACTATGAAGCAGGGCAGCGAGAAAAGGCGGCGTGGAAGAACGCGCTGACCGCTGACCTTGGCCCAGACGTTGCCCCATTCCTTGACATGCTGTGGGCGCACGTCGAGAAGCGTGTCGGGGATAACCAGCTACAGGCTATTGTGCAAAGCCTAAAGCAGCGGAAGCCCGTGGGGGCCGCACTCGCCCGCAAGGCGACACAGATCGCCAAACTGCTTCCGCTTGACGTTATTCAGGACCGCGAGGCCCTAGTGGATGCTGTCCACAAGACGCTCCAAGAGGCGTATCCCGAAATGACGCGAGAGGAGGCTGCCCGCGCCATAGCTGGCTACGGCGTTAGCCCAGACCTCAGCCAAGAAGAAGTAGACATCGAACTGGCCGCCCGCAAGCATGAGTTGCGCGAACTGGCCAAGCTGGAGGACATGGCCAACAAACTGGCTCCGCTCGGTTCCGGCCCGCAGCGCTACCCCGCTGGCCCAGAAGGCAGACGACTGGCCAAGCTCGTCTACGAGGAGAAGAAGAAGGGCGGCTACCTCGACAACGACCAGGGCAAGCGGCTGCAATCTATCCTTGATACCCTACTGGCGCGCTACCAGCATGATATCGAGGCTTTAGAGAATGCCATCGAGTCGGGCGTGCCGATCCTGGATAAGAAGAATCGCACCGTCTTTGACGAGGCGGAGCAAGCGAAGATTGACGCCCTAAAGGCGCGCAGGGACAAGCTTAAGGCTGACTACGAGGCCATCTTTGGCAAGCCACAACTCTCGATAGAGGATCAACTGGCAAAGGCCATCGAGATTGAGGACGCGCGAACTACCGAGCTTGACCGGATGATCCGAGAGAACGACTTGTGGCCCACGCGGGATCGTGCGGCGAAGCCGGCAAAGCCCACGTCTACGGAACTCGTGGCGGCGCAGGAGAGGCACAAGGCGTCCAAAGCCCAGTTGGAGTTGCTGCGCGCGCTTGAGTCTGAAATCGAGCCGAAGGAAAGCAAGGACTTGGCGGCGGCGATCAAGGCCAAAGAAAAGGCCATCGCTGAGGTGAAGGCAAAGGTGGCTGCGGGTGACATCACTGCCCGCAAGCAACCCAGCGCTGTGATCCAGACGCCCGAACTGGTGAAGCTACAGGGCGAATTGGATACGCTCAACAAGAAGCTTGCCGACATGCGCAAGGCGGCCAAGCCGCGCAAGTCTGAGGCGGCGATTGCTCTGCAAGCCTACAAGACCAGGGCGCGGAACGAAATCGCCCGCCTGTCCGATAAGCTGGCCCGCGGCGACTTCTCTACTGCACGGCCAAAGCGCGAGATAGCAATGGACCCAGAGGCTATTGCTCTCCGCTTCCAACTCATAGAAGCCAAAGATCGCTGGCAAGAACGCCTTCTCAAATACATGCTCGAAAACCAGACGCCCGGACAGAAGATGTGGCGCTGGTTCATGACTGGTCTGGGCATCCCAATGGAATTGAAGGCGAGTCTTGACCTGTCCAGCACGTACAGGCAGGCCCTATTCCTGACGCTGGGCGATCCCGTGCTGGCCATGAAGATGATTGCCGTGCAGATTCAGGCGTGGAAGTCGCCAGAAGCTCAGTTTGCTATCGAGGAATGGATCAAGGCCATGCCCGAATACTCAATCTTCGTGCGCTCCAAGCTGGACTTCACGGAGCAAGGCGGTAAGATGACGCGCAGGGAAGAACTCATCAAGTCCAATGTCGGGAAGCACATCTACGGCATCGGAGCGTCCGAGCGGGCGTTTGTGACGGGACTCAACTTCATCCGCGCGGCATCAATGAAGAAGTTTCTCGATGCTCACACTGCCGCGTATGGCCGCCCCGCTACGCTTGCCGAGGAGAAGGTCTACGCCAATGCCATCAACACATTCACTGGGCGCTACCCGCTTGGCAAGCATGCGGGATGGGTGCAGGGGTGGAGCGGGACGGTGTTCTGGGCGCTGCGGCTGCAACTGAGCCGCCTGCAAACACTGGCTCTCCAACCTATCTGGGGCGGCGAAGGCTCGCTCAAGGATACCTGGCGCGCCCGATACCGCGTGGCGGGAAAGTATGCCCGCTTTCTCGCCGCCAGCGGTTCCGTCTTTGCTCTGGCCGGCATCTACAATCTGTTTGCGGACGACGACGAGAAAATCACCATCGAGGTTGACCCGCGCTCAAGCGAGTTCCTGAAACTGAAGTTCGGCAAGAAGACACTGATTGATCCCGTGGGTGGGCTTCAGCAGTTTGTTGTGTTGAGTTCGAGGTTGATTTCTGGCGAGATGAAGAATCAGCGCGGCAAGATCGTATCAATTCGCGGCGACCGTAAGGCTTTCGCCCAAGACACATATCAGGAAGCGGCGCGCTTCGTGCGAAAGAAGTTTGCTCCCGTGCATGGAGTCTTCTGGAACATTGCTACTGGCGAGAAGGTGATTGGGCAGAAAACTACCCCGCTGTCAGTGGCCGCCGACTTGACCATGCCTCTCGTCCTCAACGACATCTGGGACGCGGCCCAAGAGCATGGCGTTGCGGGCACGTCGTTCCTTGGGTTGCTGAGCGCTCTGGGCTTTGGCGTGCTGGTGAAGCAACAGAAGAAGGGGTCTGGATATGTTCCCCCCGTAAGCGGCGGAGTTGGGCTGCAAAGGCCGCAGGGTGGTACTGGGCAGAAGGGAATGCCGCAGCGAACGGCCCCCTTGCCGCGCCCCGCTGGCAAGCAGGCCACTGCGAAGTCAAAGACGAAGTTTGACATGGAGTTGGAAGCACTTGGTATCGAATAGCGTCCCCGCCACGCCCGCATACCTGCCCAGGCAGTGACATGGCGCTCACCCCGCAACCGAGCAAGACCAAGCCCCACCTTGCGAAGATGCGCGACCGGGCGCGTTACGGGCGCATCGTCCGCCGTGCGCGCAAGGCGCGGCGCGGCATCAACCCGCTCGGCGTGGGGCTGCCGGAGCAGCGCCGCGTGTATCGCAGGTTCATTCGGGCGTTGGCGCAGAGCACGGTGCCACAGGCGATTGCGTTTGTCGGCTTGGGGGATGGTTTTGAGGTTGGGGAATTGGCGACATGCTTCGCGCGGCAGAGCAGGCTTGTGGTGTTCCTGCCCGCGTTGACTGAGGAGCAGGAGGCTATCGAGCGCCCGGTGTGGGACTACATCAAGGCGGGCGAATGCCGGGCGAAGATTTCGCGGGTCCGGCCCCCGTGGGATCGGTGGATTCGGGCGGCAAGCGGACATCTTCTGCTTGGGCGAGTTTGCGGCGTGCCGGGCGTGACGATGCAACTTTGGAACTACGCTCACGGCCTGCTGACGCCGCTACTCACGCCCGCCACAAGGTTTACGCTCTTTCGGCCCGCCGTGGAAGCGCCAGACGGCCTCTATCAAGCGTTGCTTGCCGCCGGCTGGCGCTCGGCGCTTGAATGCCACGTGGGGATGATGACGCCGCCGGGCCGCTAGGTTGCCCGCTTGCCCAGGAATGCCCCTGGCAGCCCCGTGGCTGCGTTTCGGGCCGCATGTGGACGCTTGATACCTTTGGCGACCGCGCGTGCCTCTGGCGACGCCTCCTGTGCGTTTTTCGCCAGTTCGCGGCTCGCGGAACCCTTGGCCCTGTGCGCGGCTGTCATTCGCGTGTGTAGCAGACTCCTTTACGGCTGTTCCTGCTTGAACACGATAGGGTCCATCTTCACCCGCTGGAAGTCGAGGCGCGCAAGAGCGTCCAGGCAGGCGTGCCGTGCGGCAGCCGCGTCGGCGGCGAAGTCCGTGAAGTGCATCTCTGGCTTGCCGCACGATTGCTCAACGCCCACATCCCAATCCCACCCTGCTGCGCGCTGTTGCCAGCGCCCCCAGCACTCGCCCAGCGTCGCCGTGCAGAACTCTTCCTTGACCTCGATGCTGCGCGCGGGAATGCCCGCCGTCGCCGCAGCGATGTCCTCGTTCGCGGTCTTCATTGCTTGATCTCCTGTGTTGCAAAGTCCTTCACCTTGAGCTTCCACATCAGCCGCTCGCCCTTGCGCGTCAGCAGCAGCGGCACGGTGCGCGCCACGACGCCCTCGGCGGGGCCACCCCCACCGCCCTCGGCAATTGTCGTCGCGCCGCCGTGTAGCAGCGCCAGCAGATCGGCCTTGCTTGCCGGTAGTGTGTCTATGACGCCAAGTTGGGGCACGATGGGAATGCCCAGCTTCGCGGCCACGTCCGCCACGTTGCACGGCTCTAGCCACCACGGCCCCACCAGCACATCGAAGATGCGCAGGGCCATGTTCGGGCGGTAGATGCCGCCCTTCTGAATGCCCGCCCCGTAGCCCTCGCTGTAGATGGTGACTGGCTCACCCTCTCTGTCAGGGAATGCAGCCTGCACTTTTGCGGTGGGCAGGACTTCAAGCAGATAGGCCACGAGCTTGCTTGGAAGCTGGGCGTTGTCCGTCTTGCCGCGATAGAACACGGTGCCGTCAGCTTCGAGGCACACGCGGATGTTCATGCCGTCGATCTTCTCTGTGACTGCCCAGCGCTTGGGCAGCGCGAACTCAGGCAGGCGCAAGGTCGAGTTGACAACCTTGAACCCCTCGCCGCGATCGTACAGCGTCTCGATCTTCGGGTACTCGGTGCCCATCACTCGCCCCCTTTCGTAGACGTGGCCCCTGGGATTGTCGCGTTGATGCACACCTTGCCCTTGCCGCCGACGGCCCCGATCAGCGTGTCCATGACCTCCTTGCCGTGTTCCCGCACTTCCTTGCGCGTCGGCTTGCGCTTGCCCAGGTGCTTCGCGGCGTAGCGGGCATAGCACTCGACGCACCACATGCCGTACTCAGGCTCGGCGTTCTCGATGGTCACCTTCTTGCCGCAGTTGACGCAGGTGGTTCTCATGTGTAGCGCTCCTCTGGGGGATGGTGACATTCCAGTTCATTCACGCGCTCGGCAAGTTCAAGCACCGCCGCAGTGACAAGCGCCAGCTTGCCCTCGATGCCAAGCGGCGGGTTGTGATTGTGGGCGTTGTTGTCTCCCACGCGCAGTCGCTCTACGGCAGTGGGCGTGTTCACGGTTCTCTCCTCTGGATCATCAACCTCAACGTAGTGGTCAGGATGTGGCCCAAGTCGCACGATGCGCTTCACGGCTTTCCCCCTTGATACTGGCTCACGGCGTCCGCGATGCGCCGAAGTTCGTCTCGGCACTCCGCGATGTTTCCGTTGCCCCACATGAGGGCGAGAAGAATGAGTATCAGAAGGCACTCAATCATGGCCCAACTCCAAAGATTGCCACGGCGGCGAGCGCCGCCAGGGTCAGCCAGAAGAACCACGCGTACTGCCGGTGCGTGATCACGGCTTGCCCTCCACGCTCGGTTCCATCATCTCGACGGCGGCGGCGAGAATGCCCATCTGGTCCCCTCCGCTATCGAGGAAGCGCACTTGAAGTTCCTCCACGATGCGTTTCGCGGCGTCGAGTTCGTCGCAGGCAAACTTCTGCATTCCGCTCCTCACGTAGCCGCTGAACTCGGCGAAGTCAGCGGGCCACTTGTCGCCCATGAGCTTCTTGCGGATGTCCCGAATCTCGTAGAGCTTGGCCGCGATTCGCACGGCGGTTTCGGTGCTCATGGCTTTCCCTCCCCGCTCGCGGCGAGGGCACGGAGAGCGGCGCAAATGGGACACTCAGGCTCATCCTGGTCGCCGCCATGTTCGTGCAGCGCCGCCCTCACCACGTCCAGCAGGGCCGGCAGCGCGTTCGCGGAGAGGCACAGGGCGTCACGCTGCTTGGGCGTGATTTCTGCCCCGCTCTCTCCGCGAATGTAGGGCAGCGCGCCTTTCAGCGTCTCCGCCGCCTTCTGTAGAGCGTCGAGGGTCATTGTGTGGCTCCTATCGAATGGCGTACACGGTGATGGGGAAAGCGGAGTCCTTCTCTGCCTGCATGAAGTGCAGGCCAGCGGTGCAGACGCGCCCCTTCGCGTCCAGTGTGATCCGTTGCCAGTCTGGAACGCCAGCCAGCGTGTAGCGGCTCTTGGCGTGGTTCTGCCAGTCCACCAAAGACTCGAAGTGGAACAGTTCGTCACCGACAGACAGAACGATGGTGGTCATGGCGTCTCTCCTAGAGCGGAGGCAAGGGCTTCGACGAACAGGAACAGCGGCGGGCGCTTCTCCCAGTCGCGCACGTTATGCACCGCCGAGATCAGCAGAATGCGCCCCACGGACACATCGGCATCCTTCGGCCAGCACTTCCTCACCAGCTTCGCCACGTCGGGGCGCTTCTCGGCGGCGCGCAGGGCGGCGATGAGGGCGTTCACAAAGGCGATTAGGCTCTCTTGGAGTTCCTCCTCATCCTCAAGGGCGGGCAGCATGAGGTAGTACGGGCTTTTCTCCCACGCCTCGACTCGCTTCGCCAGGTCAGGCTCCATGCTCGGCCCCTTCCATGTGGCGCACGATGGCTTTCGCAAGGCGGAGGAGCCGCGGGCCGCCAAGCGTGCCCTGGCATGCTCCGTTGACGCCGAACCACAGGTAGGTGTGCTTGCCTTTCAGCCAGCCCCCAATCTCGCCGCGGTCCCCGGCGATCTTATGAAGCGTGGTCCTGATCTTTGTCTCTCGCAGTCGCATGCTCATTCTCCCTTCAAGGCGCGGTAGGCGGCGAATGCTGGCCCGCGCTTACAAGCCTTTGTGTGACCGCCCGCCCTGTTTGCTCCGCAATCAGGACAGACGCATTGATCGTAGCGGGGGCTGTACTCGTACTCGCAATCGTCAGATTCGTGTGTCACGACGTTCGCCAGCGCCTCGGCGGCTTCGAGGCGCAAGATGAGGCGCTTCTGCCCGGCGTCCAGATCGCCGCGCCCGCAGTTGCACAACACGCGATCCACAAGCCTTGCCGTGTCACTCATTGGGCGCTCCTTCCGCAGCGAGGGCGGCCTTGCACTTCGCCACGGCCTCAAGGAACGTCGGGGCGGTGGCGCGAACGTCTGCCCCAGCCTCGTCTAGCGCGATCACGACGACCTCTGGCGGCTCGTTGGGCCAGTAGTTGAACTCCACGTCGGCACCCTCATCCCTGCACCACGCGAGCGCGCCGACCTCGGCCTCGGCCGTCTCGGCGCGCGTCCGCCATCTCGCGTAGATCGCGGGCCACGTGAGCGGGCTGTAGTCGAAGTCGCCCTTGAGCGCGGCCACGGCGGCGCACAGTTCGCGGTAGACCGATCCCCGGACCTCGCCATCGGCGCCCACGTAGGCTTTCGCCATGTCCACGACGCTGCCGAGCGCGCCGACCTCGGCTTCAAGCTCGGCGCAGCGGGGGCAGTCGGGGAGTGGGTATCTCTCGCCGCAGTGTCCGCAGATGAGGGTGTCAAGGTCGCCGCGTTCAGGGCAGGCGGGGCACAGCATTGGCCTTCTCCTTGATTTCGCGGACGCGGGCGAGGGCGGCGTCGTACTCAGAGCCGGCATCAATGCTCTTGTCGTCGGCCTCCTCCCATGCAAAGCATGCCTTACCGAGCCAGAGAAGCGCGGCGGGCAGGGGCGAGGAGCCGGAGAGGATGCGCCGAATGCTTGCGCAGGTGCCGCATTCGCATGACCGGCCGGGCACTTCGTGGAACCTCAGTACGCCGCGCAGCGTCCCCTCAAGCTCGACCACGCGCTCTAGCAGGACCGGCACCCGCGCGGCCTGGGAAACAAGCTCGGCCACTTCCTTCGGTCGCGCCCACGACTGATTCACTGCGGGCGACACCGAAAGGGAGTTCATGGCCGCCTCAATGCGATGGTTCCACGTCGCCAGTTCCTCGACCGTCAGCAGCTTCTCAGGCTGTGCCATCTTGCTTCTCCTCATTTCCACGGGAACACTGCACCACAATCGCATTCCCAACTGCTGCGGATGCCAGCGAGGGCGCGCGCGAAGCGACGCTCCATGAGCCAGATCGTTCTCCTGCACGCGACGAGCCGGTGCCACACGGCAGATAGCGGCGCGGTGAAGATAAAGCGAAGCCAGTTCCCCATCATCAGCGTTTCTCCTCTGCGGGGCGCTCCCGCACTTGCAGGTCGGCGGGGAAGTTCATGTGTGTGACACTCTCCTGTGCCGTTCCATGTCGAGCGCTCGGTAGCCGGCCTCACTCACATTACCCCCAAGCGTCATCCAATGACGAATCTTGAGCGCTCGCAAGGTGCTCTTGGCAGCCAGCACCAACACCCCCATCTTGAAGCCCTCGGCAATCAGGCTGAGTGCGTAGAACTGGCAGTCTGTCATGACGGGTTTGTCCTTTTCCACCTCTTGACTCCTCAAAAGGGTTTCTCTCTCACTTGGAGGTCGGCGGGGAAGTCCGCCAGTTCACCCGACACGCGCCACTTGCCGTCGCGATAGTGCGGAAGCTGCTTCACCCACACTGCCACGCCCGCGGCCCGGCACTGCGCTACGAGCGAGCGAGTCCAAGCGATCACCGCATGCCGCACGGTAGTGCGTGGCTCACCGGCTCCGGGCGTCTCATAGCCCCCCCAGTCCGCGCCCCGCCCGCTCTCGGAGCCGATCACTGCCCAATCAAACAACGGCCACGCCGCCCCTGTGCCGCCGCAGTCGGGGCAGGTCGCTTGGCCCGAATAGCACGAGTCCTCGACCTGCCGGTCCTTCCTGCCATGACAGTGGGGGCATTTGGGCCGAACGATCGGCCCCAGCAGCGGCTCGATGCTCAGCCAGTAGCGCGCGGCGGGGATGCGGAGCAGGGCGGGGATCAGCGCGTCCGCGTCCTCCTGCGTCCGCACCGTCGCGCCCAGGATGACGTTCGGCGGCATACGCGGATACGCCAACAGGTTCTTCCGCAGGCGCTCAGGGTCTTTGGTCAACAGCAGGTACGTGTGCTGGCGAGCTGTCTGTATCGTGGCCATTACGGATGCAAGCTGCACTGGCGGCAGGCAGGCGATGTCGCCCATGAAGCCCGTCGCCACGACCTGCGGCTTGCGCCACGACAGCGGCTTGCGAAGCCATTTTTCCACGAGACGCGGAGCGAAGCTGTTTCCGATGCCCCACTGATCGCCCCACCTGCGAACCATCGCGGCGGCCCAGCACTTCGGCAGGCAGCCCTTCGCCGCCCCGTGGTCGGAGCCCACGAACGGATTCCACACGCGTGTCTGGTAGCCGGGGTAGTAGAGCTTGCTCATTTCGCCTTCCTTGCACTGACCGCGCGCCGTCGCTTCCGCAGCAGCGCCCGCGTGGAAACGCCTTGCCATTCCGTTTTGACCACCACGCCCGGTTCAACGATGTCGAGTAGCCGCCGCACGCGGGCAAACTCCTGCGGCGACATGTCCTGGGGCAGCAGGAAGCCCCCGATGCGGCGGCCGCTCAGGGGGAACGTCCACAGGCGCGGGACGTGGATGCTCATTTCGCCTCCTTCGCTTTCAGCGCTGCCTGCCTGCGCGCCTCGGCCTCA
>ERZ1292632.179-Hain-H43-01um-R2-179-length-65289-cov-9_pt2 | contig 55482 bp, 92 predicted proteins | sample MGYA00564407_ERZ1292632 | MGnify/ENA primary metagenome ERZ1292632 (study PRJEB36523, sample SAMEA6512637) | groundwater metagenome | collected 2019-01-08 | study: AquaDiva: Metagenomics assemblies of 32 groundwater samples | reverse complement strand
CAGCACCACCGCAAACAGCACCACCGCAAACAGCACCACCGCAAACAGCACAACCGCAAACAGCAACCCTGAAGCCTAGTGAGGAGCCGAAGAAGAACCTAACGCCTATCTTCAGTTTGAAGTTGAAGGCGAAGATTCTAGAAGCCATCCTCACAGCCATCGCCGTCATAATCGACGAAGCCACATTCACGATTTCAGCTGCCAGCGTAAACTTGAGAGCGATGGATCCATCTCGCGTCGTAATGATTGTCTTTGGCTACCCGAAAGAAGCATTTGACGAGTTTGCTGTTGACCGCGAAGGAAAAATAACGTTCAACATAGCAGAAGCCCTCAAGATAGTGAAACGTGCAAGCAAAGATGAGACAGTGGAATTCGTAATGTCCAACGAAGCCACGTTAGGCAGACTATTGCTTACTATCAAGGTTCACGGAAAATACGAGCGCGTCTTCACGTTGCCCATCTTGGAATCCTCTGAAGAGGAACTTCCCGAACCCAAAATCAACTTCGACACCACAGTTAAAATGACAGCTGACGCTTTAAACAACGCTGTCCAAGACACCGCTTTGGTCAGCGATCATGTGAAGGTCATAGCGTCCAGCGAAGTTTTAGAGTTTGCTGCTGCGGGCGACACAAACGAAGCACAAGTGAAGTTCGTGAAGGGCTTAAGTGAAGGGCTACTCGAAATCAGCAAGCAAGACATGAACAACGCAACTAAAGCCGTGTTCAGCCTCAGCTACTTAACTGAGATGGCGAAGAAACTCGTTGACGTGGCTGACACAGTAACCTTAGAATACGCGACCGATATGCCCATGAAGATTCAGGCGCAAAACGTGAAAGGCTCAATGGTGTTTTACCAAGCGCCACGAATTGAGGTAGAGTAGGCACCAAAGCAACATCAATCTTCCCTTCCTTTTTTTGTTATGGGTGTAAGATTATGAGAGAGCAGCTAGCAAAACTTCATGGCGCGCGCCGACGTTTCCAAGGCATCTTCGTGCGGTTCGGAACAAAGTCGGGCTACAAAGGACCCTTAACTACGATTCTGCTGAAAGACGTCGTTGATGTCGCCTCCAGCAAACTCGTTTCAGATCACTTGTGGTTCACGATGGGCAAGCAATTTGAAGGCTTAGACTTGAAGGAAGGCGACGTCGTGCGATTTAACGCGCGCGTCACAGAATACGAGAAAGGCTACAAGGGACGACAAGACGAAGACGCCTACAACTACAAACCGATACAACGCGACTATAGACTGAGCTTTCCAACACAGTTCATCAAAATGCCGAAGCCGTCTAGTCATAGTCTCCAAACTTTTTCTCATGGGTGAAACATTCATGTGGAAATGGCTTAAGTATCAATGGCACTACCTTCACCTCCGCTTCCGAGTAGGCTTCTACCCGCAAGACGCCAAAATGCTAGCCAGAAGCAGAGTCTACGACAACTAATCTTCCCCATCCTTTTTTTCTGTTAGGGTGAATCTCACAGTAATACTTATTTAACAATGAATGGACAATATATGTGGAGTGTGCGCCATCATTGAAAACTCAAAACCTACTCATAACTAACATCTTGATAACTGCCATAAGTTTCCTCATCCTCTACTACTTTGATACTCCCATCGAATTAATTGGAGCAGCAGGGATAGCGTGGACGCTAATTTCAACCGCAGAGCAGATTCGGAAATTAAGAAAACAAACCATCTCTTTTTCTCAAGGGTGAAAATATGCCTATCTATACAACCTATCTGGGCTTCCTCAACAAGCACGGCGGCGCCAACAAAGTCGGAATGAAAATCGGATCATGTTTCGTCTACTACGTGATGAGGAACAGAGGCAACAACGAAGTCGCACCTGGCGAATGGCTCTATGGCTTCCTCAAGTTGTGGAAGGTAACGAGAACGAAGGAAACTTTAGACGAACTCTGGAAGCAATATGAAGAAAACTACCTCATACAAATCGGCCTCAGCAAAGCCGCTCAAGAATGGATGGAGAAGCGCGCGGGCGAAGCCAAACTAGGTAACATCCTCTTGGTATGCTTCGAGAAAGACATCGCCCACTGCCACAGGCGATTACTCGCCGAAGAAATCGCTAGGCGTTTCGGCGCCGAATACAAAGGCGAAGTAGAAGAGCCAGCGCACATCTATAGCCTAGACGGAAAACCCGACAAATTCAACTATCAATAACCCCTTTTTTCTATTGGGTGAAAACATGAGACGTTTAACAAAAGACGCTTTCAAACTTCATTCCGTAACGATTTGTGAATTAAAGGGAGAAGCTTGCATGGATGATTGCCGTAAATGTCAAACAGCCATTGAACAACACAAAAAATTAAAGAAAGAGGAGAAGGGCTGAAACAATGCTCGGTCAACTCTACAGGCCTCGCGGACTCGCGTTAGAGACAGCCCAAGCAGTCCTCGAAACAGAGCAGGTCTTCGCGTGCAACGTGGCTTTTGGTTGCAGTAATTCCTGCCTCTACTGTTACGTGCCAAGATTCACGCGCCGAAGAAGAATCAACTGTGAAGTGAGGTTGCCAAAGAAGCCGCCAGTCGAGTTAGTCCAACATCAACTTGAGAAGCAGTGGCAATTCCATTGGACATCGAAACTAGGCGTTTTCCTCTCCTTCCTTACGGACCCGTTTCTTCCACAACTTTCAACCGAAACCGAAAAACTCATTTCATACTTGCTGGATCAGGGCGTTACAGTAGCCACATTGTCGAAACTGGATACATCATATTATTGGGTTAAGCAAGGCATGACGATAGTTTCGCTTGACTCAGATTTTTGGCGACGGTTTGAGCCGAATACGCTTCCTCTGCGATCAAGAGTTGAAGCGCTTGAACAATGCAAAGGAGAACGTGAATACGTTTGGTGTTCGATGGAGCCATATCCGCCCTCTGCAATTTACAAACAGAACCTTCAAGACTTGCTAGACGAACTCACCTTTGTCGACTTAATCGTCTTCGGAGTTTGGAATTACGACGCAAGAGCGAGGACTATCGAAGCAATCCACGACTACAAAGAAAATGTGGCTGTTCTCAAAGATTTTTGTAAAAGTAATGGAATAAGAGCGCATATTAAAAGTGATACGCTACGGCTAGTAGAGGAAAAAACATGAAAGTGAACATTCAATCGCAAGTATTCAAGTATCAAAGAAAGCCAAGGCTTGAAAAAATATGTGCGATGTGTAAAATTCTGTTCATTGTTTTTCCTTCTAACAATGAGGTGCGTTTCTGTTCAAAATCTTGTGCATCTCGATTCAGAATGTTACATAATAACCCGATGAAGATTCCACAAGTAGCTCAAAAACTGGCAAAATTAAAGATCCAAAAGATGTGTGAAATGTGCCGAAACGTGTTCGCTGTTCATCCTTCCAAAGGTGGTCAACGATTTTGCTCAAAATCATGCAGTGCAAAATTCCAACAAATAAACTTGCCTCATAAACCAAAAGGTTCACCGTTAACGCTTGAAGAACGGAAAAGAAGAAAGTCGGAACTAACAAAAAATGCTTGGAAACAAGGAAAATTTGCTAACAGAAACAATGCCCCAATCATACAGGCGATGATTAAGGCTAGAACACCAGAGCATGGAAGAAAAATATCAAAGGCAGTCAAACAACGTTATGCCCTTGACACAGAGAGAAAATATGGTTTTAGAGCTAGCCTTCACCTTTCTTGTTCTGAAAAAACGAAAGCAAAATTATCAGCAATCTCTTTGAGACAATGGCAAACCATGACGGAAAAGCAACAAATAGAGAAAATCTCAAAACTACGAAAGGGTTTCCACGATAAAGTAGGAACAATGGTTAAGATTATCAACTACGACGAAAAAACATTTTTCCACCCTAACGAAATCAAATGCTACGAGTTTCTGCTGTCAATGGGGTTACGACGTGAATCAATAATAGTTAATTTTCCTCTTGGATTAAAAAACATAGATTTCTTTGTTAATAACGCATTCTTTTGGGAACACCACATCTGCAACGCTTTTGATAATTTGTCAAAAGAGGAATATTTTAAGAAAAGACGAGAAATTCTAGACAGCAACGGATATGACAAATATCCTCTCATAGTCACTATTTCAAACGACGAGCTTAACGATGATTTAAAGACTCAAATACTCAAGTTCATAGCAAAGGAGAAGTAACCATGACTCCGCAGTTCAAAGAACCACGTGAAGGCTGGGGTTTTCCACAACGTTCACAAAAAGCACATTACTTCACTGAAGATGGACGAAGCCTATGTGGCAAATGGGGATTCTATCATGGAGACGTTGAACAGGGCAACGGTGATAGCGCAGATAACTGCACCGCCTGCAAGAAGGCTCTTCAGAGAAGAAAAGCCAAAGAAGTAAGCAACAAACTTTCAAAGGATAGAAAAATTCAATGGTAGCACGCGCGCTATGGGTGATGAATACGCCAAGAAAAAAGCCTGAAGACTGCGACCACTTCACAGTTCGCAGAATCCTAGATTCGTGGGAATGTTTGGACTGTGGATTAGAGTTCGTGCCTAAGAAACGGACTTAGAACTCACAAACCCTTTTTTTTCTGTTTTGGGTGAAGTTAAATGGGAAATATCTATGAGGAAATTGATAAGGTAAAAAAACGCATGCGCGAAGTTCTTGGATACTCGGAAGCTCAAGTGGAATTGATTGAACAATTAATTGCCTTGATGATACGAATGCACGTGGAAGACTACGACCATTAGAAGGTGCCCTGATTTTCCTTTTTTTCTCTTTGGGTGAAGGAATAAACCTTTAATAAATGGTTAACCATGAATCTATAAAGAGGTTAGACGATGGACATCTGGATAGTGCCTATCGCAATCATGCTTGGTTTCGGAGGTTTCGTGTTATTGCTCGTCATATTAGCTCTCCTCAACAAACTTCCACCAGACGAAGGAGGATATTGATGGGTGGGAAAGGTTTCTTGGAGGAGTCGGTCCAGAACTCCTTTTTGGCATGTGCGACCTCGCCGAAGGATTCGGACGCCACAACGACTCTGCCAAGAAGCCCCCAAAACCAAAAAAGGGTGAAAACATGCCAATTGACAACCTCGACGAAGCATTAAGGGACTTTCAAAACAAAACAGGATTTCGACGCATTCGTTTCCTATACAAAAAAGACATAAAACTCGGAGCAGTTTTCATGCGTCCAGAAAAACCCTTCGAGAAATACGCCGTAACATTCAAACGTGACTGGTATAAAGACTTTGGATTCCACTTTCCAAATTGTCCAGATAGAGGTCGGGGCCAAATAACAAGTCTAAACTTGCTTCTCTACTGTGAAAAAGAACATATTGCCTACATCGTGGCGGTCATGCCAAACGAAGTAGCCTACAAAATAGTGACTCTGGAATTCCTAAACTACTATCGTCAACATCATACAAGTGTGCCTCATCTGCCAAGTGAAGTAGCCTCTCCAATCAAAATGTGGATTAGACTATACCCAAAATTGCCTTAAAGAAAGGGTGAAAACATGACGATAATATTCTCTTGTGACAAATGCGGTGCGGAAGTCGAAATCTACGGCGCAGACATCAAACATCGCGGAATTACAGACTATACCTTCTCTATTTACTGCAATAGGTGTAAACAACGAATGCGGAAAAAACAAACAGTGAAATAAGCAACCATTCCCTCTTTTTTATGTTAGGGTGATGAATAATGGCTCAAATATCAATCTTGCCGAAAGGAAAACTGCTAAAGGAAGAGACAACCGCCTTCGACTTGGAACACTTTGAATATTGGGACGGAACACAACTATTACGAATAATACATTATGCTGGAAAAGAGATCATTAGCATCTTTGGAAGAACAGTAAGCCTAAAAGAACTACGCGACTTCGCGAATAGTCACGCGCTATCGGAAATTAATCGCAAAACTTAATGCCTTTGTCGGTCAAAGAAAGTATTTGGTGTCTTCATGGTTGTAACTGTAAGAGATGATTTCTGCAAAATGCTAGGTAAGATTCGAGATGATGAAATCATCGCTTATCAGAGTTATAATGGTCTAATGAGTGACTTTTACCTTGTCAAAGAGTTTGCAAAGGCTGAAGATAAGGACCTGAATGAATTAACCACCGGAATCTTGAAAATGCTTGAGGCAAATGAGGAGTCACATCTTGCACTGATAAGACTAATTGGTTCTATCCAATGTAGCGAAGCCAGACTTAAAGCACAACAAGTCATCTAATTTTTTTCTTAGGGGTGCTCAAGTGAGCGAGCAGAACGTTAAGTTCATTTTGATTGTTGCTGAAGGTTGCGACGGCTGCGAAGAGGCACTTCAAAAGGCGAAGGGCGACGGACGAATCGAAGTTTTAGACGCCGCGAAAGACAAGCGCGCCTTAGACATTCTGCATGCGTTGGGGTTAGAAGCCGTGCCCGTAGTGGTCGCATTGAATGAAAAACTCAACAAGGTATGCGCGCTTATGGAAGACAAAAAAGAGAAATGCGTTGACTACAGCACCGTAAGTAAGGAAGAGTAGGCATGGCTCAGTGCGCTCAATGCGGAAAAGAAAAAGAGCTGAAGCCTAACGGTCTCTGCGAAGAATGTGCAAAAGAATGTGCAGCATGGAGTCTCATCGACGAAGCGGAGCAAATTTGAATGCCAGAAAGTTATCAATGCAAAATCTGCCCTAACTATCCTTTCTGCTCAACCTTTCGCGGAGAAGAAGTTATGGTTAGCTCTCCATGTCCCTACGAAGTTCTGAACAATGGGAAAGTTCAAAAACCCGCACAGCCTATTAGAATTGGGAAGCAATAATGGTTAAACGTTACATACTGATTGTTGCTGAAGGATGCGGAGGATGTTCCGAAGCGAAGAAGCAAATGGAAGGCGACGACCGCGTTCAAGTTTTAGACGTGACGAAAAGCCTCTATGCAGCAGACATTGTTAGGCAACTGGGAATCTATAAAGTGCCATTGCTTGTTGAGGTTGATGAGAAAGAAGATAAAGTGTGCAGTTTAGACCCGAATGTGAAGCCAGTCTGCACAAAAGAAAGCGTGTTGGTTAAGGACCATGCCTGAACTCTTAGTCATAATGTTTAAGGGGTGCGGAGAACCCTGCGCCGACATAATGCGCCAACTAAATGAGCCTTCAATGAGAAAGTTTCTGAAGGAATCACATGGAATAGATAAAATTCGGGAACTCGATGGCGAATCAGATGACCTAGCAGCTAAAATCTTGATTAGCACCGAACAGTATGAAATGCCATTAATCGCCACCGTAAAAGATAAGAAAGTGTGTGTTTTCAAGTTGGACCCGTTGGTAATTGAACGCTGCGTCGAATTGAAAGACGTCCCGAAGTGATTAGCTTGTATCCTTACGTTAGAGAACAAACGCGACAGAAAATCTTAGGCTTAATAAAAGAAGAGAAGAAAACTGCAACTGAGAAAGGCGACATCCAAACAATCATAGAACTAAACAAGATGGAAAAAGTCATTGAGACAGGCGGCGGAATCTTCAAGCGAGAAAACCCCTACATCAATTTTATGCAGCCATGTCTACTCGATGGAGCCGGGGAAAAAAGCCTCAGCCTAGGCGAAGTCCAAAAGAAAATGAAGGCGTGCGCGGAAAAATGGACTAAACTTTCAGAAGAAGAAAAAAAGAGGTTGGGGAAAGGCAGATACGAAGTCGTGAATCTGCCTTAACTACTTTTTACATCCGGATCGGGCAGATTTGAAGGCGGTTTGAACCGCGCCTAGACTCGCGTGCTTTTTGCCAGCCAATGCACTAGCCATACAACTCGTAATGGCTAGGAGCCGTGGACTCTTCATAATGTTCTTAGTCGACCTTGTTTGTCTTAGACCAAGATGGCCTCCACCTAAATCCTTGCGGATTTTCTTGGTGACAACCATCATGCCCGAAGCACGAACATCAATGCTATGTCTCGACATTTCTAGACACCTTGAATACTTTAATGGGAAATCTATTAAATAAGTAATGCTCCTAAAATGTCTAGGTTTGTCTAATTGCCAAAAATTAGTCCAATAGACCCAAAACAAACACAAGTGATCGTGAAGAGACTCAACTACGAAATGATAGCGGGCTACTTAAAGGAGTATCCAGCAGGTGTCTTCATCGAGAATATAGACCGCAAAACAGCGTATTGGGCCAAGCGGAGACTAGAACAATTAACGAAGCAGCCAATCACAAGCCACCCAGTGCAGACGACAGACAAGCGTGAAGGTTACGAGTTCAAGTTTTCAATAGAAAACGTAAAATAAACTGAGGGCATACTTGTTTCTGATAGGTATGGACGCCACTTTAGAACAGGTTTGTCGAGAACTAAAACTGGATGAGGAGCAATGCACGGTTCTAGAGGAGTTTCTTCCATCAATTTGTCCACCATGCGAAGTGGCAGAGGCTAAGAAAACCCGAAAAAGAAGCCCATATCAAGAACACTTGTCGGTCTGCCTCAAAAAGAAGGGCATAAAGAAGTTTGGAGAAGCAGGCGAAGCGTTGAAGGGCTGCGCTCAAGAGTGGCGTGAAAAGAAGGCCAAGGAGAAAGTTTAGAATGCCAGAGAAAAAAGACTTCTGCACATTATTAAGCGAACAAATCATAGACGAGAGGAAGGCTGACAAAACTTACATGCTCTTGCTAGACTTGTTTGATGGGGAAAGAGACCTGCTTGTGCCAGATGAAATAAAGGGGACACCAGCAGAACGCATTTTTCGTGGCGTAATCGAAGAGATAGCCAGAACTGAAGGAAAACATGCAGAAAGCCTTGAGCATGTAAGGAAGGAGTTCTGCGTTCCAAAGGAAAAATAAAATAAGCGCAAAAGCCACACTCTTCTACAGTGACCGTTTATGGATTCGCCTGAGCCTGAGATTATTCCGCCCGGTCTCCGTAAGCGTTGGGAAGAGTTTGGTGAGCTCTCACGCAAATGCTGGATAGAAGCCAAGAAGAAAGAGGTCTCCGCTGCAAAGCAGTTTCCTGTATTTTGGGACTGCATGCGAGAAGGCGACCCAGCCGTATCGAAAGCAGAGATGGAAGAATGCCTACGTCTAGGTCGTCCGTTAGCGCCTCACCCCATCTGCGTGATTGCGCACACTGTTAAGGGTCTATCTGCTAGCGAAGCCGTTAAGAAATGCTTGGAAGAGGGCAGAGTGCATGGAATCTCGCTTTTGGCGTGCCGTGCAGCTAAAGCGGGAGAACTACCGTGAATTGGCTGCCATAACGCCTCAACGAGAGTTTGGAGTCTTCATCATCGGTCTCGCATGTTTCATTCTATTCCTTCTTGTCTACCTTGCGCCTTTTGAAGCGCAGGCTATTTTGTTCGTCGCCGTCATGTGGCTGATTGTCTTTATATTTGCGCCACTTGCCTATCTACTTCTAAGAAGCAGGAAACATAAATGACTGAGGAACTGTATCTGCTGTTGCTTTTCTTCATTGTCACGTTTGGACCCGTAATCGGCTTGTTCTTAACGGGGCTGCTAGCAGACCGTTTTGTAATAAGGAAGATCATGAAGAATCCCAAAGTTGAAAAACTCATGGTTGCGGTTGAAACACTGGCGAATCACGCTGACAAGTTAGACAAGCTACTTCTCTACGCTGAGAAAATCGCTGAAAACCAAAAAGAGAACGGTTAATGTTCTTGTCTCTCTACTTCTTTCATGCGTTCCAAGAAATCCTGTAGGCTTGGAACAATTTTAGCCTCAATAATCATCATCTTCATGTTGTGTCCAGGGCGCTTGTTTACCGCGATGAATTTGTATTCAGCGAGGAATTCAAGAGTTATTTGAAGTTTAGTATATGACCAATCCTTTATTGAAGGATGATTTATCAGTTCGTTGACAGTGTGCCAATGACCATCTTCAAGAAGCATTAACACTTCATCAATCATTTTTCATCCCTCAACTGATGATGCTTAGTCATTATCTTGTTCATTTCTTCACTCACGTCTTTACCTGTCCAAACAGCTTCATGCCCACGCACAAGACAGCGTCGATCACGATGCAAACTCAACGAGCAACGTCTCTCGCTCCAAACCGTTATTATAACGTGGAATTTCCCGCGTTTGTATTCATGAGGAGACTTATAGAAACGGTAGCCTAACAAAGTTAACGTCCGCACAAGACGGTTTACGCTGCCACCCCGAAAGTTCTTATGCATTCTTTCTCCAATGGAAATGGAGGGATAGCCTTAAAAAACAGTATGAAAAACTGTTCTAGAACATTACTGCTTCGACTTCCGCTTAATCAATTAAGAATAAACATGTAACTTAATAGAACTTTGAAAGATTTTTTATAGACAAAACTTCTAGTATAGTTATAGTGAGAAAATGTCTGTTGAAACCAAAACCAAAGCCATATTGCTGACCGCAGCCGTCCTAGCGTTACTTCTAGCTACACTCATAGGCTTAGTCTACTTCCGAAGAATCTCGTCAGTCGGCGTAATCAAAACTGTTGGATGCGATGTTTTCTGGGACAGCGCCTTAACACAGACAGTAACAAGCATCGACTGGGGCATGGTTGAACCTGGAAGCCAAAACAACCAATCAGTCTATATCAAGAACACAAGTAATGTGCCAGCAAAATTAACCTTGGGAACACAAAATTGGAATCCAACAGTTGCAAGCGACTACATAACTCTGTTCTGGAACTACGATAACCGCACACTAAGCGTTGGCGAAGCAATCTTTGTCAAGTTCACCCTCGCCGTTGCCTCGAACATCACTGGAGTAACAAACTTTAACTTCGATATTGTCATCATAACTGTAGGATAGGGAAAGAAATGGTTCTAATAGGCGACCCAGAATTGACGAGGCTTGTGCTATCGCTGTGGTATGCCATCATCGCAGGAATAATCTACAGTCTCATCGGCTACTTCAAACGCAAAGAAACAACCGAAACCTTCAGCGGCGAACTCTTCTTGACATCTGTAATCATCGGAGTCATCTCAGGCTTCGTAGCCTTCTACCTCAACATCACGCCTGAACAAGCTGTGCAGATGATCCTAGCTGAAACAGCGTTGCTATACTACATTGAAAACGTGGTGAAGGCAGTTTGGAGACGATGGATTCAACCCTGGCTTCAGAAAGCAACACCTAGTTAACGGAAACAGTCTTGGGATCTTGGCTTCGCATCGAGGAAGAACTGAAAAAAATACATCATAGACTCGACCACATAGAAAGTCTCTTAACTCTGAAGATAAAGCCTTCAACACCCAACTTTGAAAATGTTGCGCTCAAACTCGACGACCACCACAGATCCTCCTACCTAGAAGTAGTCAGAGTTGGAGAAGCAACGGCAACAGAAGTCGCCAGAGTAACAGGTCGAGTGCGCGCGATTGAGTCAACGCGACTTAACAGCCTAGTTCGCATGGGTTTTCTCCGGCGACGACATCGCGGAAGAGAAGTGGTGTTTTACGTGGAAAATGAGTCATAGACAGAGTCTACAGACTGCGTCTTCTAAAAATTTATACCTCTTCGGGTTCGGCTCACCGACCGAAATGGTTGTCGCCAAACTATACAAGTTCACGTCAATTCCTGCCTCTCATGAATCTCACGAAGCCATTCTTTTAGGCTGAAAGGCTTCAATTTCTCTTGCTTCGACACTTTTCCATCATCTTCCCTCGACAAAGTCTTCCGAAGCAGGTCCGTTGAAACCTTCAGGTCTTTCGTTGCCTCACCGATGCCTTTCATGACTTCCAAATGGAGTTTGATCTGTTCAGTAAGAGCGGTGATGGCTTCCGTTTGCGCCCCTAGAGCACGCAACTGAGGCTTAATCCAACTTGGCCAACCCTCAACCGCCTCAATATGTTCGGGATGACTGCCATCAGCCTTAATCGTTAACCCCAACGGGTCCTTGTAAAAGTCAATTTTAAACGGTGTAACAGGTCCTACCTTAAAGGTTCGATGACGCTCAGATGGAACAAGCAACCGCGACTTAACTTCAGCTCGCTTCGGGTCTAACCCGCCCTTCAAAAAAGCAATCAGAACATGCCTACGCAAAACCTCAAAATCCATCTCTTGACCAGCAAGAACCCGAACCGTCCCACTCTTAGGAAAAACCCTTACCGTAACAAACTCGTTGTGAAACTCCCTCATATTATTCCGATTAGGCACAACATACCACTCGTTAACAGGTCGGGGATCACTCAACCTCGGACGACGCCTCCCAGCAACAGCCCCCACAACCAAAAGCGTCGGCATATCCAAAGGCTTCTCCAAACTCCACTCAACCCGATGCGCAGCAAGAAGCGGCTTTGGGAGTCGCCCTAAAACCTTAGTGCCCATCCATTTTTTCAGGTTGCATTTCTCAACCGAAACCATGTTGCGGTATTTTTTGTAGTCTAAATCTAGGATGCGACAGACCTCTTTCGGGCTGGAATTAGGAAATTTCCAGAGGAACTTTCGTATGCGCTCTGTAACCCTTATCTCGACATTAGTAAGATAGCCGTCGCTGGGCAGTCTTCATTCCTTCTTGCCTCTGAGGCGAAAAATTGTTTTGGTCTAACTGCTAATTTAAGGTTAACAGTAAAGAAATTTACACTACCGCAAAAAGAATTTAGAGTAGTTTCCAGTGGAAATTAAGGGGTTACTCCTCTTCTTCTTCCCATTCCTCTGAGCCTTCTTCGCCAGTGTCCTCTTCTTCCAATTCTTCTTCAGTGCTTTCCATCTTGTTCACCGCCTTACATGAATACGCTTACGTCAACTTCTTTAAATAAGAGCTTTCTCCTCATTGCAAAGTCTTTCAAAAAGAAAGTCAATCAAGTTGGAGACATCGGCACATTCCATCTTTGCTTCTTCGATGTCCTTCTTTACCTTAATTGCTTCAACCAATTCTCCAAATTCGTCAGTAAGCCATTCCAAAAGATGGTCATACGAAAAAACTTCATAGGGGTTTCTCGGATACTTCTTCTCTATAACAGCACGAAAGTTCTTCTCCATCTTCATCATAGCGAGTGTTTTCATTTTGTTTTTGCCTTCTCTACTTCTTTGTCCTCTGCTTCACAAGACTCAAGATACAGGTCACATTCAAAGCAGTTGCCAATACTGCGAAGGAAGGGGTCTATGCAAAACTCAGTTAGTCCATAATCGCAATCCGATTGGTCATCATCTTCTAAGATGTCTTCGCCACAGTAATACTCACTTTCTTCGCTCATGTTTTCGCCTTCTCTTGGAAATATGTTTTTGGTTTCCACCAACAATAACAGATACGTCTACAAAATACGCAATAATGTTCAAATGGAAAAGGTGCAATTACAGAATACAAACCTATCTCAGCGTAGATTTTGTTCAAGATTCCGCTTTTGTGGTCTATGCTGAATAGGAATACAGCCAATGGGTTTCTCATGGTTTCGCCTTCTCCTCTCGATATTCTTCTACCCAGAAACCCTCACCGCAATTCACGCACCTCGCCTTTTCTGGCAAGTAACTCCTTTTGTTCTCACAACCACAGTTACCACAAGTCAAAATATAGGTCATGTTTTCACTTTTTCCCATGTCTCCGACCTCTCAACATGCCAAAGAACTGTGCTAGCCGCTCAGCGGCTTCTGCTTGCGCCCGCTTCTTGTCTTGAGCGTCCTTATAGCCTTCCTTCTTCGCCAACCAATCAGGATTCGGCATAAAGTCGCCAAGCCTCCCTCGCACTTTAACTTCAGCCTTACAGCGTGGACAGTAACGTTCTCTTCGGTCAAGATGTTTCTTAGGGTTAACTGGAAATCGGTGGCCATTGGGACACTTAACTAAAATGGTCGCCATGAATATTCTTTAACTCCTATTAACCGTATTTGACCTTCAAGGGGTCTACGCCCAACTCTATCCATACTTTGCCGAAGGAAAAGCCAAAGTAAGCACGCATAACGTTAGCCATCAGGTGTAACGTGGGAAGGAAGATAGCAAATCCATTTCCTACAAAGACATCTATTTTCATTCCAGCATGTTTTCCGTGATGTTTTATTACCTTATATTCCATTCCTTCAGCAACTCCTCTTTCTCTTTAACAAGGTCACTCCATTCTTGACTAAATTTTCGATTTCCCTGAAGTTTCTGTAATCTTTTGTTTACTTCGTGTATCCTTTGCCTTCGCCTCATTATTTCTTTTAGGTTCATTCCTGTTAATTCTCCTCGAAAAGGCGTTTCAAAGTGCGTTGACATTCTTTCTCAAATTCTATGCCTAACTCAAACCAATAGAGAGGGTCTTTCCACTTTTTAGGTTCCCACTTTGTAGTTTTCGCCATACGGTTATTTCTCCTTAAGCGTGAATTCGCTCCTTAGCTTCTGGCTGCAACGAATACCAAATGTAGTTGCCTGTGCTCAGTTTCCTATAGAAAATGCCTTTTCCACAGAGTTCAAGCAACTCTTTATCAACGTCTTGGTCAGGATGAACCCAACCGTTGTTAGATAGTTCTTCAGATATTTCGCTCCGCTTGTGGCGCGTGTTGAAGAATCCTTTTAGCACTAAGGAAATTAGGCGTCCTTGCAAGGTAGTCGTGTCAGTCTTAACGTGTTCTTCAGGCCTCTGAAATTCAAAATGTGTAACTTTATGTTCAAGTTCAACAGACGTTGGAATCACGCCGCCGGCGCCTTCAACTTTCTGTTCGGTTAACCGAGCAGCAGAAACCTTCTGCGCAATCATCGCCTCAATCTTTTTTTCATCAACCTGTGGAATGATGGCAATAGATGATGCGACTTCCTTCACTTTATTCTCAACAAGAGCGTTCAGTTTCTCTTCATCCACACTAGGCGCCGTAATGCCCAACGCTTGGAATCCTTCCTTGATTTTGCGGTAAGCCTCATTCTCCTTCGATAAAACCTCATTTTGATTTTTTAGATCCTTCATTTCTAAGTCTTTCCTACCGATGCGCTCTGTTAGTCTGTCTCTCTCTGTTATGAGGTTCTCAACATCCCTCCTCAACTTTGTGTTCTGTTCTCCAGTAGCGCGTAGTGACTGCACCATGTTTTCTAACTCAGATATCCGTTCCTTTTTGGTTCTGTTGTCGGTTTGGAGGCGCCCTAACTCTTCAATCTCTCTCTTGGCCACGTCAGTTAGGAAAAGCCGTTTTAACATTGACTTGTAGCGTATGGGTCTTCCGCCATCATCAACGATGACGTCAAGTTGGAAAACACGGTTGATTTTGTCAACCAAATTTGCAACGACATCCTTGGAAGAGACCATGCGCGCAGCCAATTCTTCTCGCGTGTGCCCCGGCTCCCGCTCAACCCAAGTTAGCAGATCCCGAGCTTTCTCGTCGAGTTGAAGCATGCGGGTCTTCACTATGGGATGTTCCAGAACGTCTGTGATGGGCGCGGTTGGCTGCATGGCTTGAGAGCGACTTAACTTTTCAAGTTGAAGTTGTAGTTCGTCAATTTTCACCTTATACTTTCGCTCAGCTCTCTCCTCAGCAGTCCGCTGTAGAGTTTCAATTTTGCTTTCATATTTGTTTTTAAGTTCACTTTCAATTTTGGATCTGATTTCAGTAATGGGCGTAACTGTTGCCTTAGCCTTCTCGATCATTTGAGGTAATGTTTTTTGTAAGCCTTCAATAACCACCTGCAACTCTTTTGAAGATGAAGGAATGACGTCAGGAGTCATTCCCAAATGAGTGGTTTTCACCATTCCGACCTCTACGAATATTGGTTTAGACACCCAATCTCCAGCAAAACAGAACTGCCCCTTTTCCAAAGTTGGGAATCTTTCAACTAAATCGTGAGGTATCCGAGCGTATTTTTCCAGCACTTCAAGGTCAGCAGGCCACTCTATTCTGCCTACTGCTTTGTTAATACATTGGGACAAAATTCCCTTTGAAACCCATGCAGGACGATGAGAAATAAGAAGGATGCCGATGCCTCGTTTTGCACCTTTTTTAGCAATGTTTCGGAGAACCTCAACGCAAGTGGAAGTGGCTATGCCTCTTTCGCCACCGAATTCATCTGCCTCTTCTACAACAATTAGGTATGGTTTCCTCGCTGTTGTCTCCAAGAAGGAAAACCGTCGAAGGAACTTGTCGACATATTCCTTTCCAAGTTCAGTATCTGTTAGAGAAAGGTCAAGTATAGCAGATATATTGGCTTCTAAGACTTTTTCAGCCATGAATTCAGCCGTTTCAATTTGGAGCGGTATATCTTTTCCAATGATAAGAAATGGAAATTTCTCACGAAGCGAGACATATTCTCCCTCAACATCCAATATGATTAATCCGCAATGGCCGAAAACCTCTTCAGCGACTTTTCGAGCAGTCCAAGATTTACCGAAACGTGTGATTGACGCGATGAACGTTCTGCCTGTAACGACTTGGTTGACTTCTACCTTAAATGGTGTTTCAGTTCCCAAAATTTTGCCGATTTCAATTTCCGTCATAACTATGCCTCCGGACTTGAGCAATGAGAAGGGTTAATCGTTCTTGCTTACGTTCAATAGAAAAACCGATGTGTTCAGAGAAATGCTTGAAATTCTGTAAGCCGTAAATGACAAGAAAGGGGCATGTATGTGAATATGACAGAATCTTGCTTGACACTTGAAAATGTTTACTGAGAAGCCATTGGATGCTCTGTAGAAGTGAGATGTCCTTGTTGTAAAGCCGTATGCTAGCAGTGCATTTTTGTGGACTTCCTTCAGAATCGGCAAAGCCTCGAATAAACATGGCGACTGCTGGTCTTCCCAGTCCATCAACAATTGAAACGGCTTCAGCTAGATGTTTCTTACACCATAGATAGAAGCCCTTATGTCCTTTGCAGATGTCATATCCTTCAAAAAAACCCTTAGTTGTATCTCTTTTAATTGGCTTCACTTTAACTTCCTCGTTAAGAACCTGAGACAGACATTCGGAAAAAGCCTTAGCAAAGTCTTCATCTTTTACCTGTAAGGCAATAAAATAGTGGTCACGTCTTCGATTTGATACACATCCATCTCCCTTCAAAACACCGAGGACGTAGGCGAGAGAAAGACGGTTCTCTATTGTGAATGTCCTAACAATGCGATGTCCGTAAGCAGGTCTACTCAAGTAATTAATCGAGAACGGTTCTTCTGTGTTGAGGACTTTGCCAATTTCAAAACTCACGTCAAAACTCCCTCTTTGCTCAACTGTTCTCTAACAATTTTCATAGCCGCCATTGTTTCTTCAAGGCTCTTTGCTAGAATCGCTCGGTCTATTCTTACTTTAAATGGGCAGATTTGACAGAAAGTATGCAAAACCATCCATTCGTTGCTAAAGGCTCCTTTAAACGCGTCGGCGATCTTCATGACGATTTGGGCTTCATCAGTGCCCTTCAACAGAGGCGATTTAATGTATTTTTCAATGCCGCCTTGCATTGCTTTCCTAATTGGACATTTAATGTTGGGATAGAACACACAGGTCGGCCAGTCCTTCTTTTCGTCTTGTTCTTCGCTCATAAATATCTCCTGCCCCTCATTTGGCGTCTCCACTTGCTGTATTCGTCTATTGCGTCTCGCATCGCTTCATGCCGATTTCTTATTCTGTAAAGTGTGTTTCGAGCTGTGGAATACTCCATGCGGATGACATCGGCAGCATGTTTTAAAGCGTTCTTGTAGCCATCATTTATGGCTTTAATCAGTTCATCAACCAGTTCTTTCTCCCTTGGCGACCAAGCCACATGTGTTCCCATAGAGGCTACATCCAAGACAACATGAACCTAAGTAACTAGAATTTGTAGGCCATGTAACGTATTTAAGAGTTTAGGTAACTGGAAAAAAGAAACGTTAGAACTCTTAGTTCCTTTGGATAGGTTAGTTGGTTTAAAAATGGCTATTTGATTGTGCCTTCGGCTATGAGTAGGGCGGTGCCGATGAGGACGCGATAGGGCAGTTTCTTTTCTGTGGCTATTTTCATGAGGTCGTCTCCAAAGTTTTTTTCAAGTTGGATTACGAATTCGTCGTGTTTATGTTTGCTTCCATGCTTGGTTAACGCCCCGATTCTCTTGATGTTGTCTATCAGTGTTTCGCTGAAGTATTCTTGAATATTGAGTGGTTCAGGGTTGCCGCTTCTTGTTCTAGCTTCGCTTAAGGCGTCTTTCACGTAGACTTCCCAAAGGGTTGATACTTTCGTGTCTAAAGCGCCCATTTTGAAGCCGACTGTGTAAACCCATGCTAGGAAAGAGATTGCGCTCATGATGAGGCTTACAATCAATCCTGTTTCTTGGAGAGAGCTCACTTCTTTAACCTTCCTACCATCCAGCCTAAAGCCACTAGCAATGCCGTGCCTGCAATGAGAATCCACGCCACGTTGGGTAAGCCTAGTGGACCCGGTGCAAGCAGTGGTGTTGTCCATGCGACTATGCCTATGCCGACTAGAGCGAGAGCTGCTATGATGATGGGTATGAACGGCAGAATTATTATGCCGTCGATAGGCTTCATGACAACGTAGAAGTATCGGTCTTTGAAGCCGACTCGATCAATACTTTCACCTATCTCACTCTCTCCCAAGTGGGCTGCAACTTGTTTGGCTTGAGCGAGGCTCATGGGTCGATTTAAAGTGAAGGCAACAACTTCCCCCGCGAGTTTCCCATCAACAAGTGTGCGTTCACTTCTACGCTTATGAATCCACCATTTTTCAATCATCTGCGCAAGTTCTTCACATTCAGGATTCTGCCCTCGACAGACATCGGGTGCTCTCGAATGAAAAACAAAATGTCCCGTTTCGTGCGCTACAGTTCGCTCCGTAAAATATTCAGGTCGAATTTTGATATGTTGCTCACCATTATGGTAGTAAGCTCCAGCATATTGGGAAGGCAGTTTCGGTGTAACATAAATTGGTGGTGGCGATGGCACGCCAAACTCTGAAGCAATCTCTTTCGCAATTTCATTAGCTTGTTGAATACTAAGCATTAAGTATTCCTCACTACTCCCTTTTTATTTAAGGCTCTGATTTCATAAAAAAGTTTCATCTCATCGTCAGAATATTTAGGTCCGCCCCAACCTCTCTCGCGAACATGTTTCATTCTCAATTTGCAATAATTTATAAGCAACTCAGCTTGCCTTTTCTTTACTTTTAGATAAGGTAGAATGGTTTCCAGAACGTTCAGAACACCTTTAAGACTTGTTATTCTAACATTAAAAGCAGTTTTCCATTCTCGGTATTTTGTTACATCCATATTTCTTTCAAAAATGGTAGAGATGTATTCTATGACTTCTCTATTTGTTGATGTTACTTTGATGTAGGGTCTAATGTAAATAAGCTTCTGGTTCAAACCTCTTGAATCCATGCTAATAGTGCCTTCACCGTCAAGAAAACCAGCAATATACGCTTTCTCAGTTTCAGGCAAGCTTGTGATGTCTATTGATGGTCTCCAACAACGTAGATTAAAAGGTCTGTTACCTAAAAGATGTAATCTGTGAGCTTTCATCCGAATTGAAGGCCATGTTCTCTCTGGGAATAGTTCAGTCAACTGTTCTTTCGTTGAGTTAGGTGCATATTGAATAAGCTGTTTAACTTCATCATCTGCCCAATCACGTTGAATGCTCAGCATCCTTCTCACTTCTTCTTTCTAGCTTCGTAAACTCTGACTCCTACATAGACGGCGCCTAAGATACCTAGGCCAAGAGCGCCCCACTTCAAATAGGTAAGCCACTCTGGTTCTGGAGGCTTAATTTCCGGTCTCTCTCCAGTAAACTCCAACTGAACGTTTACGTTTATACCATCTAAACCAACGGTTAATAAGTGAGCACTAGCCAGCATCTCTAGCCTAAACCTGTTTTTTCCTCCCTCAACCTTATTATTTATGACATAAGCGCCAACGTTGGTTGGTCCACCACTAAGTTGTGTGCATCCAGCCGTGAAAGCGCCACGAGCTATCACTAACTGGTCATTAATGAAAACGCGTCCCTCGATGGAAACAGGCAGTAAAGCGGTATCGTTGCGAAGATGCCAAAGGGAACTAATTAGAGCTTGGTGGAGCTCCGTCTTCGCTGGGTCCCAACCTATCTCTAATTCTGTTTCGGTAGTAGAGGTTGTTGAAGACCAAGGACTTGGTCCACTTAGAAGTTCAGATGGGAAGGGAACTCGACGTTGTTCAATTGATGAGATTAATTGCGCATCTATTCTTCGACCACAGAATCGGCGTTTAGGCATAAGTTTCAGGGTTGTCACCTTTTTTCGCCTTTTTCTAACGCTCTGCTGACAACTTCTTCGCTTATTGCCATGCCCTTAGCTATTGCGATTTTAGCCGTTGACCTGCCGAAACTTGTAAAAACGATTCCTCCCAAGACTAAACCAGCGATTCCTCCGATCAGTAAGCCTTCAGTGAAGCCGAATTGACCATTAATGCGTTGACCATGAACCTTCACAACATCATATTCTGAATGGCAGAACTTACAAGTCACGGATTCTTGATCTGGTCTAACGGGTAAGGCAGCTCCGCACTGTCCACACTTCACCACTTGATATTCTAGTTTGGACATGGTTTACTTTCTCCTTGTCACCTTATGAGCAACCACTATGCCAACAGCGCCGGCGCCGACAACACCCGCCGCTATAGCCCACATAGGCAACAAGTGAACTTCCTCAACTTTGCCAAGCATAGTCAAATCTACTGTGCGCGACTCCGACTTATAGTCGCGGGTTGAAACAGTTAACGTGTAGGTTCCAGATGCTAAAGCGTCAAAGACAGCCATGCCAGAAGCGTCTGTTGTTGCTTCAGTTGTGTCTATGGTTACTTTGGCGCCTTCAATAGGCTTCTTGAAAAACATGTCTTTAACAAGCACTGTTAACGCGGGTAACGCTTCAACAGAAACTTCTGGGCTAACACTGAACTCTTGTGCGTCAACGGTTAAGCCGTGAACAGCACTTGGGCAACCCGCATAGTAGGCGTCGCCGGGAAACTCAGCGTAATACGTGTGTTTTCCCGCCACAGGCAATGTTGTGTTGTAGTCTCCATACACACCTGAAGCTCCTTGTGTCACAGTCCCCAACTTTTCCCATGCACCCGTGTCTAAACGATGGTAAATGTCCATGTTCTTGCTGGAAAGCCACCGCCAAACAGCATCCGCTCCTTGATATTCAAGCACAGGTCTAAGTCTAATGCCAAGTCCAACATATTGAGTGGTGCCATCGATGTCGACACCGTCGCTTCTCTGAAGATAGAAAATGACCCTCGTTGGGTATTTCTGAGCGTTCACAGCCCTCTCAACGCTCTTGCTAAAGTCTCTTCCACGTCCATGCTTGATAACGTCGTATTCTGCACCGCAACCTTGACAAACACCCAAAGAACCGTTAATATTCACAGTGGAGCCACATAACTGACAGCTACTCAAAGTGTTCACCACAGAGAAATAGACTTTTAGAAATAAAGAATTTGCGATAGATGATAGCGTGCGCGTTAAGGCGTTTTTAAGCGTCACGGTTAAAGTTAAACCATGCATATTCATGAATGAGCATATAACCTTTAAATATGAAGAAGGACTTACTTATTTAGGGTGAACTTTGTGAGGGGGGATAAAGATGAATTGGAAAATGTTTCTCTTACGCCATCACCGAGTGATTTTCGCTATCATCTTGGCGGGGACGGTCGGAATCGCAGGCAGTCATGGAGAGCCTGGGACGTGGGAAACGCATCTCTAACTAAAGTGGTTAGGTGGTTCAGCGACTTCATCTATCGAACCTACCAGGGCGCAGGCATAATTTTTTGGCTGCTCGTCATTGCTTTCTCACCGTTGCCTTTTCTCTATCTATTGTTAACCGTGCCTTTCCCATACAACACAGTTATCATGATGTTTGCTGTCGTCGGCTACGCCTTCACTCGGGGACGCTACACAAGTAGCAAATAACCCTTTTTTTTATGTCTCATAACTTATGACATCAACAGATACCAGTCCATCGGAGTATTGGATTTCTTTTTTTGTTAGTGTTATGAAGTCGAATTTGATTGAGTAAGGTGAAGAAGTCTCAGGTATGTAGACTAAGCCTATGTAGAAGGTTGGGTGTGATCCGTAGGCTTGGTAGAAGCAGGTTAATCGGTCGTTTGGCTCTATAACGACTTCAGTTATCCAGAGGGTTGGCGTGGAGTCCCATGTGCCGCCGATGTTTCTTTTGTAGTAAACTCGTTCTGAGGTTGGTGCGCCCATCCAGAAGCAGTAGAGGTCGCCGGGCCCAAACGTGCTTAAGACAGGTGCATAGTTGACGTTGCCTGGAGTCTGGATGACTTCCTCACTGCCCCAGCCGACGCCGAAAGTGCGTTTTCGATATATGATGTCGTAGGTTGCCACGTTCTTGTCGAATACTAGGTGAACGTCGTCTTGATATGTGGTGACGCTGAAGCGGAAGTAAGATAGAATTGCACTCACAGATGCCGCTTCTTCACTGCCAAATACTGACCCGTCCCAGAGGCGTCCTTTTAAGGTTACAGCCGAATAAACGTAGACTACATACATTTTTTGAGAAGTCAAGGGCACAACCGATGTAGCCCATGCGGCATTGCTTGTTGTTGATAATTGAGTTGGAAAGTCTGTTTGCGTAGTCCATGACCCGTCATTTGTGCTTGCTTTAGTGACAAAGGGATAAGAGCCTGTTGCATAGCTAATCCAAGGGTAGCCTACGCTATCAACAGAAATGAAAGGACGTGAGTATGTTACTCCCGCCACTGCTGCAACGGCTGTTTGTTCAGGGGCACTCCACGTTATTGTGCCGTCGCTGTTTGGTGTGCTTCTTCTGTAAGTTAACGCTGTGTTAGCGACTTTCGACGCATAGGCGTAGTGCAGGAAAGTTCCGTCAAACCATATTGAGATTTTTTCACCTAAAGTGGAGGCTCTTACAACTTGGTCGGGGTCATAGTAGGTTACTTCAACTGGAATCCAATCCAAATTAACTATTTCAGTATCAACGGCGGTAATCCGCACTACAATATTGCTGGTCTTTGTTGGTGTCCATTCTGTGTCGCTTGTGACATCAATGAAATAGGTTGTCTCCGTTGTAGTTATCGCTTGGGTGTGCACTGGCCCCCAAGTGGTTCCGCCATCCCAACTAACCTTAATTGAAACGTTACCTGCAACATCAGAGAAAATATCGAGTCTAACTCTAACTTTAGTAACTTTCGCCGTTGAAGAAAGTGCAAAGCCATAACCGTAATAATCTTGTTGGTCACCAACATAGGCTTGGGCAACTCCACCACCATCTGCGTATGCTCCTGTAGGGTTACTCCAAGTGCCTGATGTTTGTGTGGGGGAACGGGTTTCAATTGTTTTTTGCGCTACCGTCCAAGTTATCCCGTCAAGACTGTGTGCCCAAAGCATATAGTCGCCATCGCAGTAGAAGACCCAGAAGCGCCCATTAGCATAGAAGGCTTTACGTTGAAACGGAAAACTGATTGCAGTGGTCTGCGTGGTCGTGGTGATTGTGCTTGCGGGTGGCATTAGCTAATCTCTTCCGTCCAAACTGTGCCTTTCACAGTGCCCGTTCCACTAATGCTGAGGTATAGAGGCTCGTCTGCACCGCCTTTTTCCTCTAATCCAATAAGGTTCATAGCGGCTACACCCTGCTGTGATAGACCTGCAATGTCATCGCCCGTGCTTGCCCAGCGAATAGATGCGGTGATTGAGGCATTAGTCCATAGAAAAAATCCAAGTAAGCGAAGCCGTTTCCCTGATGATGGTGAAATGATGTTGGCACTTGCAGTTTGGTTTATCCTCGTCGCTTTGCCTCTTGGAACTATTTTTTCAGCTCGTATCTCACCCATAGATAACCACCTAGTATTGACCGAGCAACCGCACTGTCGCCGACTTGCCTGAATCCGTTCTCAAAGTGACTTTGACTATTGTTCGTTTCGGTCTTTCCACACGAATTGACTCGCCGCTTTCAAGTTCAATTTCAGTTGGGTCATCGTTTATGCGATAAAAAACTGGGTCTGGACCCTTATTGCGAATATAAACCACTCGCAACGGCGTATGAGCCACATCAATGAACTCAGGCTTAGCACTCGTAACAGTTGGTTCAGGCAAAGGAACATCAACGCCTTCAATAGTGGTTTCCTCTAAATGTTGCAGAACTTTTCTGATTGCGCGAGAAATATCGTCTAAGAGAACAGTGTCAATGGGAGCTTTAACTCTGGCGAGCACTTCTTTCGCCTTTTTATCACTCATTCTGTAACCTCTCTGTGGATGACGAGTTCCTTCAAATTGCCTTCACGGTCTCTCTCCATCCGCACCCTCTCTTCATTTCTCATGATGACTTGCCTTTCACCTACCTTCTTAAGTTGAATCTTTTGTCCAGCAGGCTTCTTCCTCAACACAAAAAATGCAACGCCCACAACAGCAACGGCTCCCAAAACCAAACCAATCACAATCCAGTCGCTTTTCTCCATTTTAATCGCCTCTTTTTATGCATGGATTCATCTCCAATAGAAATCTTTTTACTTCATCTTGTTTAAAGATTTCCAGACGATGTTCAATGCATGTTTGTTTTTTCACGGAGCGAAAGTGAAAGTAGTATCCAAGATTAACAAGTTGTTCTTGCACAAGCAAAATTAGTTCCATCTGAGTGTTTGAAAAGTTCAAGTATTTCTTCTTTTTAGAACAACAGCCCTCAGATTCATAAAATCCTTTTAAGAATCCTCTAATGTTCTGTATGTCCATAAGTAGAATTTCTCTAATATTAGCTAAACTGAGTTTTGAAAACCATTCATAAAATCTTTTACTATGTGCAGTCGTAACCCATAGAGACTTATTTCCAAAAGCATGTTTAGATTGCTTCTCCATGCCAATACTTGGTCTAAGACCAAGTTTCTTTAAGTTTCTTGCAAATTCTTCCGCAAATTCTTTTTTCGTAACCTTCAACCTCAACCTGTAATAACACCTATGGTGGTCACTGCAACCATCCCCCAACATAACGCCTAAAATATATGCAAGAGTTGGAGTTGGTCTCAAATCCGCTTTTATAATATTTGCTCTTCTTATTGATGCCAGCCTTTTCTGCTCTATTTCATCTGGGAGTTCACGACCTTCCATGAACCTGCCATAAGCATCTCGATAATCATCTCGACTTACCATAAACAACCACTTCCTTCAAGTTGCCCTCCCTATCCCGAACAAACCTGCTACGGACTGGACGCAAAACGACTCTGCCATTGCTGTTTGAACGATTTCGAGATAAAGCGACTATGCCAATTATGCCTACGACTACGACAGCACCGAGAAAAATAGCTGCAAGCGTCAAGTCCTCTGTAGCCAAAGTAATCCGATAAACATATATCGTATTCGTCTTAAATCAGTTTCCCATGAAGTTACTTCTAATTTCCACTTTGACTAAGCCTCTTCAAACCGAATTCTATGGACCCGTAGAATCGCATGTGCGCTTCGTAGCCAAGGAACTAGGTAAACGCGGACACGACGTATGGGTTGTAGCCTTAAAGGGAACACAGCCTGAAGAATTCAAGGTTGTGGAAGTAGAAGGCGAAGAAGGTAAAGCCTTTGAAATATACAAAAAAATGCTTAACCAATTCGACGCGGTCATGGACTTCAGCAGTTTAAAATACACAATTGTTCACAAACACGATGAAAACCCAGACTTGAAACTGATTTGTCCATGTTATCCCTATCAGGCCATCGGCTACCAAACATCTCCCCCGATTCCTTTTCCGAATTTCATTGCCACTTCAGACGCTATGGCTCAAGCCATGTCAGCTAAACTTGGATGTGCCTTCAGAGTTGTCCATTATTTTCCGTCGCCTATACCCGACGGTTTTGAAGCGTCGAAAGAAAGGTCAGATAGACTTCTCTTTTTAGGCAGATTTGAAAAGACCAAAGGCGTTCAAGAAGCAGTTGATTTGGCACGTCAACTACGAATTGGCTTAGATCTAGCAGGTGAAGATGTTCTCGTTTCTGATCAGCGCTTCACGGTTCTTTTGTTGCAGAAGGCAGATGGACGCCTAGTCAGAGTATATGGCAAAGTCAACGAGTCCTTAAAGCATGAATTGTTAGCTAAGGCGAAGGCTCTTGTCTTGCCTTACCTAGAAGACTCTGTTGCTTGGACCTGCCAAACCATTCTGGAAGCGTTTCAGCATGGCATACCCGTCATCACGATGAATCGGGGCGCAGTCAACGAGTTTGTGAAGAATGGAACAAACGGATTTGTCTGCAACCGATTAGAAGACCTCTCCGAAGCCGTTAAGAAAATAGATGAAATCAAGTCTGAGGCATGTATCCAATCTGCAAAAGAGTTTAATCTTGAAGAGACAGTCAATAAGTATCAGAGTCTAATTCGTCAAGTTGTGGAACAGCAAGAATGGTGATTTGATGTCAGAGCCGTTACGTGCTAAAGAAGCTCGTGAAAGAGAAACCCTAGAGCTGTTACGTGAGATTCGAGATTTGTTGCGGGGTGCGCCTCCACCGCCACCTCCGCCACCGCCACCGTTAGGCGAAGTGACAATAGGCAACTTAGACGAATTGAAAGAGATGATTAAAACAGCGATGGAAGAATACGGCGCTTTAAAACGGGCAACCGACTGGCTTGTAGCCACGATTGATTTGGGTAAAGCGCGAAGCACTCCTGAAGAAATCACTGAGTTAGCCAACGCCTTATCGTTAACCATCTTCCGCACAGGAGGAACCTTCACCCTCTACCTTCAACTGAAAGACGACACCAAAAAAATCACGGTTGACGCCCTAACCTTCCCGCAGACTCTTCTGATAGATTGGATGGACATCCAGAAAGTATTCGTGACAAATACGGCTCAAAGCGGGCTGACAGCGACTATACTAAAATTCTTTAGGGCTTAAGAAATGCCTCTTAAAAGCGGCGGCGCCGTAGACAACGAAAAAATGCGAGGAAGAAGCACTCAGATTAATAAGGCTAGAAGGAGAAAAATGATTTTATGCCAGGTTTAGGTGCTGAAGAACTTCGGAGTCTTTACTGGAATAAGGGATTTAGTTCCCGCAAAAGAACTTATTGGAGGTTAATACTATCCCAGGTTTAGAGTCGAAGGGCGCTCCTGCACTTGAAGGCGACTATTCAACATGGACACGGAAATGGAACCTAACAGGCTTAGCAACCACTTATCGAATTACTGAAATAGTTGCTTATGACGAGTCGTTGGATAGGCTCTTTTTACGCACTCCAGACCAACAGCGCTTCTTCATTCTTCTTCTGTCTAATGGAAGTGAAGTAAGCGCAATAACTATCAATGACTATGCAGACCCCTATACTCGCCTGAAAGCAGCATCTACTATACGGTCTAAATATTTTATGTATATTACAAGTGGCATCCTACACATATACAAAGATAATGTTGATGTTAAACAAATCGACTTAACTGCGGCTCCTCTTAACTGGGGAAGTGGTGACATAATCTGGGCGAGTATATCATGCGATGGAAAATACATTTTTATCCACGATTTTGACAATAACGCAGCAGCTTTATTTGAGGGAAGCTAGGATGGGTTGTTTTAGTGGGAAGCTAAAACACCTCTCCTTTCAAAACATCCTCATAAATCTGCTTGTATTGTTCAGCGACTCTACGACGGTTCCATCGGGTTTCTGCATCCTTACGACACGCTTCTGGGCTAAGCACATCCACGTTTTTAATCGCATTCACATATTGCTCTATTGTAGACGCTAAAAACCCCGTTTTGCCTTCAATAATGATTTCGGGGAAAGCCCCTTCATTTGAAGTTATAACGGGAGTTCCAGTAGCTAAACTTTCCACTATAACGAGTCCAAAACATTCGGAGCGACTAGGATGAATCACGGCTTTTGCTCGTCTATACAATTCAATCTGTTTTTGCTTAGTGGGGTCGCGTTCAATCTTTACGTTTGATAGTTTCTGAGCCATCTCTGCGTAGATTTTTCCGTAGTAAGCATGATCGGGAGTCGCATGCTTTCCGAAGCTGCCCGCCAAAACAAACTGTTCACTCGGAAACATTTCAGCCAAATGCAAGAACAAGTCAGGCTGCTTATCCGGGTGCATGCGCGCGCAGAAGAGAAAGTAACCGTCTTTTTCATAGGGCTTGTCTGGGTCTGGACTGAATTGCTCCGTGTTTGTGCCTCCGTGAACATAACGCGTCGAAGTTGGAAAACCCTGCTGAACGGCGAGTCCACGTTGAAAACGACTCCACGTCACTAGATGGTTCCGATAAAACGGGCGTTGAATGAAAACGCCCCAAGGCGTGCTGATCACGTTGCTTTTATGATTCCAATAAATGTAGTCGTGGATAATATGGGTATGGCAAAAATCATGCCAAACGAAGTCCTCATCTTTTAACATGTTCTTGTAAAATTTGATGAGTGCCTGCTCGTAAATCCAGTAGTTGTCCAACGTGCATTCAGGAACGTAGTGAAGAAAACCGTTTGGGGTAGGCTGAGAGCCTGGAATGGCAAAAATATGAATTTCAAGCCCCAGAGAATCTAAACCACACGCCAAATCATGGCAGAAAATCTCCCCGCCTTGGACGACTAAAGTCTATATCCGCGAGGAGGAACCTGAAAAATTGGCGGGACAACTATGCCGACTTTGATTCTTTATTCACCCCCTAAATTCCATCCGTAGTCTATATGCGGAAAGGCTCCGGCATCTTTTTTAGCCATTGTCGCAGTTCCTCGCTGGTTAATGTTCCACGCTTCTCCATCGTAGATGGCAAAATCCAAAACGTCATCGAATACAGACGGTAGCCTTCACCCCTCGTTTTCCGCAACACGAAGACTCCTTCAACCCCGCAACCACATGAAATCTTAGTTGAGGATAGAGCGCCACTCAACTGCCCAGTTAAAGCATCCTCACTTTTCAAAGGCAATAGCAACAGAGGTTCACCGCAAACAGGGCAATGTGGGATTGGCAATTTGCTTTCCATTAAACATCCTTCCCTAAAACAAGAGGTGTCTGTTTAAAAATGCCTTCTTTCACCATCACGTTGACTAAGTGTCCACACCGCAAACTCAAATCCACAAAAATTTGGTAGCCGAGTCCCTTCGCACGCGAGCAGAAAACCACGTCTTCACTGAGATTCACGTTTGTTTTAATTATGCTTTCAAAAAACTTCCAGCAAATCATTGAAGTGTTGCTGTCTGGGTCGATGAGTTCAAACTCTTCCACAGTCGACTTCATTTTGTTGAGGACGCTTGAATGCATGAGGCAACATCCCATTCCCACCGCTTCCACCGGGAGTATTTGAGAGCCGAAAAGAGCTAGTTCCTCAGTTGAATAGGGAACAGGCAAGCCTTGAGGACTCATTTTGTAGGCGCATGGCTCAAGTTGACCGTATCTACGCCAGTAGAGACCAGAAATAACGGGTAGGTTATGCGCTAGAAGACGAGCAACAACGTCAAGCGGGGGAACAACATCCATGTCTAACCAAAACAGCCATTCGGCTTTTTCCCTTATTGCTTGCGCTGCAAGAATGTTTCGGCTAAGGCTAACATCGGGCTTCTTAGTTTCAAAAAGAAACACTGTGGCGGCTGGTCGACTTAAGCCAAAAGCGACGCGTAACATGTCCTTGTAAACCATGTCGCCGCCGATTAAAAGGCAGACCGCTAACTGTGGACCACGTTGTTGCCAGCTCACTTTGACGCCTCAAGTTTCTTCGCGAGTGAAACCAAGTCAGCGGCTCTGTCGCTTCCTGCAACTTTGACGCCTAAAGGATATTCAGCCAATATTGGAATATTGTGTTCCCTCACAAACCTGTCTGCAAAGTCGTCCATAGGATACGCCTTTTCCTCGTCTAGAACCACAAGTGCTCTGCCGCCTTCAAAGGAGCCCACCATAAAGATGTTGGGAATTTTGACTTCTTCTGTCGGTTTCTCTTCGCTGGGTTGTTCTGAAGGCTGCTCTTCAACTGTTGATTCTTCAGATGGCGTCGGCTGTTCTTCAGTCGTCTCTTCTTCACTCACCTTCTTTCTCCTCCTTGACAGTGTTTATCCCCCCTAAAGACTCTAACAACAGTTCTTTAGGGTCCAGAGTTTTTAACTGTTCTTCAAGATGCATGTTCAAGCACTCACGAAATCTTTTATATCAGTAAGTTGAAGATATAAGTTTAACCATGCAATAATCGGTGAGAGAAAATGCCCTACAACCGAGAGTATTATTTGAAGAATAAAGAAAAACTCACTCAAATGACTGTAGAGTGGTTCCGACAGAACAGAGAACGGTGGAATGCATATCAGCGAAGGCGCTGGAAAAACATGCGCACGACCTGCATAACTACAACAAGTGGAAGAATCTATGGTTCTAAAAGACCTTATCCAGAAAACGGTTGTGAATTATGCAATCGAATCAAAAAATTACACTATCACCATTATGACAATGAAAATTTGATGAAGGGTTTTTGGGTTTGTAATTTCTGCCATATTTTTGTCGAGAGACTTGAGAGTGTTGAAGGAATTTTAGATAAATACGCTCAACTGAGAAAGATGGTGTTTGACTAATGGTTGGTGCCAAAAAAATCATTTTAGACCTGGAAGCGCTGAAGGATCCAGTCTTGCAAGAGTTGCTGAATCAATATCATGTTGTTCAGATTTCTTGTGAAGGAAGCAAGGAACATACGAAAGCGGGAATATCGAAGGAGAAGGTTCTAGTGAAGGCTTACAGTAAACGGCAGGGAGAAAACAAAAGTGAGTGAAGAGATCGACTCGGAATTTGTTGAGGAATTGCGTCTCAGTAAACAAAAGTTTGGTGCCTTAGCTCCCATAATTCTTGATAAGGATGGCAATATTGTAGAGGGACACCATCGTAATGTCGCAGACCCAACATGGCCAAAAATTACTTTTGACAACATAAAAACTGAGGAAGACAAAGTTCTCTTTGCAATCGCATTTAATTGGCATCGGAGAGAAAAAACAGATTCATGGAAAACAAACATGCTTTCTTGGCTTGCAAGTCATGGTTACAGCATTGACCAAATCGTTGAAAAAACTGGACTTTCAAAAAGAACAATCTATCGATATTTGCCAGCTGAGCTTAAAGGACCTGAACCAGATGAGCTTGCTCGTGCCAAGTTGGCACGGGAAAAAATGCCTGAAACGCCAAAAGAACCTCAAATCGAAGAGAAACCTTTGACCTACACAGTTCCATGCTCAGTTTGCTCAATGGGCACGACACTTCCAAAAAAGTTGGAAGGGCGTATTGTGTGCCCAACTTGTTTTGACAAGTTGAGTCGTGGCGAAATTATTTTAGAACAACCCCTTGTGTCGAAACCGCCTTCAGAGGCGCCTCCTACGCCACCACCTAGAGTTGAGAAGCGTGTTTATGAGCCGGGCGCTTTCAGAGAGGAAATGCACAAGCCTGTTTCACGCATGGACCAGTGGCTTGCCGAGGAGCTTTCACGTCGAGGCGTAGCGATAAGGTCACAAGAGCCAATCTGCATTAAGTTTGTCGTTCCCGAAGTCATCATTGAGAAAGGCGACAAGCCACTTGCAGTTTTCTTAGACACCGCTGAAACTCATGGTAAGCGGACTCTCGCTGACATGGAGAACCGTGAATTGTTGGCTAAAAGAGGCTTCAGAGTGCTCGAACTGCAATATGACGCTTACACTGAAGAGCAGAGGCAACTAATCATATCAGAGGTTATGTCAGCGATTCAATGACTCTTAAAGTATTCAATCGTTTTTGATAAGCCTTCTTCAATCGAAACTTTCGGTTGGCAACCGAAACCCTTGAGACGTGAGTTATCACACCGCATGTGTGTTGGACCCCTATCGTCTGGTTCAGCAAACTTCAGTTTGACGCCGAATGCTTCTGCGATGTAGTCAGCTATATACTCCAACGCAATCTCTTCTCCAGTGCCGACGTTTAATGGACCGACATAATCCGAAGGCAACATGTGGAGAATCGCGTTCACCATGTCGCTAACATAAATGAAGTCTTTAGTGATGTATCGACCACGCAGAACTATGTTTCCTTTCATGGCTTGATTTATCATGGATGGAATAAAGTAGTCTAGGCTTTGGCGAGGTCCGTAGCCGTTGAACATGCGAAGAGCCACGTATGAGATGTTGTGGTTCTGATAGAAAAGATGGCACAGTTGCTCACCCAAAATTTTGCTTGTTGTGTAGACGTCTTGCAATGCCAGAGGATGAGCCTCGTCGGTAGGCATATATTTTGGTGTTATTCCATAGGCGTGAGCCGTAGAAGGAAAAACCACACGTTTAACGCCCGATTCCTTAGCCATTCTCAGAACGTTGTAAGTGCCTAGAACATTTACTCTGAAGGTCTCGTCTGGTTGAGACTCTGCAATTCTCGGCGCAGCCATTGCAGCAAGATGAATAATTGAATCTATATTCTGGCCAAGTTTCAACTCAAACGCCAGTCCGTTTCCAAGACTCTCCATTCGCTCGTAGTCGCAGATGTCGGCTTGAACCTTCGTTACGTTATCTGTAATCTTACCTAGCGCACTGCCCAAGTCAAGCGCAATGACTTCGTAGCCCTCTTCAATAAGTGCTGGAAGAAGGTGGCTGCCAATAAAACCGCCGGCGCCAGTGACAAGAACCCTAGAAACTTTTACTCTCTCCACCATCTACAACTACGCACGCTCCATTAACTAAACTCGCCTTTTCCGAGCAGAGGAACACAACCATGTCTGCTACTTCTTCAGGATTGCCTAAACGCCCTAGAGGCAAGGTTTCAACCATTTTTTTAAACCCGCTTAAATCTTTTTTCATCTCTTCATCCCACCCTGTGCCAGGTATCATGATGTTACCCGGCGCTACGGTGTTAAATGTGATTCCGCTCCGCGCTAGAACGGGGTTCATGGCTAAGGTTTTCATAAGGCTTATTTCTGCACTTTTACTCATGTTGAACCAAGGTCTGCCGCCGCCTTCTCGACCATAAATTGAGGCTATGGTTACGACTCTTCCCCATTTTTGTTTCCGCATGAATGGAATCGCTAATCTTGTAAAACGAACAGTTGCCATTGCGTTCTTGTTGTAGACATCAATCCATACTTGTTCAGAAGTGTCTTCAACTGAATCGGTGCCCCATCTTCCGCCTCCACCCACATTATTCACCAGAATATGAAGCGCGCCCCAATTGTGGATGATGGTTTTCATAACGTTTTCGATGTTTGATGGCTGTAACACGTCAGCTTGCACGCCTATTGCGTCGACTCCAATCTTCTGCAATTCTGTGAGCGTTTGTGTTATTCTCTCTTGGTTACGTGCGCATACTGCAACGTTGCATCCTTCCTTCGCTAGTGCCCGCGCGATAGCAAACCCAATTCCATGAGTTCCTCCTGTCACAAGCGCGTATTTTCCTTTTATACCCAAGTCCATTAGAAAGGGCCTCTGAAGTGTTTTTCATGACTGTAAAAATCTTCGCCTGATAAATCAGTAGGTGACAACTGAAGTGTTGACTCCACTAACCGTATAATGTCCTCGGCATTACTGTAGAACTCGTTTTCCAAAATCCTAACAGTTGGACATGGCGTATGCGCCCAACCTAACCTCTTAACGGGAGATTTCAGGTATCCAAAACATTTTTCAGCAACTCTCGCGGCTACTTCAGCGCCGAAACCACAATGCACCCAGTCATTGTCAGCAACTATGCAGTGACCCGTTTTTTTGACAGATTCAATGATTAGACTGTCATCGAGAGGCGCTATAGTTCTTGGGTCAACTATTTCTACATCGACCCCAGCCTTTCTTTCCAAAACCTCAGCGGCCTTCAACGCCTCAATGTTCATCCAAGAAGTCGCTACTATTGTTATGTCGTTTCCTCTTCGGAGAGTGTTGCCCTCGCCTATGGGAATGGTGTAAGGATTCTCTGGAACATCGGCCTTAGCCCAATAAAGCCATCTGTGCTCTATAAAAACCACAGGGTTGTTATCTCTGATTGCTGAAATCAACAGTCCTTTTGCATCATAGGGAGTAGTCGGAAGAACCACTTTCAAGCCGGGAATATGTGCAAAATATGAGTGAAGGCTTTTACTATGCTGAGAACCCTGCCCCCAACCTCTGCCGACAATGGCTCTTATTACAAGAGGTATCTTAACCTTCCCCCCTGTAGTGTAGTTGTAGTTTGAAACCATGTTAAGCAGCTGATTCATAGCGAGAAGAAGAAAATCTATACGGAGATGAACATGAACGGGTCGCAACCCGTTAATGGCAGCTCCCAGTCCAAACCCCAACATTGTTTCTTCGCAGATTGGAGTTTCAAAGCATCTTTCTGAACCAAACTGCTCCACAAGACCGGCAGTAGTTCCAAACACTCTCGAATGACTATTGATGCTGATGCCATACACAAAGACTGTAGGATCCCTCTCCATCTCTTGCCGAAGCGCTTGGTTGATGGCTTCACAATAAGTCATTATCATTTTGCTTCAACCTCGGTGTGATGTTGACCACAATAAACACATCTTGGGTAAACCCTACCATGTTTATCACAATAGTAGGAGTATTGCCCTCTCCAAGGGCGCTTGCTTTTCTTTAACTCTCGACCACAATGCGGGCAGTTAGCCATAGAACACGCCTCTGTAGAGCTCTTCTGGTTCGGGAAAAGGTGCTTCTGTAGCGCGCGCTACACTATTCTTGATTTGTTCGTTGATTAACCTTTCAACTCCGTCTATGTCTGCTTCTGTATAACCAATGCTGAGAAGTCTATTTCGTTGCAGAACAAGGCAATCACGTTTAAGCCATTCCAAGTATTCACTTTTTAGTCGATAACCAGCGTCGAAGTCTTCATCGATACCGACATGTTCAAGATACCTATAGCATTTAAAATGCAGCAATGAGCGCCTTCCCGTCGCTCTTAACTGGTCGACAGAATCCTTCGCAAGTTTATAGATAGCTTCTACATCAGTAGTGTTTTCTTCCAGAGCGTCACACTCGAACCTGCTGACAACATCCACGACGCTCTTGAATCCTTGTCTTGCATGAACCGGCGTGTTAACAGCATAGCCGTTGTCTTCAACAACAAACAGCACAGGAAGTTTCATGAGGCATGCTACATTAAGGCTTTCCCAAAAGACGCCTGCATCTAAAGCGCCGTCGCCAAGAAACACGCAAGCAACTTGGTTGTTTCGTAGATATTTGTTTGCGAAGGCCGCGCCTACGGACAGAGGAATGGAAGAACCTACAATGCCGGAAGAGCTGATGTATCCCTTGTTAGGCGCCGCTAAATGCATTGAGCCGTCTTTTCCCTGCGCCGTTCCCGTTGTTCTGCCATAAAGTTCAGCGAAGAACATATCTGTATCTTCGGTCTTGGCCAAGAATGCTGCGTGGCTTCGGTAACTAGCGAAAACTTGGTCTTTCGGCTCCAGCGCGTGGCAGACGCCGACTGAGACGGCTTCTTGACCCATTGACATGTGCATGGGACACTTCATTTCATTCTCAGGGTAATGCTGAACGATGTATTCTTCAGCTCTTCTTACGAGAAACAGTTTCTTATACAATTCAAGACTTAGGCTTATTCTGTTCAATCATGGTATCCTCTTTGGCGTTTACCCCAGGAAATTGATGTCTTACACGCACACGGTATGGTTCGTAGTTGGTTGTTGTCCATTCTCCAATGTGCGCATCTATTTTCCAGTCAATAAGCCAATAGTCTTCAAGCGCGAGTGTTAGATGTGGCTCATCGGCTTGGTTCATCATAAATTCGCCAGCTGACTTTTCAGTGACGACTTCATTATCTGGATTCAGTTTTGGTGAGAATCCTTCCATCACTATTTTCCAATTTCTCACTTTACCTGTTAGAAGTAGACTGATTTCGGGTTTGCTGTGAGAATGTCCGCCTCTCAAGAATCCTTTCCTAGTGAAAATCAGTAGCGCTTCTCTGTTGTCAGGGAAAACGAGGCGCCAACTCTCTCCACGATAATCCTTTGCGACTGATTCTAATTTGAGTTCCATGTTGGATACGGGTCCTCCTTAACCGTTGTGAAAACTGCGTCTATTACCTTTTCTGTGTTCTGCCAAATCTGCTCTTTAGCCTCTTGTGTGACGGCTAATCGTTGCTCTGCTATCAAAAGGGGGTCACGTTCCGCCAACTTCGCTATCTCCTCTTTGCTTCTCACATCAGCTTGCCCTTGCTTATGATGGCAGAGCCTAGTCGTGTTCATTTCGATTAGAATAGGCTCTGACCTGGAACGAACCGACTCAACCACGAACTCTGCGGCTTTAACAACTATCTCCACATCGTTTCCATCAATAGTTATAGCGTTAATTCCGTAGGCAGCCATCCTCTCCGCCACTGTCTCAGTGGGAAGATAATACTCCTTCCTAATGTTGCCAGCCAAACCGTTATTTTCGTTCACTAGCAACAGTGGAACACGCCTAATTTTAGCTATGTTCAACGCCTCATGCACTTGGCCGTTGCTAGTCGCAGCGTCGCCGAAGAAAACAGCCACAACATCGCGAGTCTTCTTGTAGTAACGCAACGCCCACGCTAGTCCAGTCGCGACGGGAACGCATGTGCCCACAAGTTGAAAGCTGAACATGTGTCGGATTGTCGGATTATTGATGTGCATTTCCCCGGCTAAACCCTTGTTGACGCCGGTTGCTTTACCAAGAACCTCAGCAATTAAACCATGAAGTTCGGCGCCTTTAGCGATTTCGTGAGCGATTGTGCGGTGATGCGTTACAATGTAGTCGGATTGTCGGAGAGCTGCACAAACTCCGACACTTATTGCTTCTTGTCCCTTGCTGAAGTGGAGGTCGCCAGCCTCTCCTCGAAAACAGTATTCTTGCAGTTTGTTCTCGACTAGGCGAATCGTAACCATCCTCTTGTAAAGCGTTAGAAGGTCGTTCATTTCGATAACTCCTCTGCAACTTCAAGAATACTTTTTTCAGAAGGCAACATATAGTCATGCAGAGCGCGGCTTGCAGGAATCGTGGTTCGCGGTGCACCAAGCCGCCTAACTGGATGACGCAACTTTCCAAAACATCTCTCGCTGACCTCAGCGGTAATTTCGGCGCCTACTCCCGCATACGTCACGTCGGGTTCAACTATGAGGCACGCGCCCCTCTTAGAAACCGACTTACAAACCAACTCGAGGTCCACTGGATAGATGGTTCTCAAGTCTATCAACTCATACTCGAGCTTTTCTCTCTCAAACAGCAAGTCAAGCATTCTAAGCGTTAAACCGTAGGAAACTATAGTTAGTTTGTGTCCAATCCTCACAATCCTTGCTTTGCCTAACGGTATCTTGTCCCACCAACCCTTGTTATCCATATCATGTGAGTGGGTAGTCGCATCTTCTATCATGCGGTCCTCAAAGAAGAGGGTCGCCGCCTTCTCCTGCAAAGCCGTATCCATAAGCCCTCTAGCATCCAACGGGTTCGATGGAATAACAACATTTAAACCCGGTATGTGAGTGAACAAACTTTCTGGACGCTGCCCTGTTGTTGGGCCTGCTGTCATGAACTCTGAGCGGATAATGATGGTCTTGGGGTCGGAAACAAAGTTGGTTTTGGCTACTGTGTTGCAAATGCTGTCCATTGTTCTGTAGAGGAAATCAGCTGTGATTACGTCCACGATAGGCTTAACGCCGGCTAAAGCCATCCCTACGGCGAAATTCGTGTTAGCGTCTTCGCTGATGGGCAACGTGATGAAACGGTCTGGAAACTCCTTTTCGATTTGAGGCGAGTCAAAATGAATCTTCATGTGTGAACCTTCGCCCATGATGTAGATGGATGGGTCCACTTTCATTCGGTCGTATATGGCATGATAGATAGCGTCGCGAATCAGTCTATTCCGAAACCAAGGGTCTTTACTCAATCTTTCACTTCATCTCTTCTGGATTGTTACCAAGTCTCTCAAACAAGAAGTCAGTTAGGTTCGATACGTCTGCACATTCTAACTTGGCAGCTTCGATGTCTTTCTTCTTAATTGCATCGCATAACTCTACAAATTCTTCCGACAGCCAGTCGAGAATCTTAAAGACTGTAAAATCCTCGTATGGTCGCCGAGGATACTTCTTCTCGTTTACTGCGACAAAGTTTTTCTCCATCTTAATCATTGCAAGGGTTTTTGGATTCTTACTCAATTCCATCTTCCCTCATAGTTTTGGGAGGCGTGTAGTCAACGCCCTTAATGAACAATCCGTAGCCCTTGTGGTATGGCGGCAACGCTTCATAGTTGGGTCGGTAGTGTCTTTTACCAAGTATGTCAGCAAGATACTCTATGTTGTTTTCAATTCCTGGATGAGAAGCATCGCCACCAAAGGAGTCGCCGCCGAAGCGTGGGTTGTCACATGCGAAGTCGTCGACTAGAATCACGTATTTATCTAGGGTCGCAATGATTTTGCACTCATCCCTTAAAGGAACATACTGCCACCAATGGGCATCTAACAAGAAGAAGGTTAAGCCTTTCTTCAGTTCATCATAAATTAGTCTCAGAAAACTCGGTGAAGACATGAAATACACTTTGATGTTTAGGTATGGCTTGCAATTGTGGACTGCCGTATCGTAGTATTCCGGGTCGATCTCAACAGTGAAAATTGGCAGTGAGGGATAATGTTCAGCCATCCACATATCCGTCCAACCCATGTGCGTGCCGGTTTCAACGAACCTGTCGGGTTTCAAAGTTTCCATGATGTGCTTAACCAGATTTTCACAATTCGGGTCTTTATGCCAAATAACAGGTCTCCCGTCGGTTCTAGGATCATACAAAATAGGCTCGCTCATGACGCTACCCCCTCAACGCCAAAGTAAAGGTCGTCAGACAAGTCGTTAAGCGGAATCACAGGTTTTCTCTCTTGACTCAGCTCACGCCAATGCCACAGTTCCTTCCGTTTTTCACGCATGTCATAGGGGTTCTTAGCCTTGTTCGGCTGACCAGAAGCGATTTCACTCTTTCTAGTGTTGAAGTATGCCATGCCGTCTTCATAACACCATTTTGCAGGATGAGAAGGCTCAGTCCAAGACAACGGAATCGTAAGGTTCAAGTTTGGCATTATGGGACGCGGGTTCAAGCAGTAAACTTTTGCTTCTTGCGCGATGAAGGGTTGACAACCAGCCATCAAAAAGCGAAAACCAAACTCTGTGTCGCCGGCTCCGCGTCCTTTATCGTAGTTTTCGTCGATTCCCCCAATGTCAAGAACTGTTTCAAGGGGGAAACTCTCGTTTTTAGTGTGCATGTAAGTGTAGTCTACGGGTCCATTCGGCAGAGCAGCCTTCGGGTCGTTGTCAACGCACACCTTAATTGACTGCATCCAAGACGACTCAAAAGGTTTTTTGAAAATGCTGATTTCATCAAAAACCTCTTTTTGCTTCAAGATGTTTGCAACTGTCGTGTGAGGCTCTCCAAAACCAAACTGAACTGGTTGACTGCCATCCTTAGTAACAACCTCCGGCATTTCACAGTAAAGATGAGGCGACATCACCAGACGCTTCTGATCGTGAAACTTCAGATGGTTCTCTATCCATCCGGGAGGCATGTAAGAATAGTCTAAAACCATTATGACTATTTCGCCTTCAGAAAGCATGAAACCCGTGTTCACACCCGCGCAGTTTGCACCCCAAACACCATTATACCTTTGGTTAGGCACATGATAGAACGGCTGTTTTATACCAAGGTTCTTAACGTAGTCTAGGACTTTTTCATGTCTTTTGTGGTATCTTGAATCCACAAATATTATCTCGAAATCGTCAAAAGTTTGGTCGGCTAAGCCTCGAAGCGAGATGTCGACACCGCCTGGTCTGCTACTGCCTAATGAGACTGTTACTTTCACCATAAGTCTTTTAAATGATTATTCTTAAACATAAAAGGCTTGTGATAATATGGTCAAAATCTTGTTGACTGGAAGTTCGGGCTTCGTCGGCACAACCTTCTGCGAATACTTCCATAAAAAATACGACCTTGTAGGCGTCGACTGGAACCCGCCGAAAGAAAAGTTTCCAAACGTAAAATACTACCAAGCCGACATCCTAGACTTGAATCAGCTCAAAGAAGTTTTCTTCAAGGAAAACCCAAGCCGAGTCGTGCACTTCGCAGCGCAAGCACGCATAGAAGCAAGCCTAATCAATCCTATGGGCACTTTCCAAATCAACGTGTCCGGCACAATCAACATGTTGGAGATGGCTAAACTCTTGAACCTCGACCAATTCATATACGTCAGCAGCGAAGTCATCTATGGAGTCGCCGACTCTTACCCATGTAAGGAAATTCAAAGTTTCAAGCCCGACTCGCCCTACGCTGCCAGCAAAGTTTCAGGAGACGTGATCACTCAAAACGCAAGAGGCGTCAACTGGGTTGTTGCGAGACCGGGAATGGGTTACGGTCCGAGAAGCAACCCGAAAGAGCAAGTTGTCGCTAGGTTTATCTGGAACATCATTCACAATAAACCGTTACGTTTTCCAGCGGACAAAAATGTTGTCCATCCGACGAGAGACTTGAACTACATAGGCAACTTTATGGATGCACTCGAACTTCTAATTGAGAAAAACGCGAGAGGCGTCTACAATTTAGCGTCTGGACGAGAAACAAGCATGTCGAAACTTGCTGAAATCGTTATCGGTGTCTTAGGTGAAGGCGAAATCGTTTTTGACCCGAACTTTCATTATAGACCGGGAGAAGAGGGAATGCGCACGTGGCTGGACATCTCTAAAGCTCGAGCTGAACTTGGCTATGAGCCTATATGGAGTCTTGAAGAAGGAATTAAAATAACCTATGAGTGGTTGAAGAACAACCTAAACTACTGGGATTAAATGAAAGTCGCCATTCTCGTTCCGCCAAGCCCTTTTCTTTATGAACCGTTAACGTTTGTTCCGTTGGGTCCGCTCTATCTCTCAGCCTACTTGAAACGTCAAGGACACGAAATTGTTGTCTACGACTACAACGACCAACGGGGTAGATTCGACTATAAGTGGAATAAGATTGAAAAAGCAGATTTCATTGGAATAACTGGAACGACACCACAGTTCAAAGACATGGTCAAAATTCTAGATTTCATTAAGCAACATGACTATGAAAAAAACAAGTTGTTTATTGTTGGCGGACCCCACGCTTCAGTTGATCCAAAGAGTTGTTTGGACGCGGGCTTCCATACTGTCATTGTTGGCGACGGCGAATACGCTTTTGAAGATGTTTTGAAAAACAAAACCAAATTCACTTTCAGCCATCAAGTTGAAAATATTGACGCGCTTCCCTTTCCCGACTGGTCAGCAGTCAACATTAAGAACTATCATTACAAAATTGATGGTTTAGAAGCCATGAGCATGATAACTCAGAGAGGCTGCCCATACGCTTGTAGTTTCTGTTGCCATTGGGAAGGTTACAGAAAAGTCCGTTTCAGAAGTCCGAATAGTGTATCTGAGGAAATCGAGACTCTACGAAACCTGTATGGTTATGAAGCCTACATGTTTTGGGACGACGAGTTTAACCTCAACAGGAAGAGAACGTTAGAACTCTGCTTTGTCTTGAAGAGTTTAGACATTAAGTTTCGATGTTTCATCCGCGCAAACTTGTTTGACTCTGAAGTTGCCTACGCCATGAAGGAAGCAGGTTGCGTTGAAGTTGGCTGCGGAGTAGAAAGTGGAAGCCAGCGAATACTCAACGTTATTGGTAAACAGACAACGGTTGAACAGAACACTGAAGCCCGCAAGATTTGTCGAATGTTAGGAATCAGGTTTAAAGCATTCACGATAGTTGGGAATACAGGCGAAACGAAAGAAACATGCAAAGAAACATTAAATTGGCTTAAGAAGAATGAGCCTGACGATTTTGACGTAACTATCAACGTCCCCTTTCCGGGAAGCCCTCAATGGGAGCACCCAGAACGCTATGACCTAATTTTTGACAAAGAAGCCATACGTGCAAGTTTATATTCAGGAACATTTTACAAAGGTCCGCCTAAAAGTTTAGTTGCGACTTCTCATCTTTCGGCAGACGAAATCGTAGCGTGGCGTGATAAAATAGAGGACGAGTGTGAAAGAAAAATTAAGTCAAGGTGGCTATGGAAGAGTGGTGTGGACAAAGGGAAAACCTTGTTATGAGGAAACCAAGATAAAAATATCCCTTGCTCTAAAGGGACGACCAAAACATCGTGGTTTTGGAGAAAAGATAAGCAGATATTGGCGTGAATCTGGCAGAAAGAAGCCTTGGGTGCGTGAAATCGGAAAAAGGAATAAGGGAAGAAAACGCTCTGAAGATTTTAAACGCCAATGCAGTGAAAGAACGGAAGGGAAGAATAATCCATTTTATGGTAAACATCATACCGAAGAAACGAGGAAAACATTAAGTGTTTTACGCAAAGGAAAACATAATTCTCCAACAACTGAATTCACTTCTGAAAGATTGAAACAGTTATGGCAAGACCCAAAATATAGAGAACAAGTGCTAGAAAACTGCTGTCGAATCAAAAGACCTACTCGCCCAGAAAAACGTTTTATGAAAATTTGTCGCAAACACAACCTTCCTTTTGAATATTCAGCCAACAGAAAAATCATTGGTAAGAGAATTCCTGATTTTGTAAATAAAGAAGAGAAAGTAGCTATCGAAATTCTCGGAACATACTGGCATTCGCCACTTTTAAATCCAAAACTCAGATTCGATAGAACGCTACCAAAGATTCTTGAGGATTATGAAAAATCTGGATGGAACTTAGTATGGTTCTGGGATGATGAAATTTTGAGTTCTAATGCAGAAGAAATCGTTCTTTCTAGACTATAGAGATTTATGGAAAAAAAAGGGAAATTTAGGTTAAAGCCGCCATGCGCGCCAGTTGAATGCGCTGTTTTCGGTTACTTGTGTGAACTGGGCTATGCAGTAGTTGACTGTTTTGCTTCTTGCTCCATAGCTTGGATTTGAACCGCTCACCCATTCAATGTTTAGGCTATAATCTGTGTCTGGAAATGGCGTGCTGAAAGTTATGGCTGTGGTTGTTGCTCCCGATGAAACACTGACTGGACCGCCTCTTTTAACGTGGGCTGCAAAATGCGATGAGCCACCAAGCTGGTCTACGCTGTCTATTGTTCTTTCACTCATGAACGCCATACTCTCCAGTTAAACGCTGAATCGACCACTGTCCCGTAGAGGGTGGCTATGACATTGTTAACCGTTTTTCCTCTGATTCCGACACCTTGTGTTGGCGGAGCACCGCTTACCCATTCTAGGGTTGCTTGGTAGTTCGTGTCTGGAAACGCTGTTCCAAACGTTATGGCTCCACTGGTTGCGCCTGACGAAACGCTTATTGGACCGCCAAACTGCACCAGCGACTTGCCTAAGTGTTGAGGCGCGTATGGGGGAGCTGGAACACTCATAGATTATCCCTACTGTCGCCCGTATCTTAAGCGGTAAACCAAGTTTGCTGTGATGGGTCCTGCGCTGCTTGTGGCTTCGAGAACGTGGTCTTCTTGCACTGTTCTTATGGGAATGCGTGGGCTATATGGGCTTAACGGCGCCAATTGCTGGTCGTCTAAAAGGATGGAGGAGGCTGGTCTAACCGTGCCAGACGGGATTTGGCGTGTTTGAACTCTGTTGTCAGCGTTTGTGCGGTTGCTGTAGCTGATTTCTTTGATTTCCATAGTCATCATAGCGGGCACTACGACTCCGAAAGTAGCGGCTCCCGTGTTAATGTCCATTCGCAGCGGTTTCCAATCGAATACGTCGCTCATTTTTATCCCCTCACTGCTGACGCAACCTCGTCTCTAGAAGATAGGAGACTCACTGGCTCCACACCCCACCAATCCATATAGTTGCCTTTAGGTCCTTTAGATGTGCCCCAAGGATTATCAATTCCACCTATAGTTGCGAAGGTGCATTCAACTCGGCGCTGAAGTATCTTCATGATGAGGTCAACGTCTTTGATGGTTTCGGTTTTCAAGCGGTTGACGATGAACCGCATCATCGGTTTAATGCTGTAGGGCGCGTAGTTGTAGAAGGCAAAGCCTATTAGTGGTCCGTAAGGCACGAAGATTTGACTTCGTGGACTAGGCTTGTTTAGTGGCGTCTCGAAACCGTCTATGAAGCCGAAGATAGTGTAGGATTGTGTGTGTAAGCCGACATCGAGATGGTTAATTTCAGTTTCGCGTGGGTAGGATGGAAACACTCTGCAAACGCTTGGGCTTATTCCGTAAAACAGTTGGTAGAGATGGTCTTTATCCTTAACCGCGAAAATGTTGGTTGCCGCTAAAGTGTCGCTTTTCAGTTCTTTGGCTGTAATGTATTGTCCAGCAGTCATTTCAACTGTGCCAGCGCCTGCGAAACCGCTGATTTCAGCGAACAAGTCGTAGAACAATGGAAAGAGTTCGCGGTGTGTCGCTCTAAAGAACACGTAGCCGTCTTTGAAGCCTAAACCGACGTTGTGGTTTTCTCTGACGATAACCTTGTCTATCCGTTCTAAGTAGTCTTCGTAGTCAGTCACTTTCTCACGTCTCCTTCACTCTTGTTTTACCCAAAGGAGAGTGCCATTGTGCGCTTTTCTAGAGTCCTTCAAGCAACACTGTGAAGGCACTTGCGCTCAAGTCTGTTGCCGCAGCGGGTTGTCCTGTTGCGCCGCCTGTCCAAACTATCATTCGGAAAGCGTTTCCGCTTACTGAGCCAGTAACCACTTGTCCTCTAAGCTGGTTGTATGAGCCGATTACTGTTGCACGCTCAATCTGTCTGAGCAAGGCGCTGTTGTAGATGTCTCCGCCAGTCGTGTAACTTGCCGCGCCAGCGAATGTTTCGACGACGAGTTTGTAGGGAGGCTTAAATCTTGCTGCTTGTCTTTCAGCGATTCTGCTCACGCTACGTCAAGCCTCCTACGTCTCTTGGTCGCTGCCAGTCATGTATTCTGCGTCGGCAAACGCTAAGCCTAACGGAGCTGATCCGTCTACCACTCCGATTGCTGAACCCACGCTTCCTCGCATATACCATCTGCCGTTTTTGACGATTAATGGTGACGCGGGCAAGCCCATTGCGAACAGATCTCCAATTGCGCCCCAGTGTGTTGGCCAGATGGGATAGTCGGTTGGTCCAATGTGGAACCAGATTTCTGTGAGTTTAGGCACTGTTGTATTGACGAGTTTCGAGAAGGCAAGCAACAGACGGTTCTGAGGGTTAAGCCCAGTTGTCACGGAGAGGTCTACGGGCGACGCTGAGCTGCCGAAGACGTTTTGCCATCCGCTTGCGGAGTATGAGCGAAGCCAGTCGATTGCCACTAGGACACTTTCAGAACGAATCAGTTGCATCCCGAATTCGCCGGAGCCAGGAACGTTTCCGCCGAAGCCTTTAGCCAACTGTTTCTTGGCGATGGAGGCTGCCCAAAGAAAGGTGTCGCGGTCCTCTAGGATTAGGTTTTGGAGGTCTCTGTTTTGACTGAAGTATTTGGCTAGTTTGATGAGGTCCAAGTCGAAAATGTCGATTTCGTCAACAGTCAAGTTCTCGTAGGAAAGGCTTGTGCCACTGCCAGCGATGAAGCTCACGCTTTTAGGAGCGGTAATTCCAAATGGAATTCCTCTTTCAGCCATGTTTTCACTCTCGCAAGTCTTTTAAAACGAAAACGTTTATTTGTCTATGTGGCTCAAGTGGCACAAAAAAAGAACAGCCAAATCAGAATCCGATGCTTAGAAGAAACCAAAAAAGAGTTCAGAAAAGTCGTAGTTGATTTTAAGAATTCAGAAGAGGCTATACAATCGTTCATCAAAGTCTACAAGCAAACACCTTGGGTTTTTACTCAAACAAGGGGAACTGGAGCCAGAATAAAGTAGAGAGTCTACGCTAAGTTGTGTTTAAAAAAAGAAAGTTTGCTTAGCGGAATCGGGCTTTCCTGAGTTGACCTTGCATTCCGCCGGCTTGGCGTAGTCGAAGTTCGATGGCTTCTCGTGATGGGGCTTCAGCGAATTCGCCGACGAGTCCGCCTAGTTTAGCTAGGCTTCGGATCAGAAGTGGCTCTTCAGCGATGTAGACTGTTTCTAAGATTTCTTCGTATTTGCCCATTGCGCTTCCAATCAAGCCTACAGCGAAGAGGCCAGCTCGCCCAATTGTTTGAGCGTTCAGGGGCGCACTCAAACCTTGACTTTCATCGATTTTTTCCAAGCCAATGTCCAAAAGTCCAACGCCTGCGCCGATGCCTAACTTTTTAAGATTGAATTTCATGACGCATCAACCTACACAGTATTAGAGATGTGGTATTGAGAATTTAAGATTTTTCCTCTGTAGTTGCTTGGGAAGGCGTTTCTTCAGGTTGAACGTCTGTTGGTTTCTCTTCAGTTTGGGCTTCTTTTGCTGTTTCAGGCGTTTTTTCCTCTGGCTGATTTGTAGGCATTGCAGTTGGCTCTGTAACTGGTTGCTTTTTCACGAAGGTTAAAGTTGGTTTCGACTGCGGTTTAACCTCTGAAAAAAGAAAGTCGCGCACTAGTTTCACGTCTTCCTTGAGCCATTCCATTCCTTGAGGATTCATGTTCATGATGAGTGAAGCCAAATCACTTCTGTCCATTCGGAGCCATTCGAGAACGTTTTCAGCCGTTAGAAGGCTTCGTTCAAGGCGCTTTCCTTCATAGCTGAACCGTTCAATTACTCGCGCCCATTTTTTTCCGAAGTTGCGATCCTTCGATTCTGCGACGCCCATCGTGTGTGTGCCATCTTTAATCGCCTTGTAAAGGTCTTTTGCTGTTATTGGACGCATCCGTTCAATCATGTAGCCTCGGCAAACTTCTATGCCCGCTTCGGTTGCGAGTCCACGCGCTATGCCCTTGAGAATGCCACTCACTTTTTAGCCTCAGCAGGCGTTGCATCATATTGCGCGCCACACTTTCCGCATGTAACAACAGCGCCCGGTTGCGTGCCTGGAGGAACAGTTATTACTCCGCCACACTCACACTTGTATTCTTGAGGAGTTTCTCCTTCCTCTCCCTCAGCCTTTTTTCCTTCACCCTCGCTTATTCCCTCGCCGATTCCCTTAGCGATGGCTCCGCCTATCCGACGCAATGAACCCGCGATAAGTTCTGTTCGGCGTCTGCCTTCAACCAATTTTGCCCTTTCAATATTGCTTCTAAGTTTTAACTCTTCGAGGCGTAGTTCCCAAGCGCGATCTGAAGACCTCATGCGTTCTTGAAATTGCTGGTCGTTCTTGCGCATTTCCGCCATGACTGTCAACATTGGTGTGTCGCCTCCGATTAAGCCGAGTTCCTTAGCGGTTTTGGCGCCTTCTGGTGTTTGAAGCAGTGTTTCAAGGATTCCTCTGCTTCTAGGGGCTTCCTCATGTTTGCCTCCACCAGCCAGTGACATACCTGTTTGAATAGCGGTTAAAGTGGCGTTCACGATTTTCTCTGGATCCGCGCCCTGAGGCTGAGATTTGACGGCTTCAACGAGTTTGGGAATGTCTATGCTTATGTTGGGTTGAACGTTTTGCTTAGATAAAGCAGCATTCAATTCTATCACGTCTTTAATGGTTAGTTGCTGTTGGCTACCACGCTGACTCAATGCAAACAGCATCGGTGAAAGCGTTGGGTTTTGATTGCTCAAAGCGACTAAGGCGCCAAGTGCTTCTGGGTCAAGAGATTTTAACCATTGGTTCACGACTTGAGGAGGCAAACCACTTTTCATTAGGTTAGTCGTTATGGTGTCGCTTGAAGGCATAGTTTGAGGTGTAGGTTGACCAGGCTTAGTTGTTTCTTCCATAACGTCTCTGAAGGCTCGGAGAGCGTATGCTTCTTCGTAGGCTTTACGAACTTTATCTAGGAACTGGGGTTCAGTCGCGGGCTGAGACGGTTGACCCTGAACTTGCTGTGATTGACCCGATACTCCACGAAGATAGGCTTGATATGCTTGTTCATATAACATTCTGCTTTTACCTTTTTCAATTTCAAGTTGTCTACGAATGCGTTCACGTTCCTCATCTAAAACCTCTGGGGGTATTGGCGGCGGTGTTGCACCAGGCACGCTCATTGTGGTTTCACCCCAACTTTGTTCGGTGTTTGAACAGTTGGCGCAACAGCTTGTTGATTCGCACCAAGTTGCGCTTTTAATTGTCTAAGTTGAATAGTATCAAGCATGAGTAGGTCAAACATGATTAAGAATTCGGATGGAGTAAACTTCGTTTGTGTTTTCCACTCTAATTTGCTTTTAGCAGCATACCAGGGCAACAAGTTTTCCTCTATCCATTTGTTCACGTCAGAAACACCTTCACCTATAGAGATGAAGTAGAGTTTTCCCTCACATTCATCAGAAATAACATGACGAACAGTTTGCGTTTGCTTTTTCTCTGCGAGCAACTCTACAACTTCACCAGTCGCAGACACACCCTTCAACATTTCACCGACTCTACCGAGCGCTATCCCAAGCTCATCCGCGATTTGGCGAAGAGTCATTCGTTTTTCGGTTCTAAGCTTGAAGACTGCTGCACGGATTTCATCTTCTGTTCGTTCACTCATTTTGTTCACTTGTTCACTCATAATTGTGCTTTTACGCTTAAAAAGTTTAATGTGTAAGGTTGCATGGTTAAGAAAGTTTTTAAGGTCAGTGAACACAATAGTTGTCGGTGCTGTTCATGAGTAAGGTTGATTGGCATAAAATTGCCATGCCTTTTGTTGAAGAAGCCATTGGGCTTGCGACGCTTTTGGTTCCTGAGCCGAAGGTTGAAGAAGTGCGGATTTTGACTGATGTTGAAAGCGCCGAATTGAACACTGAACGAATCAAGCTAGCGAAGAAAGTTTTGGAAGAACTTAGAGAGAATTCGCAATGCCCAAAATGCGTTAAAAAAACAGACGCGGCCTTAGTAATAGTTAACGAGTTGGTGACGGAGATTCCGTCTTACGAGCGGATTGCTAGGCTTCGACAGAATTTGAGGCAGCTATTAGACGAAGTGAAAGAGGGTCTTCCCTTACTAAGTGAACAGCAGATGGCATCGCTGAAAGCAGAGGGAAAGGTAGAGGAGAAGAAAGAGTGAGTGACTTCGATTTATGATGATGTGCGGAAACTCTACGAGGCGCTTGACCAGTCGGATTTGAAGGTTGCGAAGGAAGTGATGAGGCGCTTGATAATTCATGGAGTTGACAAAACGTTTATCCGAGATATGTTGAAGACTGTTGCTCTAGAAAAAATGATGGAGCACTTATATGATGAAGTAGCGAAGGAGCCAAAAGAAGCATAGCAAGTTTTAATTTTAGAGCAAGCCTAGTATCGTTAGGGAACAGACTTGCCAGAAGAAGAAAAGTGTTTTCTTGAAGGCGTAGAACTGGCCAATCTCACGCATGAAGCCTTAGACGACATTTTCCTAGGTCGGCGTTTGGAGGCAACGGAGAAACTGAACAGGGCAGAGATTCTTGCTGACCGAAGCGAGTGTGTGAGTGCTGGGTTGAAGGAACGGGTTCGAGGGGTAGCGGAAGCGTTGCGAAGCGAGGCAGCAAAAGGAAGAATCTAAGATGGCTGATTCACCAGACAAGGATAAGGCTTGTGAGTGTAAGACAGAGGTAAACCACTTGAATTCAATGCAACTCATGTTGATGGAAGCGTTAGCGGATAAGGATTGGCCACGTGCGGAAACGTATCGGAAAATTGTTGAAGACACGATTAAGGATGTTGGTAAATGTGCAAAAGTAGACCTTACTCCGGCGCTAGACACTATGAAAAACACGAAGCAATACATCGAGATGAAGGAAGAGGGAATCCGTGTAACGCTTAGAACTCTTGAAGACGCTTTCTGGAACACGTTTTTTAGGGTGTGTCAAAAGTGAGTAATCCAGAGAGGAAGGAGCCTACGCCTTGTGAAATGGGTTTCGGCAAAGTGTTGAAGTTTGAACTTGACAAGGCAGGTCCATTCGTGAGGCTCTACGATACGACGCCTAATGCTTGTGGACAAATCATAACTAGGGATAGGCGAGACGACACGATTCTTGTTGGTGTAAGACATTTTACGGGTCCAGAAGGCAACATGCGAGAACTCGAGAGTATGCGTGAAACAACTAGGATAACTCTTGATTTCTGGAATTCTCTACAACATCTTCAATGTTGCATTCATACGGTTGAGGGAAAAGACGTTTTAGCTGATAACGCTGGAATCGCACGGAAAGAACTGAGACCAACTAGGTGAAAAGTTCATGGGTTATTTGGACGAGGATTACTACATTGAACTTCGTAAACTTAAAGGGGAGCGCGCGGAAGGAAAAGTTCTCACGGATCAAGATTTTCTAGATTCGGCTAAAAGGGTTTACTACTCTCATAAACGATTCTTTGTGAAGCCGGTAACACCAAAAGAAGAGGAAGAAATGATTCAGACAAACGTAAGAATACTGAAGGACCTAATTCGATATTGAAGGTGAATGTTTGATGGTTGGTTGTTTACAGCCGGGTGTGCGCGAAGACTTGTTAGATGAGGTTAAGCGGATGGAAAGGATAATTCAAGAAGGCGTGAACCTAGCTGACTCGTTGGTGCGTGAAGGGCTTTTGTCAAGTGTGGTTGCTGATCAGCAGAAGGGGAACGCTAAGTCTGAGGTTGAAGTTCTCAGTGAAGTTGAAAGAATCGTTAAAGCCGCGCCTACGTGTCCAAAAATAGCGTGAGACAATGTCATGCAATTTCAGGTTTGAAGACGTTGACTACACGTATCCTACGGGCTACGCTAAAGTAACTAAGAGACTCCGAATACAGAAAACACATGAAGATGGCACGGTTGAAACATACCGAGTTGAATTAGTGAAAGTGCCTCTAGAACACGAAGTTTTCTTTAAGCATCCACGCACAGGCTCAATAGAAAAGATACATGAGCATCTTGCTCCTTTGCTACCAACATTCAAGGAATATTATGAGGTTCACCAAAGTTTTAGTCAACCAGCATGCAAGGACCCGCTAGGAGGGTTTTGCTCTGGAAAAACTTGGGAACTTCCTGTGCCCGAAGCAAAAATGCTTGAGGTTCTACAAGATTTCTGCAAGAAAACCTACAAACAAGTGCCGTATGTCCGAAGAGTTGAGTGAAAATGGATGAGAAGCAGTGTCGATTGGTTGGGGGTAAGCCCGACAAGGTCTGCATGGTTGATGGCTACCCAACGGCGACGGGAAAAGAAATTGAAACTCCGATTCTTCACGAATGGATAGAACAGTGTCAGATTCTTCATCTTCGACCAGAAGACTTTCTGAAGATTGTGCCATCAACGATTTACACTCAAAGCATCATAGACGACCTGAAGGAGAAAATTAGGAAGAGGCAACCACTAGACATTCCCTTCATTGAAATGACGCAGGAAGACTTCGGCGGCCTACTTGGAAAAGTCGATTGCATCGAAGGGCATGAGGGAAGACACAGAGCACAAGCGGCACGAGAGTTAGGGCTACCCTACATTCCAGTTTTGCTCTGCAAGAAGCCGGTGCGAGTTTAGATGGAGTCGAAATGCCCTCTAGTAACTAAGCCGACACACCAAAAAAACGAAAAACAAGAACTTTGCAGGTCAATCTTAAAGAAGATGGAGCCAAGTCAAAAAGCCATCTATGACAATTTCGCAGGCGAGACGATACTATGCCCAGTTGATACAGCCTATCCAGAAGGCACTGCTGGTCGAGTTGGCAGCCATGAAATGTGTTTGAAGAGGTTTGTGATTAATGCGTATAAGCCAAGAGAAGTAGTTACACTAGAGGAAGAAATCGAAAGGATGTATAGGTCTACGAGATTGCAGAAGGGACCAGCAGGCGTATCGTTGTGGATGGAAGCGTTTAGTGAAAGTTGTAGTGTTCAAGCTGACAGAATTTTGAAGGCAATTGAAGCCTTAGAGAAAAACGGATGGCTAGAGAAGGACGACCATCTTCACATATCACTTATTGCGCATGATTGTGATAAGGCCATTGGGGGCTTGTTGGAAGAGGCAAAGGCAGAGTTGAAGACGGTGAAGACGTAATGAGTGAGCTTGAGAAGCGTTTTGCTGAAAGCTACAAGAAATTAATTCCTTACTTACCAAGCGACATAGTTTTAAAAGACATGATTAACGACTGTCAACGGGTCAGCTCTGAACAAACACAGCGAATACAGAACTTCAAAGAGGACCTCATTCAAAAAGGCATACTTGTTGGTAGGGGCGCCAGAACATATCTTCACAAAGACGATTGCCTACTACAGCCAGAGTGGAGTGGAGTCTACGATATTTCAGATACAAGGAAAATTGAAGGCACAATGACTAGCGCCTCAATCGGTTGGACATGTCAACCTCTTGAGTGCCATGTTGAAGCTGACCTTCCAGTTCACCCTTCACAAGAGAAGTCAATAATAGAGCACATCAACAAAGTTGAAAAGTGTTGTGTCGACATAGTTCACACGCATGAAGACTTTAGGCCAGAGAAGCATGTGCACGTAGTCTGCAAAGGAATTCACCCACTCGACTTAGGCGGGGAAGTAAACAGACTATTAAAAATACTTCTTCAGCACAGAGGACACGATGTTGAAGCGCCAAAAGTTATAGAGCAAGAACTACTAGGTTAAATAGGCGAATGAATCGTGGCTGAGTTACCTCTAGAAGACGTGATGAAAACAACTTTTAAGACGTTTAAGGAACGTGAGTTGCTTTTCCGAGACCTAGAGGAGATGGGTCGAGAGAAAGCCTATGAGAGAGACACGATTCCGAAAAGTGACAAAGTGTTTCTTGAGAAGATTATGGCTTCTTCACGAATAATGCGTGATGAACTACGAGAATTAAACTTGAAAAAAGAGGCGAGGCTTCCAAACTATGTTTCTATGGTTGCTGAATACGCCGCGCCCGTAGCAGACCACTGTGAAGGCGCTAACATTCCAAGAAAAGACTGTGTGATTACACCGCAGAATCAAGGGGTCTTATGGAGTTTAATCGAAGACGTGAACACGCTCAGCCTAGAACTTATCAAAAGAAAATGCACATTCCTATGGGGAGAAGTTGAACCCTACAACTTGTCGAGTCTACTAAACGATGTCACAGCGTGCTATCACAGAGGCCTCGAATTTTATTCTGACAATGTTGGAAAATGGCAGAAAGAGGGAAAATGCTCATGGCGGATCAAGTAGCGTCGAACCCTAAGCTGATTGAGGCATGCTTGCTCTGGGATAAGATAACTAGGGAACTACAGGAAGACTTTGGAGCGCCAAGACTTAACCTATCAGATTTGAGACCGCGCGACTCAGCAATCTACAGTGACCGAGATTATGCGCCTTTGGCGTGCCGAATAGACGGCGACAAAGCAGAAGTCACAGTTGGAAGCAGTCCAGGACACGCCACGCACATCCTTTTGGACAGAGGTAACATTCGCTACTACGACACTGATAGAGCAGTCAACGAAATCATGAAGGACTTGTTGGAAGAGGAAGTAAACGTTAAATGCACCGTTCTTGAAGGCGGCGTCGACTGCGAGGGCTTGAAGTCAAAGGTAGGAGAGCCGCAACGTGGTTACTTACCACAACTAAAGGCGCTTTTCCGTGTTTTAACCATGCCTACAAGCATGGATTTAAGACAAGAATTTTGCCGAGAAATCGTAGGCAACACAGAGGAATACTGTGTCAAAAGGGAGAAAGACCTTTTTCAGCAAATCAAAAAGACATATCCAGAGTAGTCGTTTGCAAATAAGTTATATTTTCAGACGTCTATCTTAGTTTGGTGTTGAGGGTTGCCGTGTTTAGTTAGCATCCGAGTTTCGTTGCCTGGTGGCGCTCCCGCGTCTTTTGCTTCAGTAACCGTTTATGAAGTCGTGAGGGTTTGGTGGTGGGAAATCGACAAGTGGGTAGCCTCTAGGACAGCTGACTATTATGGAAACGTGTCTTTCGATTTGGTTCAAGGAAGAAAATACCATTTTGTCTTTCGACATGTGAATAGGCGAGCGGACCTTTGGAAAACATTAGTTTACTGTCCAGTCTATTTTGGAGCGCAGTTTCCAGTCTAGCGAACAACTTATAAAGTTTGAAGATGCATGTTCATTGTTTAGCGATTAAGGAGACTGAGACAGATGAGTGAAACTGAAACTGAAAAGAAATCAACAGAAACAGCCAAAAAGGCTGAACAACCATGTCCAATCCTTCCTGTCTCAGTCGAGAAGATTTTGGCTACGCTCGACCAGTTAGATAAAGGCGAAATAGACGAGTTCGACGCCGTCCAGCAGGTCACAGGCGTCATGAAGGAACATAGAAAAATCAAACTCGAGGCCCTCAAAAAGTTAGAGTCGACAGAGCAAGAGGAAGAAAGCGAGACAGCCACCGAATGATTCCTCCGAAGGTTGAGGAAGCCCGCATCAAAACTACCGAAAAACATAAAGCTGAAAAGAAACCTTAAGTTTTCTGTGTCTCTCCCAATAGGTCAAGTCGTGCAGGGTAACTGTCTCTCTGTCATGCGGGAATGGCCAGCCGAATCAGTTGACCTAGTAATGTTTTCGCCTCCCTATTGGGGTTTAAGAGACTACAGTAAACTCACTGAAACCGTGTATGGAGGAGATCCGACCTGTGAACATGAGTGGGCAACTCAAGATAGAGGATATTGGGATAATCGTGCAGCAAGTGTGATGGCATCTGAGGGAAAAACTGATTTTAAAGGAACAAAAGATTATCGTGGACACATTTACTATGATTCTTGTGTTAAATGTGGGGCTTGGCGTGGTCAGCTTGGTTTAGAGCCTCATCCCATGTTATATATTGAGCATTTAGTTATGATTTGTCGTGAAATCAAGCGGGTTTTGAAGAAGACAGGTTCAATGTATATGGTGTTGGGAGACACGTTTGCGGGAAGCCACTGTGGAAAAGGCGATGTGACGCTCTTCGGAAATTTTAGGCGAAAAAAAGTTGCTGAAATCTTGTATAATAAGCCGACGCCTCAAGCCGAAAAATTTGCTGAATCATGGATTAGACCGAAGCAACAGTTGAACATTCCTTTTCACGTTGCCTTCGCCTTGCAGCAAGACGGATGGATTCAACGAGACCGCGCTATCTGGCACAAGAATAATGCGATGCCCGGTAGCCAGAAGGATAGGCTCACATGCAGCTACGAGTTTATTTTCCGTTTCGTCAAGAACGACAAGACTTTGTTGTGGCGTAACATGGAATCGGGCGAGTGGCGTGACTCGAGGCCCATTCAGATGTATGTGAAAAATGTTGGAAACATTAGGGTTGCCACGACGGAGCGTCCAGCAGTGTTGCGGAAGACGATTGATGAATGTTCGGACCTCGAGGTTGAAGAACGCAAGATGTGGCACCGCTTGTGGATGGGATTTGATTATTTTTTTGATTTAGATGCAATTAGGGTCCCGCACACTAGCCTCAAGGATTTGGGTAGGAAACGACTTGACACGGCAACGCCGAAGCATGATTTGGCAGTGGAGTTAGGCGCGGGTTCAGTTGGACCCAGCGGTTATCTTGTTCAGCATCCGTTAGGTAAGAATCCAGGCGACACGTTTAGGTTTAATTTACGTGTGCGAGATGTGAAGCGTGGAAAAGGCGGCGTCTCTGCTCAAGGCGTGTTAAAAGCATCGGAGAAGGAAGTTGCAGCCTACACCTATCCTGAACGGTTAGTGAAGCATGACGTCGCGGTTGTGAGGGGAAAAAGCGTTGCTTACACGGATCCACTGCATGAGAAAGCCTATGCTGAAAGAGGCAAAAACCCCGGCGACGTGTTCAGAAACAAAACAAGTAAACCCGAAGAGTGGCAACCGCAAATACGGCAAAACAAAACGAAAAGATTACCACCAGAACCATGTGAACCTCAAGCCTTCCATCCACTAGGCAAAAACCCCGGCGACGTGTTCAGAAACAAAACAAGTAAACCCGAAGAGTGG
>ERZ1292632.261-Hain-H43-01um-R2-261-length-55661-cov-16_pt1 | contig 55661 bp, 79 predicted proteins | sample MGYA00564407_ERZ1292632 | MGnify/ENA primary metagenome ERZ1292632 (study PRJEB36523, sample SAMEA6512637) | groundwater metagenome | collected 2019-01-08 | study: AquaDiva: Metagenomics assemblies of 32 groundwater samples | reverse complement strand
AACTGCTTGCCAAATAGACTTTCACTTTTTCACCCTTTTCGGATATAACCTATTATGTGCTTTTGGCATCACGTCTCTTCCTCTCAACAATTTTCAAGACGACTTTTTTAGGGTAAAATCTTCGCTTCTCAGCAGCAATACGCACCAGTCCGACATACACTAGGCCAGTGATTATCCCTGCCGCAGGGTTTGTTGTGTTCAACAGTTCACGCGGACTGAATTCTGCGTAGGACCCGTCTTCAAAAAACACTATAATATTCTTGATCGAGGGCGTTTTGCTTACACTCATGTTTTCATTCTTCCGTCAAAGATAACGATCATGCTTGGGAAAGGAGCTGAATTTTTCGATTCGCTGAATCGCAGTCTTCTAGGAACGAACCTGATATCCTCAGCATACGGCAGGCAATAAGTGTGAAACCAGCGTGTGTCAGTCCTAGCGGCCACTAGAAACACTACGAGTTTTCCTTTCAAACTTTCCTCGTATCCTTTCTTGATCCAGGAAGCCACATTCCTGAAAGGCGGATTCACAAAGCATCTGCTTCCTTTCCAGTCAGCTATCAAACCATCTTCTTTAACTTCAACCGGGCAGGGATCAAAGTCGAAGTGAAACTCGCTGTTTAAAAGATTGAATATTTTTTCAGGCGTCTTCCAGTCCTGTCGTTTGCTTGACCACAACACTGAAAACTTCGATTTCTGGCGCATATTTGCTAGTCTCTTTCTGGTACCAGGAACGATTTTGGGTGAGCGTAAATGTACAATTCTCATGTGCGCGCGCTCTCTCAAACGTTGCTGGTTATTCATTTCTTTTCCTCCTTGTCAGGACCGAACCACTTCAAAAGCCATACGTCACGCAGTGCAGTTAAAACGAGATGAATACTTGCTTCCATCAAACCAGATTTGATTTCAGTTTCTCCAACTCGCCTGAGATATTCTGCTTTTGCCATCTCATAGGTAGGGAACTCTTTGCGAGCCTCATCCAAGATGCCGCCGATACCCATCCCGAAACTGAAATCGTATGGAAAATCGTCATTCAGTTGCTTGATTCGCTTTGCAAGTTCACCTTCGCTCATTGAGTTATTATTCCTCCTTTAGCACTTGTTCGGCATGTACCTTCCCCTAAAGGTGTGTCTGGTACATCAGAAAAATAACCTGCCTCTGGCACCGGTTTGGATATTCTACTCATGCTTTTTTCACCCATCCCTCTCTAGGATTGTATATTGCACCTTCCCTTCCCAATTGCTCAAGAAGTTTGCGCGAGTCCTTCTCTGGAATTCCATATTCCTTCTCCAACTGATCAAACAGCGGTTCCAACTCGCACATACCAACGTCTTTGCTGCCTTCAATAATCAGTTTCAGAATTGTTCCTAGCTTGTCTCTTGCGCTTTTCGGCTTGCCAGTCAACAGTATGTCAACGTCTGGTTTGCCTCCTGAATCAAGCCCAACTTCCTGAAGACTATTCATCGTGATGCGAATAGCTGCTTCAGCATCCTCCTCTGAAACTTTGCTTTTTAAACCTGCGCGCGCATGCGCTTCACTGAGCCTGACAATGGCCTCCAACTGCCTAGCCGTGATCGCGATTGGAGACCCTTCTTTTTCGCTGTTCTTCCGCATCTGCAAATAAAAGTCTTCAAGTTTCTGTTTAGCTTCATCACTCATCTCCGGATTAATCTGCTTCGCATACGCGATATACTTCCTAAGTAGCAACGGATCGATTGGTGGCATCATCACGGTTCCACTGTGCAAGTTAAGAATATGTTTTGCCAATGCCCTGTCACGTTTCTGATTAGGCACATCTCGCATCAGAAATATGAGATCGAACCTTGACAGCAAAGTGACTGGAAACGAAATATTCTCTATAATAGTCGTGTAACTATTGTATCGTCCCAACACGGGATTAGCAGCTGCCAATACAGCCGTTCGAGCATTCAAAGTAGCCACGATCCCCGCTTTCGCGATTGACACACTATGCTGCTCGAGAGCTTCATGAATGGACTGAGTATCACTAGGATTCATCTTGTCCATCTCGTCGATGCATGCTATTCCTTTGTCGGCTAACACAAGCGCGCCTGCTTCCAACTGAAAACTTCCCGTGTCAGCGTCTTTAGTTACCGCGGCCGTGAGCCCCGCCGATGTCGTTCCCTTCCCGGAAGTGTATAGGCCTCGAGGGGCAATGCGAGCAACGTAGCGCAGTAATTGGCTTTTGGCCGTTCCAGGGTCGCCGATCAATAATATGTTGCTTTCTCCACGGATCTTCATGTCTGGAAGTTCCTTTGGCACACCGCCGAAAAGGATGTACATGATGGCTTCTTTTATGTCGTCATAACCGTAGATTGAGGGAGCGATTGAACAGATTATTTTCTTATGCACAAACGGGTCTTTTCCCAATTCGAGTATTTTGTTTGTGTCGTCTTTGGTCGGAGTAGCAGCTGCTTCTTCTCCTAGAATCTTAATGGAATTGACTTCAACGAATAGTTCGCTTGTGAGAAGTAATCCGGCCTTTGTGCTTCTTCGAGTTGTGGCAACCATACCGACTACTTGCACGTTGTCTCCTGGATGAGCGATATCCACATTATCTTCGTAGAGTTTCAAATGGAGGCTGCGAGGCATTTGTCCTGGAGGAAGTTCATCACTGCTTTCCTGGATTCCGATTTCTTGCAGATCAACTTTATCGCTTTCATCTTCAACGAATTCAAACGGCCCTATACATTCACATTCAGGATTCTTGCAGAGATACGGTTTTCGCATGATTGTTCTGCCAGGTCCTTCCTGGATAACGAAGGTGCGGTAGCCACATTTTTTGCATTCAAATGCTGCTCGAGTGACTTTGGGTTTGACGATTGAAGTGCGGACCACTACGCCCTGGATCATGATCATTTTTCCAATCAACGGCGCCAGAATCTTCCGCAACGGTGTTGTAGTGAAAAGATTTGACAAGCGCACGTTGAGTTTCTTGATACTTTCGGAATATTCGAGATCTTCAATTTTGAGCTGCTCAAGCGCCGCGTTGCTGGCATGTTTTTCCAAATATTCTTTGGGGTTGTCAAGCACTTGTTCCGCAAGATTCATGTTCAAATTGGCTAGGTCTGCGAAATCTAAAGTGACTGACTGTTTTCCTTCTGCTTGCAACTTTGCGATTTGTTCTCGGTACTGCTGTTTCTTGAAGAGCTGCTCGAACATTTCCTGATAACTGTCAACGGTTTCAGTTGACATGGTCGTCCTCAGCCAATTCGTTATAAACCAAGTCTATTCCTTCTTGCTTTATGCGCCCGATCATTATCAGTTCTTCAATCCATCTTTCGGCCGTGACCTGCGAGTAGTACCATCGCATGATTCTTATCATCACATCATGTCTTGGCATTTTTTGGTTCTTCTTTATCATTGCCACAATTTCCTGCAGTCGATTCATACGTGTCCTGTTGCGCCCTTCAAGTTCTGCTATTTCCAAAGTCACACCTCCTCATCCGGAGACCGATGAAAAACATATTCGACTCCCCCGTTTCCGTTTCGTCTACAGATTCCGAGACTCACAAGATCATCAACATAACTTTTCAGCGTCACCTTCGACAAAAATGATCGTTTCATCATTTCAACTGTCAACTCCTGTTCAGTTACTTTCTTCTTTTTCTTCAAGAATTCCCTAGCACTTTCAATCGTGTTTCTGCGTAAATTGTGAATGCTTTGACTGCTCAATGAAAATCTCCACACTCCCAGCCATACAACCAGCCCCGTAGCACAGTCATCAGATCTAGATGTATTTAACACTTGTTTAGAAGCGAACAAGTGAACCTCAATATTCTAAGAAACAAAAATATCTTTCAAAATAGACAAGTTAATTGAAAACGGAGCTTGAGACTAAAGACCTCATCGATCTTCAGCCTCTAACACTTTCCCCAAGTGTCGGGGTCGCCCCGTTGCACTATTTCATACTGTTGAAATACTTATATAGTTTTTCGACAATATATAAAATGCCCAAAGGTTAGCCGCGGACGGTCTGTGGCAACACATCACCCCACCCGCGGAGGATCTGTGGTAACACATCATCCTATCCAATGGGCGCTCATAAATGCTACTGGAGAGAGCTGGGTGATCTATGAGCTTGAATTTCCATGGGGAGCTACCGAGATCACCTTTCAGTGGCGAGAACCTCTATTCGCATAACGTGCATTAAGCGTAGGTAAGTTGAATTGCCTTTGCCTTTGAATCAGGTTATTTGCGGTGACTGTTTAGAAATAATGAAGACTTTTCCATGCGAGAGTGTCGACCTGATAGTGACTGATCCGCCTTATGGCTATTCGTTCATGGGTAAGGATTGGGATAAGGCTGTTCCTTCGGTTGATGTTTGGAAGGAATGTCTCAGAGTTCTAAAATCAGGTGCTTTTGCGTTTGTTATGAGTAGCCCTCGGCAAGATGTTCTTTCACAGATGATTGTTCGTTTGGGCATGGCGGGGTTTGAGACTGGTTTTTCTTCGATTTATTGGGCGTATGCGTCGGGGTTTCCGAAGGCTATGAACATCAGCAAAGCAGTTGATAAGCGGTTAGGTCTTGAAAGGAAAGTAATCGGAACAAAGCAACATAGCATTAATTTTGAGAAGGCTCTGGAAAATAAAGTTGGATACCTTGCCGATGAAGCAAACAAAAATAACAAAGCTTGTTTTGGATATGGTGAAGAAAAACTTACAGTCCCATCTTCTCAAGAGGCTAAGGTTCTTGATGGCAGTTACGGTGGTTTTCAACCCAAGCCTGCAGTAGAAGTCATAATCGTGTGCATGAAACCTCTTTCGGAGAAGACTTACGTCGACCAAGCCTTAACGAACCAAAAAGGCGTGACATGGCTTGACGACACAAGAATACCCTTCGAAGAGAACCCGACAGGCGTTTATGGAACAAGCAACAAAACTTGCACTCCAACATTCAATGCTTCTGTCGACCAACATGATTTTAGGAGTAGCCCACATGAGAGAGGTCGTTTTCCTGCTAACCTGCTTATAAGCGATGATGCCCTAAATGATGGGCGAATCATAAAAACTACCTATGTGAAGAATCAACAGAATCGAGAAGGCGCATTTCTGAGCGAATTAGGGCATTCTGGTAATCAAGGTTATGATGATTCTGGTTCTTTTTCAAGATTCTTCGATTTGGATAAGTGGTTTCAGAAGACCGTTGAGAACCTTCCTGAAGCTGTGCGGAAGACGCTTCCGTTTTTGATTTGTCCAAAAGCAAGCAAGTCAGAACGCAATAAAGGGTGTGAAGGCTTACCTGAACAGAATGTTAGAAAAGAAGATGGTAGTTGGGGAAGTCTTGAAGTTTTCAGCAATAGCTACACAGAACAATCAGGGAATCCTTCAAATCGCGGAACAACACCAAAACATCATAATATTCATCCTACTGTTAAGCCTCTCAAACTAATGTCTTATCTAGTTACTCTTGGCAGTCGACCTAACGATGTGGTTCTTGACCCGTTTGTTGGAAGTGGAACAACTTGCCTTGCCAGCGAAATGTTGGGCAGGCAATGGATTGGTATAGACATCTCATCAGAATACGTTGAGATCGCGCAAAAGCGTCTTGCAACAATTCCAGCGAAAATCACTGCCTTTTTCTAGTTCATGCGGTTATATTAAGCGAGGTGAAGAAGATGGTGAAATGTGAAAAATGTGGCTTTGATGCTCCCATTTCAGAGTGGAAGATGGTTGAAAACTCAGGAGTTACCAAAATTCCAGAAAAGACCATCAAAGAATATGAGCAATTCGTTGATGCAAAGGATGATGTACCAACTCACATGAAATGGTTTGCGAAGATCATTTTCCGAGCAATGGGTCAATCTGGAGTCATGCCGTACCATTCGACGGAATTTGTTTGCCCTAAATGTAATAGTCCATGCGTTTAAATGCCTTTAAGCGTGTCAATGCTCAATGAGACATCCAATATTCCTTAACTCCCACTCAGCAGTTACCTGGTGGAAACGCTGGGCAATTCCCACTTATAGTGGATTCTTTAAAAACTTAACGGTTAGCATTCTTTGTAGAATCTTCATGTTTCTTTCCGCATGGCAAACAAAAGGTTGTCGCGGGGCCGCCATACTTATACGTGGTCCATGCTTCCTTAGCAACTTCTCCGACTTTAGTTCCGCAATCTTGACAAGGAACATTCTGGTTCCGAGCCGTAACACTGACTTTCTTCATATACTCTCCACCATAATACTGTTCAAACTTTCTAGCACCTTTTCCTTTTTGCTTCGTCATGTTTCCGCCTTATCTCTTCGCAAACCTTCTCGATCCTCTCCATACTCCCGCATGTCATCACTACAGCTTTAGTAGAATCCATTGTTCAACCTCCTTCCAGCGAATCTAATCGGATTGTCTTAAATTTCTCGGGAGAATTAGCGGAACAAATCAAAGACTCAATCTGTTCAACAAACCATACTTTGCTAGCAACTTGTTTACATTCAAGAATTGATGATAGCCTTTCCAAAATCTGTTCCTTATTCAGCATTTCAAAACAGCACCCCGTTGTTCTTTCTCACTTCTTCGAAATAAGTTCTTTGCTTCTCTGTCATCCAGTAACGTGGAGCTTTAGGTTCGCTTATGAATTGTTGTCCATCAAATCCTTCTTTCAAGTCAAGACTCATAGTCATCAATTTGTTATAGACGAGAATACTCAAGATCCATTGAATATCATGATAGTTCCATCCGCCCGTTGCATGCTCCTTGTCTTCACGACGCCAACGCGGAACATTCTTTCGGTATAGAACATTCTGAATTTCCCGAACCGTCTTCGGTTCGTCAACATGTTCTCCTAAAACTTCAAGCAGATTAATTTTGTTCGTATCCAGAGTCAAAAGCTTTTTGCGTGTACCCTCACCCAGCCTAGCCCGTGCACGAAACACATGACCACACTTAGGACATTTCACCATTTTTTCAATCTCTTTGTGATCAGCTTCTCAAGATTAACCTGCCATTTTCGCATTCTCTCAAGTAAGTAAACGTTCAAAAGGTTCATAATCCGCTGCGCGCGCAACCGATATTCTTTCTTATCTTCTTCAGACAGTTTCTCCCAGAAATCAAGCGAGACCTCTTGTTCAGACTTCAACATCGAAGCTACTTGCTGTCGATACAATTCGCTGGCAAGACTTTCAAGAACCTTGTTTATTTCCATATCTTTCACGCAACGTCTTCGTGTAGACCTTTGTGAATTTGCTTAACTGTTCGATCAGTTCTTGTGTTTTCTCCAATGCAGGTTCAGGTAGCTGATGCTTATAGTTATCGTACCCTACGGCCACGAATTCAGGCTGTACTCTTTTTAGCATCTGCACGAAATAGTTGAGATTGAAATCAAGTATAGGCTCTATAGAGATGAATTTGCGCGAAAAAGGAAACGTCATCACTCGCAACCGAGACGTTGGCAAAGGAGCACAGCCAACATGCCATTCAATATCAGATTCGACAGTTGCTCCACAAACGCAGTTGTCAGGTATATTGAAGTCTAAATATCTTGCAGGATTCTTTGTCATAAGCAAAAATGAAGCTTCTTTCAAGATGCGGATTCTGTCGAGGACGGACTTGATCCATTCAGATGGAACCCAACGCCCGAACAAATCTCCCATATCAACAACAAATATGAAGTCACCTGCTTTGAATGATCTGTTAAGCTCGTCAGCGATAAACTTTGGTTCGAAACCATCTGCATACTTCAAAGTGTGCTTAAGTTTTCCATTCGCCAAGTCACATGCCCAACAGTAAATACAATTGTGTCTACATCCCTTAACGGGATTCCATGTTTTCGTCATGAACTCGAACATCTTTTTAGTCAAAACAATACTTCCTTGGAAACTTGTATAGATGCGGGGACACGATTTGAACGTGTGTTCTCAGGATCTCCCATCTTTCTCCCCTTGGATTATGGGTCCTGCGGATTGAGTCTGACTTTCCTATCCCGCAATGTCTTTTCTATTCCGTCGGCAATCACTTTTAAAGCCTTATCGCTGATCGGCGCATGATACGTGAACCTTTCAACAATCATTCCACGTCGAAGTAGAGCCGTCACAATTAATTCATCCTTATTTGCTTGGTGATATTTCTTGTGTATTTGTTCTCCATCAAGAAAAACGGCGTATTGCCAATCGTCAAATTTCCACAAGTAATCCACAACCGTTCCACCAACACCTTCCTTCTCTCGATCAAACGTAAAACCTCGCTGCGTAGTCATATTCGCAGTCAAATTTCGCTTCGACAATTCCTCGAATAGAAGGTTTTCTGCTTTTGCTACGCTGCCAGTTTTCCTTCTCCACCATATTCCGCTAGATTTTCTTCTCACAACTACCATTTCTCAAGTAGTTGTTTGGCTTTATCTCTGTGTTTTTTGGCGTTGTTTAATGCTTTTCGGCTCTTTGCCTCAAGAGTTTCAAACTCCTTGAGAAACTTTGAGCTTTGATAGATGTGCCACTGGATCTTCAGGGTTCTCTTCAATCTTTCAAACATTCAAATCACGAAAAAAGAGGGATTATTTGCGTTTGTTGTTCATTTCAGTCTTCAAGAAATCTAGGACTTCAGAGAAATGCCTCGCCACTAGCCCAGGATCTGAATGGTGAAATTCGATTTCAATGTCTGGAATTTTCACTTTGAACCCAGAGTTTTCTATGTAGATACTTTGTTCGGCGCTAGCCAAGGATTCGAGTCTCCTCAATAGGGTCTGCGATTCCGTCTCCGAACTGCAGAAACAGTGGATCTCTGCGGCCTTCTTTCTTCCGTATGATCTTCGGTGTTTTTCCAGCTCGCAGTAGTTCTAGAATTCGTGGTCTGTTGCCACCCATCAGTAACATCTCGCGGATTTCTTCTTTTATGAGGGCTTCAGTCTGTGTTTTGATTTCAGGCTCCATTTTCGAAATGAACGCGTCAACCTCAGACGTTTCTTTCTTGCGCATTTCTATTTCTTCAGGCGTTTCAACGTGATGTGATGCAATCATCATCGGGATTGGTGGCGCGAAATCAGGTGTGAATGTTGCATGCGGAAAAAGTGGTCTAACTGCTTCGATCAAGTCTCTCATTAGAGCCATTATTGATGGGTCCACGGAAACTGTCTTTATATCTTGTTTTTTCTTTCTTCTAAATCTCTCTAACATTCAATAACCACATTATAATCTTTATAACTGGTGAGGATTTAAGATTTGTGCTAATGCTGAGAGACTAACAGGAACAGAATATAATAGAGGTTATTTGAAGATTGTTTTGCTTTTTCGTTTTACACAGCTGTAGAATTGGCCTTTATCGTTAGGGGTTCCGGCACATTTCTTGTTGGCAAGAGCCAATTTGTTTCCTTGTTTCCGCAACCGTTTGACATGACTCTGCTCGCTCATCATTGAACACCTTTGCATTTAGATTCGATGATGTTCGTAAGGATGAGGGCGTGTCCACTTTCATTATTTCTTATACGTGTGATGTCTGTTAGAATTCGGCTGATTTCAATCTGCTCAGGCTCTGAAGCTCCGTCTTTCCAGTCATCAGCCGCATTAATGAGTTGTCCATATTCTCTTCTTCCAGTTTCTTCATCGTCAAGCATTTTGCGAGCCAACTTACAGAACTCTTCTTTTCCCATCAAATAACCTTCTGTGTCGGTGTTATACACACTGTTGTTGCCTGATGGAAGACGCCGTCTTTCGTAATGTATGCCCTGCGAATATAGCATTTAGTAGGTTTCAGTGGGTTCAGAACCCTAATTTCAGATTGAAATATGTTTTTCTTCTTCACTGAAATCCCTCAAGAAAAAAGAGGGAAGGGACTATTTTTCAACTCTTCGCCTAACGTAGCCGCCCTTCACTTTGGAACAGGCAAGACCTTTCGATTTGCCTTCCTTGCAGGCTGACTTTGTTTTGAAGAGTCTTCTACCATGCGGACCTTGTCCAGTCATTTTGGTTCTCCAAATAATTCTTAGAGTTTGAAGGTTTAAAAAGATTACTTTCGTGACGGCGATGCTTTCATTGATCTTTCCAATATTCCGCCTCGCACTGCACGAACGACACCGCCAGACACCGTCTTTCGGATTCCCTCGCCGATAATGTGAGAGAGATGTGTTACAATCTTTACACTTATGCTTTCTCTTCCGAGGGCCAGTCATAATGACTCCTTTTTAGGCGGTGGTTTTGAGTGCACGATCGTTACTGTCACCATGTCGTTATCACCTATTCCTGAATGTAGAGGACAGAAAGTTCCAGCTGTTCCGTCTTCGAACACGTATATTTTGTTTATGGTCAATTTGTGGGGTTCAAGCGGGTTGGCCGTACATTCTACTTCTACTGGCAGTGTATTTTGGATTTTTAGCTGCCAGAATTTTTCTTTCTTAGGTGCACTCATATTTTATCAATCTCCTGTAACTTTATAAAAGAGTTACTGACAATTTCAACTGAACGATTCTAGCCGTTCTGAACCTAGAAAGAATGTTTTTCTACACGTTTAGCTTATTTCTTGCCGTTGAACGTGTCTTCACACACTTCTTGAGGAGTCCATTTGCCGCCCCATTTCTTCTTTAAATGGGCTAACAATTCATCAACACAGTCTGGAGACGTAACGAATTCCACAAGTTTCGGTTCGCCCACGGCAATTTTTTTACCATTATCTTGAATCAACGTCATTGGGTCCTGAGCAGCTGTCAAAATGACCTTACACTTCGGAAGTAAAGCGGCTGCATCCATAATTTTGCTCTCAGCTTCCTTATCTGTGAAGGCCTTGTCTGCGGTTATCCAGATTGTTGCTCCACCATCAAATCCGCTGCGAGCCGTCTTGTCCAATATATAAGTGAATTCTCTTTCAGACATTATTTGCCACCAAGAACTTTGATGAATTCCTGTTCAGTGCACACACGCACTTGTTCACCTTTCTTTGTGATAATCACACATTCAGGTACAGAACGAATTCCATGACTCATCGCAAAATCCAAGCCTTCCTTAGTCGACGCATTGATAATTTGAACCTTATCAATCAAACCGCGATCTGCCAACGCTTTCTTCACTTCTGCACAATGCGGACAGGTATCCGTCAAAATCAAAGCCTTTACCTCTTCGCTCATGGATAGTTCTCCTGATAAACCTTTTTATGTGCTCAAGATTATAAATATGTTTGGAGAACTGACCTTGGGGCTGATGTTGACTGAACAGCAGGGACAATTACTGCGTGTTCTCAGTCTCGCCGCTCCCGCTGCCATAATTCTCTTTGCCTTAAACCGCACTGGCTCAGCGCGCGCTCCAGTTCTGATACCGCCTCCGTCTGGAAAAGAACCTGCTTTCCTCGTGTTCAACAAAGACGAAATTTTCACGAACCTATTACATACCGAAGGGCACTTCAAGAAACTTTCATCCGGCAAACCCGACACTGAGGGCTATATGAATTGCGCTGTAAAACATATGGCCGATGCCGAAGGTCATGCAGAAGAAGCAATCGGTCATTCTCTCGTCGTCAACGGCTCAGAAATGTCGGGAAGATTCGCTAAACTCCATGATGACATGCTTACTTTTCGACATGAATTGATGACAGGCAAAGTCACTCCGACAATAGGAATTGAAAGAACCCGACAGTTACGGCATGACTTCGAATCCTTCAACCCAGAATATGACATTTCAAAGTGTACCGCATGCTCTGTGGAGCCAATCAAATGAAAAAACGAGATGAACTTCAGCAGTTATCTAAGAAACTTTGTCAAGATTGTCCAGAAACAAATATCGAGAAATGTCGAGAATGCCTGAAATACGCTGTTGTTAATGAACAGATTTGATGCAAACTCTTTTTAATCCTGTATCATAAACGAAGATTGGTAGGCAGAGCATTCATTCTCCTTTCTCCCCGTTTAGCACTGTTCTGCCTACCGTAAGGTTCAAATGACTTCATGACAATAATTTCTTTGGAGAACCAAAATGTCACAGGCTCAGTCAGAAGTAGGTCTTTTCGGCTTAACTGCTGCACAATCTTTTTGGCTTCTATTACTCGTTCATTTCGGACTTATCTCCGCTGAAGTCTACATGGCATGGCGCGCTGGATGGATCAAATGGTAGGAGAAACAAAGTCTGATCCAGTCAAACCTGCAGCATATAAGCATGTTCCAACTGGAAAATTCGGATGTGTCGTGAGAAATCCACAGAGCAACCGTTTTGAAGCCTCTTTTCCCTTGAACACTCAGAAACGCATCGTCAATGCTGCAACCAGGTATGAAGCACATAAAGACGAAAAAGGCACTCCGACAGCTCGATGCGTTTCTGAAGGAAATCTTCGAACCCACATTTGCAGTGCTTACCGGGAAGAATGCATGACAGATTCAGACTGGTTCAAGAAACGTTGCTAATAGGGTTCTGTGAAGTCTCCAACATACGCAGTAGACAAGCCACCAAACGGTTTTTCACATGAACCCCAAACCATCAATTTCTCCATGCTGGGTATGGTCTCGCTTAGGGCATCCGAGAGCTTAACTGTCTCTCTATCTCTTTGCAGGCTTCGATGGCCTTACGGAGGCTCTTAAGAGCAGCTTCTCCCCGCTTTATCATTTCTATCCTTTCTACTTCACTCATAATCATGCCACCAATTTGTATTTGTTCTTGCTGGGTTTGGGGGATTCTTTTTCAGCTTCTTATCTAATTTTGGGTCACAAACGAATTGAGATAGCTTAAGTTCGGTCTCTGGCACTGTCCAATAGAAACTAACAATTTTTCGAAGGGCCCTCTCAAAGCTGTCTAATTCTTCATCATCCAATTTCTCCACGTGAGAATGGCCATCCAGACCATATCTTATGTTGCTTTGAAGTTGTCGTAGACTTGACCTATTCATTGTGTTTTACCATCCTAAGCCGAAGGTTTGCGTCTCCATTTCAATTTCAAGTAGAGCCAATGAAGAGACAGCCCTACAAGAGTCATAACCAGAGCAGCACCCATCCCAAGCCATAAAATGAAAAATAGGCTCATTTGCGTTTTACTCCTCTATCTTTTTTATTAGAAACTTGATGTTGTAACGTTTGAGAACCGTGCTAATTGTGAGTGCCTGATGCTCATGCAAGTTTCTAATGGTTTCTTGTTCCTCATCGCCTTCGTAGATTTTGATGTCATAGCTTATGTTTTTATCCATTGCGGCGTTTTGCTCCTCTAAACCGAAACCACCGGGTTATAAGTAGACAAGAAACTGTCTATTTCTACCTCTTTGCCATCCAAGTATGACCTAACCATTTTGCGAGTTTAGTAAAGTCTCTACATGGTGGGCTTCCCCAGATCACATCGTAACCCTTGAAGGCTTCACCTTTCAAATCACACATATTCGCTTGGATAAAATGATGCTTGTAACCTAAGAGTTTTGGAGCGTCAACGATGTCTATACCCATCACATCAAAACCTTCCAAAGCAAAACCGTCAGAAACTCCACCCATACCGCAAAAACAATCTAGTAGTTTCACCAAACCACCCTTTCATCCCTTCAGTTAATGCATTAACTGCCCTATTCTATAATTTGAATCTTGTGTAATGGAACTGCTTGGGTATAACCATGCGGAAGATTACCTTGGCCTTCCCAAGTAACCTCTGCCCAGTAGTCACTCTTTTCTCCAGCTAAGGTTCTGTCGGGCATGTGAAATACTCTAGTGACAGTTCCTTTCAATGGACAATCTGGGTACTCGCATTTATGTCGTACTCTTTTGCCAGGAAGAGTTGATAGATCGATTTCCATGCTGTTATACCACGTTATGCGAATAGAGGTTCTCGCCACTGAAAGATGATCTCGGTAGCTCCCCATGGAAATTCAAGCTCATAAATCACCCAACTCTCTCCAGTAGCGTTTCTTTCAGCAATTTTCTTCCACTTCATATAATCATCCTTCAGTTAATAAGGGTTAATTGCATCTATGGTCTTCTGAATTTAAGAGGGTTTCTCTGTATGGGAGACAGGTTTGAAGGAGAAGCGTGCCGACCAAGTCGCTAATAGCAACCTTAAAAAAGCCTGAATCTCCAATCTATTATTCGGAGAACCAACGTGCCACTGAACGGAATTACTGACATCGACAGAGCCATCATTGCAGTTTCAACTTTAGCACTTAACTGTCCCAGCACATTCACAATCGCCTGGAGCAAAGAACAGCACAAAGAAGAATTGCCAATTCTCTACGCTGGCATCGCCACAAGCGCTATAACAGTGTTGGGCGCTATCTTAGGAGAAAAATATTACGGCGACAAAATCATGTGGGGCGGACTGCTTTCGACAATAGGACTTTTCACTTACGTCGTATTCTTCCACAAACCTGCCAACAGCGACAAACCTTCTCAAGTCATGTTCATAAACGGCGAAGGAGAACACGCAGCACGTCCAGTGCTTCTGGTGTAAACTATGAATTGGAAAGAAGATTTGAAATGGCTCGGCCTAATCATAATCGCAGGAATCATTTCTGAAGCAATAGTCGAATACGGCATCATACCATATCTACGCGCGCGAACAGCGCCGCCACAAGAACAAAATCAAGTGAAGTTGATCTAAATGGAATGGAAAGAAATGGCGAAGTGGGGTATCCTCCTCGTCACATCAGGAGTAGTTACAGCAGTTGCTGTAGAATTCATTATGAAATATGCCCGTGACACCGCTATCCTAGCTGCCAGAGCCGAAATGCAACAACTAATGCTAGCGGCCGCCGCAAAATCTCAGGCTCAAACTCCTCAGACTGTTCCTTCACCTGTTGAAAGCGCTATGTCTTCTAACACAGTTTTTCTCTAGTCCTAGTTCTATGGTCAAGTCCTAGAACCAGACTTAGTTTCTCTGTAAATCCTGTTGTTTGGTAACGCTTAAATCTAGGCCAGTTTAGCAGGAAACAGTAGAATACCCGTTATTCTGCTATTTTTGGTAACTATTTGATTACTGAATAGAGGGAAAATCTTTTATGTTTCCTACGAGTTATGGTTTTCTGGAGACCAACCGAGATGAGCGTAGACACAAACTTACATGTTAGGATTCCTCAATGGGTCAAGGCCGAGTTAGACGCAAAAGCCGCTGGTGAAGGCTTAACACTGAATGAATACATGAACAAGCATCTTGAAGATCTTTTCCGAGAAGGAAAAATCGAGATTGCTCCTAAAGGAGCGACAAGCATACAGATCCGCAATCCCTGGGCAAGTCCAGCCATGCAGCCAGGAATGTCAGGCTATGTTCCTGACGTTATGGACCAGGCTCTGAACGAAATGAGGAAAATGTTTTTGATGAAAATGTTCAGAGACATGCTCCGCGAAGATTCCGCCAGCACTCCAGAACGTTACTTTCAGATGATGCAGGGTCGAGGTTCGATGAGAGAGAAAGACGATTTCAGTATGGCTGACATGATGAAAATGCAGATGATGCAAAACCAACAGGCCATGCAGCAGCGCGAAAATGAACGTTCAATGATGATGATGCAACAGCAACTTGAAAGTGCAAGGTCGCGCGGTGATAAGGGCGGCGAAGATAAGATCACACAGTTGATGATGGCTATGCTGACAGGCCAGTCAACTCAACAGCAAAACTGGACACAGCAGTTTCTGGCGGCCAACCAGTCAGCTTCAAACGCTCAGACAAACCTTTTCCAGACAGCATTGCAATCCAAATCAAGTAGTGATGAGAATGCTCGTTCTCAGGAACGAGAAATGCAGGGGCAGATAGAAAAAGTTCGTGATCAATTCATGGCGGCGCAAATGCAAACTTTACAATCTATGAACCAAATGACGATTAACCAGTTGAACATTGAAATGCAAAGAATCCGCAACGAGCAGCCAAAGGACACGATAAAACAGATGGCTGAACTTATTTCTCTGCGAGATGCAAATCCAGTGTACAAGGCAGCGTTTGACGCAGCATTCGGAGTCAAAAACGAAGGCACTCTCGGAAAACTTATTCCTCAACTGAAAGAACTCGGCGTCGACAAACTTGTTGAACGAGTCGGCGGCTTTCTATGGGGAATGGTTAGTCCTCCAAAGATTCCTGCACCTGGAGCACCGGGAGCTGGGGCTTCAATACCTGCGCCATCCCCTCCATCACTTCCAACAGTCCCGGTTCCTGGCCCATCAGCCGTTCCAGGCCCAGTACCGCTTGGGCAGAACTTGGAGCAACTTAGACTTCCAGGCCCTTCTACACCTGCTTCCACGACACCTGCTTCTCCTACTCAACCGACAACAAAGTTTACAGCTACTCCGCAACCGCCTGAAAACCTGAAAACAAGCCAAGACCAACTTGTTAGTTCCCCTGACTCCAGCATCGGCTATACAAACTTGGATGTGGAACGCAGAGACAAAGAAGTCATACCAGTAAAAGTAAAAGCCGAAGCACAAGAAGAACAGCAAACACCACCCCCATCCTAGGAGGTGATAGATAGAATGCCGAACAAAACATATTTGACCCTTGAAATCTCCACGACAGAAGACGGCAAAGTTGTCATGCATGTCGAAGTAAACAAAGAAAAATTCAACAGTATTATAGCACCGTTCGTTGTGGGAGCTATGACTAAACTTCAGGCAAGTTCAGAAACAAAAGAATCACCACCACAACCAGCAGTTCCAACAATTCCCTAACCTTTTGTCTCAGAAGATATCTCGAAGATGACAAACCTATACTAACAGACCTATCTCAGGTTAAGGATTCTATGGAACTTTTTAGTCCGAGAAACATCTGAGAAAGAATTATATAGCAGATGCTCAGAGAATGGTTGTGAGAATGGCACAAAGAGAAACGGGATGAATCGGAATGTCATTGCCTAAGAGAGGAATTGAGGAACGACTAGAGCGGCTAGAACGAGATTGGAATTGGGCAAAGCCTATTGTGACAAAACTCGCAAAGGAATATGACATCTCACGACAACAAGTTAATCCAGCGAAATACTGCAAAGACGGATTAGATTTACAGATTGTCAGTTACCTGATAGATAATCTAGGTGCAGGTGCAACTGAAATAGCAGTTGCTCTTAAACTTGAAGATCCTGAAGTAGGGCGTCATACCATTGGGAAACGGCTTCTCAGATTATACAAAGCGACTACTACTGATGGATGGGACATGATCACATTTGAAAAAGCGTTTCGAGAGAATCCAATTACACAAAAGAGAAAATTCAGAGCATGGTGGATAAATCTGGACGCCATTGATCTTGAAGAATGGCAAAAATCCCTTGGAGGTATGAAGATTGCAACACCAGAAAGTCATTAATTGGGATACGGAGAGATTAAATTGAGTTTGTTTCTTGGTTACGAAAAAGGCACTGCCAAAGAAGTTAGCATTCCAGTTTTTCACACGCTTATTACTGGTCAGACTCGGTTGAGCGGTAAAACCACGACGTTGAAAGGACTTGCCCGGCAAGTTGTGAAACTCAACTACAAAGTGTTGATCATAGATTCTAAAACGAATTTTCAGGATTACGAAAATTTCGGGGATGAAGTTCCTGTTTGTCTCCAGGAGAGCACTGACTCGCTTATTCTCATGCAATTGCTTGAATCAATCTTCAGACGGAAGCTAACGCCTTACTATGCTACGTTAACGCGGATCGCTGAGGACGCGAAGAATTTTGATGACATCATCTTTAATGCTGAAGCGTTGAAGTTGAAAAGCAACAATGGTTTCGTGAAGGATGCCTGTGTGGCGCTTATTGATTTGTTGAAGCGTCTTAAGGCCCAGACAAAAGTTGTTCAGACAACTCCGAAGTTAACGTTGCCCTACTCAATTAACCGCATGACGATTGGTAGGAAAGGAGATTTTCCAGGCTTCGATCTGCAAAGTCAGCAGCTTATTGTCAAAACAGTGTTTGATCAGGCATTGAAAACTTGTGAGAAGCTTATCATTATTTTGGATGAAGCTGGAAAGTTTCTGCCGCAGAAATATAGCAGTTGCTGTTCGCAATCCGCGCTCAATTTTGTTACTCAGGGCGGAGCCACTGGACTGTTTCTGTGGATGGGCACGCAGTTTCTTGCCGTGACGAATAAAGAAGCTATGAAAACAATGGCTATAAAACTTCTCGGCACACAAGATCATGTTACTGAATGCCAGCATACTCTTGAGTTGATTCCGTTCTCCACGTTTTCAACTGATGATATCATGCGCCTTGGACTCGGCCATTTCATCACTGTTATTAAGGACCCGCAGCTCGGCGAATGGGTTAAAACCGTCTACGCTGTGCCTGAATACGCTGACAAAAACGAATGTAAACAAGTTGCATTAGGCATGCGCCGTCCCGCCGATATTCATTTGTCAGCTGAAGTGAAAGTTACTGCTGAAGAAATGAAACGCATTGAAGAAATAATTAGGGCCCGAGGCAATAAACCGCTGCAGCCTGTAGCAGTCATTCCAACAGTAATGATCCAGAAAGAATTGCCAGCACCAGTACCGCCTGGAACTGCCCAAACAGAACCGATCCAGAAAGAATTGAGAAAAGCAGACGTGAAGGAAAAGAAAAATATTAAAGAGATCAAAGAAAACACGGCGAACATTACGGATTTAAAATCTGAAATCGCCGAGTTGAGAGGACGTGTCAGCACTCTTGAGGAAAACTTTACAGGACTACAGGATCATATCCGTTCTGTTCGATTGAACGGTACAGTTCCGCCAGGCGCAGAAATTGAAATTCGTGAACACGAAATCGCGGTTAAATCTGGACAACCTGACGTAAAAATGGTCACGATTGACGATACACCGCGTGGAAAACTGCTAATTCTTGCACGCGAAGGCTTCTTTGATACGCATCAGGGATTGAAAGAAGTTATGCGCGCCTGCGAAGACCATAGATGGAACGTGCCATATAACACTATCAAAGTGTATTTGCATAAAATGGCTGGAGAAGGAATTTTCGGAATCAAAAAGTTTTCTCCACAAAAATATCTTTATGCTTTAAGTACCAATGTAAAGTTCGTGGTGGACAAATGGAGTCAACCTCAATCATCATCACCGCAGACCCCAGCTGCGTAAAATTTGAAGAAAACGTGACCGGACTTGGCAGGCATTATTAATCAACCGAATCCGAACACTGCATATTTGCAGTTGTTAGCTTACATCCAACAGAATAAGCGGCCAGCAGACCTGATCCATCAGTTTCTTGCCAGCGGCTCAAAAGAATCTAACGTGCTTGGTAATTATCTGTTGGATTACAAAGACGTTATGAAACTCTTATGCAGTCCAGATGGTAGACGGTGGCTTTTTGCATGGATCAATGACACATTGGACTATTTCCAAAAAATCGCTGAGCAGGGCGGAAGATAATGCCGAAGGAAGGTCAAGTTCAAGAACAGGTTACTAAGAATCCGAATGATAAAGATCCATTTACGACGAAATTCAAGGGCAATATTGCAAGTTCTGGCGATAGGGACCGCAAAGAAGACGATAAGGAAAAATTGACCAAAGCTGTCCGCGAAAGCAATATTTTGGACGCTTTGGACAAAGCTATTGATAAATTGGCTCGTTCGAAGAACCCATAAGGGGACACGGGCATGTTCGATTGGTTTACATGGGGTATGGGCCTGATTCAAGGAATTGTTTCAGGCGCCATCGGCGGAGTTATTCTTCTGTATTTCATCTTGCCGAAAGTGGGTGCTCGCAGTGCGACTCAAACTTTGAAAGCTGCAAAACATGATCCTGAAATAGGCCCTATCATCAAGAAAGCACAAGAAATCCTTAAAGTTTTAGAGCCGCTGGCTCAGAAATTCAAGAATCTTGACTTGGACAAAATTCTAAAAGACATTCAACCATTTCTGGAGACAGCTAAGAAGATTGATCCGAAAGCAATAGAGGAATTGATGCAGATAGGAAAAGAATTAGCTTCTTCTTTCAAGACAAAACTTGAGCAGCCTAAGATACCTAATCCAGACTCAGATCCTAGACTGGCGGGAGCAATGGAAAACCTTCCAGAAAAAGAATGATTCGATTAGGATGATAAACGCAATGACCATTGCTTTTATCCAGCCTTGAACTAAACGAAGGAAAATGAGAATATGATATGAGTGTCTGTTTGGTTCCTCTTCCTGTATAGTTTCCTAAGTTGTTTGAACGGGGTTTATGATTTTTTTCCTTTTCTTCTCCGCAATTTCCTGTAATGATTCTATACGTTTGTCTGCAAGCGCGCGTTGGTTTGCTGTTTCTGCTTCTAACTTTTGTCTTTTCAGTTCATTAAGTTCAAGGTCTGCTGCTCGTTTCATATAGTTCTCATAACGCGCTAATGATGCGTCTGCGTCTTGCAGTCTTATCATCTGTGCTGCTACCTGCTGATCACTTGTTGCTTTGGCAATGTTTCTCGATACGGAATCTCTTATTTTCTGTGTTCTCTCCAGTTGTTCTCGAGCTGCTGTCTGCAGTTTATCCTGGTTCTGTTCCCTGCGCTCAGCGTCTCTTTCTGCCCTTTCTATTTGCATTTCTTGTACTTTGAGATCTTTCTTTGCAGCACCAAGATCTCTTAACGGTTCAGTTGGAATAGTTATTTTCCATTTGCCCATAAGGAACGTGACAAGCACTAATCCGCCGCCGATTCCTAAAAGATACCATGCCCACGCAGGAATTCTTTGCAGTTCTGGAATTACACCGAAAAGACTTGCAGCAATCATTATTATGCCCGCAACTAATAGCAACTGCGGAAGATAGGCCAGCATCATTTCCCACCCGAACTGTCCAGGCCCAACGTCAATGAACTGCAATGTGATCTTGCCGTTCTGGCAAGTTTCTATGTAGACAACTTTTAAGTCAGGAATTATCTGTTCAAGACTTAACAGTTGATCAAAAAGTGCCGAGTTATCCTGGAACGGTTCTGTCTCAACGATTAACTCGTAAATCCCGCCAGCAATAGAAGCTGATTGAACATTAAGATCTACAGGCTCTCGTTTGCCTTCAACCTTGGCACCGTAGATAATCAAAGCTGGTTCTCCAAATAATCTCTTGTTCACGAACCTTTTTAAACTTTGACCAGCAGGGTTCTGTTAACTTGACGGGTGGCAAGCACAAGTGTTAATTATCGGGTGGCACAACAAAGGAACTGAGGGTTTTGGATGACTAAACCGATTCATCGCTTGGCTCTAATCAAAATCTACAATTTTTTGCTAACTAAATTGACCCCTGAAAACAAAGAGTGGCTAAAGAAGCACCATGAAGAGTTCTGGGGTGATAAGGAAAGAGACTTCAAACCCATTGACATTGAAAAAGCAATGATTCCGATTATCACCCTTTCGCTTAACGATGTTTAACCGCATAAAAAGGTTAGGGTTTTTCGAACACTTGAAGACAGCGTATTTGTTTCATCGGTCCCATTGTGACAGCAACCATGGCAACACGTTTTGCATTCTTAAGCCATGCCCTCGGAAATATATGTGTGTGTAGAATGGCAAGTTTTCGACAACAGCGCCATATCTCCATTCCTTCCTTCTTGTATAGTTTATCGTAGGGCGGATCCCAGTAACCAAACGTGAACTGATTATCTTTAAAGGGAAGTTTGAGCCAGTCATAACCATTGTTTTTGTCGATTGCCATTACAGTGTCAGGTATCCCGTCTGTTTTTCCGAATGCAACATCTATCTTGCCAAACTGTTTTTCTATTCGGTTAAACACTTGTCCTGAACCCCAGTGATGTGTTAGAGGTCTCTGGCAAGCCCAGAAGTCAAAAAATATGACAGATTTTTTCTCCAAGTAAATCACCCTTCGGTTATACTAAGTTAAGCGTAAGCCATTTGTTGATATTCCATATTCTTCTGGTGTTGTATTGACGATATGTTCTTTTTTGTTTGTTTTGTCTAAAAACAGATGCCAAAGACGCATTGTATGAAATAGCTGACGCTGAAAGTCTCGGTAATCTTGGATGTCAATTCCAGTGCCATTACAGATTGGACATCGTGCAGCATAAACATGAAAAGAACCACCTGTGATATGCTCATCGTAGCCTTGATGTGTTCCTTTTATAGAGTTAACTTGTCTTTCGTCTAACCCCGAACCGTGACAACTTGGACAATGCGTCAGGTAAATACCTCGCGGTTATAACCTATTAAACGCAAAAAGAGAAGATAAGCGTTGCCCAAGAAACTCTGACATTCGTATAACTCCTGTGGGCGCGTCTGACACTTTAGCTCTAGATGTTGCCGAGCGCAAGCTCCCTGCTTTAGCTGGGAGCGCACTCTTGGCAGAGTGTTTGCTCTTGAGGTGGAACTACAACGAATGGCGATGAAGCCTCAGAGAAGCAAGAATCTCCTGAATTTATTCAGGGAGAGTGTCAACATCTATGGAGATAAAATGACTACTGTCCCGATACGCTGTGTGAACCAAGCTACATCTTGCATGTCTATGTCTCCGTCTTTGTCAATGTCGAAGAATGTTGAATACTTCGCTGCATAATCAGAGTCTATGGGGCTTGTAAATATTGTTCCCACGTATGTGGCTAATTCTTGGGTGACTAACAGTCTCAATTTCAAGGGCGAAATGTTTCTTGGTGGAAGGATAACGTCTTTGAGAAGAAAACCTATGACAGCACCGCCTGCAAGCGCACCGCCAGCGTAGACAACAGTTTTATTCATTGTGATTCTCCAAGATTGCTCTATCTTATAGGCTTTAAAAGGCTTTCTAAATAATTGGAGGCGGTAGTGGCATGAATATTGGATTTATGAATGCTGGAATTGTATTGAATGTTATTGCAGCGTTTACTGCCATTAGCATGTTCGACACGGCCATATACATTACGGTGCCAGGCATCAGCGAGGTGAGTTCTGTTTGTAACAATTGTGATTTGGTCAGTAGACTCGGTAGCATCATGTTAGTGTACATTTGATTCAAAGAGTCCTGTAAACCTGAAGCTATACCTGCTTGTCCTTCCAATGCGAATTCCCATGCTACCATTTGCATGGAGAAATCAATTTGACTCCATGAATCTAATGCCTCCAATTCAGCTCCTGATCCCTTTTGTCTTTCTTGCACTTGTTCTTTGAAAAGGGTTCCTTTGGAATTCAATATTTCCTTTACAGCAAACCCTGCCCCTGCTACAACAACGCCTATGCCAAGAAGAAGAACGAGATTAGATATCGCATTCGACATATATTGGCGAGCCGCAAGTTCAGTTTGAAGTTGGCGTTCCCAAAAATCTACTTGCGGCTGCTTAACGTTTTTTATGACTGCTTGCTGGTCTTCTGTAAGTCCATGAATATTTAATGCCGCATTGTCTTTTAAGAACTGTTTAGTCTCCTCAATAAGATCCTTCAACGCATTTGCATAACCAGCTTTAGCTGTTTCCAATCCGCTTTGGAGATAACTGTAAATTAAGTAAGCTACTATGGCAATTCCGCCGATGGCAACGATTACAACGCCGCCTTTTGAAAAAGCAGTTCCAATACCTGACCCTATTTTTTCCCACACACTACGTCCTTCTTTATTATTTGTTTCTTCAGACATTAAACGATCACCGCTTTTATATGCCAGTCATTATCCATCAGAATATCTTGAAACCAGCCACCATCAGGATCGGGACTGCCTGGGCCAATGTTTTCGCCTTCAAATTCCCAATGGTCAAAATTCGGGTGCCAACATCGAACTCTGACCAATTCATTTTTTTTCTTTAAATACGTCCCTACGTCTGGGTCAATATATCCTGAAAACGACCAATTCTTCGTAATCGTCAGATTAACCCAAGTTTCCACTTCGCCAGTATGTGGGAAATAATCTCCAAGATATATTTCTAAATCTTGCTCAACAGGCATATACACCTGTGCGAAAGCGCCAGCGAGAGCTGTCTTAGAGTCATCCTGGACCCAATAAGCATTCACCTGCTTCGCAGTTGCGCTCCAAAACGCTAACCAAGGCAAACCTGACGTATGTTGATGTGGATTATATTCAAAACTAGCCCACGAAGCTAGACCCTTTTGAATTCCTCCCTTTTCCCATTCTGTTCGCAATGGATAGTTCCTCGTGAAAAACGGAAAAGTGAAATAGATTGCCGCAGCACCGTCTTTTAGACCGAGAGCTCCATAATCTGCTTGTGGATTATCTGGAAGCCACATTGCCCTAACTATGGGATGCACCTTACCGTCGAGACCAGTCACATAAATCACGGGTAAAGCACGCGAGGTTTCTCGGAAAACATGCGTCAAAGGATCATAGAACAAAATCTTCATTTCTGGAAACTGCGGGTCCCCAGCAGATTCCACGTAAACTGCAATATCTTCACCTGGTCTGCCATTGCCTGCTTGGTCACGTAGAAAGAACCCGAGTTCACCATCTGTGAATGCTTGTGCGACTCGGTCGTTCCGTACTCCCATACGGAAAATGTCATCTGCCCATCCGTCACTTGAGTTGACGTATCCTGTTTTCCACACTTGTAATCTGTATTGTGCCGTTGTAGTCAGGTTTAAAGTTTCCAGACGGTCAGGTATTACACTGCTCAACGAAAAAATGGCTTTTATAACCATTCTAGCACGGTCGATTCTTATGGGTGCTATTGAAAGCTTTGAAAGGTTCTTGCCATGTTCATCATACCAACCGATAAAAAAATAAGTGCTATCAGGAACGGCTGGCCCGACCGTAATTGTTGTCGGCTGGTCAAAATTGTAAGTGCCAATATACTCTCCTTGAATTGTTCCATGGTCACCTGCCTGAACAGTCACGGAATATCCTGTTCCCCCACCTCCGCCAGCGCCCATAGCGAATGCTACACCAGTTACAATAACTGCCCCTACTCCTCCAATAAGAGCAATCTTCGCCAATTTATTCATGGTGCAACAACTCTAATTCGCGCGCGATGGTTCTCCAACTATCATCTTTCACTTGCAACCCTTAAAAAGTTTGTTAGCAAATGTTTCAGTGCGCATTAATTTTCCTCCGTTCTGGCTGAAATTTTGGTTCATGCTTTTGGCGGTTCTCCCACGCACTCATCCGAAAACCCAAGCCTAAACCTCCTGAATCTGTTTTCCAGACATAAGCTTTTTAAATGTTGGAAACTAAAACAGTAGATTAGGAGAACCAACAATGGATTGGAAGAAAATAGCTTTGGGCGTAGCCGCTGCCACTGTAGGTGCTGCTGCTTTCGGGGCAGTTCACTTCATGTTCCTCGCACCCCAAATGGGTATAGGGGACCTCTTCGGAATACCATACGCTGTACTATTGCCCTTCTTGATAGGCACTCTCGGCTTCATTGGAGTCTACGGGTTCAGCAACAAAATCAAGGGAACAATCGCTGACATACTCATGTTCGGCTCTGCTGCCGCAATCGGTTTCGGCATCGCACAGTATGCTGGATGGATAACTCCAGGACCATCTGTGCCTGGAAGAGCTAACCTAAGAGCTAACCTAAGAGTCAACAACGTATTTGTTCCACGCTCAGTACCGCCAGCAATGCTTTCTCAAGCATCTAGTCCCGGAGGGACGAAACTCATTTAAGGTGATCATGGATGCCACTACAATATCCTGTCCTGTACAAATCGATGGACGCGCGAACTGACGCCATAGTATCCAACGCAGTTGCCGTAGCCGTAGCAGATGCAGAAGAACTTTGGAAACCAGAAAAATTCGACGGAGTCTATCCGACAAACGGTTTCGGCGTTATGCGCTTGAGACCAGCTGACCTAGTCCTCAAAACCAACCAGCCAGGCTGCAGATACAGCGCAATGTGGACGATGAGCGTTGCCACAGCTTCAGCATGGGAAACATACATCACCCTGACTCTCAGCGACTCCTGCTATGTCGTCATAACAGGAATCTTCAACTACGATGCAACACCAGACGTCGAAGCAATCAAGTTCAACGCAGACGGTGTCGAATACCCACTCATACAAATCGATGAGATGTATGGTTGGGACGTAGCAGTCGCATACTTCAGCCACCCGATCGTGATCAGACCAGAAAAACAACTGACAATCAAAGCCAAAGCCAGAACAGCCGGATTCAAAAACTTCGGCTTCATAGGCTACACAGTAGCTAAGAGAAGCTACCTGATCAACGAAACCTAAGCTGCACATCTTTCAGTCTCCGCACACACAAACATTGGAGGCTTCAGCAGTGAATCAGTTCGCCCGAAAAGAAATCATTCATTTCCCCCTTTCGTAGTCAAGAGTTTCAAGTAACGAGGAATCAAAATGGGAGACCTGTACCTAAAAGAAGGCCATATCGTCTGGGTAGATAAGCCCCTTGCAAAATTCTATCAGATTCAACGTAAGGAACCGTTTGATTTTGTCACCGGCGAAGAAGACACAGCAATCTTCAGCACTGTTGCACCTGGAGCCGAATCCGGCTTCAAAAACATAAGCCTTTTGGAACCAGACGACAAACCACTTCACATGCTGCAGGCATTATGGGGTGTTGAACATCTCTACCCAATCAAATACTACGCCAAGATTCCGGCTGGAACAAACGTGTTCGGCATCGACGACGACAAAGAAATCGGCTTCATCGATGCTTCAAAAAGTCCATATTACAATCCGAATCCCCTGTTCATGTTCTATCTCGTCACAAAATGGTTCCCGAGCTTCAACTGCGTCAACAACGGCGCGGTCACTATTCGCCCTAAAATCTGGTTCCGAGGCATGAAATACGACATTGCAGACGCTCCTGCAGATCTTGTTGCGCTAGTCAGAGCTGGAAAGTTGCCTCACAGACGAATCTACTTTGGAGGAGTAGCCAGAACCCCATAGGTGATATGTATGGAAGGCTTTGTAGAAAACTGGGTAGAAGACACCGCAAGAGGAAGAATCGTCCGGTCAGTCGGCCTGATTGAAAGCGAATATCCAGCACACACAGGCTCAGCAGTTGCCAGCGGATTCCGTGCACCCGCAAGCGCATCATGCAGCATCCTCCTAAGCATTCCAAGCGCAACATGGTTCAAAGAACCACGCCTCTGGATCACCAACAATAACACAGTACAAAATGTGGCAGAGTTCTATTTGATGGGCAGTGCAGGAGATGCTTCAGCAACAATTGGCGGTATACGCATAAATCCATTAGACACGGTCTTTATAGACTTTCCAGGACTCGTTGTCGGGGAAGATATTTGGGTCAGCTGTCTGGTGGCTTCGTTAGAAGTTAGAATTGCAGGGATTCTCTGTCAGAGTGGACCTGAAAGAGCGTAGGCTAAACCAGCCTCCGCATTCTACTTTTCGTTATAACCATTATAAACTAGCGCAAGCCTTTTAAGACCCACAATCCAGAACTTTCTATTGGAGAATCAACCAATAGGAAGAACAAGAAAATGCCAGGAACATTAGTGAGAACAAACTACAGGAGAACAGGCGCAGTACTAGACATAACCGCAATAGGCGGAGGCATACCTTTAGCAAGCATCCACGGTGGAGCTGGAACACAACTACCATACGGCGGTGCGATACTCTACAGTTTTGCAGACACAATTGCAGAAGCAACAGCAGCTGCATCACTTGCAGGAATCTCAAGCCGCTGGGTTCAAAGCGCCTACGGCATCATGTCCGCTTTCTATGGAAGCACAATGTTCATATCAGGATACAAATTCCAACCTCTCGCAGTCTACTTCATAAGCGTAACAGGCCTGAACATAAGCGCAGGACAATGGGGAAATTCATTCTTGCCACCCATTGCATTATCCTTGAGGACAAGTGGTTCTATCGCTATATTCACTCCGCTATTACCACTGATCGCAACAGCATCGCAAGTGAGTTTCGTATCATTGTCTGGAGCAACCATGGCCGCCCAAATATTCGGGTTCATAATATCCGGCCCAACCAGCTAATAACAATACTCTTCTCTTCTTTTTTTCAAAACTTAAATATTATTGAATGATATACTAACGTTATGCAGTGTAGAGAATTTACCCTTCCGAAGCAAAGACTTCCCAAGATTGTTGGGCAAAAATTTGTTGCTATGAAACTGCGGGATGGTTTTATGGACAGATCATGGGCTGATTATATCTCCTACCTAGTGAAGAAAGATCCGATGCCGCTTTTACCAAACCCGGATACCATTATAGAATCTGGCACACTGAAAACTTTACTTCCTATGTGGCTGAGCAATTTTTCAGACAATTTACCTTACATCAAAAACGGGGACAAAACAGCAGTTACGCATCCTGAAGGGGGGTTCAGTCTAAGTATTAGTGATTTGGCGGAAGAGCCCGTTACAGCGGTACCAAAGGGTACCGCGATCGTTATAGGTCGTGGTCCTAGTGTTTTCAAACATAAACATCTTGATTTGTTAGCAGAAGCTATACAATCTCGCAAATATCTTGGAAAGATATGCGCCTCCGATGGAATGCTGATTGACTGTTTGCAAAAAAATATAATCCCTGATTTGACAGTAAGCGTTGATGGTGCACCAATAATCAAGAAATGGTTCAACCATCCACTAGTCAAGGAACATGGTTCTGAACTGAACGTTGTTTTACCTGTAACCATACACAATTCTGTTTATCAAATATGCGTAGAAAATAGATGTAAAGTACATTGGTATTTACCGTTATTCGACTCTATTGAATGTAATGAAAGTTTCACTCGGATCATGCGCGGTTTAACAAGAACAGCGAAATATCCAGATGGTCTTGTGATGAGCCAAGCAGGCGGAAATGCGGGAGCATTTGCATGGATAATGGCTGTAGACCTGTTGAAACGGTCTCCAGTTGCGCTTATTGGAATAGACTTCGGCTATCCAGAGGGAACTAACTTAGAAACCACACCATACTTTTCCAACGTAACAAACACCTCTCAGATTGATGATCTATACAAGGACATTTATCACCCATATTTTAAAACGTATGCACGAATCGACATGGTTTTCTCCCACTACAGAAAAGCCTTCTTGGATATGCAAAAGCAAACACCTATATGGTATCACCAAGCTGGTGGCACAATCAACGCGACTGAAGGCGGAACCCTCTTCGGAGAACGTATAACCTGCATGAACTTCGCAGATTTCTTAAAGGAATACAAGGTTTAAATATGCGATTTCGATGTGCGGTGTGAAAAACTTAATAGTCCAGAACAGAAGAAGGATTGAGTTATGGGCAGATTTACTCGGTCTAACGAAAAAGAAGAAGAAAACCCAGAGTTTGAACAACAGAAAGCATCTGCATTTGCTAAAGCAGTTCTCGGCAGAGTTGGCGGCAGCCTAGTGTATATAGGCGGGAAAAAACGCGCTGACAAATTCATAGAAGAAAAGACTCTTTGAGTGAGAGTCGTAGTGTTTGGATGTGCAGCTTTGTCGTAGGCATCGCTGTGAGGGTTCAATTCCCTCTCTCCAATGAGCTTGCTAGAACACATACAGCTCTTTTCCAACTGGGCGAAGATGGGGGTTTGAGGAGTAAAACGCAAATGGAAATAGGTCCTTTATTCAAAATGACGCTAAAGACAAGGTTATTCCTATGGCTTTACAACAGATTCAACAATATTGCTCAATGGTTCATAAAACACTGTGATGTAGAGGACAAGCCTTTTGGTTTACGGAGATAAACACATGAGTAATGAAAAGCATTATGATCCGCATATCGTTGTTGTTTGGACGTCTGAGACAACCGTTGCTGTTCAAGAGTTTCCCTATGAAGAAGATGCTGTAGAAAAATACAACGAAGTAGTGCAGTTGCACTTTCGGAAAGTTGCTTTAGCAAGAATTGTTAGAGAACACGGCGAAGGTTAAACCCTATTGATTTTCCGCCTGCGAGCTGTGCAACCGCGCGCTTTTGTGGTTATATAAGGTTGTTCTTTAAACTTAAACGAAAGACTTATAATCTTTATAAACTAAACTGAGTAGAGATTATCTTGCCCGACAAAAAGAAAAAATCCGACAAGACTAAGAAAAAACTGTCTTTTACAACGATTGCTGTAGATCATGAGACACGCGCAAAGCTTGAGAGCATGAAACAGGGCCGCGAAGATGTTGGCGATGTTGTTGAAAGACTTGCAGCCGGACAGATTGACGTTTACGTTGAATTCATCCTCGTCGACAATGAGCTTGCTAGGACGCATACAGCTCTTTTCCAACTGGGCGAAGATGTCGACAGCCTCTACTTCTTTGATGGCGGAAAATGTAATCCGATAAAGATAGAAGACGCACAAAAACTGACGAAGAATCCGAATCCAAACATAACATTCACGAAAGAAGAAGCACTGACAATTCGGGAACACTTCCCAAAATTCGATTTGCAAAGCGTTGACGATGAAATAATCTATAAGAAGCTGGACGATTTCCTAACTGAAAAACCAGCTAAAGAATTCGGAGCCGTCAAACTCATATGACTTTCAAGCGGGAACTGAAAGAATCTTTCATCCGCTGGGCAAATTTCCCACGCACAAAAATTCCTTTCTGGACGTTGAAGAAGCTTAAGAACTACAAAATGCACACAGTTGGCTCTAAAGGCTCCTGGGCAGACTTTCTCATGTACATCACCAGAGACATGAGTTTATCCCCGACACTGCACGAACGTGTTTCCGAAGGCTCGTTTGCAAATTTGATGTCGATGTGGGCTCAGAATTATGCTGAAAACCTGCCCTTCATACGGAATGGCAACGGTGTACAGGTGGTTTTGCCTGAGAATCCGAAACAGCAAACTTACGCTCAGCTGACAGTTCGACCTCCTGTTCTTGAGATTGAGAAGGAATTTTCCACGTTAGACGTGCCTTTTGAAGTGCAAAAGACCGTGAAAGTGAAATATCCGCCCTCCGGCAGCGCAGTTGTTGTAGGTCGAGGACCAAGCCTTTTTGAACATGGACACTTGCAAACGCTCGCAGAAGCACGACAGAAAGGAGACTACACTGGCATCGTTGTTGCTTCTGACGGCGGACTGATTCCCTGTCTTGAAGCTGGAGTGATTCCTGAAGCAGTCGTAACAGTCGACGGCGCCCCCATCATAAAGAAATGGTTTGAACATCCACTAGTGAAACAATACGGCCATAGAATAAAATGGGTCACGACTGTGACTGTGAATCATGAAGTGTTTCTAGCAGCGCATGCAGCAGGACTAGATATTTACTGGTTTAATCCGATGTTTGATGATTGGCGACAGAACGAAAGCTGGACGAAAATCCAGAAGCTCATGTCAACAACAATTTTTGCTCCTAACGGAGTGCCGAACGCAAACGCAGGCGGAAACGCAGGCGCATTCGCTTGGATAACTGCAATGGCAATTTTCAAACGATCTCCAGTCGCCCTGATCGGAATCGACTTCGGCTATCCAGAAGGAACACCGCTTGAGCAAACACACTATTTCAATCAAATGCTGAAAGAAGCTAAAGGCGACGTGTCCATCATTAGACAATCTTACAAACAGTTCTATCATCCAACTTTCAAAACTCGAGCCTATGTCGACCTAGTATTCTACCATTACCGCCAAGCATTCCTGGAAATGCAGATGGAGACGCAGCTCTGGTACAGACTCTACGACGGAACGATCAACTGCACTGAAGGCGGAACATTGTTCGGCCATCTGATCACTTGCATGCCCTTTGATCAATTCCTCAAGGAGCATAAGAAATGACTGAATTTATGACTAATACTGAAGGAATTTGTCTCCACATCTTTGATGCTTACAAAGTAGTTGACAAAGATGGAGTTGACCATCCTCTGAACGGACAGGTTAATGTTCCGATAGAAGGAACTCATTATGGACATTGTTACCTATGCAAAAAATGGGTTGATTTAACACATGCCCGAATTGCTACTTAGCAAAGAGCATGAGGAGAGTATCACAGTTATCTGGGAGCATGAACTTAAATCTCCCAATAACATATTGGACAAACTGAGGTGTATATACGAAAATATTATTGATCCATCCCCCAATTAGAACCAACGACCCTCCACATCACCCACCGTAAAAACTGGAGATTCTTCAGTTTCGGTAATGGGCTTCTTCAACTGGCTGCAATAACCGATCAACTAGGACACCGCATAGACGTCTTGGACAACAATGCTTTCCGATTACCTATTGACGCCATTCGCCAAGAGATACGTGAAGTGCCCTGGGACGTTATTGGAATCGGCGGTCTATGTTACGATGAGCAAACAGAGATACTCACAAGAAGCGGTTGGAAATTCTTTAGAGACGTAGTTGTCGGCGAAGAAGTTGCTACCCTAAATCTAAAAAGCGACCAAATAGAATACGAAGCTGTTGATAAAGTTCACAAATACCCGTATGCTGGAACCCTCTACGTTTGGTCCAACAAACATGCAGATTTCCATGTCACTCCAAATCATAAAATGCTTGTTCGTTCTATGAGATGTCCTAGCCAGAAGTATCCAAAAATAAAGCATTACCCATGGAAATTGGTCGATGCTCAGCAATTTGCCTGTTATGGCGGTGAAAGGCATGAATTTAAGTTGACATCAAACTGGATAGGTGAAGAACAAGAATGGTTCGAATTTCCTTTAGTCCAATGTGCAGATTGGGCGTCTGGTCACGCTTCGCATGGTATTCAACATATGACGGTCTTCAGGACGCGGTTGAAAATGGATTCGTGGTTAAACTGGTTAGGCTGGTATATCTCTGAAGGTCATGTAACTTTTGAAACTGGGCATTATAAACTTGGGATTACACAATCGACGGGTTCATCATATTGTGAAGAAGTCAAACAAACGATGAAGGATGTCTGTCAGCAACTAATGATACCTTTTTTCAACGCTACACATACTTTTGGCAAATACGATGACGTTGTCACCTTCACGATCGGGTCATGCAAGCAACTTTACACATACCTTGAGCACAATGTGGGCAAGAGTGCTAAGGATAAACATGTACCAGCCTTTATCAAAGAGCTTTCGCCTCGTCAGATTACAATTTTTCTAAACAGTCTTTTCAAGGGTGATGGCTCCATAGTCAATGGGCGATGGCGCCAATATTATTCTAAGTTCCAAACCCTTGTAGACGATGTTCAGGAATTGCTACTGAAAGTTGGACTGACTGGCACGGTGTATAAACACAGAGACCAATGGGTTTGTAGCGTTAATTGGTTCCAGCACACACCTTTGGTTGGCAAGGCCCAAACACAGCCCTATACTGGTTTCGTTTATTGTGTCACAGTTCCCAATCACGTTATAATGGTGCGTCGGCATGGTCGAGCTGGATGGTGTGGCAACAGCACACAGTACAAGTTCATCAAAGAATACTTGCCTGTCATCCGAGAAGAACACAAGTCAGCTCTTATCGTCGGCGGTGGTGGGTTCCTTACTACACAACCGTTTGACATGATGCGTTGGCTGCCTGAACTTGACGTCGGATGCTTTACGCCTGAAACTGAAATAATGTGTAATCCGACAACAAAGCCTATCGGCGAAATTGAAATTGGAACAAAAATCCTTGGTCTTGATGGAGCCTATCACAGCGTTACGAATACATTCACTAGACCATATTCGGGAATTATTTATAAAATAAAACCCGAGGGTTCTGAAGAAGTCAGTGTCACCGCAGAACACCCCTTCTTGGCAATTCATCCTGAACCCTGTCGTTTTCCAAATTCAGGACGTAATCGTCCACAACCTTGTGTCGAAACATGTTCAAAGGTTAAAAAGCGACAAGGACGCCGTTATGTGGACTGCGCATCCAAGCATTGGCGGTTCCCGTACACTCCGAGATGGATTCGTGTAGACAAATTGGAAAAGGGAGACTTCCTGCTTTATCCCTTCTCCACCATTGTTAGAAATCCGAAACGGGTTTATGTTGAGCATCTTCTTAAACGGGATAGGTTATTCCATGAGACCACCACAGCGCAAACGCTCAAAGCTCAAGGCATGTCAGAGCGAGCAATTGCTAGAAAACTTGGCACTTCCCGCGGAAGGATTCAAAAACATCTACGACGTATTCCGCAGAAAACTACGCCGTTTTTTGAAATAACACCTGACTTGCTGCTTCTCATAGGCTACTACGTGTCGGAAGGCTCACTCAGAATAAACGGAGCTGAATTTAGCTTTCATCGCAACGAGATCATCTACATACAAGATGTTCTCCGCATCAGTAAGCAACTTGGTTTTTCCGCAGAAAAGCGTGATGCAGGTCTAAACGGCACGAAGGTAATAGTTTGTTCAAAGGCGCTCGCCCAACTCCTCAGATTATTTGGAAAGCGAGCTGAGAATAAACACATCCCGCATTTTGCTTTATATCTACCCATAGAATTGCAAAAAAGTTTGCTCAAAGGAATATTCAGGGGTGATGGTTCAGTAACCAAATCTGGAATTCGCTACAACACGGTGTCCAAAATATTGGCATTTCAACTTCGTCAATTGTTATTGCGACAAGGTATTGTCTCCTGCTTCACAAAGCCTCGCCATTCGTATCGCTATTCTATACAAGGGAAGACAGGTTGGACGCAAACGCGCTATGATCTCAGCGTAAACGGAAAATGGATACAAAGGCTTTCCTCTGTCTTAGATATTTCTTATCCCTACAAGCGAAAGAAGAACTTTGCACATGGTTTCATCAAAGATAATTTTGCATACATCCCGATACGAACCATAGCCAGAGGGTTCTACAATGGTATCGTTTGCAATCTTGAAGAACCAGAGACTAAATCATACATACTAGCATCCACAGTATGTGCTCATAATTGCATCGGCGAAGCCTACCGCACTTGGCCTGAGCTTCTTGAGAATGTGACAAGCAGAGACTGGAAACGTGTGAAAGGTCTTGTTTACCGGGAAGGTAGCAAAGTTAGACTAACTCCGCTGCGGCCGCTGATTCCTGAAGAACAGTTAGACGACGAAGTTCCATTTCCAAGCTACGACCACGGCGCCGTAGATCCTCATTCAGGCATTATGACCTATCTGTTGGCCAGCCAAATTCCATACAGTCCTGACACGATTCATCCTAACTGCCGACGACTAGACGTCCTATCAAGCTACGGCTGCCCCTGGCGCTGCATATTCTGCAGCCACAATGGCCATACACCTTATTGCCAAGAGAAAATCTATGGCAAAAAAGTGGAAGGGAAAGCGTTTCGACATCACAGCGTCGACTACGTCGTCAACTTGATTACGCAGCTGCGTTTGGATTACGGCATAAACTTCGTAAGTTTCATAGATGAAAACATGACTGTCGATCGCAAATGGTTCTTTGACTTCTGTAACAAATTCGAAGAAGTCGGCCATGTGAAACGGATAAAGTGGGGAATGGTCTGCCATTCAAAAACAGTCGATGCAGAACTGTTGCAACGAGCGAAACAGTGCGGATGCTTTTTGCCTGGCACTTTGATAGCCAAAAACGCATCAGTGGCAAGAATTGAGGATCTGGTACAAGCCTTTGATGGCGAAAGAATTTTGACTGGAGATGGAAATTACGAGTATTTGAAAGCAACATCTCAAAGGGAATATGACGGTGAGATTATTGAAATACTTCCACAAGAAAACGATAGAGCACTCACTGCGAGAGTTACTCCTGAACATCCAATTCTAATTGTGCGACCCAATCAATTCATAAATATGATTGATAGGGCCAAAGGCAACATGAGACACTATCTTCAACAATACGCTTTTGATAACGCAGACAAACGGCACTGGGAATGGCTACCGGCCAATCTCTTGAGACCAGACGATCTGCTTGTTTATCCTGTCTTGCAAGGTACGTTAGGGATCGATGAGATAAAAATTCCGCGAATGAAAGGCTGTTATAATGTTGTTTCTGAACGTTTTCAACTCGGTTCTTCGTTCCTTCGTCTTATTGGACTATATATTGCTGAGGGTTACTCCAACACACATTCAGTAACATGGTGCTTTGGTATGCATGAAACTGAGCTAATCCAAAATACACTTGACGATTTGAAATCAGTTTTCGATCCCAAAAATATAAGATACCGCTCACATGGCAATGCGATTGAAATAAGTCTTGGGGCCAAGCAAATTGCATTATGGTTTGGACAGTTCGGTCATTCAGCTCAACAAAAACATTTAGGTTGGCTTGTGCATCTCTGCCCCGAGAAACAATTACACATTCTGAAAGGATTTTGGCAAGGCGATGGGGCGAGAGTAAAGAATGGTTACGACTTCACTTCGATAAGTGTTGACGTTATAGAGGCTGTAAAGCAGATGCTACTACGCAATGGAATTGTGCCCTGTATTTATCAAAAACGCCAAACGTCACCAGTGATTTGCGGACGAAATGTCAATACACAGGATGCTTGGTGCATCCGCGTTAACGGTTATGAGGCGAAGAAGCTGGCTGAACTCTTTGGTCATTCTATGGAAAAGCGTAAGCAATGGAAAAGGATGGTTGGGCATCGAAAGACATTCATCCTCATACCCATTAGAAGATTGTTATCAAGCAAATACAATGGTCCAGTGTATAATCTAGAGGTGAAGAAAGGTCTTCCATCCTATACGACTTTAGGATTTATAACGGCTCACAACTGCAGTTATATAAGCTACGGTGGAGAAAGCTCAAGCGCAAAACTGCTCCAGAAAATGGGTAAGGGCCAAACGAAAGAGCAGATGAACGCGGCTATTGACGCTACTCAGGCTGCTGGAATTACCGCTATCATGAGCTTCATCGTCGGCTTCAAAGAAACAACCATCGAAGACTTGATTGAAGACTGCCAATTCTTCATAGATAGACAGGTCTATCTTGACCCGTTCTTCCTGCAACCGTATCCGGGCAGCCAGCTTTACAACGAAAACAAAGATCAAATCATCGAGCAATGGTTGACTGATGAAGAAAAAGCGTTCCTAGAACATCCTGGAATCGAAACGTTTGAAGTAGTCGCTAACAGAGCATCGGTCGTCCCCGGAACCGTGACAGTTGGCATGCCAGCTTCTAAGAGCGAATTGATGAAAAGCTTCCCCGTGCTCAAAGAGAGAATTCATGACGCTGCTCTTGAACGCTGGATTCTCAACTTGGACGATGCAACAAAAATGAGCGTGAACCTCACAGAATTCAACGACATCGAACTAGCCGGACTGCGCTATATGCTGAGCAAATGGGAAATAACCAGGCTTCAAAGATTCAAGAAAGAACTCGCTGAAAGAGCTGGAATTTGATTGAAGCTTCGAAAAGGAATGCTACGTTGGCAGCTGGCTGACACCTTTCATCCTGAAATCGAACCAAACTTTGACCTCAACAGACAAATCATATGGCTCCAAAACGCTGAAGTAAACATTCCTTACGCTCAAGAAACATCTTCAATAATTAACCTGCCAAAAATCAAACGGTCCGCTCTTGTGATAGACAAGAGTATGGCTTCAACCCAATTCTACAAGCAATTACCCGCCCTCAAAGACTACAAAGGCACAATCATCTGCTGCGACCGCGCCCTCTACGCTATCATTCCCCACAAACTGCCATCATACGTCTGCAACTTGGACAGTTCTCCAATTTGCATCAGTTTCTTCGACAGACCCGACGTAAAAAAAGTAATGGACAAAATAACTGCAGTCTTCGCCGTGACAACTAATCCTTTAACAATAAGGCATTGGCATGGAAGACGTGTATTCTTCTCTGGGCCAGCTCCTAACGCAGAAATTACAAAAGGCATAATGCAAGCATCACACACGCCTTTCATAACGGTAGGCGGAAACGTGGCAACATTCGCTTATGTGTTGGCTTACAATCTTGGTGCAAATCCAATTGGGCTTTTCGGAATCACGAACAGTTATGATTCACCTTCTGAAAGCGAATATCCCCCAAGATATAGGCATCTGCTGAAAAAACAGAAAGGACCATACGGAAAAGTATTCCAGGATTCTGTCTACAAATACTACAACGACATAATACTTTCTTTCATTGATTATTTGGCGAAAACAGAAAAAATCGAAACAGTCAACACTACAAAGGCTGGACTTGTTTACAGCGGTACCGTCAATGACCTGTCTCTCAAGGAGTTTGTGAAAACTTATGAGTGATGTTAGTGATGTTACGGTTGGATATCGTTTGTGTCTGCTTTGTGGCAGAATCTACCATGGCCGCCATAGCAAATGCCCGCATAAAAACGCAGAAATTGTAGGTGTGAATCAGGAACTTGCAAGAGTCCTCTATACAGGGTTGAACTTATGAGTGAAGGTAAATTCCCTCTCAACATCGAGCATGAAGCTCTTTCACAAGAAAATTTTCTTAATGGAATCAGACTTGCTTTTAAGGATGCTGAAGTATTGTGGCTTCCACTAGCGGAAAAACAGATGTTTCAAGGAATGGCTACCCTGTCAGGCGAAGTTACACATGACAGAGAGTTCACTAAGATAATAGACGAAAACGAATATCTTGTCCTGATAGGCTTAAGAACAAAATATGATGGTTCTGATGTGTGTAAAATCGAAATTATCGCTGATGGCGTCAGAGTATCACCTTTCATTATTGATACTCATGTAACGCATGTTGTTTTCACTAATCCAATCATTTGGCGACCAGAAAAAAGCTTCTCGCTGACATTAGAGGGGCAAGGAAGACTAGGATTTGTTTGTATCGGTGCAACGATTTATAAGGGAAGAGGTTACGGTGTTTTAGCATTCACTCATTCTTCCAACGAAGAAGGTTCTGTAACGCAGAACGTTCCTGTTGTCAATTTAAATCCTCGCGTTGAGAGTATGATAGATAGTTTGGGAAGTAATCCAAATGAGTAAAGGCAATTCTAAACGGAGTTTCGGTTTAGAGTGTTAAATAGGGGTTAACAAATATGACTGGAACGGCAATAAGGATAACGGAAGCGCCTAATAGTGTTCTTATAAGAAGGAGACGAAAGGGCAAAAAGCGGTTTAGAAGAGTCAAGCCGCCTTTTACATTACAACCTGAAGATGAATTGCAGGTCAGTATCTACAATCCAGCTGACTCTGAACAAACAGTAACTGTGGGTCTTCAGGGCTTTATCGTTCAACAACAAAAACAACATCAAAAAAGCCATAAGGCGAGCTGCGGTTTAGAGGAGTAAACGAAATGCCAAGAAATATCACAATCTACATTTCTGACGAGATGGACGAGAGGATGAAAAAGGTTCCTGAAGTGAACTGGAGTGAAGTTTGCAGGCAAGGAATCGGAAATTATCTGGAAGAGAGACTGGAAACTACAGAAGCATTGTATAAAATTCTTGGAGACGCTTCTCGCAAAAGTGGCGAAAATGGAATTTGAGATCCAATTCATAAAGAAAACCGTTATAGGTGAACCCAAAATGGAACATCCAGAAGAGCAGTAAAACGCATGGAGGAATGGAAGAAATGAGTGATGTTGTTCCTGCTGCTCCTGACGATGTGATGCGGCACACTTATGATTCTCTGATTGGAATGTGGATGGAAAACTTTGCTCAAAACATAACTGCAGTGCGCAGTGGAAAAGATTTGCAGAATCTTCCGAAAAAGCCTGAAGCATGCATTTGCATCGGCGGCGGTCCGAGTCTTAAGAAGTTTAATCATCTTAAGAAAATTAAGGATTCAGGATGGAAACATCCGATTCTCACATGCGATAAGGAATTGGTCAACTGTCTTGAAATGGGATTGAAGCCTTATCTTGTGGCCACGGTCGATGCGAGCCCGATTATTCGGAAATTCTACAAACATAAACTCGTGAAGAAAGCCACGGACATTAACGCTGCCTTCAACGTTACCGTTCATCCTTTAGTTCGCAACTCGTTCAGGGGCCCTGTTTACTGGTATGTTGCCATGATGGACCCTGTTCAAGACGCTGCGGGCAAACTTAACCGCAGAAGCCCAACATACATTCTCTACTTGCTCAGCGGAAGAAAAGCTGTGATCTCAGGCATTGGGAACGTCGGCAGTTTTCTCTGGAACGTGGCAACGGATCTACAGTGCAGCCCCATAATTCTTGTCGGCTACGACTTCAGCGAGCAAGTTAAAGACAAAGCACAAGCGGTTTATTTCCCAGCCTTTACAGCGATGTACATGCAGAAATACCCGAATAACCCTGAGAAAGCACAGAACTTGGCTGCTGACCTTCATCAAGTCGAAGTGAACAAAGATTTCATAGCACCATTCACGGATCTACCCTACATGAAGAAGGGAGAGCATCCGCACTACTTAGTGAATCCGATGTGGAAACGCTACCGCGAAAGCCTAGCCATGCATATCGTCGCAAGCAAAAAACACACGATAAACGCGTCTGGAAACGGCTGCCTTACGACTGAAGCGATAAAATGTGAGAATTTTGAAGCATCCAATCTGGAAGCTGTGTTAGAAAAATATGGTTAGACCAGTAGGATTCCTTGAGTGTCTTTGATTGCTGTTTTGTTTGTGTCGTTTATCCAAGTGTTTTTGCCACTCGGTTGAGATCCCATAATCTCCGCTCTCGCGTTTTGCTGATTTTCAGCAGAAAACGGAAGCCAAGGAGCAATTACGTTGGTTCTTGCGAGGAGCACGTTTAAGAAGGTGCCTAAGCCTGTTAGGCCAGCTCCGACGGCCATGTCTTTCACTTCCTGTTTCTTTGTTGCAATTCCTGCAACTGCTATTACGCCAGGAAGCAGAAGATCCAACAGTAAGTCGTCAAGCGGTAATCCTCCTACGCTACTGTAGAGCCAGGGCACTTTTTCTGCACAGTTTACTCCCTGCTTCACAAGATAATTGCAGCCCATATGAGACGCTGACTTGGGAATTACCTGGATAGCTGCTCCTTCAAGAACATTTTTTATTCTATCATTCGCCATTGTCGGTTCTCCAGTATTCTTTCTTAGTTTGAATCCTAATATAGTTTTTCATAGCAAAATTTTTTATTATCAAATAGCCGATTGAAACGCTGGTTATGACAAATGAGTGTACAAAATGAGTGTGAGGAAATTGCTGAAGAACACGCAGAATGGTTTGTTTCTATCATCATGCCCATGATAAAATCAACCGCGAAAACTTTCTACGTTCACGGCCATAAACACAGCATGGCTGAAGGTATAAAGTTTGAACAGGACAGAATCTTGGCAATACAGAAGATATCTGAGAAAATGGGGAGAAAAGAATGATTCGCGCTGCCGTTATCGGTCTCGGGAGAGTTGGCTTTGAATTTTCCCTGGAGGAAGGACGTGGTCAACTCGCTTCACATTTGAGCTGCTACATCGAATTTCTCGGTAGACAAAATGTGGCTGTTTGCGATACAAACATAGCTCAATTGAGCAAAGTTCAATTACATTACTTCATAGCGGAAGAAGACGGAAACAAACTGTCGTATTACCAAAACTATGAGGAAATGCTGAATAGATTCAAACCACACGTTGTGAGTATCTGCACTCCTACGAATACTCATGAAAAGATTGCTTGTGAAGTTGTTTCTTTTCCCAGTGTGAAATCGCTTTTTGTTGAGAAACCGATTGCGCAGTCAATGTCTGAAGCAAACCGCATAATAGAAGCCTGTAAAAGTCACGGCGTAAAATTAACGGTGAACCATCAGCGAAGATGGGACCCAACTTACCAGTTTCTCGCAGCCAATCTTAAAGATCCAAAAACGATCATTGGTATCCATCATGGACCAATATTGCGAACAGGCATTCATATGCTTGATCTATTCAACTGGATTGTAGGAAAAAGACCCGTGAGTGCCCAGGCTTTCGGCAAAAGCTTCACGAACTACGTCACTGACGCCACTGCTCAACCACCGTTCAATGATGTCAACATCAGTGGAATAATCACTTACGAAGAAGGAATTGAAGCAATTCTCGTCAGCGGCCCGCAAAAACCCTTCGTGTTGTTTGAATTTGACGCCATATACGATAATGGACGTTTGCGAGTTACTGAAAACGGTGACAGGGTTGAAGTGTGGGATGCTTTTACGAGCGATCGATATGCCGGTCTAGGCGAATTAAAACCTGTTTCAGTTCGCATGCGCAAAGAGCCTTCATCGTTATTCGAAGCGATAAAAGAAGTTTGCAACTTCGAAAGCTTTGCGGCTCCTAATTCTTGTTCTGGAGAAGAAGGAAAAAAAGCGTTACAGCTTGCTCTTGCACTAAACTATTCTGCAGCGCACAATAATCAGATTGTACCACTCGACAACGGATGGGCCGATGCTTGGACAGTAAGAAGCTACTAACGTGATAATCTTGTCGGCTCACTCAAACATACAACGCAACGGACTTCACACTGCTTACATCGACAAGGACACGTTATCGTGCCTGTTCAAAGAAGGGTCTCAGATCAACATGTCCGCAAAACTGTACCGAGGAATAAAGTTTCGGCCTGAAATAAAGCTGACAATGGAAAAGGATACTTTCATTGGTGACAACTGCGTCATATTGGTGCCTGCGCTTGTCATGCGTCGAGGAAGCCAAATCAACGCGGGCACAATTATCTCCGGTCGACGCGAAGTTGTTCTCGGCGAAAACGTTGTTGTAGGATATCACTGTTTATTGCTGACGTCTACAGACAGACCATCTGGCGAGTACATGAATGATGCCAGCCCTGAAGAACGACGAAACATCATTTCCGACAGAATCGAAATTTGTGCTAACGCTTTTGTAGCCAGTAACAGCCTGATAATGCCAGGAGTTCATATTGCGAAAGGAATTGTTGTGCGCGCTTTCAGCTACGTTGGCAAAGACCTTAAAAGCGAAAATATGATATATAAAGACAATCACTGCATTCGCAGTAGAGGAGACATTAGGAGAACCAACATTTGATTAACCGTTACGATGAACGCGAATATGAAGCCGTTATGAGAGTTCTGCGTAAAGGCGAATTGAGTAGATTCTTCAACAACTTCTTAGGCGGAGAAGAAATCCAAGCTTTTGAAAAAGAATTCGCAACTTACATAGGCTCGAAACACGCAATCTCCGTAACAAACGGCACTGTCAGCCTTGAAATTGCCTTACAAGCAATGGATATAGGACCAGGCGACCAAGTTATCACAACTCCACTGAGCTTCATTGCAACCGCAACTGCCATTCTGAGAACAGGTGCAGAACCAGTTTTCGTTGACATAGACGGAACCACTCTCAACATCGACCCTGAAAAGATCCAGAAAGCCATCACACCGAAAACTCGAGCCATCATTCCAGTCTCACTTCTAGGATACCCTGCTGAAATGGAGAAAATCATGCAGATAGCAGATGAAAACGATCTTTACGTGTTGGAAGACGCTGCGCAAGCATTAGGGTCCGGCTTGAACGGGACTAAAATTGGAACATTCGGAACTGCAGGATGTTTCGATCCGAGAGTTATAATTATGACCAAGGGCGGTTCCAAAAAAATCAAAGACGTTTGTGTTGGGGAGAAAGTTCTCAGTGAAGACATGCAATATCATAGGGTCTTAGAAATCCACAAGCGGGAATATTATGGAGGATGCACAGAGATTTATGTTGGCAAGAAAACTTCGGAATGCCGACTAAGAGCTACAGATAATCATCCCATTAAAATACATCGTGATGATCAGGATCTGTGGGTGCCTATAAGCGAAATTCATGTGAATGACTATGTCTATGTCCTGACTAGCACTTGTTTATTATGTAATGCAACAATTCCCTTCTATCATAAGTTATGCATGCGATGTAATCCGACTTTTCTTCCATCCAGTAGAGAAAAACAACGGCAACATCAGATAAAGCGCCAAAATGCGAAGACTCCGAGGCGGAAGCGACATCCATTCAAGCATTACTATAATGATATTCTACCCTATGCAAAAAAGTTGGAATCTGATGGCTTTAGAGCAATTCCGATAGGCGTTGTCATTCCCGATATTATTGCTATTAAAAATGGCAAAGTGATTGCATTCGAAATCGAAAATAAAATGGTGCCAAAGAAGACGAAGGTAACGGCATACGACGATTTCAAAAATCTCTATGATGATGTTCAATGGATAACATTGCCTAGTCATCCTCACAGATGGAAAAGAAGCTATGAGATTATCAATAATCTCGCTAGAGTTCTCGTTGTAGCTGTAAGACACTTTAGATATAAAAGACGCTCGCGCAACTGGCGGAAATATGTTTATAACTTGGCTGTTGAAGGCTCTCCTACATATTTTGCAAAGAGAATTCTTGTTCATAACTCGTTTTCATTTCAAGAAACAAAACAGATGACAACACTCGGCGAGGGCGGTATGATAGTTACAGATGTCCCAGAAATCGCTGACCGATGCCGTAACATACGCAACCACGGCAATGCATACGGCAACTTCACAGGCGCTGTCTGCACAAATGCAAGATTGACTGAGGCAGCAGCTGCATTCGGCAGAGTCCAACTTACAAAAGTTGACGGCTTCAACAAGATACAAAGAGAAAACGCTGCATATTTCTTTGAAAACATCAAAGAACCTCTTACCAACGTCTACACTTTCGAAAAAGGAGGCTACTACTCCACCTATCTTCTGATGGCCGTCTATCTTTCAGATCCAAAGGTTCGGGACAAACTCTTGGCCTTTCTCGCTGCGAAAGAAATCAGTAAGGGTCTTCCATCCCGAAACGTAGGCTACTACAAAAACCTGATTTACGACAACAACCTGTTCGCTAATTACAGTCCCAGACTAAACTCTCAACTACCGCAATGCCCAATCGCTGAAGTATCCGTGGATCACCTATTGCTTTTCGACGTGCACCGCTGGCGCACCAAAGCGGATATTGACATCTGCCTGAAAATCTTAGGTGAATTCTTTGGAACAAAAGCGTAACATCGTCTTAGGAATAATCCCTGCTCGGGGCTCAAGCAGACGTGTTCCCCGCAAAAACATCAAGCAGCTCGGAGGAAAACCACTCATAGCCTGGACCATTGAAGCTGCTAAAGAAGCTAAAAGCCTCAACGACTTCATCGTCAGCACCGACGATATCGAAATAGCAAAAATCTGCCGATCTTGGGGCGCCAGAGCACCTTTCAAGCGGCCAGCAACCATCAGCACCGACTGCGATTCTTCGCTTGTTTTGCGCCACGCAATAAAATGGTACGAGCACCATTACAAAGACTGTTTTGTAACTCATGCCGTTTGTCTGCAGCCTACAAGTCCTTTTAGACAGGGTCACGACATTGATAGGTGCGTCCAAATTGCTCAGACCATGAAAGATGCTGAAACGGTTCTCAGTGTTTGCCAAGTTCGTCAGCATCCAGCCTGGTGTTTCGAATTGGATGCAATGTCAAAACTGAAATCTTTCCTGCAAACCGACTTGGCCGGCGATAATCTTGTCTGGCAAAACCTTCCATTATTGCTTTATCCAAACGGAGCCGTCTATGTAACACGGCGTGACCTCATTATAAGTGAGGATTACGTGCCCAGAATTTACGGAGATATTCTTTACGGTTACACGATGCCGAAAGCACGAAGTATGGATTTGGAAGAGGAAGTCGACTTCATACAAGCAGAAGCTATCCTGCATGCATATGGCAGGAATCCTGAAGAGTTGTTGCAGAACAGTTGGAAGGAATCATAATGGCCATACATTTAATCGCGGAAATCGGCGTTAACTGGACTTCTTTGCCTCAAGCTCTTGACATGATAAGAGAAGCTAAAAAAAGCGGCTGCAGCTACGTTAAGTTCCAACTTTTCAACGAAGAAACCATTGCGGATTCGCCTCTGAAAGAGAGTTTGAAACCTCTTATTTTGGGAGAAACCAGTATTAACCTGTTGAAAGAGCAGGCGGTCATGCAGAAAATCGGTTTCATATTAACTCCGATGTATTTGGACGCGGTAGATTTGGCCGCTCGTTACGCCGACATGATTAAGATTCGCTTCAAAGATCGCGAGAACCAACCGTTACTGGATAAAGCGTATGCTACCGGAAAAACTCTGCTCATTAGTGTTCCAAACCGTCCTGTAAACCTGAATCAGATGTATAATCCACGCATTCGCTACTTCTATTGCGTTCCAAGATATCCGCCTGACATAGAAGACTTCAACATCGAAGTTGCCTCAACTTGTGAAGGGGTCTCTTCGCATTTTCCGCACACGATCTGCGATCTTACATATGCCATAAGCCGATTCTATGAAGAAAGCTACATTGAAAAGCATGTGATGTTCGAAACAACATCAATAGGCATTCAGGCTACATATGCAGATGCTTCCAAAGAAAAAGTCGGCTCAGTCGAGATATTAAACCATCCAATCGACGAAGCGGTTTCAGTCACGTTCGAGAAGGTTTCTGATTTAACGAAGGAGCTGCGGCTTATAGAGAAGATGAAGAGGATTCGATTATGAGTATTCCACTTGAAGACGCCTATGGCAAAACATATTTGATCACGGGAGGCGCGGGTTCCCTTGGAAGAAGAATTGCTCAATATCTCCTTGAGCGTATTCAACCGAAGGCTGTGCGGTTGTTTGACAATCATGAGAACGGGTTAGCTCGAATTAGACATTTACACCCGGATGTTCGACTTCGCTATTTGGTCGGCGACATCCGAGACAGAACTCGAGTCCTGAGAGCAATGGAAAACGTGGACATTTGCATACATGCCGCCGCCTTAAAACATGTTGATCTCTGTGAATGTAACCCGTTTGAAAGCGTGAACACAAACGTTCTAGGTACTCAAAACTGCATCGAGGCTGCGCTTGAGTGCGAAATCGAAAAGTTCCTATTTCTCAGTTCTGACAAGGCAGTTCAAGCCATCAGTACTTACGGCAGATGTAAAGCTCTCTCAGAAAGCTTGACTTTAGACGCTGAAAACTACAAAGGTGACAGAAGAACCGCATTTGCAATTGCGCGTCCACCCAACTATATTGACAGTGATGGCAGTATCTTCGACTTATGGAAATACCAGAAAGAACACAATCTACCAATCACTGTAACTGATGAAGGTATGGTTCGCTATTTCATGAAGTTTGACGGCATCCTAAAGTTTGTTGTGCAGTGCGTAAACAAAATGAAAGGCGGAGAAATCTTCGTACCAATAGGCGCTGAAAAACATCGAATACTCGACCTGGCTAGGTCAGTATCTTCAAACATTGAGATCATCGGTAAACGACCAGGAGAAAAACTGTTAGAACTTCTCATAGACCCAGAGGAAATGCTGCGAGCAGAACAGCAAGACGGTATGTGGGTGATCCATTCAAAGGTGGAGAAACATGGCTGAGACAGAAGATCCTCGACAATATACTGTTACGTATCATCCTGGGTCTCCGACTAACGTCATATATGCTGGGCAAGGAAGAGCATGCCCCACATGCGGCGGTTTCTACATGTGCAGCGACGATTATGACGCCCACAGAAAACGTGGCAGATGTATCCCGAAAGAACCAATGCAAAGCATAAGCAGTGAAGAGATTGAACGATTAAATTGGCGACCTTTCAAAAATCTAGAACGCAAAGACAAATGGGTCTTCCGCGAAACCGCGCCTGGACTAACTAGGCTCCTGCAGCAGAAAGGCGCCACGAAGATTGGCAGATCTACTTACCGATTGAGTGGGGACAGGTTTATCGTTAGAACGGAGACTTTTACGTGATTTGTATGCAGGACTCGAAAAGGACTGTCATGATCGTCTCAAGTTCGAGAGCTGAACGCGGTCTTCTGCATCCGGTTGCTCTGGAACTTGTCAAATACGGCAACGTGAAAGTAGAATGGGGTTTGATAACACCTTCTGACGCTGCAACTGTCCTAAGTCAGTTCATAGCTTTGCTTGATCTGTTCAAGCCTGACATCATTGTTGTTCCTACTGACCGTTGGGAAATAGTCTATGTAGCCGCGTATGCTTTTCATCATGATTACTTCACTGTTCATTTTCATGCAGGCAACAACCCTGCTAATCATCCGGATGATATTAACCGCAGAGTGATTTCATCATTCAGTCACATCATGCTCTCCAACATGCCTGAACATAAAGAAAATCTCGTTAAACAAGGTGAAGAACCGTCGCGAATCCATGTTGTCGGCTCAACCGCTTTCGATCATATCGAACTTGACGATACTGTGACACCTAAGGAAGCTTTCAACTTGGTTATTCTGCATCCTAGTCCGCTTTCTCGTATGGATACAATCCATGATTTAGGCTTCACTATAGAAGCGATTCTTGAATCAGAATCAAAGTACAAAAGCACTGTCTGGATTTATCCTAACCATGATGCAAACTATGATATAATCGAAAAATATCTTGACAATCTAAGGCCGAACGGGCAATTCTTCAAATATAGAAATCTGCCAAGGGCCCAATATTTCAGTCTGTTAAAAAATTGCAGTTGCGCAATAGGCAATTCCAGCAGTTTCTATTATGAAATGCCAATCTTGGACAAACGGAAGAAACTTGTTCAAATCGGGGAAAGAAATCGAGGATTGGTAGTTCCTAAAACTGTGACAGGAGGTTCGAAAAGAATCGCCAAACTGCTTGCCACAATTGCATTAAACGATGAAGTTCTGCGGAAAAAATGGGTGAGACAACCTGAAACTTTTCTTCCACACGCCTGACTTCTTTCCAAGTCTAGAATTCTTTTTTGGACTTGTAAACAGTGATATGTGGGTTGTGCTGGATCATCTTAACTTTCTAAGTCGCACCAGTCAGAACCAATGCAGAATCAAAACTGAGACAGGAGTGCAGGTGCTAAGAATAACAGTGCGTCATCCATGTGTTTCACCTATTTGCGGCACAATCATAACGAATTATGAACCGTGGAAAAACATTTTCTTGAAAGTGATAGAGAGAAGCTACGGTGAAACAGAATATTACCCGATTTACATTGATCAGCTGAGAGAATTCGTTAACGGTTCTACAGTGATGCTTGAAACATTCAATGTTCAAACGATAATGTGGATAGCAGGGCTTCTAGGAATAGATCCAATTCTTTATCACACGCGATATGCGTACCTAGGTCGAGGAGGCCGAGCCTACCCAAAACACAAGGTTGTGAAAGCCGTTTGCGAGAAATTCTCTGCTGAAGAATTTAATGAACCGTTTGTGCACCCGCATTACCCACAGGTAAGCGAACCTTTTGAAAAAGATTTAAGCATTTTAGATGCGTTATTGACTATAGGACCTGAAGACACCCACAAACTCTTGAAGATAAACTTATAATAGTTTGCACCTGAACAACACTTCGACACTCAGCTGGAATATGCTCATCGTCATATGTGACTTTGAAGTCGCATTCTCCGCCCCATTTACCTCGGTCGGTAGCAGAAAGCCCACGAATTTATTCGTGGGATGAATGCGTAGATACAGTTATATACGTCAACAAACTTAGTTGTTTAAGCATGAAGTATCGACACGACCGAACCAAAGTGTACCTCATCAACTACCATTTTGTCTGGACGCCAAAACGCAGAAAACATATTCTTGTTGGAAAAATCAAAGAACGTTTAGAACAAATAATCAATGAAACCGCAACAGAACAAGACATGACGGTTCTCGCATTAGTCATAAATCCTGACCATGTGCACCTGTTCCTGTCAGCGAACCCGATGGTTCCTGCACACTTGATAATTAAAATGTTTAAGGGCAGAAGTTCAAGATTCCTCAGACAAGAGTTTCCTGAACTGCTAAAACTGCCTTCGCTGTGGACACGTAGTTATTTTGTATCTACGGCTGGAAACGTGTCGGCTGAAACCATTCAAAAGTACATTGAGGCTCAGAGTACAAAATGATTCAGGTACACCGTTTTAGGCTGTATCCAAGCAAAGGAGTTGAACGTAAACTTTTCAGTAGCTTCGACAAATGCTGTAGCGTCTATAACTATTGCTTGGAGAATCATGAGTTCAAGGATAGTGTTCTGCCAAAACTTAAGCAAGAGCATCCTGTATTGTACGAGGTTCACAGTATCGTTTTGCAAAACGTTGTCCATCAACTTCAAGATAACTTGCATGTTCTTCACGCCTTGAAAGCGAGTGGGCGTCGAATAGGCAAACTCCGCTTTAAGAAACACCATCACAGTATGATTTTCGAGCAAACAGGATTCAAAATAGATAGTGACACATTGGTTCTGAGCAAAATCGGCAGAATCAGCATGCGTATTAGTCAGCCGATTCAAGGCGTAGTGAAGCAAATAATTGTCAAACATAACAAGACTCATAAGTGGTTTGCATGTCTTGTCTGTGAAGATTCTGTTGAACCGTTGAAATCCTCAAGCAGAAAAACAGTTGGTATCGACTTGAATGTGTCTAACTTCTGCACAGACAGCGACGGCTTAGTGGTTGAGCACCCGAGGAATGTGAAGAGAGCTGAGCAGTTGTTGGCGAAGCAGCAGCATAAACTTTCAAATAAGAAGAAACGAAGCCATAATTATCGTAGACAGAAACGACGAGTCGCATTGGTGCATGAACGGATAGAGAATAGGCGTAACGATTTTCTTCATAAGCTGAGTCGGTACTATGTGGACCACTATGATTTGATAGCCGTTGAGGATTTAAACATTAATGGGCTTGTTCAGATTAACGGTAGCCAAATGCGTAAGTTGATGTTGGATGCTGGTTGGGGTCGATTCGTGAACTTTGTCGGGTACAAGGCTGAAAGTGTTGGTAAACGCATAGTTCAGGTAATCCCAAACGGAACAACACAGGAATGTAGCGTCTGCGGCAGGACCGTGTTGAAAACCCTTTCAGAGAGAGTCCACAGGTGTCCTTTCTGCGAGGCTATTATGCCACGAGACTACAACAGCGCGAGAAACATTAAACGTCGGGGCTTAATGATGGTAGGGTGGGGCACACCCGAACCATCCACTCCTAATCAGAGTGTGAAAACGCTTGCAGAAATTAAAACCTCTATTCCGTTCAGCGAAACGGAACAAGTTTTAGTCGAGGAAGCAAGAATCCCACGTTTTTAAATGTGGGAGTGTCAATATGACAAGAATCAGCCGCTAACCGAAACCGAAAGAGTTTAAAAGCATACAGCACAAGAAGAATATTGGAGAACCAACAACAATGTCTCGTATTACTCTCGTTGTAAACCCTGTCTCTCAGATAATCGGAGGATATTTTGAAGGTGCCACTGCAATCTCTGATCCTGCAAATCCAAATGTTGCAGGAATATCAATCCAAATGAGAGGTCGCCCTGTGGGCGATGTAACTTGGCTGGATGTAGGTGCTCCGCAAATCGTCAGCTTGGACGGACAAGGAAATGCAAACGCTTCCTTCATCATGCCTGTTCCTGTTGGAACACCGCTTGGTTTCTATGAATTTATGGCCCATGCATCGTTGGGAACGGCTTTTGAAGACAGCAACATAGTAACAGTCCAAGTAGTAGAAGTTCTACCTCCTCCCCCACCACCTCCAGGTCCACCGTTACTTCTATTACTTATCATGGCGGGAATTGCCGCAGCCATAGTTTTACACTAAAGAGCCAGTGCAAGAACACTTAGAGCAACTAAAAACAGAAGATTTTGCTGTGGTTGAGGAATAACAGCGGTATCTGCGCTCAGCACAATTGCCATCGGCAGAAACTTTGGGAACCATACCGTTTCTATGTCCGTGAACACTGGATTATTGTCTCTGTAGTTTACTTCAGTGGGATGAAATTCCCAGAGCAAACTTATACTGCCATGGCTGCTTGTGCAGTCAGCTAATCTTCCTGCAAAACCCATAGTTGTGAACGGATAACTTGTTACTCCTCTTTGGATGCAAAGTTGGACATACTGATTTAATGCTGCGTCGCGTCTTTGAATTTTAGCTGGGTCACATATATCCTTGTATATGGGTGTGGAACCAGTGTGTAAATCACAATGCCAAACAGGTTTTTCTCGTTGAACGAAAGAGTGAAAGGCTTGGTCTTCAACTTCGCTTAACGCGCTTACGCCCTTATAGGCATAACTTGTGGGGTCACTGCTGCCTCCGCACCATCCTGCTTCAGTATTACGGTTTAAGTCTACACCGTGAGCGTTTTTGCGTGCCCATGCTCCTCCAGGAATAGCAGCCGCATAGCCGTCAACATTGAGGATCGGCAAAATTATTGTGTTGTTGTGTGCAAGGATGTCAGTGGCTGCGGGTTCTTTTTGTTCGAGAAGCCATTTTGCATATAACAAGAGTATTTCAGGATTTATTGTTTCGCCGCCATGGCAGCATCCTGTCCAAAGAACTTTTCCGCCCCAAGAAGGCCCGATTTTCCAAACGTAAATTGGTCTGCCTTGAACGCTTGTTCCTATTTGTTCATGTGACACTAAACTTGGATATGTCTGCTCTAGGCTGTTAAACGCAGCGACTATTTCATTCAGCGTTCTGTAGCTCAAACATCTTCGCCTTCAGGATAACTTTCGGGTTCGCCTTCGTCAAAGTCAACATTTGGTTCTTCTAACATTATGGTTCTCCTTCTGAAGTTAAAGCTAACAGTGCAACCACACCCATTAAGGCTAGGGGAAACCAATTTGAAGAAGAGCCTTGAAGTCTTTGAACAATGTCCGAAAAAGTCATGTCCACGTTGGTGTCGAGCAGTCCAGTTTGGCCAGCACTGGTTATGCCGCTGAACAAAGCATCCCAAGGATATGAAGTCAGGATGTCCCCGAAGTAGCCCAGCGTGTACCCGCCTACTACAGTAGTGCGGTATTGACTGGCTACCCAAACCTTAGCCCTATCCAAGGCCGCCTGGAGCTCTACCTGACGCACAGTGGGGTAGAGTTGCCGAATTTCGGTGAGCATCGTTATCATTATGCTGTTGCTGTAGAATGGCCGATTGAACAGTGTTGGCCAGCTACCGTCTGCCTGCTGTAGGTTCAGAGCAGTGTCTATGATGCCGTTTAAGTTGGGAAATTGGCGGCGAGCCAGAACGTAATTGTATATGGTATGCGTGGTCTTGTGGTAATCTGTTCCTGTAGTCCAACCGAGATTTCGTTCTATATCTGCAAAGACATCGTTGAGCCAGGGCGGATACTTCCAGTACCAAAGGCTCCAGCCGAAGACTACATGGTAAATGTTTCTGAAATCATGCTGCATTATGTAGTCTAGAGCGTCCTGATACGTGTCATAGTTGCTCATGAACGGGTCTAAACTTTTCTGGGGATGACTGTTAAGCAGGTAGTAGCCGCCGAGAACATGATGTGTGGTGAACATGTCTGAATGCTGCTCCATCAGCCAACGGCCGTCTGCCTGTTGATTAGCGTTCCAAAAACTGATGATTTGCTCGGGGTTCGGAATCTCTGTTCCTAGAAACTTCTTGCTCCATACATACCAAGCTGTCTCGTCAACACTCAAGCCTCTGGAACGTAGGTATTCCAGGCTGTTGTCAATTTCCTGTTTCGAAATCATATTCTCGTCTCCTCCAAACTGTCGTAGGTATTCCTTTCTACTCATTATTCGCAGACCCAGTATGTCAATTGTGTTGACGGTTATGTTACGCGCGTCAATCTTAACCAGTTTTGGTATTCTATTTCCCTGTTACAGTCTTTGTCTTGAACGCTTAAAACAGTTTTGTTACGTTGACGTCAATGCCTACAAATCTCACTATTATCAACTATTTAATCTGTGTTCTAGATATAAATCTGCGTCAACTACCACCGAATAAATTCGGTAGCTCGGCAATTTCATTGCAAGCATCGTTGAAAGTTTCCATCGTTTCGGAAAGAACCTTAGATTGCTCAGGATTTGGCAGAAGTTTCAGGAGAAGAGTCTGCTTCATACTCTTATTGAAGAGATAAATCAATATTTAATTCCTCCCCTGTTTTCAAACAGGGCTTCCTTGGAGAAGACGGATGTGAAGATAAACTTATAATAGTTTGGAGCGCAAGAACAATAATGGAGAACCAGTAAGGGGCTTTCAGATGGCTGAAGACAAATGGATCTACGTTTTGCTCGGCATGGTAGTGGGCGTTCCGTTGGGTATGGCTTTTTACAAGTATCTTTTCAGTGGACAAGCGGCAGCTCAGGCGTCAGCTAAAGAAGGTCTTTACGGTGCAAACTACACGTATGATGATAAGGGGAGACTCATAACTTACACGCCTATGCCTCTTGGATCAACTGTCACACAGATTCCAACATCTCAGACAACTACATCTTCTGTTGTGAGTTAAATGTCCAGTCTCCGAGTTGGACGCAGAATCGCGGATGATATTTTAGCATCACAACATGAAACATTTCAGGTCGAAGCTGACAAATTCAAATATAAAGAAATGCCCAGACCATTAAGCTATTATTATCGCCCTCACCAATACGCAACGGTTCAACCTAAAGAAATGAAAATTATCTACGACTTCACTGTTCCATATGACCATGTTTTGCATATTCATCAGGTTGCCAACAACTATTTTGTTGACACTGTCAGTGAATGGAAAATTGATGGGGCCACTTTCGAAAAGGTTCTGCGTTTCATCGCTGACATCAATAATCCGCCTGTCATCAAAGACCGCTACATAGTTGCTTATCACAGTGTCGCTTGGAACACCACAAACAACAGCAACAAAGCCATATTGTCCGAAGTTTTAATAGATGGAATCGTCTATCATATAGACGATTGGAAGGCTGTTGTTGGAATCGCAACCTGAAATTTCAAATTTGATCCAGCAAATGACGCTTCAGAGAATGGAAAAAGTCTGGATGCGCAACCTAGCTGAAAACTTGTCTACTATCCGTAAAGCTCATAACATCAGTGAAATTCCGAAGCAACCTGGGCGTTCGGCCATTGTTTTAGGAGCGGGCCCAAGCACGAAATATGTTGACTTATCGTTGTTGAAGGATTGGAAAGGCGTTCTAATCAGTTGTGATAGGCAACTGCCGAAACTGTTAGAAATGGGCATAGAGCCTTACTGCGTTACAACAGTCGATGGCAGCGAACTTATCGCTGACTTCTATAAGGCTCCTCTTGTGCAGGAGCATGCTAAAAATTTCAGAGTTGTTTTAAGTTGTCAAACGACTCATCCAAGCGTTTCAGCCGCCTTACCTCTTGAATCTCAATATTACTTTGTTGGGCTATGGGATGATCCTTTCGCGCTTTTCAGCATCACTCGGATTTTCCAGGAATTAACAGATAAAATGATTCTTGAGACAGGCGGCAACACGGGTAGCTGCGCGTTTTATTTAGCTTATTTTCTCGGATGCAACCCCATTGGATTGTTAGGCATCGATTTTGCCTACGACACACTTAATCACACACAGACGATCTATTATGAAACGTTCAAAGCTATTGCAGGTAATGATCCGAAACGTATGCTGAGTTTTTACCGAAAAGGCTTAAGTTCAGCTGGAAAGCCATTGTTGACGGATGAAATGTTCTTGACATACTATAACAATCTTATGCCTTCACTGCAGCAGGTGCATAACAAAATCAAAGTCTACAATCTTGGCGAATACAGTCTGTTGCCTGCGGAAGTGGCTGAGCCCATCGGTTTTGAGGAATATCTTAAAAGGATGCAAGCATAAGTTCTATTTGGAGAACCATGGCCGAGCGGCGTAAAAGTCCTGGCAGTCCAGGCGATTCAGTTGCTATTGCTGAACCAGCCATAAGAGTGGTTGATAGTGCAGATGCTATTGTGAAAGCGTCTGGATGGACAACGACAGATGATGTTGACGCTGTAGGCGGTTCTTTTCTTGAATATAACATTCCTGGCGGCAGCATGTCGGTTGAATTTTCTGCTGCCAGTCTGTGGGTGCGGTTTAGACTTGGAGCTGACTGTGGAAAAGCGGTTATTCAGATTGACGGTACAGTAACAGCGACGGTGGATTTGTACAATGCTCAGTCTCTCTATAAATATGTGAATGTGGCAATGGGCCTTACTGATCAAGCGCACGTATTAGCCATCACTGTTGACTCAGCAAAAAATGCGAGCAGCACAGATTATTATGTTCGCGCAGACGCCTTTGCGCTTCGCAGTTCCGACGTATCATTAAGCATTCATGACATTGAATACATCGATTTAATCAACGTAATCAACACGATAAACCTCATCAACAAAATTGGAATAATCAGCACAATCGCCAACGTTGAACTTTTAAGCACCATCACCAAAATAAACAACATCAGCACAATCGGCAGCATAAGCGTAATTGCCGAAATTAGCAGAATAAAACGAATTGACGTGGTATTTCCGTCTCAGCA
>ERZ1292632.259-Hain-H43-01um-R2-259-length-55759-cov-8_pt1 | contig 55759 bp, 58 predicted proteins | sample MGYA00564407_ERZ1292632 | MGnify/ENA primary metagenome ERZ1292632 (study PRJEB36523, sample SAMEA6512637) | groundwater metagenome | collected 2019-01-08 | study: AquaDiva: Metagenomics assemblies of 32 groundwater samples | reverse complement strand
AAGTCATGCTTCAACTCATACCCCGCTGGCTCTGCCGCGGGGTTCTTGATTGTTTTTTAGTTGGTAACCAGTGACTGTATTCTTTCCAGTAGTATTTCCCGTTATCATAAAACTGTGCGACGATAATTTTGGTGTGCCCCAAGCGTCTTGGTGAAATCGTAATAGAGTATTTCCCTTTTTTGGGCTCGTTGATTGCGATTATGCCATCTGTGTCTGAAGTTTTGTTTCCATCTGGATCAGTGAGTGTGACATGAGCGGGATAGGAAAGCACAAGAAGTGCGGATGTTTTTTGGGAAACGGGGATTTGTAGACTTTGAAAGCCGAATGCTTGGAAATTTTGTGTGCCGTTTAGAAATGAAATTATTTCTTGTTGACCAGCTTGTCCACTCACAATACTTGAATGATCACCAAGAATCACTCTATTATCCGCGTCGTTTACTTGACTGCTTTGCAGTACTATAGTGCCATCACCATCGTTGGTGTATTCTTTGTTAGTCGGTTTACCATCTATCCATTCGCCCCGACGTATGTCGTTTTTACTCGGGTCTTTTACCCGTATTGAAGACAGAGTCTGCTGGCCATTACCAGAGAGTGTGCCGATTATAGTTCCCCAAGCAGGTGGGAAAGGATGTGATGGCAACCATTGGTTGGTAGTTGACATGCTGCTTAAAGATTTTAGTTGATTGGTTTGCTCATTTCGAAGATATGGAAAGATCGGGAGAATGTCTCGCGTTGAAGGAATAAATCGTTGTACAGCATCTTGTGAATCAATTCTGTATTTAATTTGACAGAGTCGTATCATGGTCGTCATATAGACCCAATAATTAAAGTCTGTTTTCCAAATTTCTCCTCCTGCCCACGCTGGATACGCAAACGGCGTTCCCCGATGCGGGCTTCCAGCAGAGAGATACTTGTCGATTTTACTATTTGTTTGTTTTTCTAAAATATATGCGCGTCCAACAAGTCCGCCAAAGCTATGACCGACAATGTCTACGCGTTCATTTGCACTCGTGTTTGAAGAAATAAGGGAAGTAAGTGCTTGAGTTTGTGACCCAAGTTGCTTTCTCCAGTCATAGTAAAATGGGATGGGTGTATACCCAGCGCTAGATAACGATGCATATAACGATGGGTAGATATTTTTTTCAAGTGGGTGTAAGTTCCAAGATCCTTGATACCCATCTATTTTGCAGTTTATTAGTGCATCAGCGTTCCAGCTAGCACCAAAGCCGGGTATAACGATGACCTTTTTAGTTTCTGGTGGAGTAGGAGTTTGGGTAGGAGTATTGGTTGGAGTGGGTGTGGGAGTTGGAGTGTTTGTAGGAGTTGGCGTGGGTGTTGGTGAGGGGGTTGGGGTATTTGGAGGAATTTGGGTAGGTGTAGGTATTGGAACGATAGGAATTTGAGGCGAAGTGGCAAGGCCAATTGCCCACCGTATGCCATTTAGTCCTGAATACCAAAGTTTATACACTCCATCGTCATCTTTCATGGCACTGGTGATCGTGAGAAACATGGAGTCAAAAGAATTTGGAGTAGTTGTAATGACTGGATTGTCCGCTGCTGGTTTGGTCCATGTAATACCATCTGTCGAATATGCATAGGCTACTTGCGTAGGTGCATCTCCCGAACCTACGCCGTACCACATTTTATACGTGCCATTGTCATCAATCACTGTAGGGAAGCTGACGTTATTTAACTCCCAGCTTTCTGTGGGTTCTATAACTGGATTACCACCATTTTGCTTAGTCCAATTGATTCCGTCTGAAGATGTGGCATACCCGATACGCCAGTAAGGATTTACTGTGAGATCGTTATCGTTTGTGGCAGCGTACCAAAGATGATATATGTTATCCTTGAATAGTATCGATGTTCCTCTATTTGGACCACCGCTATCCCAAGCATTCGGAGAACCTATTAATATCCATTGATTTGTTTTGTTCCAAATTATTCCGTCAGTAGATAATGCGTATCTGAGTCTATACCTATCAGGTCCAGACACCCACTGTTGTTTAACAGATGAATACCACATGATGTAGCCAGCAGCACTAGGATTAACAATAACTTTAGGATCAGTTATAAAATATTCCCAATTATCTAATGAGCCTTTTGTAACACTTGGCGTGTTTAATCGTTGCCAAGTATTAACACCATTAGGTGACGATGCATACCCAATTTCCCATAAGCCGTTTCCATTATTTCCTTCATACCACATTTTATACTCTGAGTTAATTTTCAAAAGGCTTGGGTTTGCCACGTATTTGCTATACCAACTACCACCATAAGGTAAAAAGACTGGGTTTTCGATATATTTCGCGAAGGTAAATGATTGAGCAGAGACATGAGGAATAAATAAAAAATATAAGAAGGTATAGAATATTAATGAGAATTTAAATCTCAGTTTGAACATTAATATAATTTTTAGATACTATTACTATATTTGTCAATATAGGGAATTGTGGTAAACTTCTAAGATTAATGAAATATGTGTAAATATACCGAATTTAATCATAATCAATTTCAAACTCATCGTTTAGTTTATGACTTGATTGAAAAAAATACAAAAGTATTAGATCTTGGCTGTGCAACTGGTTATTTTGGAAATGAACTAGCTAATAAATTTGTCGAGTTGTATGGAGTTGATGTCGATAGTGTTGCCGTAAAGTTGGCAAAAAAATATTACAAATGTGTAATTCAATCTGATTTAAATTTGTTTAATACAGATAAGCTGCCCAAAAAATATTTTGACTATATTATATTACTTGATGTTATAGAGCATTTAATTAACCCAACAAATCTTCTTAGCAAAATAACTAAATTATTAAATAAGAGTGGTCAGTTAATTATTTCGACACCGAATATTTTGCATATATCTATTCGTTATAAATTTATATCAGGAAAATTTAATTATGAGAAATATGGAATTCTCGATGAAACCCATGTTCATTTTTACACGATCGAATCAATAGTAAGCTTAGTTAGCGACTTGGGTTATAAAGTGATTAAAGTTATACCTTCTGTTGATTTAGGACAAGTTCCAATATTTGGGAGATTTTTTAAGCGAATTCCTTTATGGATTCAGTCTAAAATCGTAATACTCGCTCCGAATTTATTAGCGACTCAGTTTATCGTAGTTTGCTCTCATTAAAAATGAAATTAGCTAATATATTAGGTAGGCTTGATATACTTTTTACTAAAGGAATGATTAGCAGACCCGATGTTCAAGCTAAGATAGTTATTACTAAGCTTTCTGAATTAATTCCTAAGAAGGTTGATAAATTAATTGATGTTGGTGGAGGCGATGCAAGATATAAGTCGAAATTGTTAAAAATATCAAAAGAGTATTCTAATTTAGAAATATTGAAGAATAAAAATGTTAATATTTTAGGATCGGCTTACGATATTCCAATTATGAAGAATAGGATAGATATAGTCGTTCTATTTACTGTTCTCGAACACCTCAGCGAGCCAAAGAAGGCGCTTTTGGAGGTAGCGCGAGTACTTAAAAAAGGAGGGTATGTTGCCATCACGACGGTCCAGTACTGGCACACTCACAATCACCCCAGCGACTATTTGCGGTATACCAAGGCGGGGCTGGAGTATTACTGTAAAGAAGCGGGGTTTAACGTAGTAGACATTTGGTCACAGGGTGGGCCATTTTTAGTCATTTTTCACGCTATGGAACTAAACATGACGGGTAATTGGCGCACCATTTTTAGTATTCTTTTTTATCGCCTGTTTGACTGGCTAGACTGGGTGGTCTACAAGCATAACGATACGCGTGAGCATAGCGATTCCGTCGGCTGGTCCCTGATCGCTCAAAAAATCTAATTTAAATCTATAGCATGTGTACTATTTGCACTGTTGATTCTACGCTTCGTCACATTGGCGGGTATGATGTGTGTGCCTACTGTCGTACGAGAATTGCAAGTGTATTGCCGCAAAAGAAAAACGTACGAATGGTACTGGAGGAACATGCACAAAAGTTTATACTTGGCAATCAAAAAGATTTTGACATCCCTACGTATACCGCACGATTAGAGGTGCTTAAAAAACATGCACCGCATGCTAACATAGTGCTTGATTTTGGGTGTGGTAACGGGAATTTCGTAAATTTTCTGAGATTAAAAAAGTATAAAGCATTTGGGTACGACAAATCAACAATTATATCTCGACACCTGAAAGCACGTCATACTCCATACTATGCACATGAGAGAGAGTTGCCCAATGCGTACTTTGATGTCATCACGTGTTTTGACGTTGTTGAGCATACGATCAATCCAAGAGAAATTATAGAAACACTTCGGAAGAAATTAAAGAAGGGCGGTACACTGCTTATTACCACACCAAATGCGCAAGGCATTTCAGCAAGAGCATTTGGGAAACATTGGTGGGTGTTTGGCCCAACGGCGCATTTTGTGCTTTTTTCTCTATATTCATTACAGTCGTTGTTATCAGATATGCATTTTAGAATACTTGATGTTACCACAGACACCATTACTCCTTGTATTGTGCCAGCTGAAAAGTTGCTCCCAAAAGTAGCAAATAAGATGATGTATATCACACTCTGGCCGTTTAAGGGTATACTGTTTCGGCACCAAGTCGGCGATAATATACAGATGATTGCGATGAGGATGTAGTGCCGGATATTTACGAAGTTTATGAAATCTCCAGAGGTCGTGTTTGTCATCATAGGGTTCCATCCTGATCAAGAGGTGTTGCTCTCACTTCTTATCGCATTTTCTTCATACCCCATTGTGGTGGTGAACAACGGTAAGGTGGGGCAGATAAACATGCGCGGTGTTACGGTGGTTGGAGGCGAGAAGAATTTGGGATTTGCAGGAGGAGCTAATCTCGGGATGAAGGTGGCGTTCGGAAAGGGAGCTAGATGGGTAGTAATTTGTAATCAGGATTTGGTAGCGACCAAGAAGAGGATAGATGAGTTTGTGATCAAGCTACAAAGTGCACCCATAGGGATTGCTGGACCATTTGCAGGCGGATCGGATTCTACACGCATGACCACGATTATCCCATCAGAGAAGGCTGATTACATTACGGGATCGTGCATAGCCATTCATAAAAATGTATATAAAAAGGTTGGAAATTTTTACGAGCCATACTTTCTCTATTATGAAGAAATGGATTATTGTGTGCGAGCTAAGCGCGAAGGCTTTGCGATTACTCACTTGCCTGTAGATGGCATAATGCATGAAGAAAGTAAATCACTTGGAAATAATACTTTAGCGCATCAATACTATCTGTCTCGCAACCATTTGCTCCTTGTCCAAAGATTAGCACTCTCGAGAGTTAAGTGCTACGAATTTATTCGGATGCCTCTGACAATTTTTGAGCATATTGTGCGTAGACAATGGGGAGCGCTGCAAGGAATTCGCGACTTTATTGTTTGTCGATTTGGTTCAAAGGAGCGTGTATGAACATTGGTGTCGATGCTGGGATGCTTGGGGTAAATGATGAGCGACTAAACGTCGGCGTGTGGCGATTTGCCAACGAATTACTCACACAATTAGGGAAGATGGACAAGATAAATTCGTACATCCTTTATAGCTTCCATCCTATACCCACACAGGTCATGCAATTGTTTGGAAATTCAATGGTGAACCGTGTATTGTCGCCGTCTTTCGGGTGGATGCAAGCGAGGTTACCAATAGAATTATATATGCATCCAGTAGATGTGTTTATAGGATTATCTCAAGCTTTGCCAAAGACAAACGCAAAAACTATAGGTGTTGTGTATGATTTAGGTTTTACTACGCATGCTGATTTTTATAGAGATTCCGCTTTAAAGTTAGTGAAGCAAACTGAGCATCTTACTGCGTCTTCCGACGCCATCGTCACTATTTCTGAATCGATCAAACGAGAGATTGTCGCTTCATACGAATATCCTGAGAATAGAATTCATGTCGCATACCCAAGTATGGGAGAAGCCTTTACATCAATCGGAAGCAAATATGTCTCCACACGACCATATTTTCTCTGCGTCGGATCATTGAAGCGTGGCAAAAATATTTCCACGCTTATCCGTGCATTTTCTCGCTTTGTAAAGAGTACAAAAACGCCGATTGATCTCATTCTCGTAGGAAGTTCGTATTGGCAAGATGCAGAAATAGTTGAAACGATACTGTCAGAAAAAATTGGCGACCACGTTATCATAAAAGGGTATGTGAAGGACGCTGCACTTGCCTGCCTTTATCGCGGGGCTCTGGCTTTCGTCTGCCCATCAATTATTGAAGGATTTGGGATCCCGTTTGTGGAAGCGATGGCATCTGGTATACCTGTGATCGGATCATCAATTCCAGTTCTAAAGGAAGTAGTCGGTGATGCTGGGATACTCGTTGAGCCTCACGATAGTGATGCACTCGCGATGGCGATGGAAAAAGTAGCGACAGGCAAAACGCTTCGCGAGACATTGATAAAAAAAGGAAAGGTGAAAGCAAAACAGTATTCATGGCAGAAAATGGCAAAGACCGTCTACGACCTTTTATGAAACCAACTATCGCGCTCGTTCGTGGGAAGTTTTTAAATCAGTATGAGATGCAAGTCTATGAGCCATTGGTGAATCGATACGATATCACTGCGTTTGGATCGAAAACGTCTTTTCATGACTCATTTGCTTTTCCTGTAGTCAAATGTTGGTCTGCGATAGATTTCTCTGGCGGAGCCAGATCTCGCTCCGCGAGACGTATACAATTGGCACTGCTTAATCGTCTGTTTGTAGACGCTCATTATCTTTTAGGACTGGAAAAAGCACTGAATGGGTTTGACATAGCGCACACTGCCGAAACGTACTATCGCTATACCAGTCAGTGCTTGAATGCTAAAAGAGATGGCAGAGTGAAAGCGGTGATTGCTACGGTACTTGAGACAATCCCATATAACAACGAAGGCATCTGGGGGAGAAAAGCTATGAAAGAAAGGGCGAGAAACGAGGTAGATCATTTTATCGCTATAACAAAACGCGCCAAAGATGCACTGATAATCGAGGGGACAAATCCCAATAAAATTAGCGTCATACCTTATGGCATCGACACAGAGAGGTTTACCGTAGCCCACGCGAAAAAAGACGCACGTCGTGTAGATATTTTGTATGTTGGTCGATTGGAAAAGGAGAAGGGAGTATTGGATCTTTTGGAAGCGTTCAAAATACTGTCAGATAAAAGAGTATACCTTACGATTGTTGGGTCAGGCTCGCTGACTCTGCCACCTATGGATCACGTGACGTTTATTGAGTCTTCATACGACGATATGCCAAAGGTATACCAAAAAGCTGATATATTTGTCGCACCGAGTAAGCCCCACTTCGCCAAGTCTACGAGGGGCACGTCCTACATGACGTGGGAGGAACAATACAACATCGCACTTTTGGAAGCACAGGCGTCAGGTCTTGCCATTATTACGACCAATAGTGGCGCGATACCAGAAAACGTCGGCAATGCAGCACTTCTTATAAAACCAAATGATATTCAGGCACTTGTGGTAGCGCTAAGATTGCTCATTACAGATTCGTCGCTTCGTGTATCTTTAGGAAATGCAGCTAGGTACAGAGCCGAGACTGTACATGATGGAAAAATTATAAGCAAAAAAATTGATTTTCTTTACCAAGAAGTACTTTCTAGTGCAAAAGCAAAAAAGAAATAATGAGCAGTGTATTTATTACACAAAGCGAGAGTGCGAACAAATTAATAGTTTTTGACGATGAAATAGTTTTTGAGAATTTATTTACTCCCTCCACTAATCCAAGATAGATAAGCGGCAATATGCTTACAAACATACGACCGCTAAAACTCTCTCCCTGCCACCACGTGCTCCATGTAGAGACAAGATAGATTTGTAAAAGAATAATGATAAGGTGCAGGAAATATTTTTTTCGTTTGTACCAGAGGCCATACATACCAAGAAGGACAACAGGAGTCCACAAAAATAATCCACTCGTTTTTCCAAACAGCACCCCTAGTATATGTGGAGAAAATATACTAAACCCTTCTCCCCCTCTCAAATACGGATTCATGAGTGAGCCGTAGAGAAGATACCAGACGATAATTTGAGGAGTGAGGGTGAGAATAATGCCTGAGAAAAAGGATTTTTTATCCATTGTGTGTATGTGCGGCACGATAAGGAGGATGTAGAGAATGTCTTGTAATCGAGTAGCAGAAAGCGCGCCAAGAACTAGTCCAGTGGCAAACCACGGGATTGGCTTGATGGTGAGAAGAACGATATACACACTTGCCCAAAAAAAAGTAACAGCATGTGAGTTGACTGTATCTATGGATCCATAAAAAAAGAGATTCGTGCCATATGCGATAAGCAGTAGTGCAATGAGGCTTTCATGTGAACGTTTTGGAGACAACCGTGTGAGCATAAGGAGTCCAAAGAGAGTGGCACATACACTGGTAATGCTTATCGTGATTTGATAGGGAAATGTATAGCCATCGCTATGTACTAATCTGTGGACGATGAGATAATTGGGTGTCCACAAAAGAGCGGGACCAATGCTATATTTATTGCTTGGGATTTTCGTGTATAGATACGGTTGGTTGCCGCCAAGCCGATTGTATTCGCTTTCGAAATTTATATTGTGTTCGATAATAAGCGACCGAAGCCAAGAAAAATAATATACGCCATCACCATACACCGTTTTACCCAAAAACGCTGCATGTGAAACGTTCACAAGAAGATACACACAGACTATACTTACAAAGAGGGTTCGTAGCTTCATAGGAGTTGAGCATCTATTTTCTGCTACAATTACTGTTGATTATGATATCTACTGTTATCCTAACTCACAATAGCGAAAAAACATTAGGTAACACATTAGGATCACTGCAGTTTAGTGATGAGATTATTTTGGTTGATGATAATTCTACCGATAAGACACTTGAAATAGCGCGTATCTACAAAGCGCGAGTGTTTGAGAGACTCTTGCAGGACGACTTTGCAGTACAGAGAAACTATGGGCTAGAAAAGGCGAAAGGGGATTGGGTATTATTTATCGATGCAGACGAGGTGGTGCCATCTGAGCTTAGGCGTGAAATAGAAGCAGTGACTTTAGCTTCGAATTCAAAAATATTAGGGTATTATATTTCACGCCAAGATTACTTTGGGGGTAGGGGACTTACGCATGGCGAAACGTCACGCGTTGAATTATTGCGTCTTGCCAAAAAACACGCTGGTCTCTGGATAGAACCTGTGCATGAAATTTGGCAAGTTCGGGGAGAAATCGGTAAATTAACCAATCCCATTCATCATCTTCCCCACAATGACGTCGCACAATTTTTAGATAAAATCAATCGATATTCTTCGATTCGGGCCAAATTTCTCTATCAAAATGGCATACGGAGTTCTTTGCTTGAGATTATCCTGTACCCCATCGCCAAATTCGTGGTCAACTACATTGGAAAGCTTGGATTTTTGGATGGTATGCAGGGGTTGATAATGGCTGTCATGATGAGCTTTCACTCATTTTTAGTTCGGGCAAAGGTGTGGACACTTGATCGCCGTATCAAAGAATAATGTATGAAACTTTTCTCTCTTCTTGTCATTGTTTCATTTGCTTTTGGACAATTGATAGCAATACCACTTGGTAGTAATGTCGTCCTTTATGTGCATGACATACTCCTTGCATGTGTAATAGTCTTTGCTATAGGGACGAAAAAAATAACACCGTCAGGAATACTTGTTTTCCCCATAGGTGTATTTGTCGGAGTCGCATTTATTTCGCTTCTTTTCAATTCCTATCGATTTACCATCGCTGAGCTTGGTGTTTCGAGTCTATACCTTTTGCGCTGGGTGCTCTATAGCTCGTTGTATGTCATTTCATTGCAGAAGTTTATTACATCCAGACAGTGGCTTACGTGGACGTATTGGTCTGGTGTATGTGTGGCGGTATTGGGGTTTGTCCAGTATGTCTATTATAAAGATTTGAGAAATGTATTGTATTTAGGGTGGGATCCGCATTACTATCGTATATTTTCAACATTTCTTGATCCCAATTTTCTTTCATTGTTTTTAGTGCTTACACTTTTTCTTGGTATGTACTTTCTAAATGAAAAATCGCGATGGCCCTATATGGTTGGACAATTCGTGACGTTGGGCGCATTATTTTTGACGTATTCACGGTCAGGCTATGTAGCATTGCTTGTAGGATCTGTTGTCTATGCACTATTGATACGTCGAGTGAAATCATTGCTTATCGCAATATGTGTGTTTGTGGTGATACTTTTTATACTGCCTACGCCATATGGAGAGGGTGTCAAATTATTGCGTACCACCTCGACGTTTGCCAGAGTGGGAAATTGGCAACGCGGATATTCTCTTATAAAAGAATCTCCTATCTTTGGGTTTGGATTTAATACATTGCGCTATGTTAAAGAAGCGAGAGGCTGGGGGGATGAAAATAGTATTATACCTGATAAAGCGGGCGCAGGATTAGATGATAGTTTTCAGTTTCTTTGGGCAACGACCGGCATAGTCGGATTGGTGTCGTATCTTTGGATATTGTCAAAGATTGGAAAAATATTTCTTCGTGCACAAGGAAATCATACAACACGAGTATTAGGAGTGATTGGGATGAGTGGATTGGCAGCAACTATCGTACATAGTCAGTTTATCAATAGTCTTTTTTATCCGCAGATACTTTTGTGGTGGTGGATTGTGGTAGGAGCGACAGAACAATGTATTAAGGTTGATACGTCACGCGACGTTCGATCTTCGTTTGGTTCCCCGCGGGGTCAGTCGAGACGATTGTCAAAGCATTCTCGCCGTCGACTAAGGACATCGAGTATATAAACGATCCGTCGACGCGAACAACGACGATTCGACCGCTTACCGTTACGCGCATACCCTCTTCTGTTTTTCCTTCTACGATAGTTTTATGGGTGCCATCATTTATAGTCGCTCCATCTGACGGTTTGGTGAGCTCAAGTTCAGGAGCGGTACGATCGATGCTCGTAGAGATGACGTTTGAGAGATCGCTCGTTTGGTCTTTGTCGCCGAGTAATTTTGCACTTATGGTAATTTTTTCTTCTTCAATAGGGATATCGTCTAATACAAAACTTCCGGTATCGGTTGTGATGAGTTTTTTGTATTCTTTATCATTTACATAGATGATGACTGTTTTTTTGGGATCTGCTTTGCCGCGAATTGAAAGTGAGGCGCTGTTGGTTGCATCAGGCAAGGGGTCGAGCATGGGTGGCAAGAGTACATCTGATTGTGTAGCTTGCTGAGGTGTAGTTCCCCGAATTTTGTCCACAAAGATACTAAATCCTATTAAAATTTTTAAACCAAAAAAGAGAAGAAAAAAGAGTAAGGCAATAGAACCTGCAACGGCCATATAAAGTCGCTTCGATGCCTTTTTATCCTCGAATCGTCGTAATCTTGATGTGGTCATATTTTTTTGAGCCTCTTGTCAGAATCGGACTGACATCGACGGTTTACGATACCGCTGCTCTACCGTTGAGCTAAAGAGGCGACTATTTTTTATCTCCTCTCTTTATTTTATCAAGAAACACGTCGAAATGGTACGATAGAAGAATAAGACGATATATTCCTTCATCGATTACCCGTAAATATCCAGTGATTGGCTTGATTCTCTCTATCCTTATATTAGTATACCCGATGGTTTCATCGCAGAAATTACAACAGATACGCGTAGGACAGGCGACAGTTAAACGCGTCATCGATGGAGACACAATAGAGCTGGAAGATGGACAAAAGGTGCGTTACATTGGGATCAATACACCAGAAATTTCAACCACAAGTGCCAAGACGTGTTTTGGCAAAGAAGCAGCAGTAAAAAATATGGAATTTGTGGAAGGTAAGACTGTGCGTTTAGAAAAAGATGTGTCCGAAACAGATAAATATGGACGGCTATTGCGATATGTTTGGGTAGGAGATGTATTTGTAAATGAAATGTTAGTGAAGCAAGGATATGCTCAAGTAAGTACGTATCCACCTGATGTAGCTCATAAAGACGAATTTCTTTCCGCGCAAAAAATAGCACAAGAAGGAAACATTGGATTATGGAGCGGGTGTCCAGCGACTAATAATTCCGTGAGGTAAGAGACGTTCTGAAGTAGTATCTTTGATTGTGAGTTCCATTGTTTCAACAATTCCATCGTTCATTACGTCTCTTAACGTATTGTCGAGGGCGATACTCGATAAATCGGCAGTATATGCATTTAAAATAATAAACAATGGATTGTTTGATATGAGTTGTTTGCAAAGGGTAAGAAGGGATGTCAAATTATCGTCTAATTTCCATACTTCCCCTTTTGTACCTCTACCAAATCGTGGAGGATCGAGGATGATTGCGTCGTAGGTGTTACCACGTCGTATTTCTCTGTTTACAAATTTTGAAACGTCATCAAGTATCCATCGGATAGGAGATTGGGATAGGCCAGAGGCGGCGGCATTTTCTTTGGCCCAATGAATACTACTTTGGCTACTGTCTACATGCGTGACCGTGGCTTCAGCTTTGGCGCTAGCCAGTGTCGCGCCTCCAGTATAGGCAAAAAGGTTTAACACTCGTTTTTGGTTTGAGGCTTTAAGTTTATTTCCTATCCAGTCCCAATTGACTGCCTGTTCTGGAAAAACTCCCACATGTTTAAATGATGTTGGTTTTAAATTAAATTTGAGTCCGTTGTACGTTAAATGCCAGTCTATTGGCGGCTCTCTTACGATTTTCCAATCTCCTGATTCTTTGGAAGATCGTATGTATTGTGCGTCAGCATTTTGCCAGACTTCTTGTGAGGCGTGTCGTAACCAAATAGCGCGTGGATCTGGGCGACTGATGGTGTAGTCCCCAAATCTCTCAAGCTTAGCCCCTTCTCCACTATCAATGAGTTCGTAGTCAATCCAGTCAGTCGGAAATGTGATAGGAATAGTGTTGTCCACAAATCAAAGTATAGCACTTATTTTTTTTCATTTAAAAGTTTTTTTAGCATCTTCGATATTTTGTTTGTGATCGAGGGCCATTTGGTCTGGTAATTCGTTGAGAGAGAACCATTTAATATCCATTGCGTCGTCTCCTTGTTTGGCTTTGCCCTCTGCGATAGTGACTGCATAAACAAGGTTTATGACTTGTTTGGGATGCCTAGAGGGAGAACTATAGACGCCGACTAATTTGGTGGAAATAACGTCAAGATTCGTTTCCTCTTTCACTTCTCGCTTGACGGTCTCTTGGATTGACTCGTCCCATTCTACATATCCTCCTGGTGTTCCCCAGTATCCTTTGTTTGGCTCAACACCTCTTTGGATGAGTAGTATTTGATTATCTTTGATGATAACTGCGTCAATTGATACGCCTCTGTTGGGGTATCTTTTGCAGTGTGGACATGGTTCGTTGTTTTTGAGTTGTTTTGACATACATGTTATTTCAATAACTGTACAATTTTATCTAGTATTTTGTCCAACATTTTTTGTCCATATTTTGTTGAAGACTGTGTTGGATCGACGCCTTGTACAGCTCTTAACTTATCATATTTATTTTCCATGCGCTCAAGGTCTACAAATTCAGGAGCCATGGCCATCATAAGCGACGTTTCCCATTTACCTGCATGATCTCCGATTTCCCCATCTATGAGGTCTGGCTCTTTAACAATTACAAATTGTATACCTTTCCTCAAATATTTTTCAGAAGCTACTTTCGCTATATCTGCATTGGGATAATGGCCTACCAATACAAAAATCTTTTTAAATCCTATTCGGATCATCCGATAGAAGTAGCTCTCTAATATTTTTTGGTAGAGTGTGGTATCTAGATGGTAGCAATCATATTGCTTATTGGGATATTTTTCTAAATCTATATCCGGCCACGTATCAACGCCAAGATAGAGTGGAGGAAACACAATGCCACCAATTTTTTCTGCTGCTAGTTGACAAATTTTCCAAGCTTTCAATGAATCTAATCCTAGTACATTGTGATACCCATGGTATTCCATGCTACCGAGTGGAAGATAGGCTATGGGATTGGCAACGAATGCCGCTTTGAACTCTTCAGGAAACATTTCCTCATATTTGGTTTTTGCATGCATATAGCTTACCTAAGCGTACTCAAAAAATAATTTGAAAATAAAATAATAGGAAAACAATAATGTGTATTGGTGCAGTAACTAAACCAGATACATATTTCTTTACATTTCCAGCCCACACAATATGTTGAACTCCGTTGGCAAACATGAGAGCTAGGAAAAACGCTTGAAGGTAAGCTCTGCTCGGAAAATCTTGAAGAAGCCACACACCAATCCAGAAACTTTCAAACACTACTTCAAAAATTAAGAACGCCCAGAATGGCATTTTGAAGAGATACCATTTTTTGTGGAAGCCAGTTGAAAGTTCTTCAATAGAATGTGCGATTTGAACAAATAAGCTGATTGTAAAGTATTGTTCAAGAAGACTCATAACGTAAGTATATCAAGAAGTGATAAATGAATGTAACGAGTCTCTATTTGCAAAAATCAACGTTATGGTATTTATATTGAGCGGGATAGGGGAATTGAACCCCCTTCTCATCCTTGGGAAGGATGCATACTACCGGTGTACTAATCCCGCGATTTTAAACTCCACACTATTTTATCATTCAATACTTCTCGACCGTATCCACTTTTATAAAATAATTCCTGTTTGATAGCGTCCTGTTTTGCTATAAATGCTTCATAAAATACTAAATCAAATGGAGCGTTCTTTTTTGAAAACGTTCCACCTTGTTTCGCATTATGTTCATTCACTCGCTGCTTTAAATCACTCGTAAAGCCAATATACTTTCGTTTAGTTTTCTTACTTACTAATACGTATACATAATACATACGTGTACCCGCCTCATCGGCGGGTCGCCGAAGAGGCGACTAATCCCGCACGTTACACCATAAGAACACATCTCATAATACCATGAGATTGTTAGTCCGACTACACGGTCTTTTCAAAAAAAGCCTATGGCAATTGCAATACGTTTCCGACGTGGATGATGTTGGCATCGTTAAGTTTATTAAGACTTGCGATTTCCGTCCACCTGTATCCTGTTCCATACGTCTTTTCTGAAATGCCCCAGAGCGTGTCATCTTGTACGACAGTGTACTTGCCGCTTTCTGGTTTTTTCACTTCGACTGCAGCTGATGATACTTGGCCTACTGGTTCTCGTTTGTCTACTTTTGGAATAGTGAGCGTTTGGCCCGCCTCTATACTATCTGCGTTAGAAAGCTTGTTGGCTTCTACGATATCTACCCAGTTGTAGCCACTTTGAAAATATTTTTCTGAAATTTTCCAGAGTGATTCACCAGCTGCCACTGTATGTGTGGCAGGTAGAGCAGTTTCTATTTGCTTTGCTTCTTCTTTTGCTTTCGTGTCTGTGGTTGCTTGTTGGCCCTTATTTTTGACAAAGTTGACCACAAGCATCGTCGTTACAACGACGACGGCGATGCCTAAAAATAGGGATACAACACTGTCTGAATTTTGTAGTTGTTTTTTGATTTTATCAATCATGTTCCTCCTTTCTGGGCAGAGGTAATGTGGGGCAGATCAACGTCTCTCCTTCGCGAGTTCTGAGGGCCGTGCCCGCCGTAGCTCGCTTTGGCGAGCGAAGGCGGGACCGAGCGGACTCGAACCGCCGACCTCCTCCTTGACAGGGAGGCGCTCTAACCAGGCTGAGCTACGATCCCATTCTGGGACAAAACCTTACGGTTTTTTCCCAACGATTTTCCCTTATAGGTGTTGCAAGCTATTCACTCGCCTGCGTCACGCTTGCAACAGATTTTAATCTATCACCCTTTGGTTATCTGGCTTTGTCATGGCCGCACAATGGATGTGGAATGATTATAAAATATAATTGAGCTTATAACAATGGTGTGTTAGCATAATGATAATTGCACTATGACAAATCATGAATTAGCAGAGCTTCTCAAGAAAGTATCAGCCGCATACCAGATATTGGGAGAAAATAGATTTCGCATCATAGCCTATGACAAAGCGGCAGATAGTATCGAACATCTTACCACGGATATTAAAGACTATTGGATTGCGGGAACATTGGGTGAGATAGAAGGGGTTGGAAAAACCATCGCCGAGCACATAGATGAAATTTTAAAAACCGGGAAGAATAGACATTGGGAGTCTGTTTTTGCCAAAGTCCCAGAAGCAGTGTTTCCGCTTTTGTTCGTCCCCGGCATAGGGCCGAAAAAAGCGTATGCGCTCGTCACGATTCTTAGGTTAGAAAATGAGAAGTCAGCAGTTACTGATCTAGAAAAGGCAGCCAAAGCAGGAAAGATTGAACCGCTTGATGGGTTCGGCAAACGATCGCAAGATGTCATTCTTGAGGCAATCAGTGCATTTAAGAAGGGACAAATTAAGGAAAACCGTATGCCATTGCCATACGCTGACGTGGTTGCGATAGAAGTTATGGAGTATGTTGCCAAAGCAGGAGGATGTGAAAAGATTGATGTACTTGGAAGTCTTCGGCGAAAAGTGGCAACAATAGGCGATATCGATATAGCGGTAGCCACGAATGATCCTGATAAGATTATTGAACGTTTTATTTCGTTTCCGCATCAAAAGATCATTGAAAAGGGTCCAAGTGGGGCAACGCTGCTTCTTGCCAACGGAAAACAAGTCGATATGCGTGTCCAGACACCAAAAGCGTACGGCGCGATGCTCCAGTACTTTACAGGCTCTAAACAACACAACATTGCACTTCGGGAGTATGCGTTGACAAAGGGTTTGTCGCTTTCAGAACATGGTATTAAAGACTTAAAGACTGGTAAGGTTCGTGTCTTTGCGACTGAGGAGCAGTTTTATCACCATCTTGGCTTAGACTATGTAGTACCTGAATTGCGCGAGGGTCGCGATGAAATTACGATGGCTAAAAAACACTCGTTACCGACGCTTATTGAAAAAGGCCAAATACTTGGAGATCTTCATATCCATAGCAGTTATGATTTACATTCGTCGCATGATGTGGGAGTAAGTAGCGTGAAGGAGATTTTAGAAACTGCTGATATATTGGGCTATGAGTACGTCGGATTTTCCGATCATAATCCATCTGTATCAAATCTTTCGAGTAGTGTAATTACCCAAATTATGAAAAAGCGAAAAAAGTATTATGAACAACAATACTACTCGTATACTACAGGTGTTCGTAAAGGTAAAAAAGCTACGTCACTGTTTGTTATGTGTGAAGTGGACATAAAACCAGATGGTTCGTTAGCATTGCCAGAAGATGCGTTTGAGTTCGTCGATGCAGTGGTAGTATCACTTCATTCTGCTTTCACTCAACCCCGTAAACAGGTGACAGATCGAATTATCAAAGCACTGACATCTCATGCGAAGGTGCGAATCTTTGGACACCCTACAGGAAGGCTTTTAGGGAGCAGGGAGGGAGTGGATGCTGATTGGAAAGAGGTATTTGTCGTCGCGAAGGAAAAAAATATTGCATTGGAAATAAATTCTTTCCCTGAACGATTGGATTTGCCTGACGGGCTAGTGGCGGTTGCCAAGGAAATGGGGGTTAAGTTTTGTATAGATACAGATGCACATGATAAAGCGCATATGAATCTTATGCCTTACGGCGTGTCCGTCGCTAGGCGTGGGGGACTGTCAGACGATGACGTGGTGAATACCTATCCCTATACAAAATTTGCACAGTGGTTGTACAATAAGAAATAGAAAAACATTTATAGAGGAGGAAAAGTATGAATCCGTTATATTTAGGTGGAGGAGCAGTAGCACTAGTGGTTGTATATTTTTGGTCTCTCTATAACGGGTTAATCAGAGAATCGACGGATATTGATGAAGCATGGGGACAAATTCAGGTGCAATTAAAACGAAGAGCTGATCTTATTCCAAATTTGGTGGAGTCGGTCAAAGGGTATGCCAAGCATGAAAAAGGCGTATTTACTGAGGTGACCAAGGCAAGAACTGCGGTGATGAACGCTGACAGTCCTGCTGAAGCGGCAAAAGCGGATAACATGTTGACAGGTGCTTTGAAGAGCTTGTTTGCGGTGGCAGAGGCGTATCCCAAGCTTGAAGCGAATCAAAATTTTATGCAGCTTCAGAAGGAACTTTCTGATACCGAAGATAAAGTAGCGTATTCAAGACAGTACTACAATGCACAACTTTTGGAGTACAACTTGAAAGTAAAAACATTTCCAAATAATGTATTTGTGGGTATGTTTGGATTCACATCTCGCGAATTCTTTAAGGCTGGTGAGGGTGAGCAGAATAAAGTAGATGTGAAGTTTTCTTAAATGACAATTTCTTCTCAAATTCGGTCAAATATAGCAAAAACGTATTTGTTGATGGCAGTATTTGTGGGACTTGTCATCGCGATCGGATACGTATTGGGTTATGCATTAGGGTACGGATCGGATTTCGTATGGATAGCCACACTTTTTGCAGTAATTTCTTCTTTTTCAAGCTACTGGTGGGGAGATAAGCTCGTTCTTGCTATGTCTGGAGCAAAGCCTGCAGAGAGAAAGAAAGATTTTGATTTTTTTACCGTTGCCGAGAATCTTGCAATGGCCGCAGGTATTCCAAAACCAAAACTGTATGTGATTGACGATACGGCGATGAATGCGTTTGCGACAGGCCGCGATCCTGAACATGCGGTGGTGTGTGCGACGACAGGTCTTCTTTCCAAACTTGAAAGGCGTGAATTAGAAGGCGTGATTGCGCACGAGTTGTCCCATATCAAAAATTATGATACGAGATTATTAGCAGTCATATCCGTGCTTGCGGGAACGGTCGTATTTTTGTCTGACATGTTTATGCGTAATCTTTGGTGGGGCGGGAGAAGAAGTAGAGATGATAATAACAACAGTGGTGGGATTATTTTAGTTATTGGTATAGCGTTGGCCATCCTTACCCCGATATTTGCAACCCTTATGCAAATGGCACTTTCGCGAAGACGGGAATTTTTGGCAGATGCATCAGGCGCTGATCTCACGCGGTATCCGGAAGGATTAGCGAGAGCACTTGCAAAATTAACACAAGACAAAGAAGTACTGGAAGCCGCTACAAATGCAACGGCGCATCTTTATATCACCAATCCGTTTAAAGGTAAAGCCTATGGTGCATGGTTTTCGAATATGTTTAACACCCATCCTCCGATAGAAGAACGGATAAAAAGATTGCGCGCGATGTAGGAATGTGTTAAAATAATTTCCTGCCATAATACAATTATGCCCTTTTTGGTTGAAGCATTAAAAAAATGATCGAGTTTTTTTAGTTCAAAAAATTCCAATACCGCGTCCGAATAACAGACGAGGCTATAGAGATTATTCAGTCTTCCCTGATAAGTCGGCTATCGTAGACACAAAGGGTAGTATAGTTATATTGTCGGTGAGCACATTAGCCAAAGCAGCAACACGACATAAGGACGAGATAGGTTTATGTGCGCTTTTAACAAATTCAACTGGAAATTATCTTGGAGGCTTTGAACGATTGGATAATAGTCAAGAACGAGTAATCATGCACGAGGGAGTGCCGGTATTAAGAATTACGTCGTTAGGATAAATGTTTAGTTGCCTCTATATGCCTTAATGCGCGATAATGGGGACATGTCTTTTCTTGATCGCGTCGTCATAACAAATGCAAAAACGGTATCGCAAACAAGTACGGGTCTTGGGATTGGTGCTGGGGAAACTTGGCCTGGGGAATTGGCACTTAAACTTCGCCCAAACATTGCTTCATATTTTGGAAAACAATTTACCAAAGGTGTCATTCTCGTTGTTGGAACGAATGGAAAAACCACGACGACGTTGATGATTAAAAAAATTCTTGAATCACAAGGTGATCGAGTGGTGACCAATGCCACAGGAGCGAATTTATTAAACGGTATCGTATCGTCTTGTATACGGCAGACGGATTGGAAAGGGAATCTGAATGCTGACTTTGGACTGTTTGAAGTAGATGAAAATTCACTTCCAATCGTACTCAAATATATTACACCGAAGCGCATCGTGATCCTCAATCTTTTTCGCGATCAGCTAGATCGGTACGGTGAGGTGGATGTGATTATAGAAAAGTGGACAAAAGTATTAAAGGACTTGCCTATTCAAACGGAAATTATTTTAAACACTGATGATCCGGCTGTCGCATATTTTGGGAAATCAGCGCAAGGCATGGTGATTTATTTTGGACTCAACGATCCGAAAGAATACTTAAAAATAGCAGAGCATGCGACAGATTCTACTTTTTGTCCTCAATGTGGCGCGAGATTGATGTATGAAGGCATATATTACTCTCATATTGGCGTGTGGCGGTGTGAGAAATGTAATTTGAAACGGCCGACTCCCAACGTACACACGTTTCCGAAGGTATTGGATGGCCTGTACAACCAATACAACACGTTGGCTGCTGTCGCACTTTCGAGATCTTTAGGAATTAAAGAAGCGATTATTAAGAAGTCATTAGTATCATTTGTTCCTGCATTTGGTAGACAAGAGGAGATCGTTGTTGGGAAGAAAAAAGTAAAGTTATTTTTATCAAAAAATCCTGCAGGGTTTAATGCCTCACTTCGAACAGTTCTTGAAATGGGAGCAAAGAATATATTTATAGCACTCAATGATCGTATTCCGGATGGAAAAGACGTGAGTTGGATATGGGATGTGGATTTTGAAACGTTAAGTAAAGTTAATCAAGTGTATATGGGTGGAGATCGGGTGTATGATTTAGCACTTCGGTTGCAGTATGCGGATATACAACCTCACGTTGAATCTGATTTAGAAATAGGTATTCGAAGAGCAATCCAAGAATTACCTAATGATCAAACATTGTTTGTATTAGCAACGTATTCAGCAATGCTAGATGTACGGAAAATCCTGACAGGGAAGAAAATATTATAAACACACAATACTCTAATGAATCGATTCATTAGAGTATAAAAACTTTATGAACTTTAAAGTAAATATGGCGTGGCTCTATCCGGATCTTATGAGTACGTATGGCGATCGGGGGAATGTTACGGTTTTGCAAAAACGATGTCAATGGCGTGGGATTGAAGCTGAGATTGTGCCAATTACCCTCGAAACGCCAATCTCGAAACTTGGGAATTGTGACTTGATCTTTATGGGAGGCGCACAAGATAGGCAGCAAAAATTAGCAGGCGAGGATTTTCTCAAAAACAAAGGCCCTGTTGTAAAGCAGATGGTTGAAAATTATGTGCCTGCTTTATTTGTTTGTGCCGCGTATCAATTCGTGGGTAAGTATTATTTGCCATATCAAGGCGAAAAAATTATGGGTGCCGGAATTTTTGATTTGTATACAGAGCACTATGGGGATCAATCAAAACGGTTAATCGGAAATGTGGTAGCGGAAGTAATTAGTGATGAGTTAATAGGGATCCCTTCGACTGGCTCAGGGCGATTATCGAAGACGATAATCGGATTTGAAAATCATGGAGGGTATACGTATTTAGGAGACAAGATGAATCCATTGGCTAAAATTATTAAAGGAAACGGGAATAATGGCAAAGATGGATATGAGGGGGCTGTGTATAAAAATTCCATTGGCAGTTACTTTCATGGGCCTTTCTTGCCGAAAAATCCTATGATCGCTGATTGGCTGATAGAGAAAGCATTGGAAAAAAAATATGGAAAAAAGATTGTGTTAGATCCTTTGGATGATACGCTCGCAAATGATGCGCGAAAGGCAATCATGAAACGATTAGGAATTTGACGGGTGATTAAGCAGGATACACAATGATAAGAAGTTTTTCTCCTCGTTGAATAATCCGTGAACCTGGTTTTAGCGCTCCGGCTTTGTTGCATTCAGCAATTTTATCACCATCTTTTGTTAAGGTATTTAGATCCCCAATTCGTATTTCATGAAATACTCGACCCCCTAAGTCATCAGGCGCCTCGGGAAGCCCTGCAATGAGTCTTTTTAACCCGCTTTCACCACGTCTTAAACGTAAAGGTCGAAACAATATCATATATTTATTCTACTCCAATAAACATTATTTTAGTAAAGATTGTTTTGATTTCCTCCATAAATTTTTCCGAAAGGTTGGTGGAGAACTTGCTGTACTGGCCTGCACCCATTTTAGAGCAAAGTCTTCGTTCGTAATCACGAATAACATCCATGACCTCTGAACCTATCGAATTGTACTTGGCTTGATTGACTTGAGGAGCGATGACATATGCGTCATGGATTGGCTTAAAGGTATCAAAGAGTTCTTTATTTTCCTCAAGCATTTGTTGTACTGCGGTGCGATATTTGGTCATTTAAATAAGAATACTAAATCAGAGAGTAACATTCAATATGATTTTTAGTATAATGCCAATATGAAGGGTTCATCAATTTCTGCAGAGGATATAAAAAAAATTGCAAACCTTGCTAACATCCCCATATCTGATACTCAAGCAGAAGAGTTGACCAAACAAGTAGATGTGACTGTTTCGTATGTTTCGAAACTTCAAGAGTTGCCAACTGACTCAGTAGTGGAAACCTCTCAAGTGACTGGTTTAGAAAACGTCGTACGAGAAGATATAGTCGATAAATCGAGAATTCTTACTCAAAAAGAAGCGCTTGAAAACGCTCCACACACTCACAATGGATTTTTTGTGGTCGATGCAGTTTTGGAGGAACATGAATAAAAATTTATTGGACCTTTCCATTTTGGAGTTGTCAGAACGACTTAAAACAAAGTCGATTTCAAGTGTTGAGCTCGTCACTGAATCATATCAGCGCATGGAGGCATCAGAACCTATTATCCACGCTGCGATTACAATACGAGATAAAAAAGAAGCGTTGGGGAAGGCAAAAAATGCTGATGAAACGCGTAAAACAGATAGTCATCCACTCCACGGTATTCCCTATGTGGTGAAAGATGCTTACCTTACCAAGGGCATGCGGACAACAGCCGCATCAAAAATTCTTGATAACTATATTCCTCCATATAACGCTACAGTGATTGATCGTTTAGAAAAATGTGGAGCAATACTTATCGGTAAAATGAATATGGACGCATGGGGTCATGGCGCAAGTACTGAGAATACGGATTATCCTGTGACCAAAAATCCATGGGATACAACAAGATCTGCTGGTGGCTCTGGCGGCGGCCCTGCAGCGGCTGTAGCACTTCGCTACGTGCCATTTGCGATAGGTGAAGATACCGGAGGATCTATTCGATTCCCAGCTTCTTGGTGTGGCATTACAGCTTTAAAAGTTACGTATGGCAGAGTGTCTCGATATGGCGCTATTGCCTATGCCTCTAGTCTTGATAGTGTAGGACCAACGGCTAAGACTACAGAGGATTGCGCCGTTGTTTTGGAAGCGATTGCAGGAATAGATCCATATGACGCGACGAGTTCTCCACATCCTGTTGATAAGTATGTGCAGGGTATTAAAGTGTCTATTAAAGGAAAACGCATAGCATTTCCTCTTGAATACTACAAAGAAGGATTAGATCCGGAGATTAAAACAGCTATCATAAAAGCGCGTGAACAGTTTGTATCGTTAGGAGCAATTGTTGAGGACGTATTCATGCCGCTTCTTGAATTTGGTGTGCCAGTGTATTACATATTAGCACCCAGTGAGACGAGTTCTAATTTAGGACGATATGATGGTGTTCGGTACGGTGGTACGCGCGAGTTATTTACCAAAGAAACGAGACGTCGAATATTAACTGGCACGTATGCTCTATCGTCTGGATACTATGATGCGTATTATAAGAAAGCGCAGAAAGCGCGCTCTGTGTTTATACAAAATTATACGGAAATCTTATCCAAGTATGACGCTATTTTGTCGCCAGTGACGACTATTTCGGCGACGAAATTTGGAGAATTACTTGATGATCCTGTCACAAACATGATGATGGATGTGTATAACGTGACCGTCAATATCGTCGGCGTTCCTTCGCTTGCCTTGCCGTGCGGATTTACACAAAAGGGTTTACCGATCGGGATGCAGATTATCGGCAACATGTATGGTGAGAAAACATTAGTTTCACTTGGGGCTTCATATCAGGCAGTGACAGATTGGCACAAGAAAATTCCCAGAGGAGAAAATTCATGAACGAATACGAATTAGTTATCGGCATGGAAATACATGTAGAGCTAAAAACTGAGAGTGGAATGTTTTGTGGGTGTAAAAACGATCAATCGTTAGACAAAAAGCCTAATATCTACACGTGCCCAGTATGTCTAGGGCTGCCCGGCGCATTACCAGTGCCAAATAAAAAAGCGATTGATTGGACCATCATGCTTGGGTTAGCACTAGGATCAGAGATTTCAGAAGTTTCTAAATTTGACCGCAAGCATTATTTTTATCCCGATTTACCCAAAGGGTATCAAATTTCTCAATATGATATGCCGCTTTGTGTTGGAGGCTTTGTAGACACATCATTTGGTCGAGTACGCCTTCACAGGATTCATTTGGAAGAAGACACGGGTACCTTAAAGCACACGACACTCGATGGAAAACGAGTGAGTCTTGTCGACTTTAATCGTTCGGGTACTCCACTTGTCGAAATAGTCACAGAGCCAGATATTCACAGTAGTGCACAAGCGATAGAATTTCTTAAAAAATTACATCAGATCGTGCGATTTGTGGGAATTTCTGACGCCGATATGGAAAAAGGAAGTATGCGTCTTGAGCCAAATATTTCCGTACGCGTCAAAGGGAGTACAGAGCTGCCTCAATATAAAGTAGAAGTTAAAAATATCAATTCATTTAAGTTTGCAGCAGCAGCCATAGAGTATGAATTCAAACGACACGTAGCACTTCTTGAAGATGGCAAAATACCAGTACAAGAAACACGAGGGTGGAATGAAGATAAAAACGCTACTGTTTCTCAACGCGTGAAAGAGGGCGCATCGGATTATCGGTATTTCCCAGAGCCTGATATTCCACCTTTGCGATTTAGTAAAGAATATATAAATAATCTTAAATCCAAGATTCCAGAATCAGCACAAGAAAAAGCTCAAAGATACATAAATGAATATAAATTATCTAAAGCTCAATGCGTGGGTGTAATTACAACTCCCGAGTTTTCGAATATTTTTGAACTAATGGTTGTTGAGGGCACAAAGACTTCTGGAGTGACTGCATCAGATGTTGCTAATTGGTTAATAAATAAAAAATCAAGTATGGCCAATTTATCACCAGAAGAATTTATCACTAAATTAATTGAAGAATCGAAAACAGTTGCAGTTTCTGATGATGAATTAAATAAAATAATAAAATCTGTTCTTTTTGAAAATGAAAAAGCAGTGACAGATTACAAATCTGGGAAAGAAACCGTTATTATGTTTCTGGTGGGCAAAGTGCGCGCGCAATTAAAGATTGATACTGCACGTATTCTTTCTGCCCTCAAGAAGGAGCTTATCTCCTAAGATTTATGTCAGATTTTATTCATCTTCATGTTCATAGTGAATTTTCATTGCTTGATGGATTAGGAAAATTGGATTACCTTATCGCAAAAGCTAAAACACTTGGCATGGATGCACTAGCTCTTACCGATCACGGATCGATGTATGGAAGTTTTAAGTTTTATTTGAAAGCCAAGTCCGCAGGAATCAAGCCGATTATAGGGGTAGAGACATACGTCGCGCGTCGTTCTCACACGGATAAAGATGGAAAAATGGATACCGAGCCGTACCATTTAATACTTCTTGCCAAAAATGAAACGGGATATAAGAATTTATTAAAACTTGTTACATTTGCCCATCTTGACGGATTTTATTATAAACCTCGTATAGATTGGGCACTTCTTGAAACGTATCATGAAGGCATCATTTGTCTTTCTGCGTGTTTAGCAGGCCAAGTATCTCAACACCTCCTCCATGGGGAGGATACAAAAGCTGAAGAAGTAGCCAAACGATATGGAGAACTTTTTGGCAAAGACCATTACTATATAGAGTTGCAACGGCATGATGCTATACCGGAAGTAAATCAGGTAAATGAAAAACTTATTATTCTCGCAAGAAAATTAGGATTACCGCTAGTAGCCACTAACGACGTGCATTATGTAAACGCAGATGATGCAGAAGCGCAAGAAATACTTCTTTGTGTGCAGACACAGAAAACTATTCTCGAAAAAAATAGACCGTTATCGATGCTTTCATCTCCTGATTTTTATATGCGATCTGATGGAGAGATGAAGGCATTATTCGAGCATCTTCCTGAAGCGTTAGAAAATACCGTCAAAATTGCATCTATGTGCGATCTCGAGCTTTCTGTAGGGAAATGGATTTTGCCCAACTTTCCGTTGCCCGAGTCAGAGACGGCTTCAAGTTTATTGGAAAAGCTTATTTGGCAGCGCGTACCGAATCGTTACGCAACAATGACTGACGAGATTAAAGAACGTATCAATTACGAACTCGACATTATCACCAAAAAAGGATATTCTACCTATTTTTTAATTGTTTCTGATTTTGTCAACTGGGCCAAAGATGAAGGGATCGGGGTAGGACCTGGTCGCGGATCCGCTGCTGGTTCTGTGATTTCTTATATATTAGGTATCACCGGTATAGATCCATTTTATTTTAGGTTACCGTTTGAGCGGTTTTTAAATCCATTTCGACCGAGTCCTCCTGATATAGACCTTGACTTTGCTGACGATAGGCGAGATGAAGTCATTGCGTACGTGACCAAGCGATACGGTGATGATAAAGTGGCGCAGATTATAACCTTTGGAACTATGGAGGCTCGAGGTGCAGTAAGGGACGCAGGAAGAGCGCTTGGAATGCCGTATGCCAAGCCTGATAGGATATCTAAACTTATTCCCCTTGGCGCGCAAGGATCAGCGATGACAATTGATAAAGCGATAGATATGACCCCAGAACTTTCTACCGCGTACAACACAGAGCCAGAGACCAAGAGACTGTTAGACGTAGCGAGAAAACTCGAAGGGGTAGCACGCCATGCATCTGTACATGCGGCAGGTGTGGTGATAGCAGACAAACCACTGGTAGAGTACACACCTCTTCAAAGAGAATCAAAAGGCGATAGAGTGGTGACGCAGTATGACATGTATACAGTAGGAGAAGATGGCGTCGGGTTACTGAAGATGGATTTTTTGGGACTTCGTAATTTGACTATCATGTCGCAGGCGTTGAAGTTTATAGAGGTTTCGAGAGGAAAAAAAGTAGATATGTATGCCATTCCTTTAACAGATGAAAAAACATTTCGCATGCTCTCTGACGGTGAGACGACCGGCGTATTTCAGCTTGAGTCAGCAGGAATGAGACGGTATATCAAAGAATTAAAGCCGACGACGATTTTTGATCTTATGGCTATGGTTGCGTTATTTCGCCCAGGACCTATGCAGGTGATACCTGAATATATTCGGAGAAAAAATAATCCTGAATATGTGGTATTTCCTGACGAGCGTCTCTCTGAAGTCCTGAAAAATTCGTATGGACTTATTTGTTATCAAGATGATGTGCTTTTGACGGCTATTACGCTGGCTGGGTATTCATGGGGAGATGCCGATAAATTACGAAAAGCAGTCGGTAAAAAAATACCGTCTGAGATGAAGAAACAACAAGAAAAATTTATAGACGGATGTGTGAAAAATGGGATAACGAGAACGAAAGCTGAAGACATTTTTCATCTTATAGAACCATTCGCAGGTTACGGATTTAACAAAGCGCATGCCGCGTGTTATGGCATGATCGCGTATCAGACTGCGTATCTTAAAGCGAACTATCCGGTAGAGTATATGACTGCGGTACTGACTGCTGAAAGTCGCGCAAATACCGGAGACACAAGAAACGATAAAATCGCAATGATTGTCTCGGAGTGCAAACGTATGGACATTGCTATCCTTCGACCAGACGTAAACAAATCAGACATAGAATTTGGGGTGGAAGGCAAGGATATTCGTTTTGGTTTGTCCGCTATCAAGAATGTAGGAACTGCGGCAATAGAGAGCATACTTCTCTCCAGGCCGAATGGCGAGTTTAAAGGCTTGGGTGATTTTTTACGGCGTGTGGACGTGTCAAAAGTAAATCGAAAGACGATAGAGAGCTTGATAAAAGCGGGCGCTATGGATTCATTTGGTGAACGCACCGCGCTTTTAGCGTCTGTTGATTTACTCCTTGATAGTGTGCATAAAACACGAAAAGCCGAAGCGGTGGGTCAGGTCGAATTATTTGCGTCCTCTACTGATCACCCGCATGTTGAACAGTTGTCAGACGTCGTGCCGCTGCCTGCCGCTGAGTTATTAGGATTTGAGAAGGAGTTTTTAGGATTTTATCTCTCTGCAAATCCTTTGGAAGCAGCACTTCTTAAGATGCCCAAAACAAACGATATGATTACGCCAATTGCTGAGTTGTCCAATGAAGCAATAGGTCAGCGAGTGCGTTTAGTAGGAGCTATCGCGCAGGTAAAAAAGATTTTGACGCGAAATGGCGGGAGTGAAATGGCATTTGTAAAGTTAGAGGATCTTACTGGGAGCGTGGAAATCGTGATATTTCCCAAAGTATACGCAAAAACCGCATCGGTGTGGGTACGGGATACTATCGTGAGTGTTTCTGGAAAGCTTGATGAAAAAGAAGATCGATTGACGGTATTGTTAGATACCGCACATATTGTAGAGACGGGATAAAATCCCGTTGACGCAGAGAGATGTTTTTCAGTACAATATATATGAAACAAAACAATAGCAAAAGAGATGAGGTAGGCGAGTTTGATATGTCGGTTTCTGATGATGTATTGAAACTCAATCCTCGAAAAAGGAAACAAAAGAAATCTGCCTCTTCACCCATGCTGTCGTATGTGGGGTTTGCTAGTGATTTTGGTTTCAGCATAGCGCTACCTTTGGGAGGTGCACTCATCGTGGGTCGATATTTGGATGAGCGTTTTGGGTTTTCGCCAAAAGCAACTATTGTATCATTGATAGTAGGATTTGTTATATCAATGACGACATTTATTCGGGTAATACGAGATGTTATAAAAAATAGTCAGAGAAAGAAATAATTTATTTATTACAGATGGTACTACATATATCGCTGGCTGCAGAAAAAATTGGGAGTATTGGTGCATTACCAATTACAAATTCTCTCCTCACTACATGGATAGTGATGGGGATTTTAGTGGTATTTTCACTGAAAGCTACACAAAAAATGCGATTGATTCCGTCAGGCGCTCAGCTTGTCGCTGAATCAATTGTGGGTGGATTGTACGATTTTTTCTCATCGGTCGTAGGAGTCCATGTGAAGCAATTTTTTCCTATCGTCGTTACATTATTTATCTATATATTGATTTCAAACTGGGTAGGACTTCTTCCTGGTGTTGGTACAATTGGATTTTTTCATGAAACCGAGTTTATTCCGATGTTTCGTGCTCCTGCTGCAGATTTGAATATGACTATTGGGTTAGCTATTATCTCGATTATCACGATGCAGTATTTTGGATTTAAAACGTTAGGCGCTCATTATTCTGGGAGATTTATTTCGTTTAAAGACCCCATATCTTTTTTTGTGGGTGTGCTTGAAATTATTTCTGATTTTTCTAAAATAATATCGTTTGGATTTCGTCTTTTTGGTAATATATTTGCAGGAGAGGTGTTGTTAGCGGTGATCGCATTTATCATGCCGTTTATCGTTCCGTTGCCGTTTTTAGTGATGGAATTATTTGTCAGCGTTATACAGGCGCTCGTCTTTTCTATGCTGAGCGCTGCGTTTTTCACTATGGCAGTCTCACATGAAGATGGGACAGATCACAAAGAGGCGCGAAAGGTGGTGAGTATACATGGATGAAGCTACAATAAAAATTATTATGTTTGGATTAACGATCGCAATAGGTGGTGCGGCACCGGCCCTTGCTATTGGAATGCTCACAAGTAAAGGACTTGAAGCAATTGGTCGTAATCCTGAGGCGGCTAATGATATCCGAACCAGTATGATTTTGGGTATCGCATTTGCTGAAGCTATCGCAATTTATGCGTTAGTGGCAGGTCTTATCATTAAATTTGTATAAGTAGAGAACAGAACACACGTGTGTGAAGGCTCCATGTGTATGCTTTTTCATCACGTGTGCGGAAAGATAGTCAATGGATAAACTAGGTATAGAACCAACATTATTAGTAGCACAGGTCGTTAATTTTCTTATTATCTTAGCGCTTTTAAATAAGCTCTTGTATAAGCCGATTCTTGCCATGCTTGAAAAACGCAAAAAAGAGATTGCGGATGGGGTAAAAACAGCAGAGGATATGAAGATACAGGAAGAACGCATGCAAGAAAAACACGAAAAGGTGCTTATGAAGGCGCGTGAAGAAGCATTATCTATTATCGAAGACGCCAAAAAACAAGGCAAGGAAGTAGAAAAAGAGCTTGTTTCTAAAGCGCATGAAGAGTCTCTTGCAATTATTGGCAGAGCCAGAGACGAAGCCAAAGAGGTCGCTCGATTGTCTCAAGCGACGCTTTCTAAACAGGCGGTGGATCTCTCTGTTTTGATGGCCAAGCGACTCTTAGATTCGATCATGACCGCGAAAGAACAGAATGAGGTAATAGATAAAAAAATAAAAGATCTTGAAGTTTGGGCAAATCGACAAGGCGTTTCCTAAGCGGCGAGATTATAGGCACAAGAATATGAAAAAGATGACTAAAGATGCACGAGGCTTTGTGCAAGGTGTGGTAGATTACCTTCGTAAAGAGGGGAAAGAAAACCACAGTGTGCACAAGGTGCAATCATTATTATTTAAAGTTACCGAGACGGCAAAACGAGAGAAAATGGCATATGTCGAGTCTCCGGTAACATTAACCAATATCCAACAACTTGCGCTTTCTCGTGTACTGTCGCGGATTATGGGACACGAAGTGAGTCTTGATTGTCATATTAATAAATCCCTTATCGCGGGATTACGGATTCAAATGGCGGATTGGATTGTGGATACGAGTTTTGAAAGTCAACTGATCGAAATGGTACATATACTCACTGAAGGGAGCACTGTATGAAAAATGATGGATTATCGCTTATAGGGAAGGATTTACTTGAGAAACTGGCTCAATTTGAGCCTTCCGTATCAGCTAGGCGAGTAGGACTGGTACGCAGCATTTCTGATGGGGTTGCAAAAGTAAATGGATTGCCCAATGTTTCCTATCTTGAAATTGTTTCGTTTGACAGTGGCGCATCTGGGGTTGTCGTGAATTTAGAAGAGGATATCGTAGGAATTATCGTGTTGGGTGATTATTTGACTATTAAAGAGGGAGATGAGGTAAGAGGCACGGGGTTACTCCTGTCTATTCCAGTCGGAGAAGCATATTTGGGCCGTGTCATAAACCCCTTGGGAGTTGCCATAGATGGTAAGGCAGCTCTTCACTTGAAAACACGCTATCCGATGGAAAAGATAGCAGCTAGTGTCGTACATAGACAGCCGGTGAACACACCGCTTCAAACCGGTATTAAAGCTATAGATGCAATGATTCCAATTGGTCGTGGCCAAAGACAACTTATTATTGGCGATAGAAATACAGGAAAAACCGCAATCGTTGTAGATACGATCATAAATCAAAAAAATGAGGGTATTATATGTATTTATGTGGCCATAGGCCAAAAAACATCTCGTGTGGCACAGGTTATTTCTGATATAGATAAACGTGGTGGCATGGGGCATACGATCGTCGTGTCAGCGACAGCCAGCGATCCTGTGACACTTCAATATTTAGCTCCGTACGCAGGATGTGCAGTTGCCGAGTATTTTATGGACAAAGGGAAAGATGTGCTCATTATATATGACGATTTATCTAAACACGCATGGAGTTATCGTCAGATATCGTTGACTCTTCGTAGGCCATCAGGTAGGGAGGCCTACCCCGGAGATGTTTTTTACCTTCATAGTAGACTTCTTGAACGGGCCTGCCGGATGTCGAAAGAAAAGGGTGGTGGTTCTATCACTGCATTGCCGATTATCGAAACACAAGCAAGCGACATGTCCGCATATATTCCAACCAATGTTATTTCCATTACTGATGGTCAACTGTATTTGGAGTCGGATTTGTTTAATGCAGGCCAAAGACCAGCTATAAACGTCGGATTATCTGTGTCTCGCGTCGGAGGGTCTGCTCAAATTAAAGCTATGAAAAAAGTAGCAGGTAATTTACGGCTCGATTTAGCGCAATATAGAGATCTGGCGGCATTTGCACAGTTTGCGTCAGATGTCGATGATACGACAAAGAGGCAAATAGAACGAGGGAGTCGCATGATGGAACTTTTAAAGCAAGGACAATATCAACCCATGTCTATAGGACTGCAAGTAGCGCTCATCTGGACTGGTATTAACGGGTATTTAGATGATATATCGGTAGTCAAAATTCAGGCGTTTGAAAAACACTTCATAAATTTTATGGAAACGCGAGTTCGAGTGGCACTCGCAAGCATTGCAAAGGAAAGAATACTAACTCCAGAGATCGAGAAAGAATTGGAATCGACCGTCAAGGAGTGCAAAAAATCTTTTAAATAACGTATGGCAAATATTCGTTTGATAAAGCGTCGGATAAAAACGGCAAAAAATATCTCGCAAATCACCAAAGCGTTGGAGCTAGTGTCTGCTGCGAAAATGAAAAAGGCGCAAGCCGCTGCGTTATCGGGCAAGCTGTATGCACAAAAGATTTATGAGATGGTGATGCGGCTTTCCACGAAAGCGATACTTTCTGATCATCCATTACTAAAAATTCCAAAACCTATCGGAAAAAGGCTTCTTATCATTATATCCAGTAACAAAGGGCTATGTGGTGGGTTAAATACTGTACTTTTTCGATCAATTCTCACAAACTATCCCTCTTTAGACAACACGGACATTGTGACTGTGGGCAGCAAGGGATCTGATTTTGTTTCAAGGTTGGGACACAACGTTATTGCAGATTTTTCTCAAACATTGCCAAGAGAGCAGGTTGTCCCAGCGCTTATTCAGATGGTTACTGAAAAATTTATAGAAGGACTCTACGATGGCGTGGATATCGTTTCCAACGAGTTTCTTTCTATAGCACGCCAAGTGCCCAAAAAGAAAATATTACTTCCGTTAACCATTAGCGGCATTGATACGAAAAAAACAGAGAGTACGCTGAAAGAATTTTTGATAGAACCGTCAGTTGAAGAAGTGTTTGCAGCTCTGCTGCCGCACTATCTGGAGAATCAAGTGCGAGACGCACTGCTACAAGCTGAAGCAAGCGAACACTCAGCTCGAATGCTAGCGATGCACAATGCGACAGAAAACGCCAAATCATTGTCTCAAGAATTAACGCTCGTATATAACAGGGCACGGCAAGAAAAAATCACATATGAAATTACTGATATGGTGACCGCACGTCTTGCTGTGGAGCACATTTGAAAAGAAAAGGAGACTCGTTATGCCAAAAATAAATACGTCAGGCCAGCGCGCAACTGGGAAAATCGTGCAGATATTGGGAGTGGTACTAGATATTCAGTTTTCCAGTGACTACATTCCTGCAATCTATGAAGCGTTGGAAGTATCGTCAGAATTTACAACGTCAAAGACATTAATTCTTGAGGTTGAACAGCATTTGGGTGACTTCCGCGTTCGTACTGTGGCGTTAGGACCAACTGATGGATTAAAAAGAGGACAGACAGTAACTGCTACCGGCAGTCCTATTTCAGTCCCTGTCGGCAAAAAAACACTTGGTCGTATTTTTAATGTCGTTGGCGAGGTGATTGATGAAGGCAAGCCGTTAGGCGAGGTGAAACTGCATCCAATTCATAGGAAAGCGCCACCACTTTCAGAACAAAGCACAAAAAGAGAAATATTGGAGACCGGCATAAAGGTGATTGATCTTGTCGCACCTTTTGTGAAGGGCGGTAAAGTAGGCATCTTTGGAGGAGCTGGTTTAGGGAAAACTGTACTTATTCAGGAACTTATTCATAACGTGGCAGAAGTGCATGGGGGAGTCTCGGTATTTGCAGGAGTTGGAGAACGGTCTCGGGAAGGAAATGACTTGTGGAGAGAAATGCAGGAATCAGGAGTAGCTGAGAAGACAGCTCTTGTATTTGGGCAAATGAATGAACCTCCGGGGAGTCGTTTGCGTGTAGCACTTACAGGGCTCACAATGGCTGAATATTTTCGCGATCAAGAAGGACAGGACGTACTTTTATTTATTGATAATATTTTTCGTTTTGCTCAAGCAGGATCAGAAGTGTCTGCACTCTTGGGGCGAATCCCATCAGCGGTTGGCTATCAACCAACGTTAGCTGATGAAATGGGAGCTCTCCAAGAGCGCATTACATCAACCAAGAAAGGGTCTATTACCTCTGTGCAGGCTGTGTACGTGCCTGCTGATGATTATACGGATCCAGCGCCGGTTGTGACGTTTGCGCATTTGGATGCAACTATTTCGCTTGAACGATCTATAGCTGAGCAAGGGCTCTATCCAGCAGTCGACGCATTGACCGCAAGTTCTCGCATACTGGATCCCTTAGTGCTGGGGGAGGATCACTACAACGTCGCACGAGGAGTACAACGGGCTTTGCAGCGCTATAAGGATTTACAAGATATCATCGCAATACTCGGCATGGAAGAATTGTCAGAAGATGACAAACTTGCCGTATCCAGAGCGAGAAAAATTCAGAGATTTCTCACTCAGCCCATGTTTGTGGCGGAAGCATTTACCGCGCGAGCTGGCAAATATGTTCCTATAGAGGACACTGTACGAGGCTTTAAAGAAATTCTTGATGGAAAGCACGATGGTAAACCAGAGCAATCATTCTATATGGTCGGTTCGATAGATGAAGTGAAAAAGTAGCTATGTCTCAATTTCAGCTTGATATTATTACACCGCAAAGAAAAGCCTTTAGTCAAGTTGTCAATGCTCTTTTAGTACCGACTTCTAACGGCTCTATTGGCGTACTTTCTCACCACGAAGAGTTATTTTCCGCCTTAACTGAGGGTGAAGTAAAAATTACAGTTGGCACAAAAGAATTTTTCTTGGCAATTGGTGGCGGATTTATGGAGGTTCACGATGGTGTCGTCACGGTACTGGTATCAAGAGCAGTTCACGCTGATGAGGTGAATGAACAGGAAATTAAAAAGGCAATGGATGCAGCCAAACAACTTATCGCGAAAAAAATAGCAGGAGACCAGCGGGCGCACGCGCTTTCTATCCTCAGACGATCTCTTCTAGATCTTAAAGTTTCACGAAGAAGGAGGGCGTCCAATGTTACTCCATATCCCCTATCTTGATAACAATTGACAGCGAGTCGAGCACTGACTTATACTCACTCTAATCTATGATGATAAAAGAGGTGATGTCTACAAGTGTACACAGTGTAATAGCGACTACCCCTTATAAGGAAATTTGGTTTACTATATTTAAAAGTCATACAAATGCGCTTCCGGTTGTAGATAAGAACGGGAAGCTCGTGGGTTTGGTGACCAGAGATGATTTATTGCGACCATTGTATCCTAAATATCAAGAATTATTTGAAACGATTGAATCTCCTGCTGATTTTGAAGCAATGGAAGATCGCATGAAGGAATTAGCAGGACTTAAGGCCACAGATGTGATGCAAAAGAACGTTATTTTTACGCGTGATATGACCCTTGTCATGCGGGCACTGTCTCGTATGATACTTAGACGAGTCAATCAGTTGCCGGTTCTTAATGAAAAAGATGTGGTAATAGGTATGGTCACTAAGGGGGATATATTTTTGTCCTTATTTCAAAAAAATTTCAAACAACCCATTGGGAGAAAGAGCAAGGGAGTAAAAAAGGTTTCGAAGGTGTCGCGTTAACTAAAAAAGATTGACTCAGGTATATATATTTGGTATCTTAAACCATGCCGAAGTATATTTTTGTTTCTGGTGGAGTGTTGTCAGGACTCGGGAAAGGTGTCACCGCAGCCTCGATTGGTTTTCTTCTTGAGAAACGCGGGTTTAAAGTTTCCTCCGTAAAATGTGAAAACTACCTCAACATGGATTCAGGGCTCATAAATCCCATAGAGCACGGCGATCCGTACCTTTGTGACGATGGCACAGAAGCTGATATGGACATGGGAACGTATGAAAAATTCTTAGGTAAAAATGTCCATAGGCACAATTTCATAACGATGGGGCAGATCTACTCTGCAGTTATTAATCGTGAGCGTAATTTTGAGTATAAAGGCGAGGATGTAGAAGCAATTCCTCATATTACGGATGAGATTTTATTGCGTATAAACGAAGCTGCCAAAAAAGATAAAGCGGACATAGTGGTAGTAGAGCTTGGAGGTACCGCAGGCGAGTATCAAAACATGCTCTACTATGAAGCGTCACGTATATTAAAAACGGTGAAAAAAGCCACAGTTGCGCATGTGCATGTAAGTTATTTGCCGACCCCAAGCCATTTGGGTGAGCCAAAAACAAAACCTACGCAACTGTCCGTAAAATTTTTGCTTTCGATGGGGATACAGCCTGACTTTATCGTTTGTCGTGGTGAGAAAGCGATTGATATAAGAAGGCGTGAGCGACTTGCGATGTTTTGTAACGTGTCTCCAGACGACGTTATAAACAATCCCGATGAAGATACGCCGTATGCTGTGCCGGTGACATTTGAAGAACAAAAATTTCCACAAAAACTACTTACGCTCTTAGGCCTCGAAGATAAACCAGCAGATTTGACCGAGTGGAAAGCATTTCTCTCCCGAGTCAGAGCAAGTAAGAAAAAAACAATAGAAGTCGCAATAGTCGGTAAGTATTTCGCCACGGGAGATTATGAATTGCGTGATTCCTACGCGGCGCTTATGGATGCATTGGATCATGCTGGATGGGCAAATGGTGTGCAGATAAAAACCAGATGGATCAATGCGGAGCGAATAGAAAAAGGTGAACCTGTAGAGAAATTATTAGAGGGAGTTGTGGGAGTAATTGTCCCAATCGGTTGGGGAGCTCGCGGCGTTGAGGGAATGTTAAAAGGCATACAGTACGCTCGGGAGACTAAAATTCCGTATTTAGGGCTTTGCTACGGTATGCAACTTGCAGTAGTTGAGTACGCGCGAAACGTGTTAAAGCTTGACAGAGCCAATAGTGTGGAATCAGATGAACAGACGCCGCACCCGGTGATCCATATGAATAAGTTGCAGGAAGAAAATCAAGCTCGTCGTGCTTATGGCGGCACAATGCGTCTAGGAAGATGGGTGTGTAAAGTAAAAGAGGGATCAATAGCCGATAGAAGTTATACGAAACATTCAGGTTTCGATGATGCGAAACTACGCGTGGTAGGCGAGCGGCATAGGCACAGATATGAGTTTAACGATTCGTACGCCAAAGAGTTAGAAGCGAAAGGACTGGTTATTTCCGGCCGGTCTATTGTAGAAAATTTGGCTGAAATTATAGAGCTGCCTCAAGAAGTGCATCCGTTTTTCTTAGGCACTCAGTATCATCCGGAGTACCGGTCGTTGCCACTTCGTCCACATCCGTTGTTTTTGGAATACATTCGATCTTGCCTCGATAGGGCGAAATTGGTACAATAAGAGCCTCTCTATAAGAATATATGGCAAACAAAGCAACCTGGATAGGCAAAGATGGTGAAAAAGAATTACGTGTAGATATCCACGTCGGGGATACTGTACGTGTTCACTATAAACTCATTGAAAAAGAAAAGACTTCTGGGAAAACTAAACGTGAAGTCAAAGTAGAAACTCGTGATCGTATACAAGTATATGAAGGTATAGTAATTGCGATCAAAGGCGCAGCCGAGAATACCATGTTCATGGTTCGCCGTACTGCAGTCGGTGGAATAGGCATGGAGCGTATTTTTCCACTCGTTTCTCCATGGATTAAAAAACTTGAAGTGAAAAAGTTGGGTCTTGTACGGAGAGCGAAACTTTATTATTTGCGTGGTAAAATAGGAAAAGAGGCTACGAGAATTGCAGAAGTCACCCCAAAAAATTAAGATCGGTACATTAGGCGAAGATATCGCCTGCGTGTTTCTTTCTCATAAAGGGTACCAAATCCTCCAACGTAACTTTAAAGCCCGATATGGCGAATTAGATATTATCGCACTAGATGGCAAAGCACTTGTGTTTATTGAAGTGAAAACACGACAAATTTATTATTTGGGACACCAGAGGAAGCGATTACTCCACGCAAACTTCATGAACTTATTCAAACAGCGCAGTATTATGTAGTCATCCATCCCGAGCTTCCCAAACTCATGCGTATTGATGTTATTGGCATTATGATGGATGAGATAACTGAAGAAGTACAACGGATTACTCACACAGAAAATATTATGTCGTAGTATATATGATTACGATAATTTATATTCAGGGCAAAGGTCGCCCAACGGACAATGGTCGCACGTGTGAGGCCTTGCCGTGCATACATAGCGGCCGTGAAGAGTGAGAAGCTGTCCAAAATCTATCCATTTGTCTTTCGGTATGAGTTTCATGAGATCCTGTTCTATTTTTACCGGATCTTTATTTGTTGTGAGGCCTAATTTGTTGGACAATCGAATGCCGTGTGTGTCGATCACAATTCCCGATGCAATGCTAAAGACACTTCCTAATACCACGTTTGCGGTTTTTCTGGCAACTCCTGGCAATGCGTCAAGCTCATCCATGGTCTGGGGAACGACTCCACCATATTTTTCTATAATCATTTCGGCAGAGGTATGGATATTTTTGGCTTTGTTGGGGTGAAAATTTATTTTTGTGATCATAGAGTCAATGTCTTCGATTGACGCATCGGCAAATGATTGAATAGTTTTGTATGCAACAAAGAGTGCTGGAGTCACCGTATTGACAAGTTTGTCGGTACATTGCGCTGAGAGTATAGTGGCGACGAGTAGCTCAAATGGAGTCGTAAAGTGAAGTTCGACTTTGGGGTGCGGATTGGCTTTATAAAGCCTTTTCATGATCTCTAATGCTTTTTCTTGTGTAGTCATGTATGTATTATAACTTAAGTGTATGTCCTTCACGCCGAAGCCATGCGCGGGCTTCTTTAAAATTTGGATAATACATACTTACTAAATTCCAAAATGCTTTTGCATGATTATGGTGCACAGTGTGTGCCAATTCATGAATGACAACATAATCGATGATAGGTGGCTCGGCGAAAATAAGTCTATAGGAAAAACTAATCGTTCCCGTACTGCTGCATGAGCCCCATCTACTGGATGTATTGCGGATAGTTATCTTTTTATATGATACGTTCATTTTTTGGGCATAGAAACTTATTCGGGAAGCCAGATATTTTTTGGTAAACGATCGGATCCAGAGTTCCATATGGTGTTTTGCATGACGCAAAAATTTTTTAGGAAAAAATATTCGTGATCCGAGGATCGCAATTGCGTTGCCTTCTGTAATATGAAGCGTATAGGGAACTCCTGCAAGTCGAAACACAGAACCTTGATGATACTGAACTTTAGCGACGTGTTTTCTGTTTCGCAATGCGTGTTTTGTTTTAATAATCCAATCACGCTTCGACGCTACAAAACGATTGATGAAAAACTTCGGCATAAGATAGGGAGCTCTCACTTCCAATTTTCCATCTTCTATTATATGAAGCCCTATTGAACGTCGCGATCCGCGTTTGAGTATATCGATTGTCAATGTGTTGTTGCCCACCATGAATACAATAATAACAAAGTAACGGGCCAGCTGATTATATGAATGCAACTTGAAGTTTAAGTTCACGCGTAATTGATCGAAGTTCCCATGGTTCTTTGACAAAGCGTCTTGTTTTATCATTATCTCGATCTGTAAAATAACTAAAGGCACACGTACCATCAGCAAACCTCCAAAAAGTAATATTTCGTGATTGTTCCATAGATTCAAATTGTAAACGAATATGGTTAATTCCATATATAAATTCATCTCCAAAATTATTAACTGCAAAATGAAATGATACAGAGCCTGGAAAAGATCGTAATCTTCTGGGCTTCGGAGAATATTCTCTTGAGGGATTTCTTATAAAGACAGCCTGATTTTCATAAGTTACAAATTCGCTCATGTTTTTGATGGATGGCAGAATTGTATTATTGTTGGTTTTTCTTTATTATTGTGGGTCGGCTGGGGATCGAACCCAGAACCAATTGCTTAAAAGGCAATTGCTCTACCATTGAGCTACCGACCCATGTATTATTTCAACAAATTATATTATAGCAAATTTGATACGGATCTAATAGCTTCCTGTTCTTTGTACCAGTGTATTAATACACTGGTACAAAAGTAACAGTATGAGTAGAAAGAACGATTATTTGATATGATGGAATTCTTCTATGATAAAAGCAAAGATCAATACTGGCCTTACAACTGCTGAAGTTGCCAATCGACTTTTGCAATTTGGACCAAACTCTTTTCCAGAACCGACGTCACCCAGCCTTCTTTTTCGTTTTCTTTCACAATTTCATAACGCACTGATGCTTCTTCTTTTGGGAGCTGGCGTCGTGTCGCTTCTTATCGGAGAAACCCTTGATGCTACATTTATTCTCGCTATAGTCTTCGTGAATGCTTCATTTGGCGTGTTTCAGGAATATAAAGCAGAGCGTGTCTTATCCGCGTTAAAGACTCTCACTATAACTATGGTACGGGTTTTTCGAGATGGGAAAGAGACAAAAATTGATAGTAAGGGTCTTGTTCCTGACGATATCATCGTGCTTGAAGAGGGGGATAAAATTCCTGCTGATTGTTTGATGGTTGAAGCTTTTCATGTCGAAGTAAATGAGTCAGCTCTTACTGGTGAGTCAATGCCTGTTTCTAAATCTACAGCTGGTGATGATGCGTCACAATTATTTTTAGGGACAACGATTGAGCATGGACGTGCTATTTCTAAAGTAACAAAAACTGGAATTTCTACAAAATTTGGTTCGATTGCTGCGACGCTCGCGTCCATGAAAACGACGAATACACCACTTCAGGTGAAGCTTGAAGCCTTTACTAAACGTATCGGTTTCGTTGGCATTATAGCTGCTGTACTTGTATTTATTTTGTCTTTTTCTAAAGGTCACGGTGTACTTGAGAGTTTTCTTTTTGCCATTAGTTTGGCAATTGCTGCGGTGCCAGAAGGACTTCCCGCCGTGATGACAATAGTATTGGCTCTTGGTGTCGAGCGAATGGCAAAGCGGGGAGCTATAGTACGCAGGTTAGCGGCCATTGAGACATTAGGATCAGTGACTGTGGTGGCGACTGATAAGACGGGGACGATTACGACCAATAACATGGCGGTTAAAAAGATTTGGATAGATGGTTTGACTTTTGGATTTCATGATAAAAAAGCTGTTTCTCATGAGGTAGGATCGTTGCTTTTGACGTGCGGAATCGTTTGTTCCACCGCATCTCTTGCTCAATCGATAGATGACAAAAGTGAGCCAGTTGTTATCGGCGATACGACAGAAGGAGCAATACTTCTCTATGGTCATGCACACGGGATAGACCCAAAAACTATTCGATCAGAATGGATAAGACACGACGAAATATCTTTTAGTTCAATAACCAAGCGTATGTCTGTTGTCGTGTCAAAAAATAAGAAGCGATTTTTTTTTACAAAAGGCGCCCCAGAGTCTGTGCTCTCAATTTGTACAAAAATTGCGCATGCTAATAAAACTGTACCATTTACGAAAGAAAAAAGAGATGAAATGTTGAGAGATTTTGAAACCTTTGCACGTCTTGGACTTCGTATGATGGCTTTTTCATACAAGCAGGATGGCGATATGAAAAACATTGAATCAGGACAAGTATTTTTAGGTTTTGTCGGTATTGCGGATCCGGTTCGCAACGAAGTGCCAAAGGCAGTAGAGAGTGCTAGAAGAGCCGGTATTCGAACACTTATGATTACCGGAGATAATGCACTTACGGCTGAGGCGATTGGGATAGAAAGTGGAATTATTACCAAAGGAGATACGATTATTTCTTCTGACCAAATTCATTCAATTTCAGATAAGGAATTATCAGAACTACTTCTAAAGGTTCACGTTTATGCTCGTATGGCACCTGATGACAAATTGCGCATTGTTCGATTGCTTCAAGAGGCTGGGGAAACTGTTGCAGTGACAGGAGATGGTGTCAACGATGTGTTGGCGCTTAAAAAAGCAGATATAGGTATTGCGATGGGGAAAACGGGCAGTGATGTCTCTAAAGAAACCGCGGATATGGTAATTACTGATGATAACTTTGCAACCATTATTCATGCAGTAGAAGAGGGGCGATCTATTTTTCGTCAGATCAAAAATGCAATCATGTATCTTTTAGCATGTAATTTCGGTGAAGTGCTCTATATTCTTCCTGCTACATTCTTTAGCCTCCCTGTACTTACACCTTTACAAATTTTATATATGAATATCGTGACTGACGGCTTACCTGCGATATCTTTAGCATTCAACGGTCGGGATCCGCGGGTGATGAGTGAAAAACCACGAAAGGGCATATCTATACTGGAAATTCATGATACTCGCTATATCGTAATATTAGGAATTGCTACCGCGGCTTTTGGATTTATCAGTATTTTCATGGGAGATTTAGGGTCGGCTACACTTCTTGTGCGTACGACTGCAGTATTTACCGTCATTATGCTGGTACAGCATTTTATCCTTATGGATATTTGGTTTGTTTTGGCCAAAGCGAGAAAAACGATGAGTATACTCATGCATCCGGTGTTTTTGGCTGCCGTACTCCTTCCGTTTATTATATATCCATTTATGCTCTATGTTCCCTCCATCGCGAAAGTGTTTGAGACCGCGCCGCTTTCGGTAGCACACCTTAGCCAGCTTATTTTGCTGTCACTTGGTGTGTTTATGGTGACGTGGGGACTGCGGCGGGTAAAAAAGTAGGTGCTACAACGTTTTTTCTATTCGATATACAGCAACGTCTTTGCCCCCGAGTTCATATTTATATCTCTCTTGACCCTGAAGAAAGTTATATTCCGTGTAATTGTTTTCAATAGCCCAAAGTATCATTTTTGCCTTAAGGTAAAATCCTGCTCCTTTATAGGTAGCATCAAACCCTGAGTTATAGAGAAGTAGTGTCCGATCTACCACAAAAAGAATTACCGAGGCGGCTAAAGATCCCTCTTTGGTAGAAAGATTACCTTGAAGTATTTGTATGTTTGGTAATGTTGGCAGAGACCTAAAAAACAGATCCATATCGTTTGTTAGAAATATTTTTTTGTCGTCTGATTGCTTCATAAGCATGAGTAGTACGTTGATATTTATTTCCTTTTTTACCGAAAAATTGATATCAGGATATGAGAGTTCAAACTTGTTGATTTTTCTTCGGAATTCATGTCTATTTTTGCGATCGAGGGATTGGAAATAGTCTGTCTCGGTCTTTGGAAGAAGGATAGTTGGGGTCATATCTTCGTTTGTGACGAAGCCACCAAGTTTTTGTAAAATATCTTTGGTTGGAGAACTTGCTGGCACATTTCTTAAAATTATACGTTCTACATCTTGATCTTTTAAATATGAGAGAAGTTCTTGCCAAAATAGTTGTTTGTTGTTCGTATCCCCAATGCAATCTAGGTAATCAGCAATTTCTTCTCCACCGGAAAAATGTATTTCATTGTTGGTTATTACAAATGGGACGAGCACGTCGTCCGTATAGTGCACAAGAACGTGTGAGGTTGGTGCAAGTATTTTTTTCCACGCCATGTGCCAGCTGTAGGTATAAAATGGATAGACGATGGCTTCTTTCGCAAGAATATTATTCCAGATGTTTTCACATTCTTCCAATGGTAGAGTTTTGATCATACAGGTATTATAATCCTAAATATGAGAAAGACGGTACTCTGTGTCATTGCACATCCTGACGACGAAGCGTTTGGTCCATCAGGAACACTTGCAAAGTTAGCGGTCAATCATGATGTCCATATCGTGTGTGTGACGGATGGAGCGAGTGATCCGCGGTTTCATGCTATCGGAGGCAAAAAGTTGTCGGACTTGCGTGTTGAGGAGCTTCATGCGTCTGCCGTAGTGATTGGCGCAAAAAAAGTACATCTATTACATTTTCAGGACGGAACGCTCAATAACAATATCTACCATGAAGTCGCAGAGAAACTCACGGTACTTGTGAAGCAGTACAAACCATCATTGCTTATTACCACCGAGCTTCGCGGAGTGTCAGGGCACTTGGATCACGTAGCAGTTGCGATGATCACAAGTTACGTGTACAGGAAGAATCGTTCTATTGATGCAATTTGGTACAACTGTGTAAGCAAAAGCAGCAGCAGCTTGATGAAAAACTATTTTGTTTTTTTTCCGGAAGGATTTGATAAGAATGATGTGGATTTAGTGGTGAATATACGATCTGTATTTAGTAAAAAAATTGCCGCGGCTCTGTGTCATAAGACGCAGATGAAAGATGCACTGCGGGTGATTGCAAAGTGGCTCATATCTCCTAGAGAAGAATGGTTTTTTGTAACTAAGAGAACTTCTTTTGCTTTTTTATAAGTTTTGCTGTGTAGACGATTTCGCGTATTTCACCGTCTTCTCCCTCAATTTCTGATTGTCCTGTCATACGTTGATACTCCCGAAGATATTCGGATAGTCCAAGATTAGCTTCTTTGATCTCAAATGAGAGTTCTTTTGCTTTTTCTGCGATATTTCTGGTCGCTTGATTTTGCATGACATTGAGTTTGGCCTTCCCTTTTTCTTTGGCCAGCTCTTTAACTTTCAAGTCTGCCTCCCTGTACGTTTCATCGTTTGTCAGTGCGCTGTCTATCATTTCCTTATATTTTTTGAGCTCTTCTTTATTGCGATCGACCGTTGAAATCGTATTTTTGATCATCGATTCAAGCTCGAGAATTGTGTTGGCCGCTTGTGCTCCGTCATTTGTAGTATCCATATCTAATTATTAAACAAAAAATGACGGTATGAGTGCAAGGGGGAAAACGTGTACACTGAATATATGGAAATGTGTCCAGCGTGTCATACAACGGTGAAAAATACCGATTATTTTTGCTTTAACTGCGGGAAGAATTTACATGAGAAGCCGCCGTCAATAAGCATATTCGATCAAGCGCTTCTTTATGCAAAGTGTATATTTTTGCCCCCTATGGGTTTTATATGGGGATGTAAGTATTTAAAGCAGTCAGATCAGCGCACGCGAATCGTCGGCCTTGTCGCATACGCGATTACGGTAATCGTTTTCATATGGGCGACAGCGTATACGATGAATGTTTTCAATACAGTAAGCAAACAAGTAAACACGCAATTTGAAGGTGTTGGAGGATTTTAGTATGTGAATGTCACTACAACTTTTTTACGCTATAGCGTAAAAAAGTTGTAGTAAACTATATGAGTATTAATAAAAAGTATAGATAAGATTATAAGTGGCGTTGACAAATTGGGCGTAGTATACGATGATTTTAGGACGTAGATTTAGTGAAAGGAGACGTTATGAATATCCCACTCTTTGTTCCCGCAGATGTTCCTGAGGCAAAACGGTTAGAGTATGAAAAGAATATAAAGCTAGCGACCCATGATACGGGTCGACTTATGCTTTTTGCAGGTGATCAGAAGGTAGAGCACATGAATGATGATTATTACGGAGACGGAATTGCACCCGACGACGAAAATCCAGAACATATGTTTGAGATCGCAAGTCGAGCGAGTATTGGTGTATTTGCCACACAGTTAGGATTAGTAGCACGTTATGGCGTCGACTACAAAACTATACCTTATTTGGTGAAATTAAATTCCAAAACTGATTTGGTGAAAAAAGACGTGAGTGACCCAAGAAGCTTTAGCTGGTATGACGTGGATGACGTCGTCCGATTTAAAGAAACGAGTGGGTTAAATATTTTAGGAGTAGGATACACAGTATATTCTGGAAGCGAATTTGAAGGCCAAATGCTTCACGAAGCAGCACAAGCCGTGTTTAAGGCGCATCAACATGGATTATTGAGTGTTCTTTGGATGTATCCAAGAGGAAGATCGGTCGCTGATGAGAAAGATCCGCATTTAGTCGCCGGAGCCGCAGGTGTGGCGTGTACGTTAGGATCTGACTTTGTAAAGGTAAATTATCCAAAACCTAAAGAAGGAGATAGAGCTAAAGCATTAAACGAAGCAGTTGTTGCCGCAGGACGTACGAAGCTTATTTGTGCAGGCGGCAGTAGTATGGAGGTCAAAGATTTTTTGATAACGCTTCATGAGCAAATTCATGTGTCTGGCACCAGTGGTAATGCGACAGGTAGAAATATTCATCAAAAGCCGCTTGAAGAAGCAGTACGATTTGCCAACGCTGTTTCAGCTCTCACATACGATGGCGCATCGGTAGACGCAGCGTATGCTATATATAAAGGAAGTAACTAATATGGCGCGTATAACGCTTACAGAGTTTGTAGCAAAAAATAATAGCGAGTTGGGTGCACCGTTTCAAGAGCTTATGGCGGTCATTGAAACTGTAGCACAGAAAATTCATGCCAAGCTTGATCGGAACGGCTTGATTGAAGAATCGGGAGACTCAGGAAGTACGAATGTATATGGAGAAGAAGTGCAGAAACTGGATGAATATGCCAACGCAATACTCACCGATTCGCTTCTTGTCTGTACTGCAGTGCACGCAGTGGGGTCTGAAGAACTGTCAGATCCAAAGTTTTCGACCCATGAGAAGGGATCCTATATCGTCACCCATGATCCTGTGGATGGGTCATCAAATATTGATACAAATTTACCCATTGGGACAATTTTTGGTGTATATCCTAAAAATGAAACAGTACTGCAAAAAGGCTCTACGCTTATAGTTTCTGGCTATGTATTGTATGGCCCAAGCATGATGCTTGTGTATGCCACAAAAGGACACGTAAATGGATTTACCTTTGATCCGAGTATTGGCGCATTTGTACTAAGCTATCCTGATATAGAAATTGGGGACAAAAAGTATTATGGCATCAATGAAGGTAATTGGGAATTATTTTCTGAGGGAGACCGCGCGTATTTATCGAGTATTAAAAAGGAAGGCGGATATTCGTTGCGATACGTGGGATCAATGGTTGGAGATATTCATCGTACTTTGTTAAAGGGTGGTATATTTATCTATCCTTCGGATTCTAAACATCCGAATGGAAAATTGCGGTTATTATATGAAGTTGCACCGTTATCATTTCTCATAATCCAAGCTGGCGGGGATGCGATAAGTGACAAGACTAACCCGCTTGATCTCTTACCAGAAAAGCACGATCAGCGCGTGGCAATTGCGTTAGGATCAAAAAGTGAGATAAAGAAATATCTTTCATTTCAAATATAATCTTCACAATTTCTTCATCAATGTGCTGTATAATGCCTGCATGAGAGTGTTATTGGTGGAGGATGAGCTGCGTTTATCAAGAGTTATAAAAAAGGGTCTTGTAGAAGACGGGTTTGCCGTAGATACAGCGTTTGATGGAGAGGAAGGTCTTTTTTTAGCAGAGTCGGAAACCTATGATGTCATAATTTTAGATATTATGCTTCCCAAACTTGACGGATTGCAAGTGTGTCAAAGATTGAGAGCCAAAAAAATAAAAACTCCGATACTTATCTTGACTGCAAAAACGACTCTTGAAGACAAAGTATCAGGATTTGAGAGTGGGGCGGATGACTATGTTACCAAGCCGTTTGCGTTTATAGAACTTCGATCGAGAATTCATGCACTTGTCCGAAGAAGCGTCGGAGAAGCCACATCGACACTTGCTCTCAAAGATCTCGTGGTCGATTCAATAAAGCACGCAGTGTCACGATCGGGATTACCAATTAGCCTCACCCCCAAAGAATTTTCTATTTTAGAATTACTACTGCGGCATAAAGATGAGGTGGTGACTCGCACGATGATAACAGAGCATGTGTGGGATTATAATTTTGAAGGAATGAGCAACATTGTCGATGTGTTTGTGGCAAGCCTGAGAAGAAAGGTTGATAAAAAATCGCCGTATAAATTACTCCACACGATACACGGTGTAGGATATAAAATAAGTGAGACACCATGAATACAAAAAGCGTCCGCTTTCGTTTAACTGCCCTCTATAGTAGTACTCTCATATTCTCATTGGTTATTTTATTTGCAAGTTTCTATTGGGTGACCAAACGGGAGCTTTATAATCACACCGACGTCGCACTTCGGTCCCACGGCAATCGGCTCATAAATATATTAACGCAGGAAAAGTTACTTATTGATACGCAAATGTCATCGCAACTATTAACAGAGGCATTTAATGAAACACCCGGGATGTTGGCATTTGTTACGGATAATCAAGGAAGCGTTCTGACTATTTCTCAACGGACAAATAATGTTGATGACGTAGCTGCAGCGCTATTTGCTAAGGCAAAGTCATTTAAGGATCCGTTATTTGTCAACCAATCTGTGGGATCTGTCGGCATGCGCTTTATACTCATTCCGATTATTGTCAATGAGTCGCTTCTTGATGTCATTATAATAGGACACCCTATCGATGTCATAGATAATTCATTGGTGTCTTTATATGGAAGTCTGATAGTAGTTTTTTTGTCGTTTGTGATTCCCACGGTATTTGGTGGATATGTATTGGCCGGGAGCGCTCTTTTACCCGTAGGGGAAATCAGTAAAGAAATGGCTGAAATTAGTTCGGAAAACTTGAAACGTCGCGTGAAAGCTCCTCACACAGAGGATGAAATAGAAGAGTTAGCTCATACATTTAATGGTTTACTGGATCGGATAGAACATGCATTTACACGAGAGAGACAGTTTATTGGCGATATTGCCCACGAGTTAAAAACGCCCCTTGCGACATTAAAGAGCGGCATAGACGTCGCCATTTTAAAGAATCGGTCTCAATCGGAGTATAAAAAGGTGCTTGACGAACTTTTGATTGATGCAAATCGGTTATCCGCTACTCTTACGCATATATTGGATTTGGCATGGGGTAAGGTAGATACATACGAAACCATAAAAGATTCTGTGAATATATCAGAGGTAACAAGAGAGGTAGTGGAAATTGCTCAAAAGTTGTCTTACGGAAAAGATATTGTAATTGCCTCACATATCGAAGATGGGCTCATGATTCGGGGAAAGAAAGACAAAATATTTCGTGCAATCGTAAATATTGTGGATAATTCCATTAAGTTTAGTAAAGAAAAAGATACTATTACCATTTCGCTTCGTAAAAAATCTAAGCAGGTAGTATTGGGGGTTAAAGATACTGGTAGGGGAATTGCAAAAGAAGATTTTCCGCACGTATTTGATCGCTTTTATCGTGGATCTAAAACAGATAAAACCATAGGATCTGGTTTAGGATTGTCCATAGCAAAAGCGGTTATTACTTCATGTGGAGGTACGATTTATATAAAAAGTACTACCGGCAAAGGAACATTTGTGACCATTGTTTTTCCTCAGGATATCACTACTTCATAATTGCTTTTCATTATTAATGAAATCTTCATATTTACATTGATACTATTGAATCATGAATACTTCATGGAAGAAAACAACAATTCCTGTCAAAGGCATGCATTGTAGATCATGTGAAATCCTTATTGAAGACGAATTGTCTCACGTACTAGGTGTTTGCAAAGTAGAAGTCAGTGAGAATAAAGGTATAGCCGAAGTATATTATGAAACGGATTTGGGGGTGGAACAAATAGAACAAGCGATACATAAAGCCGGATATGAAGTGGGTTTTAATGACAAAAAGCCCTGGCTATCGAAAAATATCGGGGATTATGCGGATGTATTTTATGCAGGAGTTGCATTGTTTTTTCTCTATGTTTTGGTTTCTATCCTTGGATTGACGAAGCTTTTGGGTGTTGGTGGCGGCCATCCTACAAGCTTTGTCACTGTGCTTATTATCGGTTTGACCGCAGGATTTTCTACATGCATGGCGCTTATTGGCGGATTGGTTTTGGGCGCGGCTACTCGATACGCTCAAAACCACCCCAATGCGACAAACAAAGAGAGATTCACTCCGCATCTTTGGTTTACTGCAGGAAGAATAGTATCCTACACCATTTTTGGCGGAATCATCGGCGGTATAGGATCATTTTTTCAATTCTCAGGGTTTGGTTTGGGTCTTTTAACACTGGCTGTCGCGCTGGTCATGCTCACACTTGGTACGCAGCTTACCGGTTTATTTCCGAGGCTTGAAGGGCTTAAAATGAGCTTACCCAAAGGAATTGCACGATTATTTGGTATTAACAATCAAAAGGAGAGCGAGTATAGTCATAAAAATTCGTTTGTATTAGGAGCAAGTACATTTTTTCTTCCCTGCGGTTTTACTCAGGCCATGCAGCTTTATGCCATGAGCACCGGTAATGTATTTTCAGGTGCTATGATTATGGGGGTATTTGCAATCGGTACAGCACCGGGACTTTTAGGCATAGGCGGGCTCACCTCTGTTGTTCGCGGAGTTTTTGCCCAAAAATTCTTTAAATTTGCAGGCGTTGCGGTGATGGGGCTTTCACTTTTTAACATCAATAACGCGCTAAACCTGATAGGGTGGAATCCTGTCAATGGATTAGGTTTGGGTAGCGCTGTTTTGGCAGCCGCTACAGAAAATATTGGCGTGCGAAAAGGAGATACGCAGATTGTACGTATGACACAGGATGCCCGTGGATACTCACCAAATTCTTTTACGATTGAAAAAGGAGTACCGGTCAAATGGATTATCAACTCAACAGACGTGAATACGTGTGCTTCAAGTATCGTCTCGTCTCAAATTGGCGTACGGATAAATTTGCATCCTGGCGAAAACACTGTTGAGTTTACGCCAAAAACTTCAGGAACCATTAGTTTCTCCTGCATGATGGGTATGTATCGGGGCTCATTTACTGTTGTTGATAGCATAAATGCATTGGTCGCTCAACCATCCGCTGATTCTGTGGCAGATAACAAAGAAAGTGGGTCGTGTGGAGGTGGCGGATGTGGATGTGGCGGGACGAAAAAACCAGTTGTCGAACAGGTCGCCAATGATGCGCCAATCATCAAAAATGATGTGCAAATTATTAAGACAACATATACCCAAGACAAAGATATTTCACCCAATACGTTTATCGTAAACGCAGGCATACCAGTTCGGTTAGAGGTAGATGTGAAGGATTTTGGATCGGGATGTATGAGCACCATCATGGTGGCAGGTCAGACAGAATCGCAATTTTTGGAAAAAGGAAAAACGTTGCTACTCTCATTTACACCAAAATCTAAAGGCGAGTATCCGATTACTTGTGCCATGGGCGTTGCGAGAGGAAAGATTAAAGTTATTTAAAGGAGAATTATATGAATGAACAAACAATCATAATATCCGGTATGACCTGTGGAGCGTGCATCAATCTCGTTACAAAAATACTTTCTCGGATGAAGGGTATACGTAGTGTTCTTTCCGTTGAAAAAGGTTTAGCCAAAGTTTCAGTCGATACTCACTATTCAAAAGAGGCGTTTGCTCACGTGTTTACAGGGACGCCATATACGGTAGAAAGTATTACTTTATGAATAATAATTTAGTATTAGACGTGAGCGGGATGCATTGTCAATCGTGCGAAATGCTTATAACGGAAGAACTTAAAGGTTTGCAAGGAGTGAGTGATATCTTAGTGAGTCAAAAAGATGGCTCCGCCCTGATGCGCATGGATCCGAAATTAGTCACCGTTTCGGAGATTGTGGACGCCGTTAAACGCGCAGGATATGAGGGAAAAGTGAAATCAAATGGTGAATCATTGCCCTCCCATGGAAAGCCAATTAAAATTACTATCGAAACAACCACAGATGCCTTTCCTACTTCGGATTTATTATCATTATTGACGATAAAAAATAATTCTCAAATACCTGTTGCTACCTATACAGCTCATGCGACGCGTATGACTAAATCTTCTCAGCTACAATCATCGACGAAACGAATGAAACTGGATATTTCCGGTATGCACTGTTCTTCATGTGCCGGGCTCATTGAAAGGTCTTTAAAAAAAGTACAGGGTGTTTCTGCAGCAAATGTTAATTTCGCAGCAGAAAAAGCGAGCGTCATTTTCGATGAAAATACTGCCTCATCCTCGGATTTAGTGGCAGCAGTTCAAAAAGCAGGATATAAAGCCACGATTATAAAAGAAGGTTCGTCAGTAGATGATACAGCCAAACGGACCGCCGAAATCAGTCATCTGTTTCATTTGTTTATCCGTAGTTTTATTCTTAGCGTGCCGATGCTGTACTTTATGCTTTTTGATTTTTTCCCACGTATTGCCGGTAAGGCTTTTCTATTCCCGTATATTGGTGTTATTTCACTCGTTCTTTCCACTCCCGTGCAGGTTTTTATGGGAGCGGGATTTTATAAGGGCATGTGGTCTGCGCTTCGGATGAAAACGTTTAATATGGATAGCTTGATAGCAATTGGAACATCGACTGCGTATTTTTATAGTGTTATTAACTTCATTACCTATTATGCACAAAATAGGTCATATATTGGACTTTTTGGTCAAAAAATTCCGGAGTTATATTTTGAAACTGCTGCGTTTCTTATCACATTCGTGCTCCTTGGCAAATGGCTTGAAAAGCGAGCCAAAGGACAGACTTCTGATGCAATTTTAAAACTCATGGGACTGCAGGCCAAAACTGCGCGTGTCATCCGAAATGGAGACACAAGCGACATTCCTATTGATCAAGTTGTCGCAGGGGACATTATTCTCATTCGACCTGGTGAGAAAGTTGCTGTTGACGGAAAAATTATAAAAGGATCATCGTCAGTAGATGAATCCATGATAACCGGTGAAAGTTTACCGGTAGAAAAAAACGTAGGTGATACGGTTGTGGGTGCGACAATGAATAAAACAGGCAGTTTTGAATTCATCGCTACGAGAGTTGGGAACGAAACAACATTAGCACAAATCATACGATTAATTGAGGAAGCCCAAGGATCCAAAGCACCGATACAGGCGTTTGCAGATAAAATTTCTGCGTATTTTGTTCCAATAGTTATTGGAATCGCCATACTTACATTCGTCATTTGGTATTTCTTTTTAGGTGCGTCACTGGCGTTTGCGCTTATGGCGTTTACCGCGGTCATTGTCATTGCCTGTCCGTGTGCATTGGGTCTGGCAACTCCGACAGCGCTTATGGTGGGCACTGGTAAAGGCGCACAACACGGGATACTTATAAAAGGCGGCGAGCCACTTGAGGCAGCATGTAAAGTGGGGGCCGTTGTGTTTGACAAAACAGGGACTCTCACTAAAGGCAAGCCTGAAGTGACAGATACAGTATCGTTTGGACAACTGGACGAGGATGATGTGTTGACTCTATCTGCCAGTTTGGAAAAATCATCGGAACATCCGCTTGCTGAGGCTATTTACGAATATGCCAAAGAAGAACAAATCCCTTTTAAGGATGTTACTGATTTCAAAGCTATTCCGGGAAAGGGCGTCACGGGGGTGATTGATGATACGACATATTACTTCGGTAACCGAAAGCTTATCGATGATGTGTCGGGCCTTACTATTTCTTCGTATGAACGAAAATTAGTGCGTCTAGAAGAACAAGGTAAAACTGCTATGATATTGGCCCAATCAGATAAAATTTTGGGCATTGTGGCTGTCGCTGACACAGTAAAAGAAACATCGAAAGAAGCGGTGGCGTCGCTTATCAAACGTGGTATTGCAGTTTACATGATAACCGGTGATAACCAGAGGACAGCAAATGCAATTGCCGCACAGGTTGGTATAACAAACGTACTAGCAGAAGTGTTGCCGCAGGATAAAGCAAATGAAGTGAAAAAGATTCAACAAACGGGCGTGAAGGTTGCTATGGTAGGCGATGGCATAAACGACGCACCTGCTTTGGCTCAGGCAGACGTAGGGATTTCGATGGGCAATGGTACTGACGTTGCTATGGAAGCCGGAGGCATTGTCATTATCAAAAATGATCTTGCCGATGTCGTAACCGCGTTTGATTTATCCCGTGAAACGATGACAAAGATTAAGCAAAATATGTTTTTTGCACTTTTTTATAATGTTATCGGAATTCCTATCGCGGCCCGTGTGTTTATGGGTATAGGTTTAGTGCTTCGACCTGAGCTTGCAGGACTTGCGATGGCTCTGTCTTCTGTATCTGTCGTGTCCAATTCATTGCTGTTGCGGTATTTTAACCCAGGGAAGCGTAATTGGCTCTCTCAAGCTGCTCCGGTTGTCATGACCCTGGTATTTTTCTTTGTCTTTGTACAATTTGGTCGGTTAAGTTCTGCCATGGCTACGAAGTGAAAGGAAGGTTTATGAAACACAAACAGACAGAAGGTACTGATAAAACGATACTTTGGCATATCGTCGGATTAACCGTGTTTATTTTAGTGCTTATTGGATTTGTGGCCATTGGGGAAAAGAAAGAAGCCAAAAAGGTTGGTCAGGTTGTATCGTATCAAATAAAAGATTCACAAAAGCCTGTAGCCTCATTTGAAACTGAAACCAAGGATTTGGGAAAAATGAAAGTCAATGATGAAAAGTCAGAAGACTTTGTTGTGCGAAATACCGGTACAAAGCCGTTGTCTCTTTACAATATCAACTCATCCTGTGGCTGTACCGTAGGCGTAGTTACGATTAACGGGCAAAAAAGTCCGGAAGGCGCCATGCATTTGAAAAATTCATGGATAGGAACAGTAAATCCCGAAGAATCAGCGATAGTTACGGTAATTTATCGGCCAAGCGTTATGCCTGTAAAGGGTGATGTATCACGCTCCGTGTACGTAGATACGAATGATCCGGCAAATACAACCCTGACATTCAACGTTTCTGCATTTGTGAAATAATTTGTATGAATAATCTTTTTTTTGGAGTTTCCTTAACGGCTGCATTTATCGGTGGCATGCTGGCACTGTTTGCTCCCTGTTGTATCACATTTCTTTTCCCGTCATATTTAGGAACGATTTTTAAAGAAAAAAAACGAGTCGTGTTTCTGACCCTGATATTTGCCTTAGGATTAGGAACTATTCTTATACCGGTTGCCGTAGGATTTAGATTTATTGTGTCATTTTTTAATGATTTCCATACCTCGATATATCTTTTAGGAGCGTTGGTTATGTTTCTTATCGGGCTTATGACACTACTGGATATTAAAATTATGTTGCCGGTGCCACATCGTATTATGCCAAAAGCGGAAGATACAAATGTCGTCTCTACCTATATTCTCGGGGTATTCTCGGGGATTACGTCATCGTGCTGTGCTCCTGTACTTTTTGCAGCCATAACACTTTCAACTCTTTCTCTATCGCTGGCTGGTTCGCTTTTAGTTTCCATCGTCTATGTCATGGGTATCGTGTTTCCATTATTTTTTCTTTCATTGTTTTATGAAAAAATGACAAATACATATTTGTATACGCTTAAAAAACGGGTAGAAAAACCTTTGAAATTTATTGCGTCAGGTATTTTTATACTTTCTGCCATCGTGATTTCGTTTATGGCTTTGACAAATCGTATTCAAATGGATTCCAGTATGGAATACGGAAAAGCGCTTCGAACGATCATCTACGAGATCTCCTCCAATTTGCAATACCCGATAGTTGATGTAGTATTCGTCGCGGGAATTATAGTATTTATTGCTATCGCTATTAAACAAGCAAAGAAAAAGTAGTATGCTCTCTATGAGAGGAGGTGAATAGAGTATGAAACATAACCGTATGGCTACTGCAAATGCTGCAGGTGCGACCACTGGCGTAGTATTTATTGCCTGTCGATTGCTCGTCGGACTATTTCCTGATTTCATGTTTACTGCCGCTCAGTCATGGTTTCATGGCGTAGAATTGACGAGGCTCACAGCGTTCAATCTCACGCCCGCGTCTTTTGTGTGGGGTTTGATTTCGTCGTCAGTATTCGCATGGATTGTAGGATATCTCTTTGCGTATTTTTATAACATGTTTGTGAAGAAATAAAGGTATATATTAGACGTGTTGCGTAATTCCCCATAATCAGGCACACTAAAGGGATATG
>ERZ1292632.254-Hain-H43-01um-R2-254-length-56158-cov-13_pt1 | contig 56158 bp, 63 predicted proteins | sample MGYA00564407_ERZ1292632 | MGnify/ENA primary metagenome ERZ1292632 (study PRJEB36523, sample SAMEA6512637) | groundwater metagenome | collected 2019-01-08 | study: AquaDiva: Metagenomics assemblies of 32 groundwater samples | reverse complement strand
ATCATTAGGCATATCATATCTACAACCATTAGCCAAACAATTAGGTATATTATATGGGAGTACAGTAACAGTAACAGTAACAGTAACAGAAGCAGAAGAGGGGGGTCTGGGGGGGGAAACAAAACACCTACCTGTTGATACTGTTGATAACTCAAACCAGGACGACTCACCCCCATTTTTACCGCTACCCGAAACCATGACCCCGGAAACAACTCTTTCAAAAAAACCCGAAACCCCAAAACCGCAAACCACAAGCCAAAATACCCACGGCGAGCGGTGGACCACAGATCAAGGTAAAACTCTCGATGACCTCATGGACGACGTCAAAACCAGATACGGAGATCGATACCACCAGCAAGTCTATGTCTGGCTACAATCAGTTTTTAATCGTAATAACCCAGACGCTGTGTTATACTGCCTACACCGTCTCATCCAAGACCGCCTCGCCGGCAAATCCATACCGGCTCCCGGACGATGGCTGGACAAACTTGCGGAAACGGAAAACGCTAAGGCGGAAGCAAGAGAGTCCGAGAGGCTACACGAACAACGGAAAACGGACGAGAAGCGCGACGTGGCCAAACTGATCGGCGGAATCGGGAGGACGATGTAGATGGACCAGGACAATACAACGGTCCGCGAGGACCTGGGCTATACGGGATACCATGATGGACGACCGCAAATCAGACCAGCCAGAATCAGGATACGGTATAGTGCTGGCATCGATCAGGGTAACGTCCGGTCGATTCGCATGGATATCGCTAAGGAGATGATTCGGGCTGGGATCGCGCGCGAAGTCGCCGACCGAGAACCAGGGGAAGAAGGGTGAGATGGGCATCTTCGACAAACTCAAAACCGAGGCGCCGGTGCCCGAGGGAGAGGTGGATAAGAAACCGGAATCGAAAGCCGAACATTACCGGATTCATAGGCCGAGAAAATATCAGTCACCAGACGATTTTCTCGCACGGGCTCAGGCATATATCGAATCGTGTATTGATGGAAAAGGGGAATTAAATCAGCCTATTACAATAACCGGGATGTGCTGCTACTTAGGGACCACGCGCGAAAGGTTGCTTGGGTATGAACGTGGAGATCTGGAAAGTATAAAAGCCGTGCCGGGCGATGATGAGCGTTGGAGAGACGCTGTAAAACGCGTAAAGCATATTTGTGAGCATTACGCAGAGACTCATGGGTTTGTGGCGCGCAACCCCGCATTCGCCATTTTCGCGCTTAAAAATTACGGGTGGAAGGACACCCAGACCGTCGAGAGCACTTCGACCGAGATCCACACCGTGGATCCCGAGACCCGTCAGCTCATCGGCGAGTACATGCGCCAGCTTTCTGCCGGCCAGAAGGGCCTACTGATCGACGTGACGCCCGGGGAATTGCCGGAGCCGGTAAAAGTGCAAAGTGGAGGGGCACCGGTGCCGGCGGCCATGGAGCCTGTGGATAAGTCGGAGGATAATGATTTATGACACTGTTGATAACTATCATCCACCATATTATCAACTGGTTACGAGGTGCCTGTTTGTCGCGTAACATGTTTTATGTAAACTTTCAAAATCACGGTGGCGCCGGAGACCCGGGGACAGGAGGAAAGTGGAGCGAGACCTTTTCCATGGCTGGCAGCCCCAGGTCCACCTTCGGCACCCTGATCCGGTCGACCGACACCTCGGTCATGGCGATCGGATCGGATAGGGCGCAGCGACCAGCCAGCCAGCGGAAGGCGCGCGAAAAGAGGACCGCGACAAAAACGTGCCCAGGGGGGTGGCCCCCCGACGCCTTGCGCCGCGTTCTCTCATCCCCACTATCTGTAGCCAATCGACAAAAAAGAAAATATGCAACAAAAAAGCAGGTTGTTTTTTCTGGTTGGTTATGTTCGCTTTGATGGAAAAATTCACTGTGCATTTGGGATAAGCAAAAGGAGGGCAATGATGGGGAATTTGGAACAGGAGAAGAAGGTCAGTGAGAATAGTGTTGGTTCTCGGAATACTGACACGGAGATATGGCGGAGGGTTCCTGGAGACTTTTATTCTCCGAGTATCCATGTTACAGAGGGCGGTAGTATCGGGATCAATGTTGGCGGCTATGTGATTGTGGCTTCGGTTTATAAGTGGCATGAGGCTGGGGAGAAGCTTCTCAGTGTGCCAAATGATCGCCCGGGAAGGTTATCGGAGGCCATACAGAATGCCATATTTCCCGAAAGGGCTATTTTTAACCTCCGGAACTTCGGAAATATCAGGAAGCCAAAATCCAGCAATATCGCCAGTATCATCTACCGGGAGATTGGGGGTAGTTTCATACAGATCGTTGGTATAGAAAATTTCTTGTCGGCATGTGATATTGCGGAAAAATACGGGACTTCCGTATTAGCGCGGTATAGCGGTGCAAAGCCGTTTATGTATGGGGGGCGGACGATAGAAGGTCCTCCGGGTGGGGTGCCTGTTGTCAGGATATTTAGCGATATCGGAAGGCATGTGTTTATAATAGGAGAGACATGCCGCAAAGCATACTTTCTCCAATCAATCGCCCTTATGAAGCAGTGCGGCGCCCGTTTGTCCCAAATCATTAGGGAAGCCCGAGGCGAGGAAGTGCAGAAAAAGAAACTCGCCGTGAAGACGGTTGAAATTTAACCGGGAGGTATATAATGCCGAGGACGCATAAAGAAATGGTTCTTTTTATGGCAATGATGATCACAATGATGTTCATCATCTGGACTGCGACGTTGCTTTACAAAGCCATATATTTCAAAGAGCTTCAGCCGGGTTGGCCTAAGAGTACGGTTTACCAGACAAATCTTTGTGATGGCGACCGGTGTTTTCGCGTTGAGGTATTTTGAAATGCTGCACTTCCTGAAATTTTTAATAATCGTCGTCGGGTTACTGTCTCTTTCCGGGTGTTGGTTCATAATCTTCCCATTGCCTATCGGTCTCATTACCCGCGCGATAACTGGTCCACAATTATGCGTGATGCAGCATATCCGTGTCGGGGATAGAGTTAAATACCCCATAGAAAAGACTGCGACGGTCACTAAATTACGAGGGACCAGTCCGTCATGCCTGAATCCAACATTTCCAATTCTGGCGGATGTTGTTTTTGATGAGGAACCATGACCGCCTCCCTTACCCAAAAACAGCTAATCGACTCCGCGAACTACATATCTCCGCTCGCATGGGCGATACATAACGGATTGAAGATCAGAGACGGAAATTTCAATCTCCGGGACCATCCCTACCAGGAGATCGTTCTGGCGCGTACCAGACAGAAGGTATGCCGGAAGTGGGCGGCGCAGATCGGCAAGACACTTGGAACCATTATCCACGAGCTCCACCATCTCGTTTACGCTTATTATCCCCAAGGGTCCATGTTCATCTTCCCGACGACGGGGCTTGTAGAGCGATTCAGTAAGGCTCAGTTTACGCCGATGATCGAGAATAACGTCTTCCTGCAGCGGCATATCCGGTCAACAGACACCATTGAATTAAAACGCATAGGTAAGGCGAACCTGATTTTTGTCGGCGCAAAAGTCCTACAGAGAATTGCCGGGGAGCAAAAGACATCCGCTGCGTTGAAATCCGAACCGGTCGATAGTCTTAATTTCGATGAGTACGACGAAATCGATCCCGCCATGGCTAACCTTGCCCTTGATCGTATCGGTCACTCGGAAGTTAAATATGAATCCTACACCAGCACGCCGTCGATCCCCGACTACGGCATTGATAAAATATATTCTGAAAGCGATCAAAATATTTGGATGATCAAGTGCCGCCATTGTTCGGAGCATACCTGCCTGGAAATTGAGTTTCCGGATTGCATCAAACAGGAGGGTGGTGGGCGTTGGTATCGGGCCTGTAAGAAGTGCGGACGCGAGATATTTCCGGTGGACGGCGAATGGGTTCCCCAGTATCCGGGTCGTGAGATCGAGGGCACCTGGATTAGTCGGTTGAACCTTGCCGACAAGTATGTGAACCTGGGCGATATTGTGAAGCGGTATAATGATCCCCCACTCGGCGACAAGGGTAAGGTCATGAATGGCGACCTTGGTATGGCCTACATCGACGCCGAAAACCGGCTTACTGCTTCCGATCTTCTTTCTATCTTGGGCCGTGATCCGATGTGGCCAAACCATCCCGGACCTACCGCGATGGGGGTTGATGTAGGTAATGACTTTCATGTTGTGATTCTGGATCGCCCAGCCGATAAGACAGTGCGACTCGTTAAAGCCGTTCATTTGGGCAGCAACAAGATGACAAATTTCAATGTTCTTCATGACTTGATCGTACAGTTTCACGTGAAATGTTGCGTGATCGACTTTGCGCCGGCGCAGTCAAAGGTGCGGGCGTTTCGTAATGCGGAAAAGGAAGCGGGGTGCGAGGTATTTGGAAATATCTACCAAGATGAGATGCGTGGCGTGGTGAACTGGAATGAAAAAGAGGGACTGGTCCGGGAGAACCGGACTGAGATCTGCGACAACACGCACGAGATCGTCATAAATCCCGGACAGTTTCTCTTGCCGCGAAACTCCGAAGTCATACAGGAGGTGATCAAGCATTTCTGCAACATTGCCAAGGTTCTGGAGGAGGACCGGGAAACCGGTAGTAAGGTGTATCGGTATCGGAAACTCGGCCCGGACCATTACCGGCACTCCGTGAACTACGCGCTTTTGGCGTCAAAACGGATCGGTGTTTACATCCCGAAGGCTGTTCAGGACAAGATGAAAGATCGGTGGGATGATGAGGGAAAACCGAAAAGTACAGGTTGGATGGGGGCATGATAATATGAAGATTCGGGAGCATAGGGGGTCCTTACTTGAAGCCATGGAAACGGTTTCCGAAATAGAACCAACCAAAATGGCCCTGGTTGAATTCATAAGAAAGGCGTTTTCACATTGGCCGGGATACCAGTTAGCGAATTTAGAAGGTCGGGTCAAGGTAGAAAAGTACCGTTACGATGAGAGAATAAAATGGGATACCCATATTGTTACCATCGAAGGGTACGGGGTTTTTGGTTTTACCGATGGGCCACTGTTGGACGGCGTGACTACGGTTGAAATTCATAAATGTCCATCATGTGGATCATTACCAGAAATAGTTAGTGAGAGCTGGTACTATGTTCGTTGCCCGAAGTGCGGAAATTGCGAACGTGGAGTTCATGCAACAAAAGAAGAGGCGATTTCCGCTTGGAATAGTTGTTTCCAAAGGTGGAGACCACAAGCACAAGGAGGGCGGGATGGGGCATAGGAGGATTACATGAAGATATTGTTGAAGATTGGGAACTTCCATTCGCATCAGGAATATGATGGGATCGACCTTCCGCAAATTCTATCGGTAGGTGTAATAGAACCGCATCAATGGCGGCGGGACTAAACACAGGAAAGAAATTGGTGCTGGCAGTACAATATACGCATGGCTCGTTAAAAATAAATTTCCCGAAGGTTTTGCCGTGCTGTGCTTTAATTGCAACCTATCTAAGGGATTTTACGGTGCCTGTCCCCACCAGAGGAGGAAATCATGAATTATGTTTTTGCCCATTTGATCGGCGACTACCTGTTACAAAACGACTGGATGGCAGCCCACAAAAAACAAAATCCCTGGATCTGTGCCGTCCACGTCGGCACCTACATGATCCCGTTTCTCTGGTGTGGACTTTCAGCCTGGCAAGCCATGGCCATCGCGTGCCAACATTTCTGTCAGGATTATACTCAGTTCATTGCATGGCTGATGGTCGTGAAGGGATCGGCGAAGTTCGGTGAACCGCCCATGGCGCCGTGGTCGATCATCGTCACGGATAACATCATTCACATTCTCTGGATTGCATTTGTGGTGGAGTATTTGCCGTGACTGACCACAAAAAGAGAACTATCCGAAAGCACAATATCGACTTTCGAAAGACAAAGTATCTTCGTTATGGATTTAAGACTCATGCGGATTTTCTTGCGTGGAGAAAACGGAAACGCGATGAGATGGATGCCTTGATTTTTAAGGTACTCACAGAGCGATGATAAGAATGGCCGACACCGAAAAACAAGCCCTCTGCCTTAAATGCCGCTACTGCTGCACGGTCATCACCGCTCCGGTATGTCAAGGCAAGACGATGCCACCGACCTACGTGGAATTCTTTGCTGCCCGCAGACTTGAAACCGTCTACGACGAGAAGTCGGGCCTGCATCTTGTGGTGGTGCCGTATGCCTGTCTCCAACTCACGGAAAAGGGATGTTCAATCTATGAACATAGGCCGGTTGTGTGCAGGGATTTTGATGGACGCACGAATTCAGCAACGAAAGAGCATTGTCTTTGGAAAGGATCAGTATGAATAAGAGAGCGGAATCAGCACTTGAAGAATTATGGGTTTTATTTATGATCGTTAAGATTATCGGAGTGGCTTTTCTTATTTTATTTGTGGGCGCGTGGGTCTATTACTGGATAACGGGAGAATACTTAAAATGGCCATTTTAACGAGGAGGAAACTATGAACGAACAACGTACGCTAAACGTTATTGTATTTATACTATCGTTGTTTGCCTTGGTCGTAAGCATTTGCGCCTTTTATTCTGCTTATTCGGCCAGCGAAATGGCGAGAAGTGCTGTGCGTGCCGAGTTGGATGGGAGCATAATATGGACAAGAAAATAATTGAAGGTCTGGAGGTTCTCGCATTAAAAGAAAACATGCTTTCTCATCTGGTCCCGATGGAAACTAAATAAAGGCGAAGAAACATGACCGACATTCTGATTGGCTGGAAGGAAATTTCTCAATATCTTCAGATCAGTGAAGCTACTGCCTTGCGATACAAAAACGAAAAAGAGTTGCCCGTCGTGAAGGACCCGGCCGGCCACCCAATGATGAGGAAAATTGATGCCGATGAATGGCGGTTAAGGGGCTTCGACCGGTAGCCTGACGGCTTTTGATTGTTATTGACGGCTTTTGATTGCCTTTGTCTATTGCTCTCATCGTTTTAATCTGTCACAATCCCACCATAAAGCACTTTGATTTCCATATTGAACGAGTTTCACGGAGTTTGTCTATGTAAAGGGACCACGGATGCCCGATTTAACCATGCAGCGGCCTGTCCCCGGTATCGTTGATCAGTATGGCAGGTCAATGTCTTCAGTACGTCGATCAAGTCCTAAATCCCCAACTGTTTCTACCGAAAGCAAAAATCCTGTTCTCGATGAGGCCCGATCTTTCTGGAAGCGGGTCAAAGAACACTCCATCGAAAAGAAGTTCCGGGATGAGGCCATCAAGAACATCGGTTACTTCACCGGAGAGGACCAGGGATGGGACGACGACAGCGCCAGGGCAAGCCTGGAGGCCGAAGGCCGCCCGGCACTTACATTGAACCGCACCCATCCAATCATCCGGCTCATTTGCGGTGCCCGTCCAAAAGCCAAAGTGACTTATCTTCCGACCGAACAGGGCAAGGAACAGACCGCTTCCATCCTGTCATCCTGCAAGGATCATGTGGACGACGACAACCGATGGGAATTCAAGGAGGATGACACACTCTTCCGGGCATTGGTGCTGAAACGGGCAATCATCGAACTCCGTCCCGACTACAGTCACGACCCGCGAGGCGAGATCGGCCTTCATCTCGTAAACTCGAATGACGTCTACCTGGATCCGGACAGCGAAGAGCGCGACCGTAGCGACCAGCAACGCATGATCGTGGTCAAGAACATCGCCAAGGAAGAGGCAATTCGGATGTTTCCCAAACACAAACAGGATATCGAGAATTTCGCTGGCTACGTTGTCAATGGGGTTCAAAATGAGTCACGCGATACCAACCCGACTGATGGCTATGCCGATTCACGGGCCGATTATTATGACAACGATACGAAAAAGATCAGTCTTATCTACTACTGGCACAAGACCTACGAAAAAGTGACGAAGATCGTTGATGCCGCCACGGGGAAGGTCAATGATTCGCCGTTGAAGAAGGAAGAGGCCGAAGTGAAGATAGCCGAAGTCGGGGGCTCGGAGCGGTTCCGGGCTATCGAACGCGAGTTCACCCGCGTAAACTGGCTCGTGTTCTGCCATGACATCGAATTTGAGCGCGGCACGACGCCATGGGAGCGTGAGGACGGCCAGAAGACGAAACTCGCCGAGAACTTCCCGTTTATCATCGAGGAACTGGACCGGATCGTGTTCGGGCTCAAGCAATACCTGATTGATTTCATGTTCATGCTCCGGGACCCGCAGAAATACCACAACAAGCTCGCCTCCTCCATCCTGCATATCATTAACACCCAGGCGAAAGGCGGATATGACTATGAGGCTGGATCGATCTCGCCCGAAAACAAGCGGAAACTGGAGGAATCCGGATCCAAGCCAGGCGTGAACATCGAATGGGAAGCGGGGGCGCTTTCCGGGCCGAAGATGAAGCCGCGTCAGCCGGGCGTCATGCCGCAGGCGGAGATGGCGCTCGCGGAGAGCATGAGCCGCGAAATGCTTGATATCTCCGGGGTAGAATCGCTGATTTCAACGCGGTCCCTTGGAAAGAACGCCTCCGGCAAAGCCCTCGACATCAAGACCCAACAGGGCGGAAACATCATCTCGTGGATATATCGGTATCACTCGTTTTTTATGCACCAACTCGCCGAGTACGAACGGGATGCCATCCAGACCGTTTACAATTATCAGAAGGTCATCCGGATTCGGGGCGATAAGCCCAAGTACATCACTCTCAATCAAGTCAAATATGATCAGCAGGGTGGGATAGCCGAGATCCTGAACAACGTGACCGAAGGGAAGTACGGCACCAAGATTACCGAGAAGGAAGACGTGCCGACCATGAAGCTGGAACGGTTCAAATACTTCGCCGATATGGTGAAGGGTGGTCTCCTGCAGCTCCCCGGTCCGGTCATGATGAAGGTTGTCTTCGAACTCATGGATGACCCGGACCTAAAAGAAATGGTCGAGCAGGAATTCGGGGATTTCATGGTCGAGCAGCAGAAGCAACAGGCGGCAATGGCGCAACAGGGCAAGCAACTTCCGCCGTCTATCAAGGAGAATGTTGACATCGACCGTTTGTATCCGCTCCTCGCCAGATCCGAACAGGTGCAGATCCTTCAGGAACTCGGCATACAGCCCGACATGAACGCCGAGGCTACCGGACTCCCGGACGCCAACACGATCATTGCGGCCCGGCAGAAATCCGTTGAAGGCCAGGCGAAAATGACGACCGCTGCGGCGAAATCTGAACTCGACGGCCAGTTAAAGACCAGAAAAGCCGATCTTGACATGGCGATCAAGGGCCGCAAGGCCGCGATGGATATAGCAATCAGGGCCGGGCAGGCTACAGCGCAGCCGGCGCAAGGAGGAGCATGATGGGAAAAAGACTTTTAGCAGTCATCTTTTGCATATTGTTTTTCGCCACTGTTGCCATTGGCGCAGATTGGTCGAAAGGGAGCGGTGCGAAATCGGCGAGTGCCGTTATTTCCACAAAAGGCGGAGTATTACGGCAAATTATTATCACCACCGATGGCTCGGATGCAGTCACCTTTGATCTGTACGATAACGCTTCCGCAGCGTCCGGGACGAAAATGATCCCGACTTGGACTGTAACGACATCATCCACCAGCCGGATTCAATCGCTTGTCATTGACAATGCGCGATACGGCAGCGGGCTTTATGCAAACGTGGTTTGTTCCGGGACTGTTAGCTATGTGGTGATATATCGGGATGATAATTAAGTAATACACCTACGCCACTAAAATAGAGGAGGATGGGCGACATGACGACTTACAGTGATGCACCAACGATTGATGTAGCACTTGACAAAGAACGGGTAAAGCAAATGGGGATGGAGGAAAAAATAAACGTCCTTATCGACATTGGATTTGCGAACCATTCTGAAATCCATCGGCAAGGGCTGATTCTGTACGGAGAGCACGGGGACAAAGGGTTATGCGAAAGTGTGCGCTTGAATAAAGCGGGGCTTTTTTGGCTTTGGGGTATCTTTTGCGGTGTGGCTGCCACATTTTTTGGGATACTGATTTTTCATATCGGAAAGGCATAAGTAGATGGTTCAAGACATGATCCGCAGACATGAGGGATTGAGGCTCGAAAAGTACCGATGCCCTGCGGGAAAATGGACCATCGGCTATGGCTGGAACCTTGACCACGAATTGCCCTCTGACATTGCCTCCTGCCTGCGCGTGACGGGTGCCATCACTGAGGATATGGCTGAACGGCTCCTGAATATCTCGATCACGGTGGCGACGGATGACTGCCGGGCGATCTTCAGGGGTTTCGATGGATTCTCGGAGGCGCGGCGATTTGCCCTGATTGACTTTCTATTTAATGTGGGTTCGACCACGGCGCTTGAATTCAAGAAGATGCGGGCGGCGATAGAAGAAGGGGACTGGAGCCGAGCAGCGGACGAACTTTACTTTAGCCGGTGGCATGAGCAAGTCGGGAACCGGGGGCCGGAGATCGTCGGCATGGTGCGAGCAGGATGAAGACCTCAACCGTCAAATTGAAGGCGGAAGCCCGTAAACAGAGGCGGGCGAAGAGAAAGAAGAGGGGCAAGCGGTGAGCAAATTTGTTACCAATCTTCTGATAAACCAGATAACGGATAAAGTCTTTGAATTGGTGTCTCCGCTTATTTACGAAAGCGACCTTTTGAAATGCACGATTACTGTGCCGATCGGTTTTCAAAGCGACGGCGCATCAGTTCCGAGAGTACCTATCGCCTATATGCTTTTTGGTGATCGCGCCCATCATGAGGCAGTGATCCACGATTTTCTCTATCGCATGGACTCTATACCCTTGGCAACCTACGATCAGGCGAACGACGTTTTCTTTGAGGCGATGGTATGCCGGGGCAAGGGTTTTTTCGTCAGGCGGTTCATATATTGGGGCGTCTGCATTGGCGGCTTCACCTCGTACCACAAGAAAGCCGTGGGTGATAAACTATGACCGATCTCCGCGACAAGGTTTCCACCGAAGGTGTGCGGGTAAAGATTTTCGCCCTGTTCTGTGTGACAGTGATCGCACTTGTCGCCCTCCTTAAACTGACCGATCCGGAGAACATCATCATAAATATCATCGTGGCTATTGGTTCGTTTCTCGGTGGTGGGGAAGCAGAACGGCGCCGGATGGACAGTCTACCATCACCCGGGACGCATACGCTGACTGAGACGACGACAGAGAACAGGACCAACAAGGAGGGTGTATAAAATGGGGTCAATGTCAATAATCGCAATGGCTGGGACTACGCGAGACCTTGAAATGGCGTCTCAATTCCCCCCAGAGGTAAAGTGGGACCGGGTGGTTAAAGTGGAAATACCCGACGATCACGGAGAATTCCCTGATGTTTCTGGTTATGAATCCAAAGACTTTCAGGAATTCGAGAGTAAGATGGAGGATGGACAGCTTTTCCCCTACATGACGAAGTGCGTCGATGCAGTAGTTGATTTCACGACAAAAAACGCCGCACGGTTGGAGGGGCTTAATTTCCGTAATATTCATTCAGCAATACACGGCATGAATACCGGAGGCAACATTTTTGTTGTCGCCGGATTCGTGGACTATGAACCATTAAGAGTTGGGAAAGGCAGGCCATCATTGGGTCTAATTTTAGGAGGAGGTAATTGACATGGCAAAGGGAAAAGCAAAGGCAGTGAAAAAGGAATCTCCCGTTGAGGGAGGAAGCGATACGGAGACCATTTTCAAGGCAACCTTAACCATCGCACAGGTGCTCAAAAGCGCAGTTGTGTTGAACGTCGTGCCCGCAGTATCGGGTCCACCTGTAATGCATGAAGCGCGTCTTACCGTTGATCGGAAACTGCTTCCCGCCGATTACGATATGGGAGAGAGGCGCGAGTATTCGCTTGTCATTAAGAGGGTGAAATGACCGATTCCCAGAAGCGGATCATTATTGAGGTATTGAAAGCCCTCAAGGGAATAGAAAAGTTATTAAATGTTCTTTTAACGAAATAGCTTAAAGCTCAATTAACACGCGAGACCAAAGGCTGATTGGGAGGAATCCCGTCAGCCTTTTTTATTAACCCTTAACGAAAGGAAACGATCATGGAAACAGCGACAGGGGCACCAAAAGCGCCCGAAAGTGTCGGAGCGGCAGCCGCACCAGTGGCAACACCCGCAACGAAAACACCAGCAACACCGGCGCAGCAGACGGAAGCGAACCCGTGGGAACATATTGACGAGTATTCCCCCGATCCTTCGATCTCCGGCCCTAACGCCGTGGAAACGCCAGCGACGACGCAAGATCCCTCTCAGCAGCCGTCCGCGCAAACGGAAGTTTCGCCCGCGGGGGCGTTAAACGCCGATACGACTTCCGCGCAGACCACTGATGGACAACCGCCGCCAAAGGCAAACGCTCCTGGGCCGATCCCCTATGAGCGGTTTAAGGAGGTCAACGATAAGGTAGCCGCTTTGGAGAAAATGGCGAACTTTTATCAGGCCTCTTACAACGATCTTATTGCACAGACACAAGCACCAGCGTCACCCGCTCAGGCACAACCGGGAGCAACCGCACCGAAGACGACGGGAACAGAAGATCAGAACGCCGCTCCTGCAGCAGATGCGGGGAAACTCCCCCAAGGTATAAAAGGCCCTGGCGAGTGGGACACACAGGAAGAAATGGCAGCCTATCACGACCATGTGGCAACCACTAAAGCGCAGACAATGGCGAGAACTGAGATTGAACGGACCATCGCCCCCGCAATGCAAACCATCAATAAGTGGGTGGGAGCATTAGAGGACATGGTGGTGCGTTCGGTTCACCCGGATTTTGACGAAGTGACGAAGCCAGTCCTGGCAGAGTTATTTGTTACCGATCATGAAGGGCAGGTATGGACTGATCCACAGGGAAATCCTAAGATCAAGAATCCTGCTCTCCTTAATTGGATTCGTCAGTCTCCGTCGCCACGAAAAGCGCTCTACGATTACGCATTGTCGAAACAGGCTCCGGAGAAAATCACGGAGGCAGTGCAGAACACAACCAAGCAATTACTCACGGCCCTTGACACACGACCGAAGGGACCGCTCCAACCGAGGCAGGCAGCCGGAGACAATAAGGCCGTCTCTCTCGATTGGGACACCCCTCCGGCCACAGCCGATAGGATTTTATCTGAGCGCGGCGTGTTCTGAAATGCCTCCCTACCATTAAGGAGGAAAGACCATGGGTTTGATTCAATTCACAGCGGGCATTAACAGTGCCCACAGAGTGCAAAAATGGGCGGTAGAACTCTGGCACGTGCATCAGCGCGACCAGTTTTTCTACCATTTCACGTCAAAAGACGGGATGAACATCGTCCATGAGAAACTCGATTTCACCAAGGCAGCCGGCTATCAGATGACCGAAGGCCTCCTGATGCCGTTTGTTGGCGACGGGGTGATCAATGACGAGGTTCTGGAAGACGAGGAAGAGGCCCCCGACTTCTATGCTCTCACTTGGACGATTTCCCAATTACGGAATGCAGGCAGGTATGCCGGAGAGGAAACTAATCAGCAGACCGAGTACAAACTGCCGGCAGAGATCCGAAACGGTCTCGGCGACTGGATGGCAAACAAGCGCGATGTCGCTATTTTCGATGCAATCGCCAGTTCCCCGACGAAGATTTACTATGTCAACGATAGGGCCAGTACCGCCACCATTGTTGCCGGAGACCTTATGACTCTCCAGCAGTTTGTGCGGGCAAAAACCTACGCGGTTTCGACAGCCTATCCGAAGCTCCCCCCGATCAAGATCGCCAAGGTAGGCGAGAAGACGGTTTACCGCTACGTCGGCCTCATGCACGATCATGTTGCTTATGACCTTAGCATGAATGATCCGGTTTACCAGCAGACCGTCCGGGATGCAGGAGTGCGCGGGAATGACAACCCCATGTTCACCGGCGCCCTGATCGACTACATGGGCATGTTGCTTCACTCCCATGATAACTGCCCAATCTACATCAACTGGGGCAGTGGTGCCATCGCCGGAGCAGAGTCCTATCTGCTTGGGCGGCAGGCTGTCATCGTCGGTATCGGCGGGTACAAGATTCAAGGAAAGAACGGCTACCTGAAATGGGTAGAAAAACGCTCAACAAAATCGGGGCGCTTTACGCAGGGATGCGTATCGAATAACGAGGCGAACTCAGGGGATCTCCGACTCGCTGCATAGCGAAGGACAATCCTGAGCCAAGACTTCTGAGAGTGTGAAATGAGAAATTGCCGAAAATGCCATCAAGATAAACCGATAGAAGATTTTGAGGTTACGAATAAAGAACGCGGTTGGAGGCGAAGAGAATGTAGGGCATGCGTAAAATTGCGCGTCCAAGGTTGGTATGTCGTCTCTAAACAACAAATTCGTAAATCAATATCCACTGAAAAGAGTCGGGCGCAAACACGGGCATGGCAAAAAGGCATCGGCCATGAGAGACACAAAGAACACTGTCTGTCGAGTTACTATCGACTCCAGCACGAAACGATTATGGCGTATGGTGGGTATGAATGCAAATGTTGCGGGGAAACTAACCCACTGTTCTTGTCTATAGACCATGTCGATAATAATGGAACAGAACATCGAAAATCATTTCAATCTCATGGTACGGGTCTTTATCGTTGGTTAAAACAACATGGGTATCCTGAAGGGTTTCAGGTTCTTTGTATGAACTGTAACTTCGGGAAAAGAAGGAATTATGGTGTATGCCCCCATGAAGGTTTTTCAGATAAAGTCAATGCTTTCAGAAGGCAGGTGCAACGACTATCCGGAAACGGAGTAGAGCCAAGCGGCTCGAAGCACCTCGCAGCCAGAACGGCTGGTGATATAGTCTGAACTTGGCCGTAAGGCCAAGCAGTCCCCCTCGGGACGGTTTGGAAGTAGCGAATCCAAATGAACATTTTTGTCGATTACGAAAATCAGTTCGGTATCGCCGTCGGCATCATCAAGGGCGAGGCGAAGTCCGTGTTTAACAGCAAAGATTTCTCCGTGGTGGCCATTCGTTCGGCCAGAACGAACATCACTTAAACCATGAGGGCATTGCCCTCCATTGATAGAAAGGAAGCTATCCTATGAGTAAAGAAGAAGATGCTACTCAGAAAGTGGGTAAGCCTGCGGTTGACGATAGGCCAAGCGTAAGAGATCTGGACGGTCGCAGTAAGTCTCAGGTGTTGGCGGATACACTTTCATCGATCAACAAAGTGCTTGTTAGGGATCCGGATGGCAAGATCAAGCAGAAATGGCCGAGTTATCGAGATCCGGAGCCACCGCATCGAATGATTGAGATTGAAGTGAGGTTTACGGAGATCGAAGTGCCCCATGAAGAGGTAATTTACTACACGCATGGGGTGATCATGGACCGAAATTCGTCTCATTCGGACTCGGTATTGATCGGGAACGAGCGCAGAGGCCACGTTTTTGACCGGACATACACGTTTAACGGGAAGTTGTATCATCGCTGTGCCTGGATACCGAACCGTGTGGAACGGGCCGGGATTCTCTACAAGAAGATGATCAACCGTCAGACGCGGAGGCCGGTTGCAGTACTAAAGAAGTTTGCGGGAACGAATGATCCGACATACCAGATTATCGGCGGTCAAGAAGCTGACTACCGCGATCTCAGGAGGATATTCGAGCGTTCTTTCCTCAAGCGTAACACGGGACAGGAGGACGATGAACTCGATAGATTTCAGTACGAGGCCATTGTTCCGATTCCCCAAGAAGTTGAAGGGTAGAACCTTCTAAGGAGGTAACACATGGCTGCAATGACACCCTTAGCCACCCTGCTCGAAGTTAACCCTATCGATCAGAATGGCTATGCAATGGGGGATATTGTCAGAGCTATTTATGATATTCAGCTGGCTATCCGAGCTATTTGCACCGCGTATGATGCAAGTGATACCGTGTGGGTAGCCGGGGTATCCGATGTTCTGGATGATGCTCTGTCAAATCTTCACACACCGTCAGGGAAGTTGGTTTAACAACAAAACAATGTAAGGAGGATATAAGTTATGAAGAAATTCACAAGTTTTCTCATCCTGGCCTTGATTGCTGTCTTTGCGTTCGGCGGGTATGTCGATGCGAAGCAGCAAAGATTTGAGGCCCAGGTTTATAAGTACGATTTGAACAAAGGGGTCGCTGGAACGGCGGTCACGGGGGCAAATCAGAGAACAACCGGGATTACCTACAAGGTATTGCAACGTAATTCCAATTCGTCTGAGACGCTTCTTTCCGCCATTGGACCTACCGGCACAGCGACGACCTCAAAGACCAATCCTGTTACGACTACGATTTTCGCTTCCGATGGCGGGCGTATCAGTTTCGTGTGCGATCCTGCCGAAGCCACAGATACCTATGTTGATCTGATCGTGACGGATACGGTCGGAGGGTACTCGGCTTTCATTGAAGATTTCACCGCGAATATGCACGCGGTAGTCATCAATGAGACTCCGGGAGTGGTGCATCACGGCATAGTTCCGTTTACCGGGGCTATTACCGAAACCTCTACAGGAGTAGCCTTCTCACGCGATACCGTGATCCATGATGTTGTCGTGGAGGTGGTCACGGTAAGCTCCGCAGCCACAATCGATGTTGGTCTGCTCTCATCCGAGACTTCCGGCGATGCAGACGGATTGCGGAAAGGCGTATTGCTCACTACGGCGGGTTATATCAAGGATACGGCGGTCATCACCTCTGGCGCATCTTTAGATTATACGCCAGTTACGACTTACGGAGTCCTCTTGCGTACAGCGGTTACGGGGACCGGCGCGACATGGACAACGAAATCTTCAGGCGGTGGAGCAACGCCCATCGTTTTTGTCGTATCAAGCACGAACGCCAAAACCTTAACGTACTCGACCAGCACCACGACGTCGAGTCCTGCAGGCTATCTGCATTACTGGTTCTCACGTATCCGGTAGAGCGGTAGTTTTTAATTACTCCAGGGAGTGGAGAGAAATCTCCACTCCCGAAAGGGATGAGGAGCATCATGGATACGATTAGAAAATACACTTTGCCAGCATGTTTTTTGCTTGTCCCGTTCGCCATCTTATCGACGGGGCTTATCCATATTAGCCACATCTATGCCTTGACAATATCGGCGTTGATAATCTCAGCAGCGCAAGGGGGTAAATCAGCATATCTTCCTGTCGGTAAGGAGCGGAAGTTCTTTCTGTCGCCCGGTGATGTCATTTTCCTATTTGCCTGTTATGTCTCAGTCTGGCAAGTGGTTTTATTCATTCAGTCATTATTAAACAAACTATCGCCAATGTCAGCACTGGATGGCCTGAGCGCAATCATTTTCCTCATAGTCGGCATAGTCTTGTATCAGGATGTTGTAAAATCAGAGATCAGACTGAATGTGTTTTTTAACATCATCTGCGTTTCGGCTTTAATTCAGGTGGTCCTCGCATATTTTCAGTGGGGTTTTGCGGTAGACCCGTTCTTGTATGTCATTAACTTAATGTTCAAGGCAGAGCAAAGACTGGCGGCCAACGCCGCGACGGGCACCCTCGGAAACAATAATTACCTTGCTGCTTATCTTGCCATTTCATCGCCGTTCTTTTCCCGAAAATACTGGTCGTGGTGTCTGCCCTTTATCATGGTCATTATTTACGCCTGTGCGACTTCGATGGCTGTCATATCGTTAGGCGCTGGAGCCCTTGTTGCTGGTACAATGCTCATGCGAGACGGGAAAATTCCCAAACAGACTTATTGGTTATCTCTGATTTTAGTCGGAGTAACGGTTATTTGGTACGCCTTTTTCTACCATACTATCATCCGGGGAATGGGCAGAACCGGATATAGTCTTGAACGATATGATATGTGGGCGTATGTATATGCTGCCCTTACTTATTCATGGCAGAACATGATTTTCGGCATGGGACCGGGGGCGGCATGGATTCGTCCGTATCCTCTTCATTCAGAGTGGGTGTCGACAGCATATCAGTATGGATTGATCGGGGCTGGTTTCATGGCTTTATTCCTGCACCGAATCCGGACACAGAATTTACTGATGTTGACATCCACAGTCATCATTGCCGTGAATATAATGGGCAACTCGGCTCTTCACTTTGCACCACAAGCGTTTTTGATCATCATTGTTCTCGGCCTTATTGAGCGGGAACGGAATCAGGAGATCGGGCCATGTCGGAAGGCAGAACGGTAGTTCAACTCGTAGCCGATGTTCTGGAAGGTTTACGGCAACCGGCTCTTAACTATAGCAGGTACACCAACGCATCTATCCTCAATGCTCTGAATCTTGCAAGTCAGGAAACGGCAACGAGGACAAAGTGTCTGCACGGGTTCGCAATCATTATTCTCAAGGATGGATATGCTCAATATCCGCCTCCTGCAAATATGTTATCACCAAAGGATGCTTTTTTCTACAAATCAACAACATCATACGTGCATCTTACCCGCGATGGCTGGAAGGACCGCCCCTGGCTTGATGGATTTCAGGCAGGCTGGAGAACCAACAACGGAGACCCAACACGCGCTTTCATTGGCGATAGTTCCGGGAATCTCCGGAAGATAGGTTTTACCCCAACCCCCAATACGAACGGAAGTGATTACACGTCTACGCCCGATACCGGGGTGGTGATTTCCGCAACCGGCATGACGACGACGGGAAATATTACCGGTACGAATCTCGTTGCCAGTGCCACGATTTGCACCGACACAGCGGGGCGCACCCTGTCATCTCTCGGCATTACGGTAGGGATGGTAGCTCTTAATGTCAGCGATGGCTCTCAGGGGCAGATTTCGGCCATTTCCGGGTCTACTTTCACGGCTACTCTGACAGGCGGAACGGCGAACACATGGGGCCTCGGAAATAGTTTCACGGTTTTGGCTGGTGAGTACGGAGTGGTGACGAGCATCGATGGTGACGAGGAATATGTGTTTTCCTCGGATAAGGGGGAGCTCATTGCAATCGGCGCACTGACCGGGAACGTCTATCTTGAATACTATCGGAAACCGATAACCCTACAATACGATGATCAGTATCCAGAGGTTCCAGAGGAAACCCATCTCTATTTGCCGGAATACGCTATCTGGTGGCTCAAACGCCGGTCTGCTCCCGGGAGTGATGATCTCAACGAGGCCATGATAGCGAAACAGGCTTACGATGAAAAAATACCCCAGGTAAGATTTAAGCCCATAGATCAAGCTGTTGAGACATCGACAATTCGGTTTAATTGGTAGGAGGACTTATGAAAAAGATATTGATTTGCATGGTGGTTTTGCTTTTGGCCGGATGTGCTGCCATGCAGGAATCCGGATGGTATGATCATGGCGTACATTACGCTTCGTGGGAGCACATGACATTCAGTCTGTACGGCTATAAGAATCCCACAATGGATGATGTTGCGCTATCCATTAAAGAGCAATGGTGGGGTACGATGGTTGAGGTAGAACCGAAAGCAGCCGGTACTATCGGGAAATATGAGACATTAGAAGAAATACAGAATTTGCTGGTAAGGTAAGATGGCGGATCAAAAGACTACTCAGCCGATAGAACTTAGATTCTCTGGAGCAATGAATAATTTTAACACTCCATTGGATCTTTATTTGAGGAAAAAGGGAGAGGTGCCTATCCTCAGGAATGCCGATCTCACGCTGCCCGGAATTATCTCACCGCTAAAGGGGCTTCTCCCTCTTAATACCGTACCAGGAGTAGATATTCATTCCATTTTCGTCGGGAATGGGACAAAGTTTGTCGTTGACGGTACGACACTGAAATATCTTGTGGCAGCAGCTCTTACGACCGTAGGTAGTTTGACAGTCGATAATAAACTTTATTGGGCGCAAGCCGGGAACTGGATATTCATTGCAAACGATACCGACAAAAAAGCCATCTACATTCCCGGACCAACTCTCTGTAGTTGGGGGCTCGCCATTCCTACGGTAGCGCCGACCGTCACGGACTCTGGTGTCGCCGGAAATCCCGATGGGACATATTCCTGTTATTACCGATACAGGATTACGTTGCCTGATGGAACGATTGTCTTTACTGCCTTATCGCCAGTAGGCTCCGTGACAGTGGTTACAAACAAAATAAGCTGGTCCGTGTCTGCGTATCCGACATTTACCGGCGCGACATCGGTTAAGATCGACCTTTTCCGCACCAGTGCTTCAATGAGCGGTAATTATCTGGTTACGACGCTTTCCTCGCCGACAACCACTTACACCGACGATCTGACTGATGCGGCATTGCAATTACTGACGGCTTATGACGAAACCGGGTACTATCCGCCGCCCACAGGGGCAAAAATAGTCAAGTATTATGCGGCTGCAGACCGGATATTCGTGACGGTTGGAGGAGACGCCTATTGGAGCGAGGCCGGCCAGTATCATACCTTCCTTTACGATGCCGCAACCGCAGAATACTCGAACGTAAACAGTGTCTTTCTTTCCGGCGAGAGTATCACTGCCATCAAAAGGATTGATGAGAATCTGTATTTAGGATCGTTGGGTACGTGGCGCCGACTTCGGGGGAGATCCCCGAGTGATTGGACATGGGAGGATACCATGGCGGCGATGGGTCCGATCAACGATGAGAGCGCCGTCGAAACTCCATGGGGGATCATCCATCCGGGGATTGACGGGACCATGTGGTTGTTCACCGGGAACACGTCAAGATCGATTCTCGATGAGTTTATCTTTTCTACCCATCCGAGCACGGCTGCGCATGCCACCTTTGACGGAAGATTCTACCGATTGTATTACGAGGACACTGACTTCCCGGAACTCGTTGTCGATTTCCTGAAATATCCATCCGTTCCGCCGAGGATCGTCCAGAGTTCCCGCACGGCAACAGCCTCTTTTTACGACAAAGCTACGGGAAAATTTTATACCGCCGATGCATCATATTTACGGAATGGGGATGATCCGGACGATAGCGTTGCGCTTACGATCTGGACTCCGGACATTCCTATGGCAGAATTGTTAAAATTCGGCAACCGGAGCGTCCTGAATTACAAGGCGAACACGCAAGGGGAAGACATGGCGATCACGCCTTACGCCGATGATGTGGCCCTTGCGCCTATCACCATCAACACAGTAACGGATAAAAGGGATCGGACTTCGCTCCCCTTGGGAGACGCATACACGCTTTCACTGCTGATTTCGATTACAAGCGCGTTGGCAATAACGATTGAAGAACCGTGGTTGATTGCAAAAGATGAAGGATAGGAGGTAATTATGGGATTTTCATTGTCAGATATTTTCAATCCAATATCAAGCGCCTTGGAATTTATCGGGACTCCTGTATCGTGGGGTAATGAAGCAACTGGAGCGCTGGCAAAAGAATTAGGAGGGGTCACCGGCATAAATGAATTAAAAAGAGGGGGACAAACATGGCAGGATATTTCTAGAGATCCCATGGCAAGAAAGGCTCTGGGGGCAGCAGCGACATATGGTGCAGCTTCTTATGCCGCTCCGTATCTCATGAGCACGTTTGCCGGTGCCGAACCCGCCTTGTCGGCTGTCGAAATGGCGAATCTCGCGGAAGGCGCCCCCCTTACGGCCAATGCTGCTGGTGCATCGAGTATTACGGGAGCGTCGCCAGTGGTTGCCGCCGAAACAGTCACGCCTTTAACGGTGGGACAAATAGCCGCGCAAGTAGGCTCATCGGCAGGCAAAGAAGCTGCAACGGCGTGGCCATGGGCAGTACCAGCCGTAGCAGCTGGTGCAGGCGCGGCAACCGGGGCGGCTCTCGCCCCTGAAGGATCATCGGCGTTTACGCCTATGCAAGCCGCACAATTAGAGGCCGATATAGCGGCAGGAGAAATACCGGCAGGGACAGATGTTTTGTCCTCTTTTGGGGCCGGCCAGGGGGTAAAAGATGCGGCGACCGGATCAATGAAATGGGTCGGGGAAAACCCATTGTCTTCCCTTATGGTCCTGAATCTCCTCAACTCTTGGAATCAAGCCAACATGATGAAGGGCGGGAATGAGGCACAGCAGCAGTCCTACTTGGATTATCTGAAAAACATCAATCCGACTGAGGAGCAGAAGATGGCGCAACTTAATGCTGCCAGGGCGGACATAGCAGCAAAGTCAACGCTTACACAGAAGAAACTTGACGAAACGCTTGCGGCGAGAGGTGTGCGTGGAAAAGGGAAGGTAGCCGAAACGGGGGATCTGGCCGAGAAGCGGCGGCTGGCTGAAAACGCGGCTTATAACATGATCTGGGGCAAGACCAATGTTCCAACGGCACCCGGCCCGGTTCCTTACGCCCCGAGCGTAGGAAATCTGGCCGCCGGCAGCACGGCACAACTCTTTGCGCAGGAATTGGCACGGCGTTCATTGAGCGCATAACAGGAGGAAATCATGGACAGGACAATGGGCATAGGCGCAAACATGGGCGGCATTGGAATGGCCGATGAGGCCAAAATGGAAAAGCTGAAGATGGACAAGGAAGAAATGAAGGCCATGATCGACAGCATGGATGAAACTCAGATGTCCTCCATGATGGAAATGATGGGTAAAATGGGCATGATGGGCGGGGAAGATGTAGCCGAAGAAGAAACGCCCCTTGCCTGGACTGACGAGCCTGCTGCGGCTGGGAAAAAGTTAGCGAGAATGGGGGCCTTGTAATGTGGTTACGTGCGAATAGCATTATGATTTCTATTTTACTTTGCGCACTTCTTTCTGGATGTGCGGGGACAAAAATCGTTATTCCGTCGGAGCCGCTGTATGATGATCCAAGAGCATACGAGATGGGAGATAACATATTCTGCATGGATCAGAAGAATATTGAAATGTTGCAGAACAACATCGTTAGGATGCGCAAATATCAAGATGAACTGTTAAAGCTCTTAAAGGAGAGGTGACATTATGGATCAAGAATTGACCAGCATGAAAATGGATAAGAAGGAGATAAAAAAGAACATGGGTCCGACAGCCACACCAGGCGAAGCCCCCAAGGGTCCGCAGTTCCCCTGGGGCCTCCAAGTCACCCTCGAAGATTCTTCCCTTAAAAAGATGGACATTTCTCTCGCTGATTACAAAGTAGGCGATATGGTGGAACTTTATGCTCAGTGCAAGGTAACGAGATTGAGCCAGAGTCAAAACCAATCGGAACACGGCAATAACGAAAAGAACCGGACGATGGAATTGCAGATTACGGATATGTGTCTGGAAGCGGTGGACGAGGGAGCACAAGAGGAAAAAGATAACGAAGATTCAATGTCATGGGACGACGATACCAGTTCTGAGAAGGTTACTAAGAGCCTGAAAAATAAGGGGTACTAAGTTATGCCGACCGCCGAAGAAAACAAGAGGGGCGTCAAAGGATACCGAACTATTTCGCTTCCGGGAGGCCGCTACATGCACGTGGCCATCGTAAAAAAGAAAGGTCCAAGAGGCGGAAAGACCATAGGCGGCCCTGTCCATCAAAAACTTGACTGGGACACCCCGGCGCATGTAGCAGATCAAATTTTGCGGCAACGCAGGCACAGATAAAGGAGTACACAATGGCTTCGTATGTAAATCCAATCGACCTCCTTCAGAATTATCTCCAGCCGCTTACCGGGGCGGCCGGTCCTATCAACACCGGATTTGAGCAGGGGATAAAAGAGAAAACGCTTCGACAGGCCGCAGAGAAAGAGGCTATGATGATGTCGTATTACAAGACGCATGGGAATCTTTATAATGCGCAGGCAATTAAGCTTGCGGAAGAAGGGAAAGCGAAGCGAGATGCATTGGCAAGATTTAGTGGCGGAAGAACGGATGTTCCATTTGGAGCAGGAGGGGAGATTACTCCACAGTGGCTTCTTGATTTCATTACGGCTGGCGGAAAGAATCCCGAACTGCTTTTCCCGACGACTCACCCGGTGCCGGATGCTGGCGGCGTGCAGGTGACCAACAGGGCCGGAACGGCATCATCTTTCGTGCCCACGACAGGTCTTTCCGAAAAGTTGACTCCTGGAACAGCCAATGTCGGCGAAAATATCGTGAATGTCCTGCGAAACCGGGCAGGACAAGCGACGGTTGAGACGATTCCCATGTCAACCGTCACGTCTCCCGAGATTCCGCTTGCCGCGCCCGACCCGACCCGACTTGTTGCCGATGAATTCCTTTTTGGGCGGGAAAGGGAAATGCCGAGCCCGACCGTAAGAACCGAAAGAGTGCCGGCGGTAGGTCTGAAGTTTAAACCCGAAAAAACACCCGCCGAAATCGAGGCGGAAGCAGCGGCAAGAGAGCGGGGCGTGCGGTCAGTGACACCCAAGGAAGGGAAGAAACTCACCATTGGGCACCGAGAACAGGTGCTGATCGGGGACCAGGTAATTACTCAGGAAGTTGTAGGCTTCAATGACAACGGCAGCCCGATTTGGAAAGAAGTCGGGCGAGGCGCAAAGTTCAAGGAAAAGACGGCAGAGGAAGAAAATGTGGCGAAAGTCGGCATTTTGAAGATGGCCGACAACATGGTCGCCGAACGCTTCCTTGATTTTATCCCGGCTGATAAAAAACAGCCCGTCCAGGCAGCCTTTATGGCCGCTAATCAGCTTGGCGGCTCTATAAATCCCGCTCTCGTTCGTGATGCACTTCCGACTGATGCCCTAAAGAAGCGATGGGATCGTATGCGAATTCTGGTTTCTGATTATGTTCGAACGATGAACCCATCGAGGGCCTACGAGAAGGCGTTCGGTGACGTGATGGTGGAGGAAGGGGTAGAACTTTACAAGAAAAACATTCCCCTGCCGTCAGTTTCACCAGTCACTCCGCCCCCCGCGTCATCTTCTTCTCCCGGACCTGTGGGGATGTCGAAAAACACGACAGGAGTGCAGACAACGACCGTTGGCGGAGAAAAGAAGAAGGCTACAGGGGAAATATGGAAAGACAATGCCACGGGCGAGACGTATGTCGAGGGTCCGGACGGGCGACGTAGACCGGTTAAAATAGACGGAAACAAGGTCGTCTTTCAATAGGTGAGAAATGGGATTCACTGATGAATTGATGTTCGGCGGCGGCGTCCCCACGCGAGCATTAGAAAATGATGGCAGAACGCTCTTGGGGACGGTTGAGATACCGGAAGATCAGCCCCGAAAGGAAGGAGCCACTTTCCTTGGGACGGTGGATATTCCCCATATTCCTAAGCTCCCGAAGAAGGAAGGGGCGACATTTCTCGGAGAGGTTGACGTAACGGATGTCTTCAAGAAACTCTCCGGGACCTCACGCGGATGGGATGTAGGGACCACGCTATCGAAGGCAGAAGAGGCCGACTTCAAGGATTGGTATGGATTATGGGCAGACAAGTTTGGGCTTAATCCCAACCCTGATGATTCACGACACTTCTATGACTATCGTGGCGCCTTCAAAGCCGGTGCCACTCCGAACGCCGAAGGCCATTGGCCATCACAATTCAAGCGCGAGGGGCATCCGAATTTGATTGTTCATGGCGTGAACACGAAGTCGGGGGAACAAGTGGAACCGCCTTCTTTTGTCAGAGATGTCGTCTATCCTACGATCAATGATTTCGCCGGTGTGATCCCCAAAGTCGGTGCTGGCCTCATCCATGGCGGCACCATGGGTATCGTCGATCCGGAACGAGGGAAGATCGGGATCCCCTTTACCGATGTAAAATTCAAATACGCCCCCCCTCTCGGCGAATCTCTTGAATCGCTTGGCATGACGCCGGAGCTTGCTCAAAACCCCTACATCGGGATTGGTCCGTCAATGATCGGGATTGGGAAACCATGGGGGGCGATCTCCAAGTTTCTATCAAAAGCCATTATGGCCAGGCGGGCAGGGCAGACGGCGAAATCCCTTGCGACTGGTCTTGAAGCAGCACCCAAGCCTCTATCGGCCATCGAGCGGATCGGGTTGCAGACTGGCGTGGGCGGTGCTGTTGGTGCGGCATTTCCGCGCGAAGAAGAAGAAAGTATTCTTGAAAATGCTCTCAACACGGCGGCGATCGGTGGCGGCCTCCAGGCCCTCGGCGAAGGGATCGCGGCAATCGCCAGGGCGACGGGAATCGGAAAGGCCAACGCCTATCTGAACCTCAAGAAAGAGCTTTCCGATATCTTTTGCGAAAAAGCATTCAGCGAGAAACTCGGCAGGACCATCAGCAGAGCAGAGGCAGACGCCGCTGCGGAACTGGCAATCGATAAGGGATTGGTTACAGCCGGCATAGAAAAACCTTCGTGGAAGGACCTATGGACGGCCTGGCGGCGTCTGAAGGGGCGACGCGGTATGCCGCCGCCTACGGCAGAGCCAGCCGAACCTACTTGGGCAGGAACACCGGCAGGGGAACCGCCAATTACGGGTGGCCCTGATCTTGGTCCTGCTCCTCCTGGTCCTATTGTGGGGGGTCAGCCGATTGATCCCGCGCCAATCGCGCCGGCAGGCCCCGGTCCCATCATTCCCCCGATCCGGCCAATCCCCGGCAGGATTCCCGGTGCGCCGCTTTTGCTTCCTCCGGAGGCCGAGATACCGCCCGAAATGCCCCCCGCTTCTGCCGCAATCGTACCGCCAGCAGGAGAACAGCCCCCCGGTGTGCGTGTTGCGCCCGGAGAGGAGATCGGGGCTCCTGGGGCGAATGTAGGAGCCAAACCGGAAGTTTATTACAATGTTCGTTTTGATTCTACAAAAAATAGATACGAAATTCTTCCAGAGAAAACGCCATACACCAACACTGCTCAATTTGACCCAGAGACAGGAAGGACCTATACCGGGATCACTCATAGCGAAATTTATGAAGCGGTACAAAAGAATGAAAAGCGCCTCTTGTCGGATGCGGGTGTAAGCGGATTCCTTGACAAAGATGGTTCTATGATGACCCGTGACCTTAAGGGGAAGGTAGATATTGAACTTGGGGCGACGAAGGAACTGCCAAAACCGACAAAACTCCCCTATGGTCGGGCAGGAAACGCGGAATTCAAGAAGATAGCGGAACGGGCCAACTTTACCCCGGATATGGGGGGAGACTATAGGGACCTTGTCTCGTATTTTGATAAACACTATAATCAGGGGCTCGCAGGAAAGCTGGAGATTACAGGGGACATTCATCCAGGGGACGCCAAGAGAGCATATCAGGCCGGAATAAAAGACAGAGAGACGGCCAACCAGAAACCGATTCCCGGTGCCGCCAGCCCTGAGGCAATCCGCCAGAAGGCCATTGACCGGTACACCTCACATCTCCAAAAGGTCAGTTCCACTGCCGGGTGGCCGGAAAGTCACGCCGCGGAAGTTGTATCCCTCATAGATAATAAGGATCAGATCGGACTCCGCCAATGGATGAACGGAATCAATCCCGAAATCAACAAATTGTTCACCGCCCTTACCGGTCTTCCGGCAAAGACGCAGAAAGACGCGGACGCTTCTCTGCGATCTTTCGACCCTGAGAAGTGGGACGCATGGCAGGTAGAGAAAAAGGTGGTGGGAGAAACGAAAGCCGCTGAACGTGAAACGAAACGACTGGAAGACGAGACGAATCGTATCCTTGATGAACGGGTACGTTACAACGGGCAAGAAGAACTGACACGCCGGGAACTCTACCGGCGCCTCGTTGATGAAGGCTATTCAGGCATCGAACAGCGGAAGAAAGGAGCGGTTCCCGAGAACTGGATGGTCCATCCTGACGGGCGACAGATCAAAGTACCCAAAGGGGTAGTAAGCCATATACAGGGATTGATGGATGCAGCGAAACGAGTCGTCCCCGAACCAGACAAAGTAATTAAGGAGGCAAAAGATGCGGGACATACCGATGAGGAAATCTCTAACGCCCTTGCAGAAGGTGAAAAAGCTGGGAATATTGAAGGGGCTGCTAAACCAGTTGAAGCTATCCAGGCCGAAGTTCAAGCCCTTGCCAAAGAGCTCGGCGTCAGTTTTGCCCCCGAAATCCTCGTTCAAGGCTCCTGGTCCCGGAATGGTCTAAGATTCGCCACCGAACAGGAGGCCGCCGATTGGGGAGTCGACCGGTTACAGCGGTGGATGATGGCAGAGGACTCCCGTGTGGTCCCGGCAAATGAACCCCCGAATTGGATATGGAAGGACGGGGAACTACAGGAGATTACGGCTGCGAAGGCGGCAAAGCCAATACCGGTGGCCAAGGCACCTCTTGACAACGCAATAAAAGAGGATATAATAAATCCGAAGGGAGGTGTTGATAATGAACGTCCCGGAGATGGCAGCACTGGCGAGAGACCACTGGAAGAAAGTCAACCCGGCGGTGTATCGGCGCATGGTGAAGGACAAGGCCCTGGTGGCGGAGAGCGAGGCGGCCGGCCGGCTAACGCAGCGGGAAATGAACGCGCTGATGTTGCTGAAGAGAACGGAACAGGAGGCCTGGCAGGAGAGCCGGCACCTATTCATATTCCTGACGAAGGAGAAACTGGCGGAGAGTTACCGCCCGCAGTAGAAGACCAGACCACGCCCGCGAGCGAACCGCGGACGCCTACCCTATCGGGAGACAATCCCGGGAATTACCGTATTACCCCTGCAGATGATATTGGAAGCGGAACACGCGGCCAGAAGATCGATGGGAACCTGGCGGCGATTCGCCTTGTCAAACAACTCGAACAGCAAAAGCGTTACCCGACAAAGGCAGAACAGGCCACCCTTGCCAAGTATGTAGGATGGGGAGGTCTTAAATCAGTTTTCGACAAAACCAGCACAAAACCCCAAGACATAAGGGCACGAGAGGAAATTGAAAGACTCCTGACCAAAGAGGAGTACCTGTCAATGTTCCTCACGATCACCGATGCCCATTACACGAGCCCCGAAATCATCGCGTCCATGTATGATGTGTTGCGGCACATGGGGTTTGAGGGCGGGAATGTCCTTGAACCGACCTACGGCGCCGGGAACTTTCTCGGCCTGATGCCTGAAGACATGTCCGCGTCTTCCAAGTGGTACGGTTCGGAACTCGACCCCATCACGGCCAGGATAGGGCAATCCCTCTATCCTGAATCACAACTTATCGAATCCGGTTTCCAGGTTGCGGAATTCCCGTTCGGTAAATTTGACCTTGCCATCGGCAATCCGCCCTTCGGGGATCTCCGAATAGCGGATACCAAAAAGAGCCGCGCGGCTATCAATCGCTTCAAAATCCATAACTATGTAATTGCCAAAGAAGGCATGCACTTGAAGCCGGGGGGGGTTCTGGCCAATGTCGTCACGACGCGCTTTCTCGATACCGCCGACCCGGAGGCGAGAGACTTCCTGGCGCAGAATTTCCGTTTCCTGGGGGCAATCCGTTTGCCGAATGATGCCTTTGCGAAGAATGCCGGCACGACCGTCACGACGGATATCATCTTCCTGCAGCGCCTCATGCCGGATGAGAAACCGGACCTTAACGCCGACTGGTTGACGACTGGCGCCACCATGGAGAACTCCGCACGGGAAACCATCGCCCTCAATAAATACTTCGCGGAACGGCCCCACATGATGCTGGGCGAGCCTTCCATGAAAGGGACCATGTATGGTGGTGCCTGGAAGGAAGGCGGAAAAGGCGAATTCACCTTAGAAAAACGAGATGGGCAGGATACCGGCGCACTTATTAAGGATGTTATCGAAAACTACATGAACGATCTGAAGGGCATTGTCAAGGAACGGGCAAACGACAAAGCCGACGCGGCGGCGCTATCCTTTACCGTTAATAAGGAAGATGTGGGGATCGGTGGCTTCTACGTTGATGGCGGCAAGGTCTATATGCGGGGTGATGATGACCAGTACGACAACCCCACATTTGAGGTATTGACGCCCGCTACCCAATGGACGGAGAAAACTCCCCTGGGCCAGAAGCGGTATGATCGGATTGTGGGGATGCTGGAGCTCCGGGCGAAGGCATACAAGCTTATAGAAGCTGAACGATTCGACACCGACAACATTGAGGCATTACGCAAAGATCTGAATAGATCGTATGACGCCTTTGTCAAGGAACACGGCTTTCTCAGCGAACCGGCAAACTTCGGATTGATGTCCGACGATATCAAGATCGAATTCGGGTTAGAGACCGGTTACAAGAAGGAAATCACGCCGACCAGGGCCAAGGTTCTCGGGATAAAGCCGACGCCGGCAGTTGCGGAAAAGGCGTCACTCTTGAAGAAACGATTATTCTATCCGTCGAAAGAGATCATTTTTGCCAAGGATGTCACGGATGGGTACGGCATATCTCTTTCCCAACGAGGCCGTCTTGATATCGATTATATCTCCAGCCTTACAGGGAAAACGGCGGAAGAGGTAACTGCTGAACTATCCGATCTTGGTCTCGCTTTCAAGGACCCGGAGACGGGAAAGTGGATACAGGAAGACGAATATCTCTCGGGTAACGTTAAGGCAAAGCACAAGCTGGCCGTTGAGAACGGCATGGATAAGAACGCCGCGGCACTGAAGAATGTCTTTCCCACGGATAAGGGGCCGGAAAACATCTTTGCAGGGATCGGCGCGACATGGATACCTGAAGAGATTTACAAGGCCTTCGGGCAATTTATCGGGATCCCTTCTCCCGCAGTGATGATTTCACACGACACCGGGAAAGTATTCATGTCCGGAGGATCACAGCAAAACGATGTCAATGTCGCCTGGCAAAATGAAGACTACGACGTGAGCTCAATGTTCAATGCCGCGGCGGGGCACAAAACGCTTATTGCCTATGACGGATCAGGAGACGACCGGACCGTAAACAAGGAGAGGACCAAAGGGATATCGGTTATCGTCAAGCAGCTCAAGAACACCTTCGATGATTGGTTGATGGCGGACGATACCCGTTCCAAGATCATCGTTAAGAAATACAACGATACGCAGAACACCCATGCAAGGCGGAAGTTTGACGGGAAACACCTTCGCACAGTGGGGGCATCGCCGGCCGTCGAGCTGCGGAGGACACAAGGGAACGCTGCATGGCGTATGATTCAGTCTCCTATCGTCATGCTTGATCATGCCGTGGGCTCCGGAAAGACGTTCACGATCATCACCGGGATCGAGGAGCGTGCCCGGATGGGGCTCACGCGCAAGGCGATCATCGCCGTTCCTAACCATCTTGTCGGTCAGTGGGCGGCCGATTGGTTGAAACTTTACCCAGGTGCAAAGATACTGGCCGCCACGAATAAGGACTTCTCAAAGCCGAACCGGCGCCGGCTATTCTCCCGGATCACCACCGGGAGTTTTGATGCCGTAATTGTAGGCCATTCCTCTTTCGGTTTTATCCCAATCGAGAAGGAAACCATTCGAAATCTGGTAGAAGAGGAAATTGCACACCTTATAAGGGCACAAGCCGACGCGCAAAAGGCCGGCGAGAAAAGGATGGTTGCCAATCTGGCAAAGCGTATTCAGAAGAAGCGCGAGCGGATTGTCGAATTGATGAACAAACCACGCGATAACGTCTCCCACTTCGAGCAAATGGGGATTGATCATATCGTGGTGGATGAATCGCACGAATTCAAAAACCTGGAATACTCCAGCTCCATGCAGAACGTGACCGGGATGGGAAACCCTTCCGGGTCCAAGCGGGCCTTTGATCTTTACTCAAAGATACGATGGCTTTCGACACAGAAGGGAACCGGCGTCACTTTCGCCACTGGAACGCCCATCAGTAATTCCCTGGTGGAGATGTACGCCATACTCCGCTACCTGAACCGGCAGGGCCTCGTAGATCGACAACTTGAAGCCTTCGACGCCTGGGCGGGTGCGTACGCCACCACTGAAAACAAGATCGAATACACGGCGTCTCAAAAGCTGAAAGATCGCGTCATTATGTCGACGTTCAGAAACGTCCGTGAATTGGTTCAGCTCTTCGAGGAGTTTGCCGATTCGGTTACTATGGAGGACCTCAAGAAGTCATATTCTGAGCAGATCCAGGAATCGAACCGCTTAACGGGCAGGAAGGATCGAGAAGTGTTTCCCGTCCCGAAGGTGGTAACCGGCGGCCGGCAACTTGACCTTGGGGATGCCGATGATGCGCAACGGAAATACGTCGATTATCTCGTAGCGCGCGCAAACCGTCTCGAAGACCTGGGCCGCGAGAACGACCCGAAGATTGATAACCATCTATGGTTAATGTCCGATGCCCGCAAAATGGCCCTTGATATCCGGCTGGTTGATCCTACGACAAAGGCAGGGAAGAATAACAAGATTAACCGTGCGGCCAAGCAGATAAAGAGGATTTACGACCAGTGGCAGGCGGACAAGGGAACTCAACTTGTCTTTTGTGACCTATCCACCCCTGCCAAAACAGCGCAGAAAGAGGCCAGGGAATTCATAAGGGCAGCGTCGAAGATTGCCAAGGTGGACAAAAACGACGCGATCCAGAACACATTGAAGGGGATGGGATCGTTTCAAGAGCAATGGGGATATTTGCGTAACCTCATCGATGCGGAGATAGACGCTATATCGGAATCGAAGCAGGCGGAAACGGCCGCCTACATCCAACGCCGTGAGGCCTTGGAGACATTCCTTGAAGAGAAGGCCACTGATTCGGAACTCGCCAGCCTGGCAACGGCTGATAGTGGCTTTTCTGTTTATGACGACCTGAAGGCCAAACTTATCAGACTCGGGATCCCCGCGGGTGAAATCAGATTTATCCATGAGGCCAACAGCGCCGCGCAGAAAGATGAACTTTTCGGCCTGGTCAATTCGGGAGCGGTAAGGATACTGATCGGATCCACCCCGAAGATGGGCGCCGGAACAAACGCCCAGGAACGGATGGTTGCGCTTCATCACATGGACGCTCCATGGCGGCCGTCGGACGTTGAGCAGCGCGAGGGGCGGCTGGTTCGCCAGGGGAACGCTCTTTACGAACGAGATCCCGAAGGATTTGAAGTTTCGATCTACGCCTATTCCACCGGGAATACCTTTGACGCGGTTATGTGGCAGATCCTCGCCAGGAAACAGGAGATGCTTAACGATTTCCGGAGCGGGAAGGATACGATAGATGATCGATCCAACGATTCTGCCAGCTATGCCGACTTCATGGCAGAGACGACGGGGAACCCCGCATTCAAGGAGAAATTCAAACTGGAGGGGGAGATCGAGGAACTGGCCGCCACCATGCGTCGGATTCATACCCGTCGCCAATCGGCAGAACAGAGCCTCCAGTATAATGCCGACCGACGAGAAGATCGCAAGCGGGATATCGAAAGATACACCCTCGTTGATGATAAACTGAAAAAGGTCGAAAGCCAAAACTTTACCTACCAGGGGAAAGAATATGTAAACGATATTCAGGAAATGGCGGATAAGGAACATTCCCGGATTGAGGCGATTAACGACGCCGAAGCAAAACGACATGATCCGATAAAGAGGAAAGTCAGCGATGCCGTTATCAAGAAATTCCCGGAAGTATTCAATGAAGACGGGAGCAGAAAAGAAGGCATCGAAAGGGATAGCAAGGAATTTTTGGAGGCCAAGGATTATTACGACAAGGAACTGAAAAAGGCCGGTATTGAAGAATACCCCAAAAAGATATCATACGACCGGGACAAATTGGCAAAGCAGTACCCTGGGAGCGCACTGGCCGCAGCAGTAAAGATACGGAAAGACGTAAACAATCTCCCGAAAGAGGATGGCGGAGAAGTAAGCTATTCCCTGGACGACGTGAAGGTAACGATCAAGGTAAATAACGCGGGAACGAAAGACAAGGAAGGCAATAATTTAGGGAAGGCTGACTATAAGTGGTTTGTTGATGATCTATATGTGGAAGGTTTGTTTGATAAAGATGGACTTCCCTTTGACACAATCCATGATTTCCTTTCCGTCGATAAGGTCCGGAATTTGGTATACAAGAAGTTATTAGAGAATCGGGACCGGATCGCAAACATGGATTATGACGACAAGAAATCCCGCCAGACGCTTGATAAACTGCAATTCAAGGATGAAGAGAAACTAAAAGCAAAACAAGCCCGCTATGCCCAGGTTGTACAGGAAGTGAACACCCTCGAAGCGGAGATAGAGGCAAGACGCTCGACAGAGAAAAACAAATACATCGAAGCGGATACCGACAGGTTCGGAAGTGATTATGTGCCCGCTGAACGCCGAAGGGTGCAAGCGGAACCCGAAGACAAGCCCTCCGCGGAGGAGATGAAGGCCCTTCGCGATCAGGCAAACCAGGCGTGGGATGATTACCAGGGAGGTGAAGATCATCCGGTATGGCTGGCTGGGGTTGCGCGTGCGAAAGCTATCCTTGCAAGATTCGGGGAAGGGGATATCAAGACGGCGCAGGACCGTCTTAACGATGCAAAAGAATCGTGGGATACGGATTATGAAGGCGAACCCTATCCCCCCGAATTCGAGACCGTTCAGAAGATCATCACCGGTATCCGCCAGGGGCAGCAACGGCTATTCAAAGGTGGCAAGTACGGCCTGTACGATACCGGTGGGTATGCCGACTTTGGACGGACAGCGCCGCCGCAGCCAAAGACCGAAGCGGAGCGCAACGCCTACATTGCCAACCCCCGCATTTACCTCGAACTTCCCGAGATAGTGGAATTCGCCAGCCGGGCCATGGATGGGAAATTCCCCCAGGTGCGCCGATTCATGGGCATGGCTCTCGGGAGGTTCTATCCGGGCACCGGGAAGATAACGATCATCAACAACATGGACCTGGACACGTTGGCTAAGGTGCTCGCCCATGAGGTAGGTCACCTCGCCGATTGGCTGCCCGATAAGGACATGGCAAAGGGGAACATTTTGGGCCGGATCGGGTCTATTCCTGGCTATCTGAAATCACTCCTCGAGGAGTACCCCGGAGCCCCTGGAAAGGTCCTCACCACAGCAGACAGGGAACGACTGCGCAAGGAAGCAGCCAAGCAGATGAAAGGGGCAATGACCGATGGTGATATCGTCACTTACATCACCCGCACGGTGCCGAAATATGAGGAAGTCGGCATCACCCCGGAAATGATTCTGAATCTCCTGAAGGGGCTCACGAATGAACCCAAGAACGTGCTGGACTTCCTGAAATCGGTGGACGGGAAGGTGAAAGGCGAGATTGCCAAACAGGCTTTCAAGAACCTGGTCGATGAGCGCCTCCGCGATATGGTCGGGCGCCGGATCGTCGGGACCGAAACCATTACGGAAGAGGTACGGCGGAAGAGGGAAACCAAACCGGAACGGATTGCGGCACGATATCAGGAACTCTTGCGGGAAGAGATTGAAAAACGTCGTTTCTACGAGAAAGAAGTGATCATCGGGGAACTGAAGGCCCTGACGCAGAAGTGGAAACCGTTCACTCCGGGCGCGGACAGCTACACGAAATATCGTTTCTCCTCGAAAGAACTCTATGCCGATGCGGTGAGCGTGCTCTTTAACGATCCGGAGCTTTTGCGGCAGACTGCGCCGACGTTCTGGAAAGCGTTTTTCAATTACTTCGAACGAAAGCCGGAACTGCAAGCGATTTATGACGAACTCCAGGCCCGGCGGGCCAACCCGGATCAGGTCCTCGAACAGCGCAGGGAATTCACGCGAGACATGGCTGAAGAAGGGGCTCAACTTCGGGCCAGGAATGCGGAACTCCTCCGGTCCCGCAATCAACTCACCCCATCGAGGCTATGGCATGCCGTCCGAATGGCTCTCGGTGATCAGAATATCCGGGCGCAGGAGATGATGGAAGCAGCCCGGAAGGCCGGTCGGGTGGTCCCGGACAAGGAACGTATCGATTATTGGGTTGAGGAATTACCCTATATCAATTCTGAGATTTACGGATTCAGGCGGAGCATTGAAAAGGACATCCTGGCGCCGGCGGATGAGGCCGGGATAAGCCTGATTGACCTGCATGAATACATGATTCTGAAAAGGGCCGCGACCGAACGCGCCGGCATCTATAATCCCGGGGGGATCGGAGACCGCTTCGCCGACCAGCAGCTTGATTTTATGCGGAGGAATCTCGGTGATGATAAATTCGGTAAGGTAAAGGCACTGGTGGAGAAATTCCAGGCCGAATATAAACGGCAGGTAACCGAAGTGGTTAAAGATGCTGATTTCCTGCCTGCGGATCTCATCAAAACAATGATGGAGAATCCGAATTATGCGACGTTCGCCAATCTCGAATACATGATCGAGCAACGCCTTGGTAAAGGGACATCGGCACGGATCTATAAACAGTACGGAATGCTGGGCAAGGTGGATAACGTCTTTGTGCAGACAGTATTAAAGGGTATGGCACTGATCCGTGCCGCACGGCACCACCAGACCAAAATGGCCCTGATAAACAGTCCTGACGTTGGAACGGTTGCGCGGGCTCGCCGTGGTCATAAAGGTGTCGGATGGCAGCAGCCAAAGGACCCGGATATGGGGATCATCGTGATGAGTCCCGGAGGACAGCCACAGGCATACTATATCGATAAGGAACTCGCGCAACTTTGGGAGCATAACGACGACAAGGCGAACGCCGTTCAGCAGGTTGGCCTGGCCGCCCTGGGCGTCATGAAGGGGATTTTGGGACGGATCTTCATCGCGTGGAATCCCGGATGGATCGTTGCTAACCCTCCTCGTGACTTTTGGGCGACATGGAAGAAGGTGCATGAGGCATCCGGATCATTAACGCGGGGCGCCATTGCCACCTTTGTCGATGCGGTGCAGGCTGGTATGGGTAAATTCCCGGAGCGGGAACGTCGCATGTTGGCGGAGCGTAAGATCATCCCGGGCCGGTTTTATGACGATCCAGGAACATTCGGCGCCATGGAGCGCGGTTTCCTTGGGGAGATCAATGACCCGGTTATCTACCAAAATAAGGTTATCGCTCCGCTGATGAAGGCCTGGCGATGGATGGTTGATCATCAAAACTGGTTTGTCATTCCCCGGATCACGCATGGCCTGGAGGTGATTGGAAAGATCGGCGAACGGTGGGGAAAGTTTGCCGCGGATGAGGCGATAAGATTGCAGGCTGCAAAGAAGGGTCGACCAATCCCCGCGAAACGGACCGCCCACCTCGTAAGGACCAGGGCCGGAACGCCGAACTCCCTGTCACAAGGCACACTCTATTGGCTGACAGAATCATTCTTCCCGTTCTCGAACGTCGCTCTTCAGGATCTCCGGTCGAGCACGGATGCCTTCCGCGAGGGGAAAGGGTCCTACGCATGGAAAACGGCGGTTTCCAATATCCTGCCGAAACTGATATTTGCCGCGATGGTCGCCGGTTTCTTTGGAGACGATATGAAGAAGGCAGCCGGCAAGGTCGGAAAGTATTTCCGGAGGATGTATATTAACCTTCCCTTGGCCGTGATGGATGATGGGAATGTGATCAACTTGACGATCCCCCAGGACTACACCGGACAGACCGTCTCTGCCCTCACGGATGCGATGATTTCCGGGGATTGGTCCGGGTCCATGGCCACGCTCGGGATACTCTTCGAAAATCAGCCGTACAATATTAATCCTTTTCTTATGTCTGCGTCCGATTGGGTGAACTACTACGCACTAAACCAGAGGCCAAACGATTCATTCACTGGTAACCCGAGTATGCCGGAAGACATTGCAAAGGTCGGCGGAACACGTGCATTTACCCACATGGCCCGACAGACTTGGAACCGGTTTTTCGGGACCATGCTGTATCGTATACAGGCAGATCGGATAGAAGGTGTAGAAAACGAACTGAAGACGACACTTGGAATAATTCCGTTTAATACCCTGGGCCGTTTCATCCGGGTTACTAATACTGGTGATGTTGAAAAGGATATGCAAACCGTCAGCGATATCGTGAAGCAAGAGACAAGGGCGCGACTTACGCTCAGGGAAGAGAAGATACACGATATCAATGCACGTGAGGGGAAGGCTACGCCTGCCGATATCATTATGCTTTACCGAAAACAGGTTGATGAAGGCAATATCGATCCCCTGAGCACATCACTTCAGGCTTTCGCAAAATCATACATGACCATGGAGCTGAGCAAGGGAAAGAACACTTTCGTGAAGGCGATCACGCTCGCTACTTCCGACCAGCAAAAGGCGGCACTGATGCTGCGGTGGAAAGGCGAGTTATCCACGAAGGAATATGAGGATTTGAAAAAGTATTTAATCGGCAATAGTCTGATAGGGAAAGGCGTTGGAATGCAGATGCTAATGCAGGACCTCAGACAGCGGTATCCGGCGAAAAAGAGTGTTATTGATCTTCTTAAAGCCGGCAGGGGGCAATAGGATGCCATCCTCAAAACCCAGTCCATTTTCGTTCATAGACATGGATGAGCTCCGGGAACAGCTCAACTTCATGATAAACGATATTTACTCGAAGCTGGACTATGCTCTTGCCTTGGATGGCAAAGGGATCATATCCTCGCTAATATATGGTGGGATGGGCCGGGATATTTCCGCTTTCAATGGTCTTCTCTATGTTGCTTCTGGTGCATCAGGGCAATTAGCTTTGGGGACCGGACTCGTTTTCGATGCAACGACCGGGAGACTTTATCTCAACGTCACGACTGCCGGAGATATTTTAGCAGGAACGGCCAATCAGGCCATGGCGAGATTACCCATCGGGACTTCCGGGCAGGTATTGAGTGTGGGTGGAGCACACGCAACAGGTCTGCAATGGGCCAATGCCGTCCTTGATACCCTATATGATGACAACAGCATTCTCAAGGCCGATTCTGACAACACCCCTATTGTTTTACCCTTGGGGGCGAGCACCATAGTAGCACGACTCGCGGCAGGAGGCATTGTTGCCGCTACTCCCACAGAAATCCGTACTCTTCTTGGGTTGGCGACTACCGATTCTCCTGTCTTCGTCACGGCAAAACTATCGGGATTATCGAATGGCAAAATTCCCTACCATGTGGATGATGCGACTGGCTTGGCGGATGGCCCGACCAAGACGGATGTGGACAGCGCCGTATCTGCCGCTCATGCCCGGTCACATTCGATCACCGGCACGTCCGATCATACGTCAACGGCTACTGCGGGAAAGGTTCTAAAAGCTGATGCCAATGGTCTTCCAGTGGAATCAGTTATTGTTGTGGCAGCGACTGGAGCGGTTACGAATCCGAGCCAACCGGCGTTTCTTGCAACAGCGGACGGGACGCAAACTAATATCGCAACCGCCTCGAATGTTAAGGTTTTATTCGCAACTGAAATATACGATCAGGGTGCCAATTTAGCCTCCTCTACTTTTACGGCTCCTGTGACTGGCAAGTATCATTTTGATATTTTATTGTATCTTAATGCTTTGGATTCAGCTACCAGATATTTCGTTTCTTTAGTTACATCAAACCGCACTTTGAATTTGGATGGCAAGGATTTTACACAAATGGCCGGCGATCTCATAGAATGGACAATGGGTGGCGGAACAGATGTTGATATGGATGCGGGAGATACAGCCCATGTTGTGATTTATCAAGTTGGGGGAACGCAGCAGACCGACATTGCAAGCGACTCTCGTTTTAGTGGACATTTATTATCATAGGAGTGATTTATGGATTTATCAGTGGAAGATATAACGGTGCTGGCCCACGTGGTTGTTGATCCCGATGCGTGGGTTGCTCATGCCCAGGCGACAGTGGGGGAATGGGCAATCGTAGCGAAGATTGAACGATGGCGACCTGATTGTCTGGCGCATAAGGATGATCCAGGATACCAGACAAGGGCGGAAAGGAAAAAGTAAAAAAGGAGACACCATGAAAAAGTTTCTTAAATCACGGGTCACGATGTTTGTCGCGTTCGCCGTTTTTGTGGCGGGCATTGGTTTTTCTGCCACCACGATCACAAAGGGCCTGATCGGGATGCAGGACTTCCATCTCTGGAGTGGCACGACCGCCGATAAAACCTTTACCCGCGCTACCTCAACTGGCGGGACAATGACCTTGAATTCAGTGGGGAGCGAAGTCGATCTTTTGATGTCTTATGGTGGGGGTGTTTCCTATACTAAGACAACAATCGAAGCAGCAAAAACGGCGATAGGTACATCGAATCTGGTAACGCTGCTTGCGCGACCTGGCGTTTGGACGATCACCGATAATACCACGATCCCGGAAAATATCTCACTGAGGGTTCCCGCTGGAGCATCATTCACCATATCAACCGGCAAGACGCTCACTATCAATGGTCCTTTTGATGCAGGGCTGTATCAGGTATTTACTCTGGTCGGCACTGGCACGGTGAGATTTGGCCCCGGGAAGACAAGAGAGATTGTACCGCAATGGTGGGGAGCATCTGTCACTACCTCGGCGGCATCGAATTCTGTCGCATTTCAGGGGTGGCTTGATTCTGTCGGGACGTACCCCGCGACAACTCTATACATTCCTGGAATCACACTTTCGTCAGCCAGTAACTACTTGATAAATGTTTCGCTTGTTAAGACCAGTGCCGACTACATCCGCATAAGAGGCGACGGGCCTGGATCACGGCTGCAATGGACGGGTTCCTCTTCGGCTACAATGCTCGATCTACGTGGGGTAGGAAGTGGATTTGCTCTCATTGAGGGAGTCCGATTTGACTTGAATAGTTTAGCCACAACTGGCCTCGAACTATCGAATTTCGGGCATATACTGACGGTACAGAATTGCACATTTCTTAGTGGTCTTGCAAATGCGACTGATGATCGCGGCATGCTTAATATACCGCTGGACGGGGAATCTCATAATGGGCGAATAATCCAAAATTGGTTTTCGGGTGGCACCGCTATCGGTATCGGCTTAGGATTGACAGGTGCATCGTCGGGAAGTGGCGGATTCATTATCGATAACAACGAATTTCAGCAGGTCCAAAATTGGGCGATCAAATCCGACGGATTAAAACAGTCAAGGGCGGGTAATAATGTCATTGATAACCTTTATGCCCATACTGCTTCCAACGGTTTTGAGTTCGATGGCACCAGCCAAGTAGACGTTATTGGCAATCACATGGAAGGGATGTACGGATATTATGTAAAGTTTAACCCTACATCTCGATATGCTTCTAAGCCAGTTACGGGAAGAATTTCAGGTAATTACTTTCAGGGGAGCGGGAGCGGGATTGATCTTGGTTACACCGATGGAGTTGAAGTAGCCTATAACGCGATCATGTCAACGGCAGGCACGAATTGGCTCACGGTCACAGCTAACGCATCCGGAACAGTAGCAGGGTTAAACGCTGTATCGTCCACACAGGCCGGATCAATGGATTGGGCAGAGCAATACATTACTGGAGCTGGAGCATGGACTACCAGGTTTGCCCATGTTCCTGTTGCCTCTACGAGTGCATTGATTTCTCTAACATCGCAGAGTTCGAGCACTGTATGGATATCATCGTCATCAGTATCCACTACTTCAGTGCCCGCCATCCCCGCGAATGCGAGAGGTTATTGGGTTCATGCCAGCATCAAAAGTGCGACAACAGGGGCTCGCTTGGATATGGTAAACGCCGGGAACGCGCCGGCATGGGCAAGCAGAAATACTGACACAAGGGTACAATTTATTGAGGCTCAAACAGCAGGAAAATACAATACAGGAACATTTCTTATCCCTGTCAAGAATGCGAGTTATCCAGACTATATTTATTATAGCATTGATTCAGCAGGGTCAACGGATACGGATGTTAAAATAGTGATTACGGGGTATTTGATGCCGTCGTAGAGACCCCGTAGAGACCAGCAAAAGGGGCCTCCCGAGGGAAGCCCTTGCTACTGGTGGGTCGTATGGGAATATTTTTCATGTTTTTACGGGTTATCTTGCAAATCATTAAAATCCTTATTGATCATTTTTGTAAATAATCCTTGACAAAGGGTTACTTATACTATAACGTGGCAACCAACACCAGGAGGTGCTACGATATGATTCAGAATAATACCCCTTCAAAACTAAAGTGCCAGAAATGCGGATGGAGATGGGTTCCGCGAAAGGCTGACGTTCGGCAATGTCCTCATTGTAAGACGGCGTATTGGGAGAAGAAGCGGAGCGGCCCTTCCCATCGTTGTAATGCGACGGACCGGCCTCCTCACGCATGACAACGGGGGCCGCTTCCTAAAAACCTTATGGGAGGGTTATCATGGCAGAACAAAAAACAGCGTATGAAAGATTGAAAGAGTTTGAGGCCCAGGGAGCCCACATGCTGATCCCCTCGGCCATCAGTATCGAGGACATCGCGGTAGGGTTCGCCCTCATTGTCGAGCCGGTTTTCCTCAAGCCCCATCCGAGAGACAAATATGTCTATCCCCATGATTCAAAGCAGTACGACTACAAAGCGGACGATTGGAAGCCGGAATGCAAGACCGGCAGCGAGCAGGTCCGGATCCACAAACAGGGATTTGACCGGCTCGCCCAGGCCGCCAAGATCGATTGGCTGCCGCCGCAAGTCATCCGAGATCCCATTGTCCTTACCCGCATGATGGTCAGCATCGAGGGCATGATCCGGACGTCTACGGGGGAGCTCTACCGGGTGGCCGACGTTTACGGGATGGACCTGGAGATCGAGCGGAAAAAGCTCGATATGCAATACCATGACAACAAAGCAAAGGACTATTTCATCAAGCGGGACCTGCTCCACAAGGAAACGCATCAGGAAAAGTTATGTGTCTCCGGGGCGAAAAACAGAGTGACGAAACAACTCCTCTGCATCGCCAACACCTATACGGTCAAGGACCTCGAAAAGCCTTTCGTGGCCGTCCGGATCGTCCCCCATCTGGATATGAACGACGTCTACACGCGCAAGCGGGTAGTGGATGTACAGATTGCGGCCATGGCGGGGATTTATGGACTTCTCCCCAGCGCACAGCCGAGCCAGCAGAAGGCGATCGAGATGGTGGCGCCAGTTCCGGACGGGGCCTGTCAGACGGATGATAATGGCGTGATCGAGGCGGAAACCACGCAGACCTACAGGCTCGAATCAAAAGAGCCCTCCCCTGGCCCCCACGATGACGTTCCCTTCGCCCTGGGTGCCGAGCCCGAACCCACTCCTGCCGAATCCCTCCGGGCAGATTTCCAGAACTCCAATGAGGCGGAGCAATGCAAGACTTTGACGATCCTCATCGGCAAACAGAATTTTGAGATCGTCGCATGGCTGAAGGGATTCAAACGGCAGCCCGCGATTTTGGAGAATATTGGGGAGGTACAGCGCTTGAGGCTGTATGATTTCTTGGTGCAGCCGGAGAAAGGGAAGGAGGGAAAGGTTGCATGAAGATCCTCCACCTTGCGGACCTCCATATCCGAGAGAAGGACGTCGACGAAATCGACCGCTGCCTTCAGGCCATCGTCACCACGGCCCGAGCCGAACAGCCAGATATTGCCGTCATCGCCGGTGACATCTTCGACTCCCGCGACGTCCAGGTTGATTCCCGTTCCGCCATCCTTGCCATCGGGTTCGTCTCCGCCCTCATGGATGTTTGCCCCGTTGCGATCGTTTTGGGCACACCAAGCCACGATGGGGAAGCTCCGAAGATCATGAAGTACGCCCGGGGAAAATTCGACTGCGTTGTCGCTACTCATCCCATGCAGGTCTACCTTGAGGACGGTTTCCTGTACGATCGGCCGGCCGGCGGGGAGGATTTCAAAACCCCGGAGTGCATCGTCACCCTGATACCGCAACCGACCAAGCAGTATTGGCAATCACAAGGGGGTGTATCACAGACCGACGCGGAGATTGGGGCGGCTATGTCCGGGGTTCTGGCCGGGTTTGGCGCTCAGGCGGCGGAGTACCCGGGGGTGCCGCATGTCGCGGTTTATCACGGCACCATCTCAGGGGCTACCCTGTCGAATGGTCAAACGCGGGTCGGGATGGACATCGAGGTGAGTCAAGATCAGTTGGCCCTTACAAATGCTGACGCTATTCTGTGCGGTCATATTCATTATCCCCAGCAGATGGGGGAGCTGATTTTCTATGCCGGATCGATCTATATGAATAATTGGGGCGAAGATCACCGGCATGGATTTTGGATTCACGAGGTGGAGGCGGCATGAAAGAGATCGAATTAACACAAGGGATGGTTGCACTGGTCGATGACGAGGACTTTGAGCGCCTGAATGCGGTGAAATGGTGTGTGCATAAAGGTAAAAGAACATTTTATGCAGTCCGGCATTTAAGCCGGGCGATGGGGCATGGACTGATTCAGATGCACAACGTTGTCGCAGGCGATCCACCCCCCGGCCTTGAAAGAGACCACCGCGACGGAAACGGGCTGAATAATCAAAAAGAGAACCTCCGCCTATGCACTACCCAGCAGAATCAGATGAATGCAAGCCCGAGAAGAGGTGCAGAATGTTTCAGGTGACATCAAAATTTATCGAAACTCCATGCAAGCGCGTTGCCCGGTTCAAGTTTGACCTTACCACCGGGGAAAAGATCACGATACCTTTTGAGGGAATCGCGGGGGCGGAGGTTCGTATCGAAGTAGCGGTCTACCAAGACGAATCAGAGACGGTTTCAAGAGAAACGATCACCGAAAATCTGAAGCGGTGGGGAGCGACAGGGGTTGACATACGGATCTCCCGTATTCCCCGCGAAACCGTCCGGGCCGTCGAAGTCCTGGACGCCCCAACCCTCCGCCTTAAGATCGTTGAGCAGACGAAGATCAAGGGCGAGGAGGTAGATCCGGGGATTTTGGAACTGGCGGATAGGCTAGAGGGGACGCCGGTAGAGGTGCTTTTGCAACAGGCGCGAGGAGGTGCGGCGTGAAACTACGTCTCCGCGGCTTCATCGGCATCAAATCCGGCCCCGGCCTCCGCATGGACGGCCCGGACGAGGTGACCATCGACTTTGACGGCAGGGAGGGGATCAGCACATTCGAGGGGCAAAACGGGTGCGGGAAATCGACCGTTATCGAAAGCCTCCATCATTACCCCCGCTTCATTTCTCGCGGCACCAAGCTCTGGGCAAACTGCTACAGCCGGGACGCGGAAAAGGAGTTCGAGTCTGATTTTATGGGGCACTCGTATCGGTCCCTCATGAAGATCGACAGCCAAACCCACAAGATGGAGGGGTTTTTCTATGTCGACGGCTCCACCACCTCCTGTTGCCCGACGTCTATCTCCGCCTTTGAGGACAAGATCGCCGAGATTTTCGGCAAATGGGAAACCTTCAAGCGGGCGCAGTTCTCCCCCCAGCGGAGCCGGGAAACGTCGGGTGACCAAATCGAAAACATGAGTCCGGGTGACTTCCGGGACATCCTTCGGGAATACCTGAACCTTCAGCTATGGGACACCCGGAGCAAGACGGCGAATGAATATGCCGAGATCCTGACCGTAAGGGCGGCCACCCTCGACACCCGGATTGACACGCTCAACACTATCGCGGCGGGGCGGTTCTCCCTTGACGAACAACGATATGCCTTCGGACAAAAGGCCGAATTTCTCCGGGACGACAAAACCATTCTGCAGCACGACCTTGACGAGAAACGCGCTACCGCCGACGCACTGAAAGCCACCATCCAACAGAACGCCCTTGCCGTGGAACGCCGGAAGGATATCCAGGCGCAGATTGACAGGCTGGAAGGGGAGCTGGCCAAGGAGAAACGGGCGGCGGAAATTGAGATCAATGCCTTAGCGGGCAAGTATCGGGAAATCAAGGCGGAAATTGGGAATTCGTATAGCATTCTTCAGAATCGGATAGAGATTGAAAACGCCGCCAAACTCCAACAAAGCCTTGAATTCTCGCTGGTCGGCCTGATCGCCCAGATCGAGGAGGAAAATCAAAACGTCCCTGTTTACCAAAAACGGTGCCACGACCTTGAAACCGACATCGCGGGACTCCAGCAGCAGGTGAAGGATTTGGAGGATAACGCCGAGCTGCGGCGTCTCGACAAGAGGTGCGATAAGTTAGGTGCGGAAATCAAGGATCTTGAATCGCAACTCAAGACACTGGACGGTGACGGGGAAATCCCGACGCTTGAACACCGGGTAAAGATGCTTACCGAACGGTCCAGAGAGCGAAGTAAATATGAATTCCTGCCCGGGGAACCATGCAAAAGCGAGGGCTGCCTTGCCGTCACTGCTTCCGTGAAGGCCGCCGCCGATTTGCCGGGATTGCAGGAACGGCTCGACAAAAAGCGGGAAGGAAACCAACTGATCCGCGATAATGTCAGCAGCAAACTCAAATCCCTGAAAATGGGCGAAGCGACCGAGATCACCCTTGAGCGGAAGAAACTGGTCGCCTTGATCGATTCCAATAAGAGGGGGGCGGAGGAGCAGATCCGCACCCTCACCCACGACCTGAAAAACGCCCAGACCGTACTCCAGGGAACGAACGAACTCCTGGCCATGCACCGGGTGGAACTGACCAACAAGCGTGCGGAGATCACCAAGCAGAAGGCCCTCGCGGATCGGCTTCCGGAAGTGCGGATTGCTGAGGAGAGAAAAAAGGATCTGGAAAAACAGTTGGCGGAAGTGACGGCGCAAGAGACGGAGAAGAAACGGGCATGGATCGAAACGGAAGCGGCAAAACGTGAAATGATCAAGGGGTATTCTGAAACGATGGGCGCGATTTTGATTGATGATACCGTTAAAGGAAAGCTCGATGCGCTCTACGTTGAGATAGGCGCAATCGAAACCGTCAAGATCCCCGCTATCGAAAAGGAAATCGAAACCGTCCGTGACCGGATCGCAACCCTCCATGCCGAACTGAGACGGATCGAGGCGGCGGAAAAGGAATTACAGGAGGTCCGGGTCCAACGTGAAACCCTCGCCGCCCAAGTCGCCCGGTGGCGGTATCTGCAGAACTTCTGCGGGGAAAAGGGATATCAGGCCATAGCGGTAGCCAGCGCAACGCCGCGAATCATCAAGTATGCGAACGACCTGTTGACCACGGCCTTCGATGTCCCCTACACGGTGCGGCTAAAGACCCAGGACGACCAGAGGAAAGAGATTTTCAAGGTCGTGATTTTGTGCCCGGACGGCCGGGAGGTCGACCTTGACGCCATTTCCGGGGGGCAGAGGAGTTGGGCTATCCCCCCCCTTCTTCTTGGCATGTCCCTCTTGAGCCGGGAGGAGTCGGGGCGGGAGTTCGATTACTTCTGTGTCGACGAGATTGATGGTGCGATGAGTGACGAGAACAAGGTCAAGTGTGCGAACTTCTACCCGGCGTTCATGAAGTTGGCGAAGCTCAAGTATCTGCCCTTCATCACGCATTGTGAGGCGGCGCGGGGCGTGGCGGACCATCGGTTAGTGTTTGAGGCCGGGAAAGGGCCGGTGTGGGGGTGAGATGATACACCAATCTGCGGGATTTTATGTCATTAAATGCGATGAGTGCGGCGAAGAATCAGAAGGCTTCTGGGAAGACCTCTGCCCGGAGTGCGCCGGTGAATAAGCCATGACACAAACCTACAAACCACCCCGCACCGCCGAGGGCGATTTCAACGGCTCCCCGGTCATTACGGTCTACACGGGGCATACCTACATGGGCAAGGAGGAGTCCGTCACGTTGGGGTTGCGGAAGGTCAAGGCGATCCTCATCCAAAACGCGACAAAAGGGGCTCACGATGTATCTTCGTAAACATCAGGCAGAAACATCGGAGATCGCCGATGGAATCGTCGCCGAATCGGGAATCAAGAACATAGTGGCCGATGTGGTGCCCGGTGGCGGCAAGAGTCTCCTGCCGGTAATTCTTGCATCGAAGCTGATCCCAGCCGGCCTCTCTTCTAAGATCGCATGGATCTGCCCGCGTATGTCATTACAGGACCAGGGCGAGCGGGTCTTCCTTGATCACCGCTTCCGGCACCACCTGAATCATAACCTCACCATCCGCAGTTCGACGAACCAAGCAGATCCTTGTCGGGGCCTTCAAGGGTTCACGAGTACATACCAGGCCCTGGCAGTGGACCGAGACAAGACCGTACTGCGGGACTTTGAGCGGTTTCCTTATATCTTGGCACTCGATGAATGGCATCACCTTGCCGAGAACGGAGAATGGACCGCACCAATTCAAGAACTGTATGACCGGGCGGCCTTCCGCCTCCTCCTCACCGGAACTCTTTCCCGCGGCGACAAGGGCAAGATCGCCTTTGTTCCATACGTTGCGGCTGATGAGAACGAATTTCGCCCCTGCTTCGAGGAGAGCGATAACACGGCGGTTATTACCTACGGGCGTAAGGAGGCTTTGGCGGAACGGGCAATTATCCCGCTTGAATTCCATTTCGCGGATGGCATGGCCGAGTGGAAGAAGGAATCCGGGAAGGTAGTTCGGGCCAATCTGTCAACCGGTCGAGCGGATGCAAACCAAGCCCTTTTCACGGCGCTGAAAACTGAATACGCGGAAGAATTGCTCGCCGCGGGGGTCGATCACTGGAAAAACCATACCCGAACCGTGAACGGGAACGGAAGCCTCATGGTCGTGGCGGCGAACATCGAGACGGCGAAGGAATACACCGAGCAGCTTCGCCGTATGGGGTGCCACGCTGAGATCGCCACCTCAGACGATACACCACAGGCCATGAAGCACATTCACGCGCTCAAGGCCGGAAAACTGAAAATCTTATGCGCGGTCGCCATGGTAAGTGAAGGTCTCGACGTTCCCTCTATCTCCCATATTATCTATCTGACAAATGTGAGGACCGGGGAATGGATAGAGCAAACCATTTCCCGGGCCGTCCGGATCGACCCCCAGGCCGGTCCTTACTCCTCCCAAAAAGGCCACATCTTCGCCCCGGCTGACCGGATGTTCTGCGAGCTTGCGGCCCGGATCAATGCCGATCAGTGCGAGGCGGTAGCGAAGGAGAAGGCCGTACCCATGGCCGGTAAGGGCAACGGAAACGGCAATGGTGGCCGACCGGACATCACACCCCTTTCGTCTCACATGCTCCACGGCGGACAGGCTGATCTCTTCGGTTACACCCCCGGGCAACATATGGCCATGGTCCCTGGAGGAGCGGCTGAATTAGCCTATGAAAAAACCCAACGGGAGATCGAAACGGAGGTCCGGCAGGAGATCGATGAGCACGTGCGGGCCTACAGCCGGACCTATGGATTCAAGCCCGTGATATTGAACAGCATCATCAAGGAGCTGTTCGGGAAGGCGCGGGAGAACCTGATGGTGGGGGAACTGGAACGGCTGAAATCGCATCTGGCGGCCAACTATCCGGTCCCGCAACGAAGGGAGCCGGACGTCGTGCTGACGCCGCTGGGGAGGTGGAGATGATCCTAACGGGTGATGCTCTGAAAATCCTCCCGACGTTACCCACCGAGCTGGTACTCGGGATCATAATTTACTTCACGTTTTTCAGGGGGATGTGATGGAAAGTATGTGGTGGGGTTATCTGCACGAGAACGGGTCCATTCAAGTCAAGCGGTGGTTTGGTGATCATCAAGATTATACCCGGGATTGTGAGTGCAATCCCTTTGTCATGCGGGCAGTGAAACCCTTTGCGGCAAATACCAGAGAGGAAGCCGCTACGGCAATCAAAGAAGAATTGGGGGTGTGATGAGCGAGAAGATTGAAAACGGATGGACAGAGCAGCAAAAAGAGATTGAGCGCCTCCGGACCGAGATCGCCTCCCTGCGGAAATACAAAACTGAAGATGGGCAACGGAAGGGTGATTTATTTGCCAAAAAAGTTGCCGACTGTGCAGCCCTACGGGAAGAGAACGCCGCGCTTTTGCAGGCCAACGGTGAGATAATTAGATTAAAAACGGAGAGGGACATCCTCCGGACCGAAATCCAGGACTATGCCAAAACCGTTGAGCGGCTTAATGCCGATAACGGCGACCTCCTCAGTAAAATGCAGCCCATCCGGGGAGTCTGGGAGCGATTCAAACACCTGGACATATTACTTTCGGATGAGTCATGGATGAAAGAAGAGGGACACCCCATGACCCCGCAGCGCCATTGCTTGTATGATCTTTGGACGGCCATTAAGGATGCGACGAAATGAAAGGATTTAGCGTCCGAATCGTTCGTGACGATGGGACAAAATTCTTTGCAAGAACCGATGGGGATTTACCGCCTATATGGGTTCCTCGTAATCGTAAATATGCCGTCGCCTTCAAACGAAAATTGATAGCGGAGGGGTTCAAAGCAACGGTTGTTTCCGTTGAATATACGGAGGCGAAAGTTATCGCGACATGCTCGCGGAAAGGAAGATGTGATGCAGGACAAAGTACGCCGCTTCAAATTTCTGGTAACTATGCTGAAATCAAACCGCGACGGATCTCAGTGGACGTTTGGCGAATGGCGGAAGACTGAATGCCCCGAACTGTGCCACGGGTTTAATTGCTCCGAGAAAATCCTTGATGCTCTATCCTACGTCAAAGGGGAAATCCTTTGCGAAGTAGAGGCGAAGGGTAAACATTTCACGAGTGATGATAAATCAACCTGGGCTGAAATGAGAATCATCAAGGCGTGGAATTGGACGAAGAAAGATAGCGTTGCTTTGACAATCTTTTCGGCGGAACTTGTCATTGAAAATTATGAGAAAATATACCCGAAAGACGACCGGCCCCGTAAGGCAATAGAGGCGGCTAAAAAATATCTGAGAGATCCCACGGAAGAAAATAGGTCAGCAGCCTATTCAGCAGCCCGTTCAGCCGATTCAGCAGCCCGTTCAGCCTATTCAGCAGCCCGTTCAGCCGATTCAGCAGCCCGTTCAGCCGATTCAGCAGCCCGTTCAGCCGATTCAGCAGCCCATTCAGCCGATTCAGCAGCCCGTTCAGCAGCCTATTCAGCAGCCCGTTCAGCCTTATCAGACAAAATCAATGAATGGCTTGTCGCGCATCTTAACGAAATGGAGGAATGGAAGCCATGACAACCCGAATCGCCCGTATCCTGATCGAATTTTTGAATCGCCACTGGCCGTATCTGTGCAGGGAGGTCGTCGTGCCGACCGGTTACCATCTCCATAAGGACCCGACGCGGCAAAGAGTAATCTTTAATATCGATGGGAAAGAAGTGTATCGGGGGACCGTCGAAACCGTCAAATCCCTCGCCCCCGTCGAGATCGTCACCAGCGATGGCCGGACAGAGGAACAGGCGGGGCATGACTTCGGAGGGCAGTTTGTGAGGGTGAACCCATGAGACGCCTGCATCCATCATCAGAGCAGACCTGTGACTGCGGGAAGCATTTCACCAGCCGGCGGGCAGGACGGTGCCCTGGTTGCCGGGAGGAAGCGAATGTTGAACGTGCCAGAAATCATTCAGCGACGAATCGAAGGCGGGTTGCGCCGCCACCGTTGCATCCTGAGCGAGCAAAGTGCCCGAAGTGCGGAGTGGTGCATGCCGTTCTGCTTGGTTACGTGCCAACGGTCATGCCACGGCTGTACTGCCCGGAGCATGTAAAAAACCGGACGAAATCAGACGAGAGTTATGGGGTGGGGTATCGATGAATAAAATACCGTACAGGCTAAGTTTTAATGCTGGTTTCATAACTGGGATCATATATTCCGCGACAACATTGATGATGATCTCCCATGAAGGGGCTGCTGAACAGTTAATACAGGAAAGCGGCCTCGAATGGTGTGATCTGCTAAAAGTGAAATGTGATCCTGTTGACCGTGTATTGTTGAGAAAAATAAAGCATAGATTTGCGGGAGAAAAGCCATGAAAACCACCTTCACCCTCCCCGCGCTGGGCTGTATTGATTGGAGGACGGCCAGATTGAAAACGGGAAATGTATGTGGCACTCTGATTGCGAGGTGGTCAAGGGGGATGGGGCGATGAAGAGCATTGAAAGAAAACTGGCTGGCGATGTTTTTGAATGCCTTCATTGCGGCAAGCAGGGATTTTATCCTGTTGGCGGGGTCGGGTGTATCGTCGTTGATGAGATGGTAAGATAACGCCATAATCAGCCGCCGCGATCCTGCGGCTGGCTGGAGTGAATCGTTATCTTTATTTTAAGGGGAACGGTTATGGGAATAGGTGAGCAATACGAACTTGAGCAAACGGGTAGGATTACAGAAAGCAAACGACTGCACGGATTTTGGAAATTTGCAAGTTACGATGGGGAAATATCATATGAGCCGTTATGCTATTGTGGATACCATACACCGCATGATTTGGATTTCGAGAATCATGTTTCAGACTTACGGCAATGAAACGGGCAAATGGCTTGCGAGAATGGCCGAACACGGAATTGGAGTATACAAAGGAAAGCCCCTTAATGCCAAGGAGATACCTGATAGTTACATCGCATGGTTGGCACTTAGAAAAAGTTATGTGTCTCCGGTAAATCGCTTTGAAACAACGGTGAGGGTGGCGTGATGCGTCTGACCGAACATCAATATGCGACCATGATGCTGCAGAAGGGGAAGCCGCCCACGGATCCCCAGCCGGCCAAACCGTCAAAGTACCGGGCCGTCCTGACGGAATGCGATGGGATCAAATTCCAGAGCAAAAAAGAGGCGGCATACTACCGGGAGCTGCTTTGCCGGGTCCACGCCGGTGAGGTCAAATACTTTCTCCGGCAGGTGCCGTTTGACCTGATCGGCGGGACGAAATATCGCGTCGACTTCATGGAGGTCCTGGCCGACGGAAAAATTCGCTGGGTCGATGTGAAAGGGTTTCGGACGCCAATATATAAAATGAAGTGCCGGATAGTTGAGGCCAGCTACCCAGTCAAGATCGAGGAAGTGTGAGGATACTGGCCCCGCTGATTCCCGGTCGGCTGGATTAAATTATTATGTGGAGGGATTATAATGAAGCGGACATTTGAGATCATTAAGGTAGAATCGGGGAGTTGGAGCACGGATTTCTCTATTAAAGATATGGATCATAAGAATAGCGACAATTCAATGTCGCCGGAAGCATTTTTCCACCACATAGGGGGACTTTGCAATAAAGGCCTCGAAGAAATACAGGGACTGAGATTTGACATTATATTACCGGACAGTATGGAAACGAGGGGATTCGATCCGTTGGAATTATGCGGACAAACTACCGGTGTGAGTAGCGCCACATAACGCTTGGCTTGATGGGATTTATGATTTATCATGGTCTATTTGCGTGTGTTGTTGATGGCGTAGAGATAATGTGGGCAAGAGTTACCAGCTAACGCCGTTATCAGCGGCGGGGAGGTAGGCCATGAGTGAAAAAGCACAAGAGGTAATATTTTATGCCACAAAAAAACGGAACCACTTTATTGGCATTTGAGTTGTCAATGCCTAATGTCGGGTCATGGAACGGTAAATGGACGGGAGAAGGTAGGCCGTATATCATTGTCGATTGCCTTCTGAAAAACGATGCCGAAAAAGCGCTCGCGATTCTTGATAAAGGTTACTTTCACTATAATTTCGGGGACGGATGGTCGGCTGGCATCACCGTGAAGGAAATACCGGATAGGAAAACTGCAGCTAAGATGCGGAAAAAATCGGTTGGTTTTTGTGGCTACGGTTGGATGGTACGCTCAATCTTGAAGGATATGGAAATTCATACATAACGGAAAGGTCAGCCGCCGCGATAGCGGTCGGCTGTAGTGACTTGTTATCCATTTTATTGGAGGTGCCAAGATGGCTGTTAAAGAAGATAAATTCATTGTGTTTCCTAAAAAAGATTTGGTCGGCATATCTGCTGCTCAGGTAGCGACGCTGGATGAAATCGACCAATTAGTTCAACTGAATCGCATAAAGCGAAAGGCGTCCCAGTTTCCGAAATTTATTACCTGCAACGAAGACGAACCATATGCCGAAAGAGTTTGGCAAATTATTTTAGATGGCGAAACCGAAAAGGAGGACAAAATAGCAGCTCTTGACCACGAATTTGAATTAAGTACTTTGCACGGATAACGGAGTATCGTGTTTTCAAAGATTGGTCGATAGATTGAAAATAATCTTCTTCCCTGTTGGGAATTACGAATACTTTGCATGTATCGCATATAAATAGTTTGTGGGACTGATAATTTTTAAAGATGAATTTTGATGGACGACCACATAGCATTGCGACGTGTTTGATTAACCCACGCGTGTCGTGAGCCACGGTTTTTTCTCCATGCACTTCAGGCATATCCCGTGGCTGATCCCGTAGACGCCGGCGCCATCCTTTACCCCCGTCCAGTCGTTGCAATACCCGCAGATCGACACAATTATGCTGATCTGGTAGAGGTTGTGCAGGTTTTGCAGGTACGCCCGCACGCGGGACTGGTTCTCAAGGCTAAGTTTTGGCATGATCGTCCTCCGTAATAATCGCTAAACGATTGGCTCCCAGCTGCACCGTGCCGTCGAGCATCCGCACGGCATCATGTACGGCAACATGATGTCCACCACGATAGGAGCACAGTCCCCTGATTTTCGGGACATCAATCGCTATTTGACGTAGCGATATTCCCGCGCCGCTTCGATGGCGGCGCATCCAAATTGATAAGCAGATCCCGCCTCATCATCTTTGCCGTCTTCAATCCCGTTTAAATAGAGGCGTAATTGTTCGGTTGTTTCCGTCAACGCCTCAAGGAGCGTCGGTGCCGCCAGAATGAGAGCCTTGTTTGCGGCGCCTTCCGCGATCGCGTCGGAGGTGTTATACAGTCCCGGCGTCGTTATGGTGCAAATCGTCGTAAAAACTGGCTCGCCCCCTACAATTATTTCAACCCCAATGTCATCCCCGTCGTCAATCCATTTTCCCGGTGTATGCTTACTCATCATTCCCTCCTCTCCGCCTTCTCCAGGGCGGACTCTACCGCCCTAAATTCAAGATATAAATCGCCGTTTGTGAGCGTGGATTCCTTTGCGAGTAGCGCCTTGCACGCCTCTAGGAGCTCCCGCGTGATCGTTTCTTTCCCCGCCATGTTAGCTTCAATCCATCCCTTCATAATTCCCTCCTGCCGGTAGCCGCCGGCACGGTGTGATAGGTTATAAATGCGTCTCCAGTCCCGTTTCCGCCGTGAATGTCCGTCGCAGGTCCTCGTTGTAAACGCAGGAATAACCACTAATCTTCTCATTCCCGCGTTTAGAACACTTGAACGATACTAATCAATCCACTGTGTAGATGGTGGGGTAAAATCCTCAAAATACCCTATGTTGTGCGGTCGCAATGACCGCGGAATTAAATAAAATGGATGGCGATGAGATAGATTCCGATCGGCATCCTGGCGGATAACTCCCTTTAGCACCATCCGCCGTAATTGCGCTGCCCCAATATTGGCCAGTCGGAGGCCACAATCGGGGCATACATAGGTGAGGCCAAGGGCCACACGGGCTTCATGATTCCGGGGCAGGGGTGCGATTACATGCCATTCCATTTCTTCCTCCATTCCCCTCTTTCGCCGGAGGGGGCGGCTTAGGTGTGAAGGTAATCAGTCAATAATCTTATACCGTGTCCAGTCAATCTCAGTATGTGTCAGATGGTAATTAATAACCCGTGAGGGGCTGTCTGTCAGCACCGTCAACACCAATTTCCGTCCGTTGTAAAATTTTACTTTCATTTCCGTCCCTCCTCTTTTTTTACCGTCCCCGGTTGTCTCCCCAGGGGCGTGACATTTACTCCACAGAGTAGTCAACAATCTCAATAACAATAATCACCGCTTTACCTTGATATAGAGCACTATCCGTGCCAACTCTTAGCCCGCAGCCCCAAATCCCCGCAAACCCGCGCCCAGACTGCAAAAGATAATTTTTAGCGCCGCAAACCCAAACCCCAAAAAACCCGGATTACCCATAATTCCCTACTGGGTAATATTTCCCCACATCACGATATTATTGAGGATTTTACCGCACCTCTCAATCCCATAATGTTTTTGCAACTACGATTACCCTGTGATTTCAACGTGTTCATGACCTGAACAGGAAAAACTCCGGGGAATATGGAATAATTCCATATTTCCCGAGCACCTGAGACGATCAGGTACAAGTCCCATAGTAAAATAACGCTTGACACACCAAAATAGGCAGGTATACTATAATACATCAGAGGATAGCTGAGCATGAGACATGATCCCATAACTCACGGCAAGCCCGGTGTATTGCTACGCTCCCCGCGTGGACTATCCCTTACACTGGGTCTTGCCGTGGGTAGTTGAGGGGGGGGAACTGCGTGGATGAGAATCCGGTATACGTAAAAATTAATCGCAAAATCTGGCACACCGCTCAATTCCGGTCGTTGTCACCCGACGCCCGGGAACTATTTTTTTACCTCGCCACGTGTCCCCACGGTAATATGCTCGGGATATATGTGCTGAGGCCCGGATATGCCCTGGAGGATTTGCAATGGGTGGACCCCAAATTATTTACCGCATCATTAGGGGAGTTATTAGCTGCAGGATTGTTTCGGCACGATCCCGATAATAATGTGATCCTCGACATGTCTCACGTCTCCAAGCATCCACCTATCAACCCGCACGTCGTGACGGCCGCGATTAAAGTTATCAACAACCTGCCAAAAACTCCATTATTCCACGACCTTAAATTATTGGTCGAATCATTAGGCATATCATATCTACAACCATTAGCCAAACAATTAGGTATATTATAT
>ERZ1292632.231-Hain-H43-01um-R2-231-length-58798-cov-7_pt2 | contig 56283 bp, 66 predicted proteins | sample MGYA00564407_ERZ1292632 | MGnify/ENA primary metagenome ERZ1292632 (study PRJEB36523, sample SAMEA6512637) | groundwater metagenome | collected 2019-01-08 | study: AquaDiva: Metagenomics assemblies of 32 groundwater samples | reverse complement strand
TTTTACCAAAAGTCTCAATATTATGGCTTATTTACAACCTGCGTAAGTCCTGTTAGAGATATATTGCAAGCACTCCTCGCAATGACACATGATTTTTGATATACTAATTTTTAGTTGACAATCCAGATCTTACTCTACTAAATAGAGTCACCAAGATTCGCTGTAAGGCGGATTTTTTGGTTTTAGAGCGTATTTAATGAATTAAATAAATAGTGGATTAGGATGGCTAGAGATAGGCCGAGGGGCCAAAGAGACTTTTTCTTTGAGAAGTAATACATTATCAAAATTGTAGTGATGTGAAGCGGAGTTACGACTAGAAGCCGTACCACAAGGGAATAGGGATTAGAGATTAGAGAATAGGAAGGATTAAACACATAAAATATAGACTCGGATAGGGAAAATAATAAACCTAAGATAATTGCAGTTTTTGTGGAATTTGCTGATTTTGCCAAAAAAAACTTAAAAACTTCCTCAACTATGTAAGGATAGGCAAGAAAGTTTTCTATAAGTAATATAAAAAACGGGAAAATTAAGGCAGCAATGTATTCCATTTTAAAAATTATTCTTCTGATTTATTATTTACTGCTTTTTTAAATTCCTTAATAGAATCTGCAATTCCTTTTGATAATTCTGGAAGTTTTTTGCCCCCAAAAAGTACTAAAAGTACAATTGCGATAACAATAATTTCTGTGGTTCCTAAATTTTGTAACAAATTAAATCACCCCTTTTCTAAAGATACGGTTTAACATTAGTGTGAATTCAAATAACAAAATAAGCGGAAGGGTGAGTAATATCAATGACAAAATATCAGTAGGTGGCATAAAGGCTGCAAAACAAATTGCAATGACGTAGGCAAACGGCCTTTGTTGGCTAAATATTTTATGTGACACTATTTTAAAGTCCATAAGTAAACTCATTACGATTGGAAATTGAAAAGCTAGTCCCATAAAAGTTGAAGTAACTAAAATTTGGCTTAAAAGTTTACTGATATCAAGCATATTTCCAATATTTAATTCAACTGATTTGGAGTAAAAAATAGTTACAACATACTTCATCATTAAAAATCCAAAAGCAAAACCACCAGTAAACAAAATGATACTAATTGGAAGAAGTGTCATAACCGATCTATATTCTTTTACCTTTAATGCAGGCTTCAAAAATGTCAGTAATTGATATATTAAGAGAGGTATTGTTACAATAAGTCCTATTGATAGAGATGAGCTAATTGCTAAATTTAAAAACTGAAATGGAGAAGTAAAAACTATATTAACGCCATTTAAATCAAGTAAACCAATAGTAAATGTAACGATTTTTTCATAATAAAAAAAACCAAAAACTCCAAATAGTATAAAAATAGAAAGAACAAAAAGTAACCTTCTTCTGACTTCAACAAGAAGAGGGAAGTACCTATTTATATTTTCTTGGACAGTGTTTGAAATTTCTTTTGTCACTTTGATTACTTCTCTTGCATTGCGTTTTTAAACTCTTTAACAGAAAGTCCAATTGATTTGATAAATTCTGGTAATTTTTTGCTACCAAAAAAAACGATAACAAGTAATGATAAAACGACGATTTCAGTGGTTCCTAATTGTGGCATTAAATAACACCCCCATTCTTTATTTTTTCAATTTCAGCTTTTGCTGATCCGTATTCTTTTTTTATTTTCTTAAGTTCTTTGCCTGCTGTTCCGGCATCCTTGGCAATATCTGTAATTCTTTTCGAACCAAAGATAATAATTAAAACCAAGCATATCAAAATAATTTCAGGCAAACCTATATTCATAAAATCATCATAAATCAAAGTTGTTCTATAGGCAATAACTAATCCCTAATCCCTACTCACTAATTCCTACTTCAGTGAAGCAAGGGTGGCTTTTAGTTTTGTAGCCTTGAGGACTTGTCCTGCAGATCCAGGAGTTGCATGGCCTACAATTACTTCATCCCAGACAGCGTCAGCAATTGCTGACGCAGATTCTCCGCCAGCAGGTGTTTCAATAAATGTTCCTGTTCCAGCATCTCTTGTTGCTCCCAAAGTGTTTCCTGAGAAGGTGTGGTTAAGTCTAACTCCAGTTCTTGCAACACCTGATCCAATATCGATTCCATAACCTGTATTATTAAATATTAAATTACTCTCAAAAATATTGTCCGTTAGTCCAGTTCCAGAAAGATCTATTCCGTCTGCACCGTTTCCTGAAACAATTGATTGCCTAACTTTTAAGTTTGTTGTGGAGTTTCCAATTTTAATTCCTGTGCCACTCGAATCTTCAATTACGCATGTATCTATTTGTGTTCGTGCTGAGTCTGAAATCTGTAACCCATTACCTGTTGCCTGATTAATCCAACAGTCTTTGATCAAAACATTATTACCAGTTATAACAATACCATCATCAGTCCCACCGCTAGCAGTTTTTACAAAAAAACCTTCAAACTCTACAGAATCTGCAGTAATTGAAACTGTGGGGGAACCTGTCGTAATTGGTATAAGCTGAAAGGCGTATCCTGCACCGCGAACTTTTAGACCTGCTTTAGTAATTGATAGCTTTTCATTCGTAGTTGTGACTCCACCTGATGCGGTTGAAAGAGCAAAAATAATGTCACCTGCTCCTGCTGTAGCTAGCGTTTGAGCTTTGGCAAATGTTGCTACTGCGTTTGATGGAGTTAAGCCGTCATTGTTGTCGTTTCCAGTTGTTGGATTCCAGTACCAAATTGCTCCAACTGATCTATTTCTGCCACGCAGAGATTCCAACATATAAAGCATTCCGTAATTAGCGTCAGCCTGAATAATCGTAGGGGATGAAGATTGTGCAATGTTAACTTGTGTAAAGGCAGTTGCTTTTAGAGGGTTATTCCCATATTGATTTATAGCAACTAAATTTCCTCCAGATACGGTACAGGCAATAGTATCTGGACCTGACCTTGCTTCAAAAGCTATGCGCCAGTCATTAACAAGTTCTAGGGTTATTCCAATGTAGCTTCCTCCTCCCAGAGCTTGTTTACCATAAGCATTTGCAATATGACCATAATCTAAATTATTTAGATTTTCTTCATAAAGCCTAATTTGATTAATTAAATCTTGGCAAGTAACAGTTGTTTGGGGACTATCAACTTGTATTACTTTTTCGGTTTTAAAGAAAGTTAGAGTACTCATATTATGATAGTGAACTGTCAACAGTGAACAGTGAACACTTTAAAATTTTTATCAACTTGCCGTTTTCACTAGAATAAGTATAGTCTTGGCCAATTTTTAATGCCAGATATTTTTTGGGAATAATGTCTGTTGTGTCTTGTTGATCAAATGCTTGATTATCATTGTTAAACTTGAAATTGATTACATTTAATTTTGTATCTTTGGGTAAATTGAATATATCAAAGCCACTCAAATTAGTAACTTTTGTATCACTATTTTGATATTTTGGAAAAACTAAACTAATTAGACCGCGGTCAAAAAGGGCAATAAAAACAGATATATCAGGAGCTATTTTTACAAATAGTTCCTTAGTGATTAGTGATTCGTGATTAGTGAACAACAAATGCTCAAGATAATGTCGATTGATTAAAACTACTTCTTTCTTTTTGTTTAAACAGAAATAAATATAGCTATCTCGGTATTGAAAAAGGGGAGTGAGATTTTCTTTTTTAAATATCTCATATATTTTTTTGTCTATTCCAATTGAAGAAATATCCATTAACTTTGGATCGTTTGGTAAAAAATAGTTATGTTTGGTGTTAAAAATCCTAAAGCCAGAGTTACTTGCAATATTTTTAATTAAATTAATTGTTATTGAGTCATCTTCATGAGTTGTTAAAACAATTTTATTGTCATCAATTTTAACAGTAGCACTAAATGAAGTGTTGGAATATGCAATTTCAATTTCAGATTCGTTTTTGGATTCAATTTTAATATCGCCTACGAAGGTATTTAAATAATCACTTATTTTTTTTAAAGTAACAGCTAAATCTTGTCCACTTCTATCTGGAATTAAGTGATATGTATGCATAGTTATTTTGAGTTACTAATTAACCAGAGCCATAATGGTATAAATTCAATTTTTTTACCGTCTATATTTTTTGTATCAGAATAATTTTTTGTGAGAATTATTCCATAATCAGCATTAAACTCTTTAAGTCCTTCAATAAGGCCGGTTATTTCTCGTTCATTAATTTCGTTTGTGTATGATACGTTGTAAAAAGTAAGTTTTGGATTCATGGTAACAAAATCAATTTCTCTTTTGCCTTTCCAGTAATAAATTGCAGGATTCTGTTTTTTTAATTCTATATAGACCATGTTTTCAGCACATTGGCCGATGTCTGGTCGAAGCAGAGGAATATTATAATTTCTAAGACCATTATCTACCACATAAATTTTACGAGCCTTTTGTGAATCTTGAGATTCCTTTGTTTTGTATGAAAAATATTTACTTTCAAAAAAAAGATAGGCTTTTTGAAAGTAATCCAAATAGGTTTTGGTGGTTTCAACTGAAATTTTTTGAGGGCGAGATAGACTCCTATATGTATGAGTTTTTGTAAAATCAGACATAATTTGAAGCCCCAATATTTCAACTTCGTATTGGTTTCTAATATTATTTGGAACAACCACATCACGCGTTATGGTATCTCTATAGTAATTTGAGGCTAATTCCTTTTTTATAGTTTCATCATTAGCCAAAACTATTTCTGGATAACCACCTTCTTTTAGATAATTACTCAGATGGTAAAGAATACTTGTTTGCTGCTTTTGATCCAATCGTTTTAAAGTCGTAACATTGATATTTATATTTATGTCAACTTTTTTTAAATTTAGGTATTCATAGAAATTAAGAGGATATACGTCTACTTGTATGTTTCTACCTGTTAGAACGGTTGCAGATTCTGATTCAAGAAGCGACCGTCTTGATCCAGACAAAATAAATTTAATTGAATCATTTTGTTCGTATTTGCTTGCAATCCATCTGTTAAATTCTTTAATACCTTGTATTTCATCTAAAAATAAATACACTTTACCTGTTGGATTATAAGTTTCTAGATAATAGTCATATAAATTTTCGAGTAGTTTCCAGCCTAATTTTTGATATTGTTGAACTAAAATATCTTCTAAAAACAAATAGACAACGTTTTGAGCTGGAACGTTCTTTTGGGTTATTAACCTTTCCATTAATTGATGCATTAAAACTGATTTACCAGCACGACGAACTCCTGTCAGTGTTATTACCTGACGCATGTCAACTAATTTTTCTAATTTATCTAAATATTTATATCTTGGAATTGTCCCAGTCCACTTTCCTTTTGAAGTGTTATTAAAATGAGGATTCCATGTAGTAATTAAAGTGTTTAATACATCCCTGTCCATGTAATTATTATAGTACTTAGACACAAAACTGTCAAGTATACTGGAAGGTTTGAGTACAAAGTCAATAGTTATACTGGAAGGTTGCGGTCTGGAGACTTACTTAGAGAGAGGAATTGGTTTTTTATTGTTTTAAACATTTGCGCGCGCATTTGCATGCTATGTTTAAAAACTTACCAGTCCCTCCCTCTTATTATTTACTTCTTTCCCTCCTCTTTTTTCGATGTCCCGTCACAAAGATGACTTAATTGGATCCCTCCCAGGTTAGAGTGGGGTTGTTCAACTTCAATAAGAAAACCATCCGGTTGAACATATCGAACCATAATTGGTTTTCCTGCCTTATCAAACATCGGTTTTCCTTTTTTATCCGTTTTTTGTACCAAATGAGCCATTTTGACCTCCATGTCAAAATAAAAAAAGATTCTGTTTGCTTTCGCAATCCAGTAGCTGATATTTTAGGCTAGTACCCCCAAATTTGCAAAAGGGGATTGAAATGTTGTAAAATAAGTTATGGGAATTGATTCGTTAAGTAAAATAGCTGCTGAGAAAGAAACCGGTAAAAAAAAGAGAAAATGGTTTTCTCTGAGCACTATTCAAAGGCACGGGAAAATTAAAGATATAAATTTTAGTGAAACGGAAGGTACGCCTGTAGAACAAGTTGTAAACAGAGCAAAACAGGCAGGAACTCCCAGTTCTAATACTGGTTTTGCTGTGGGAGATATAACTAAACAAAATTTGGATCAATAATTACTTTTTTATTTTCTCCAGTATATTTAATGCATTTTCTAAACCAATTGTTTGAATTAAGTGACTTTCAAATCTTTCATCATCTTCATGGTCTCCATTGTTAGCTTGACCTAGGTGCATTCTAATTGTGATTGGAAGTCTTGGGTCTCTTGGTTTAGGTAGCGAACAAGGATGTTTATTGCTATCAGCTTGAAGTATTGCTTCTAATTTCATTGACATTCGCTAGGTATTTTATCACAAAAACTTCTTTGCTGTTTTGATGTCTTTTTCGAGGACTTCTATCATATCTTGAACTCTTTTATATTCTTTTTTTTCTTTTTCTATTGCTTCTTCAAAAACTTTCATATTCTTTTTTATCTTCTCTTGATATTTTTTAAGATCAATTATTCCATAACCTCTAACCTCAATTACCGCCTTTGGATTGTAATCTGGATTGATTATTATTTTTTTTTTGGTTACTGGTGGCATTTAATTAGTTTTATATTTACTGTAATATTGTTCCTCTATCTTTTCAGATAGTAGTATTTTCATAAGTGATTGATAGGGAACATCACGAGTGTTAGCCATCATTTTGAGATCATCTAGGAGCATTTGCGGAAGTCTCAAGGTAACTTTTGCTGTAGATGGCTTTAGATTTGAAAAATCGAGCTTAATTGGATTATCAAAATCAAAATAGTCTGTTGCATCGTGACTATCCCAAAATTTAATTTCTTCATCTTCGTTCTTAAAATTTGGTATTTTTTTAAATGTTTTTTTTGTTTTTAACATATTTTATCCTTTCTTTTTTACTCATGTCTCTTGCCGAAATTACTCTTACTTTAGTACTTCTAATCGTAAAGAAAATTGATAAAAACCTTCCTTTGTTTGTTCTACCAAGAGCTGAGTATCTAGCCTCAGCTAAAGAATGTTTTGGGTCCTTTGCAATAACTGGTTTATTAAGCAAAACCTTCTCACATTCTTTAATGGTAACTCCGTGTTTTAACCAATTTTTATTCTTATTTCCTTCATCCCAATCGAATTCATCATACATATAATTTATTATACAACAAAACTATATGTACATCTTTATACCATACAAAAAGGGGTTATGTCAAGAAGTTAACTTCTCCCAGAAGCCCTTTTTCTTGAGGTCTTCATCTGTGTCTAATTGGCTTTTACTGATAAACTTACCATCTGGGCCTCTTGTGACTCTTTTTTGTGGGACTAACGTTTCTTCTGCTTCTTCTGCTTTTTCTACAACTGCCTCTGTTATTTGTTCAATTGGGACAACCTCTTCCTGCTTGGCTTTTTTTGCTTCTTTTTCAAGCTTTTTTTGTTCTAATAACTGTTCTTGGTAAAGTTGCTCTTTAATATAGTCATCAATTGCTTTTTTAAGTTCTTTTTCAGATCTTTCGCGAAAAACAACCGCTCCACTTGCATTTCTTGCAATATGCATTACTTGATCTCCATTTAGTGATAATGATAATTCGTGTTTTTTATAAATCATTGTTATAACCTCCTAGGTTGTATCTCATACAAATATTGTATCTGTTGTACGGACGACTGATACGTTTGTAGGATTTGCACCCACAACAGATGAGTCCTGTTCAAATGGTAAAATATTACCTGCTTGTCTGGCACGGACCCTGATAAAGATATCACTGTCAGTTGTCGAATGAGTAATTGTTACAGCCTCAGACCCTGGAGTTCCTGTCGAACCTGTTGTTTCATACGAATCAATAAATGGAACATACCATGTGTCTTGAGGGGACGTCGTTGTTGCAACTGGCAAACAATTAAATTTAATATTGTCTGCTGTCGTTTGACCTGTAATTGCAGGGGAGATAGTTACATTATTTGCATCAACTACTGCAGTTACATATGATACTGCATTTGATTGAGTGACATTTAATACCAAATCACCAACTCTGCTTGCAGTTCCTATTCCCACCTCAGTAATATTGGTAGTTGTAGTGCCTGCATCTGCTGATGCTACGTTTGTGTATGCTAGTGTAAATGTTGTACCAGTCCAGCTTGAAAACCTCAAACGATATTCTCTGTTTGCCGATGTATCTACAAGCCTTATAACACCTCCAACTGATTTACCTGGTGAGTCAGAAGTAATTGTAGCTCCCATGATTGCAGTTACTGCTGCTTGAGATTGAACCGTAGCATTATATTCTGCTTTATTAATATCGCCTCCAGACCCAGTAAGTCTAAAGACTGCTATTTTGTCTCCTTGCCTAGTGTTACTTACAGTAATTGTTGCTTTGGTAGGAGCTAAACGTACTGTTCCATTATCATCAACAAGTTGGAAGTTATTAGCATCTGCTGTTAAGTAGTCAGAAAGAACAACACCTGGTGCACAGAAGAATTTACCTCCTGCAAATGTTCCAAATGGAGCAGCAGCAATAGGAGTAACTGCTGAGGCTTCTGAATTTGGTGTAAATGAACCAGATGCTGTATCATCTGTAACTACATTTGTTGTGTTAAATGTACCGCGTGAGTTTCTAAGAATTACTATTTTATCTGTGGTATTTACCTCAACAATTGTTCCTTTGGCGCCGGTTACTGCTTGGGTACAAGTATTACCTTCACTAAAAGTACCAGTGATTGAGCCTGAATATCTAAGCCTGTAATCTGATCCAATATAAAATTGACCCTGTAAGCCATCGGTATCTGTAGTTGATGTTGCGCCTCGTCTGGTTACATATTTTGAATACTGGTAGACATTAGCAAGTGAATTTTGGTTACAATCAACTGTTATTGAATAATTTTCTGGGGTTCCATTTTCATCAATGTCATTTGATCCACCATCAGATAATCCACCATGAGTAATTACAGGAGCAGTCCCAAGTGCTGCCGGCCCAGCGGCTGCCGGTGTGCCTGCAGTCACCGTTGCACCAGACGTTCCACCTGTAACTGATGCATCAGCATTTGCAAAGTTTGTGATTGGGTCACCAATTAAATAGTAAACAATAGTAGGTGTGGTTCCTGGAGAACCAGTAACTGATGTAATTACACCTTTTTTATTTGTTCCAGATTTACTTATAACTTCGCCTGCAACAAATGTACCCGTACCAGATGAGCCCGTAAAAGTCCAATAACCTGTTTGATTGTCCAAATCATTACCAGTTTGAAGAGGAATAGGGTTTCTACCTCCGTTAGTTAAGTCTACAGTGTAGTAGGAATAAGTTTTTGAATACTGCCTTGCAAAAACTCCGATATAACCCTCGTCAACTTCTACGCCTAATTCTTTAGTGTTAACTAAAATATCAATGTGGCCATCGCCCCACCAATCAGTTGTGTCTTTATATGCAGTTAAATTTGCTCCGTTCTGACTGATGTATAAATGGGTGTTTGATTCAATAGTACCAAGAGTGTAAATGTTAGCCCAAAGTGATTCACCAGCTGAGGCCGTGGAAGTCCAAGTTGCAGTATGAGCATTACAAGTTAAGGTTCCAGCATCATCAAAGTCGTTTGTTGCAGTGTTATCATCTGGTCTAACCCAGAGAATAGAACCAGCTCCAGTTCCTTTTACATCAAGTAATGTTCCAGTGTTGCCTCCAATTGTAATATCAAATCCAATGTCACCTGCAACTATATCTGTATTGTTACAAACAATCTTTAAAATTCCAGTATTGGTTCCTGTAACCCTATCCCAAGAAGCAGTTTTTAAAGCTCCACCTGATAAATATTCGACTGAAGTTCTATCAATAAACCATGGATCCTTATCTCCTGCATCAATTATCCCAATTGTGTATTCAGTAGGGGTCTGGGCAGACATAGGGACACCATCATCCATCTGTGTAAGTTCATCAAATTGGTTTTGAAGAGCGGAGTAGAGGGCGTTAACAGTATCTGTTACAGTAGGCGTAACAGTAGTATCTCTTGTAATTCTTTTTTGACGATTTTCAGCGCCGTAATATACGACCCAGCGTCCGCTTAATATTGTATCTGCCATGTTTATTTAAATTATACTAACCGCCTTTAACTAATAATTAGTTTGCACCACTTGTTATGGCTCTGTCAACTGATAATAAGTGTATCAAATGAGTCGGAATTGATACATTTAGTCCCTAAAAGCACTAGTTGCTAGGATTTAGGATTGAGGATTGAAGAATCAGTTGAGGCAGTTTCTATTTTAGGCAGGGAAACTGTGTTTTTGTGTGGAATCAAAAGGTCTCCAATACCCATAAAGATATAGACGATCATTGGGATAATTAGTAACGCTCCACCATATGAAATTGCCAAGGTCCATAAAAGGGGAGTTGTAGTTGCATTTGTTGCCAGTTGTTGAAAAGCATAAATTTCTGCAATAAAAGTGAGGAATGCAGAAATTCCTAATTTTACAAAATATTGCCTTTCCATGACAGATAAAATTAAAGTAACAGATAACATAATTGCAACGGAGCGAATCATGACTGCTACAAAAGTCATTGGATAAAGGCCAAAATATCCTTGGTTCAAAAAAGCAATCGGGCTAATTATGGAAAGTGATAATTTACCTGCAAAATAGTCAAGCGCATAGGCAAGTAGAAAAAGTGAAGCTGTTATCACAAAAGTTATTTCCTTTCTCATATGTTAAGTTCAATATAGCTTAAGTTTTCTGCTTTGTCTAGATTTGATATACTTTATTAATGTTAATTTGGCAGGTATTTATTTTATTTTTATTCTCTTTTCTTTTAATCAAATCTGCAGAGTGGGTTATTGTTGCACTAAGAAGAATTGCTAGGAAAAGTAGAGTAGGTGTTTTTGCAATTTCTGCCATAATTCTCGCGGTTGGCACATCACTTCCTGAGCTTTTTGTGGGTATTACCTCTGCGATTGAGGGAACTCCAAATATATCTTTAGGTGTAGTTTTAGGCAGTAATATCGCAAATACAGCATTAATAGTAGGACTCGTTGCCTTAATTATAGGCAAAATTAATGTTCATGGTGATTATCTAAAAAGAGATGTTTTTACAGCTCTTGTAGCTGGTCTTTTACCACTAGGTTTGATGGCTGACGGGATACTTGGCAGAGTTGACGGCCTAATCCTTTTATTTGGATATGCAGCCTATGCTGCAGGGTTTTTCAAAGAAAAGTTTAATGAAATTACAAATGAACACAGTAAAGAGAGCTTTTTCTACAAATTTCTACGGGAAATTAACCATATTGATTTTGATGTTACAAAAGAATATGCCAAATTATTCATAAGCCTTGCTTTAATGCTTTTTTCTTCTCAAATGATAATTGGAGCATCTGAAAAGCTAGCAGTTTTTATTGGTATTCCTGTCTTTGTTGTTGGTTTAATAATACTAGCAATTGGAACATCTCTGCCTGAACTTGTCTTTTCTTTAAAAAGTATAAAAGGAGGAGAACCAAAAATGTTTTTTGGAAATTTATTAGGTTCAACAATTGCCAATTCGACCTTAATTGTGGGATTAACTGCAGTTATTCATCCTATTGAAATAGTTTCATTTGCAGATTATAGAAATGCAATCATTGCCTTTGTAATTATTTTCTTAACCTTCTGGGCATTTATAAGAACAAAACATAGATTGGATAGACTAGAAGGTTTAGTTTTAATTATTATGTATTTAATCTTTGTAGTAGTGGAGTTTGTATTTTAATTTAAGGTCGCAATTTGCGACCTTTAATTCTAACAAGGTTGGACGAAAATACCTACCATATGTATTTACAGAGCAAGGTGTGGCCATGCTTTCTGCAATATTGAAAAGTGAAACTGCAGTTAAAGTTAGTATTCAGACAATGAATGCTTTTGTTGGAATGAGGAAATACATAAATGAAAATTATCATTTTGGAGCATCTCTTAAAGATTTGGGGAAAAAGTGGTTTGCTGTATCGCTGTTTGATAACAAATTTTTTGAGCCAACAAAAAAGTTAAAGAAATATTAAAAACTAGGCAGTTGTATCTTCAATCAATGTAATTGTTGCAGAAAAGCCAGATGATGTTATTGTTCCTGTAGTTGATGCAGGATAATACTTTACTTCGCCAGTTGATGATTTTCTGACCCTGATATAAATATCCGTATCTGCAGTATAGTTATATGACCCAGTTGCAATTCCATTTGTTGCTGTACCAGTACCTGATCCTGCTCCAGTTGCAGTAAACACAACTCCAACTGTATTTGAAGATGCTCCAATTAGTGTAAAATTGGTTGTTCCAACTGAGACTATTTTATATTTAACACCAGTTACAAATGATCCTGCTGTCACTGTTTCCGTATCACCGTTCATAAGTTGAGTATTATCACTTAACTTATATATTGCTGTTTGGGCAGCTGTAACTGGAGAATTTGTGGAGTCAACAACATTAATTTTTAAAGAGACTAAATTATTGATTGTGGTGGTTGCGCTTGCTCCGTTTCTATATGTTGGTGTATTTCCACCATTTGTGATGTTTAAGGTAACTGATCCTCCTGAATCGTTAAATATTGCAGCAGAGTTTGTTCCGTTTGCGCCAAAATTTGTAAAAATATTACCACTTAAATTATATGTCCCTGCTGTTGTAATTCTTATTGCGTGTCCGGTTGAAGCAGAACCAATAAAATTATTGCTAACAAAGATTACAGGCGAGGCAACAGAACACCACCTATTTCCAGAAGCTACTCCATTTACATTAATAATAGAGTTACTCACAACAGTTGAGGCGTTTGTGGTTAAGGTATCATTCCCTGCAGGTATATTTTTAATATTGGCATTTGTCACTGTGCAACCACTAAAATTAAGTGTGGGACAAGAGGTAAAATTTATCGAATCAAAGGTCATGATATTTCTTAGTGTTACATTTGCACCAACGATTGATAAACCCGTAAAGTCCCATGTTGCAGCAGAGGTTGCCGCAGAATTTATTTCCCAATAGTAAGGACTAGGGGATGTAACAACAGAATTAGTGTGTTTAATTACATCGCCTGACTTTCCAGCATAACTTATTCCAATTGAATTGTTAGCGCCGTGATAATTTATTTCCCTGTCTGTAAGGCTATAAATTCTAGGAAATTGTAATGCCCCTGCATCAATTTGAAAGTTAACAGCATCACCTCCACCAATTTGAATTGGCACATAAGCAAGTAGTCCAGATGCTCCAGATTTTGCAATTAATGGAATACGGCAGTATTTTCCAATTTCGTATAATCCCTGAGTGTTGACTGGTAAGGAGGTAGTTCCCCCTGCAACTGTGATTTTCTTAATAAAATGCCAGTCGGTATAATAAAATGCACCAGTCGCATTTTGGCCTTTGTGAAGAATTAAGATTTTATCAATTGTAGAAATTGTAGGGCTTGTTGCGCTATAACCATATTGGGTTTGTGTCTGATTTGGTTGAACAGAAATTATAGAAAATCCAGTTCCATTACCATCTTGATTGTCCCGTGCCATAACCCTAAAACTTCTATAATTTGACCCCTGTCCAATAACCAAATAAGTTCCCCCCTTTTTAATATTTCCTTGATTATAAAGTGCCATTTTTGAGGTTGAAGCCTTAAATCCACCAACAATCCAGCCTGTTGTCATATTAATTGTTGTTGTTGGAAAATTTCGTTGATAGCCTATGGCATTTGTAGTTGAAGACGCAGGCGTGCTGTTTATTGCAGAAGAATATGGATTAAAACCTGAGTCAACTATTACAGCAGGAGCATCGTAGGTTGTTGCTTGGCCTGCGCCATTTGGCCCGATATTGGCATAGGTTAGGGCTGTTGGGTAATTTTCATTGTTAAGAGTGGTTGCCGATAAATACCAAGAACAAGTGGATAATTTTTCACCAAGTGGATCAACATCATCAATATAGGGTGGAACAATTCCACCAGAAATATTTCTAAAGGCAACTACAAATCTATGCGTAATTGAAGATGCGCTTAAATCCCAAGTTGGTGTTGGTGTTGCTCCTGCTGTTCTTTGTATATACCACGCACATGCGGATCCAGTCATTGTTGTTGATGTGGTTCCACCAGCATCTGATGAATCAATAAAATGGGTTGGCCCAGGAACTGTGAGTGCAGAAATTGGAGTTGTCGAGGGTGGCTCAATTCCTAGATAATATAATATTAAACAATCGTTTGTTGTTGTGGTAATCGACGCTGAATTAAATGTGGAAGCTGTGGTAAAAACTGCTGAAGTTGATGTTGATAAATCATTTGTGACATCTATTGCAGTTGTAGTATCAACGTCTTTGATGACAAACATCGAAACATTTATAGCATCAGCAGTTCCCATTGTAATAGTACAAGCTTCAGATGAACCGGCAGCCCTTTTCCACCAAATTCCTGACGATGAAGTAGCGGCAGATATCTGAGTTACACCAATTTGAGCCCAACCTGAAGTTCCAACTGAAAGAGCAACTCCTCCATCAGCATTTGCAGCAACGACTATGATGTCGTTTGCTACATGGTCGGGGAGTGTCAATGCATAAGAGGTTGCCCCTGTTGTACTAAATTGAGTTAAAAAATCATCTAGATATGCCATTTATAAGAAAATAATATCACATTTACGAATCTATTTTAAGATCTCATTGCTCAAAATACACACGTATCGTATATAAGTAGTCTTTATAGTCTTTGTTGTATAAATAGTCTAAATAGTGTAAAGTATAAATATGGGTCGTAAATTAGCATATTTTAGCCAATCTCAATTACTTCTTTTAGAATTACTGCTCGAAAATAAAGATCGGGCTATGGGAGTAATTGAAATCAGTCATAGGATTAAATTTAAAGGAGAGAGTTTGGGTGGATTAATTTCTTCTTTGGCGCGCAATAAATTTCACGGTAATGCCTTAATTGAACCGTGGGGGAGAGATAATGGCGGAGTGGGGATGCGTTGGAAAATAAATAGTAAGACAATTGATCTCGAAATATCTAAAAAAGAAGTTAAAAGATTATTAGAAGGATATAAAAAATGAATCAAATTGGACGAATATTTAGGTTGGGACTAAGCCTATTATTAGTGGGATGGGCTTACTTTATTTTGACAGTGCCAGAGGTGAAGGCAGCTACTTTCCAGATGCAAACTGGTTACTACGTGGGAGATGGGGTAGACAGCCGAGCCATCACCGGTATCGGATTTCAACCCAACTTGGTAATAATTAAGGATGATACAGGTAATGGCACAGATGGGGTAAACTTCAAAACCTCAGTTATGAGTGGAGAAACTTCTTCTGTTTTGGGTGACTCTGATGCCGATACTGCTAATAATGCCATCCAATCTCTTGATTCGGATGGCTTTACCTTGGGAACTGATACAGATGTCAATGCCGCCAGTATTCGCTATATCTGGACTGCATATGCAGGTTCGGATTGTACCAGTTCAGGTACTTTTTGCGTGGGAAGCTATTCTGGTAATGGGACTTCTCAGTCACTCACTTCCGTTGGCTTTCAACCCAATTTAGTCGCTGTCAAAAGGTCGGGTGCCAGTAGTGCTGTATTCCGCACAAGCAGTATGGGTACAAATGCTTCCGAACCTTTTGACGGCGCTAATGAGATCACTGATGGTATCACTACCCTCGATTCCACTGGTTTTACTGTTAGCAGTAACGCACGGGTAAATACAAGTAGCAACACTTATTGGTTTTTTGCCTTTAAAACTACCTCAAACGCCTTTGCGGTAGGTACCTTTACGGGTGATGGGGCGGATAATAAAGCCATTACTGTCGGTTTCCAATCTCAATCTGCATGGATTAAAAACTCCAATGCTACTACCCCAGTTACAGCTTATTTTCAAAATACTGAATCAACTGGTGATTATAGTAGTACATTTATAGACGGTCCTAACGCAACGGGAATTATCAAATCGTTGGATAGTAATGGCTTGACAGTTGGAACAGGAGCCGGAGCCAACGAAAATGGCAAAACCATTTATTGGGTAGCATTCGCTGGTGCTACCGCCCCCACCACTAGTGGCAATTTTCAAATGTATACAGGAACTTACACGGGTAATGGCACTTCTCAATCAATTAGTGGTTTAGGTTTCTCTCCCGATCTAGTTATGATTAAAGACGAAGCTGGTGCTAATTACGCCGTTTTTACGACCCGCCTCATGTCTGTCGATACCACTATCTACTTTGCCGTTGCAACCGCCAGCTTTACTGGCGGAATAACTTCTCTAAATAGTGACGGCTTTTCGGTCGGAGCCAACGCCACCGTCAACACAAGTAGTACTGTTTACCATTATCAGGCCTTTGGTAACGCTTTTGACCCCACGTCTCGCTCCGGTGCCGCCGATTTTGTGATAGGCGCCTATACTGCCAATGGCATTGATGGTTGCGATATTTTTGGGATCCCTTTTCAACCTGATTTGGTTGTGGTCAGACGTCCAGGTGGGTATGTTTCGGTTGTGCGCACTTCAAATATGTCCAATGATTTGACTGGATTTTTTCACAACGCAGCTGAGGCAGCTGACAATATTCAAGCCATTAATGCTAACGGTTTTGAGATCGGTTCCCATGCAAGGGTCAACGCCGCTGGAGTATTATTTCACTTTTTCGCTTTCAAAGCCGGGGCAAATTTCAAAGTCGGTAACTACAGCGGTAACGGCACCGGTCAAGATATCACTAGTCCAGGTATCGATCCTGATTTGGTCTGGGTGAAAAATGTTGGCGCCGTTAATGGAGTCATGCGCCCTAGCACTCTTGGCGGAAATTCTACCCATTATTTTGTCAATACCGCCGCAGCCTCCGATCGCATTACCGCTCTCATTTCGACGGGTTTCACAGTTGGAAATAGTCAACCTGAGACTAATACAAATACTACCAACTATCGCTACGCTGCCTGGACGATAGATACTGCCCCCTCAACTCCCAGTCTCGACTCTCCTGTCGATACTGTCACCAATCAGAGCTTGACCCCAGCGCTTAAAACTACAACTACTGATACCTCCAGTGACTATCTCCGCTATAAAATACAAATATGTACCAATGTAGGAATGACAACAGATTGTCAAACATTCGATCAAACCAGCAGTCAAACCGGCTGGACAGGCCAAAATAGCCAAAGCAGTACTGCCTATACTAGTGGGACACAGGCTACTTATACTGTCCAAACTCCACTAACTGATGCTACTACCTATTATTGGCGCTCTTATGCCATTGATCCTGGGGGTACCAATACTTGGAGTGGAACTCAAACACCAAGAAGTTTTACGACTAGTGTGGCACCGACAGTCAGTAGTGTATCGGTAAATGGCGGAGTAAATATAGCATTGACGGAAGGGACGGTAACAAGTGTGAGCTGGGTAGGGACAGTGACAGATACCAATGGTTATGCCACAATTAGTAGTGCCAATGGAGTACTGTACCGTTCAGGAGTAGCGGGGGCAGAGCTATGTAGTGCAAATAATAACAATTGTTATGTGGACGCTAGCTGTACACTTTCGGGATGCTCAGGCAATAGCTGTACCGCCACTTGCACAGTCGACGTGACATTTTTTGCGGAGCCGACAGATGCAGCTAGTAGTTATTCAACCGAATATTGGAGAGGTTGGATCAAAGGTATTGACTCAGTTAGTGTGACCGGAGTTGGATATAGTACGGCGGGTTCGCCCGAACTAGAAAGTATGGCAGCAATGGATGTTACTAGCACAATTGCTTATGACCCACTGTTGCCAGGAGATGATACTAGTTCAATCAATGAAACAACAACAATTACTAATACGGGTAATACAATTTTGGATGTGGAAGTTTCGGGAGATAACTTTTGTACTAACTACCCAACTTGTACAGGTTATCAGATAGCTGTGGGGTATCAAGAATATAAAACCTCGACCTTTACCTATGGTCTTGGGACTGCACTATCGACGACACCGACGATAATTCAGTTAAATTTGGCTAAAGCAACAGCAAACCCATCTAATTCTAGTACTACTTTATATTGGGGAATGGGAGTGCCCAATCCTAAAGAATATGGAACTTATTCAGGAGGAAATTTAATTAGTGCAATTGATGGGGATTAGGTGTAATCTATTTTTAGGTGTAATAATATTATTATGAAATATTTAAGAATAATTATATTTTTGGTAGTTGGGGTTGGATTATTACCAAAAACAGTAATGGCTGATTCAGTAACAACTTCAGTGACAGTTGGAAATTCGGCACCTGCTATCACTGCTGGTCCAGCAGAATCAACTGAAAGTTCAAGTACTAGTCCAACAAATGTAGGAAGTGGAGTTACTTTTACCGCAACAGCAACAGATAGTAATAGTGAAAATTATTATCTTTTAGTATGTGCAACTGATGCAGCTACTCCTACTAATGGAGGTGCACCAAATTGTACATCAACTCAGTGGTGTGTGAGCTCTTCGACTGCTAGTGGAGCTCAAGCTACTTGTACTTATACTACTTTAATTGGAAATGCAGAGAGTAATGCTTGGTATGCATTTGTTTGTGATGGTAATGCCTCAGCTGCCAATTGTTCTGCAGCGGGCAATCAAGGTACAGGGGGAACGGGATCACCGTTTGGGGTGAATCATGCACCAGGTTTTACCGCGATTTCTAACGACGGACCCAAAGATCCAGGGGCGACAGTGACTTGGTCGACGACAGCCTCCGATACCGATACTTCAGGAGCGGCGGATACAGTCAAACTCTTGGTGTGTAAAACTACCGGAATTGCGGCGGGGGCGTGCGATGGAGGTGGGAGTGACACTTGGTGTTCTAGTTCACTTGGGGCATCTAATCCAACCTGTGGATACGCTGTCCCCTCGGTAACGCCTGACCAAGCTTATGCATCTTATGTATATGTGGTGGACTCGCATAATTTTGGTTCAGCTAGTGCTAATCAAGCTTCCAATGACGCCCATACGGTAAATAATGTGGCACCCGTTGTTTCTGCAGTAACTTTGAATGCTGGTGCAGCAATGGATCTAACTGAGGGGACGACCACGGGAGTGGTGTTGGGAGCAACAGTAACAGATAGTAATAGTTGTTATGGATCAGAACTGACAGCCATCTACGGGTATGCTTATCGGTCTGGTAAGGCTTATGCGTTATGTGATACGGCAGGAGAAGCTGATAGCAATTTTTGTTATCCAGAAGTTACTTGCACGGTGACTGGAGGGACATGTACAGATGCAACTGATGCTTCAGCTAACTACACTTGTACAGTCAATATTCAGTATTATGCTGATCCGACAGATGCTTCCACTTTGTACCCGACAGAAAATTGGTTGGATACGGTTAAGGCAATTGATGATGATACATCAAGTCATGCACTTGAGGTGACAAGCGGGGTAGAGATGAATTCACTGACAGCATTGGATGTTAGTAGTTCAATTGCTTTTGGTAATTTAAATGTTGGAGGAAAGAACGATCCACTTGATAAAACAACTACTGTAACGCCAACTGGTAATGTAGGATTAGATACTGAACTTTCTGGAGCAGTTAACATGTGTACTGATTATCCAACATGTAGCGGAGGGACGATAGGAGTGAGTTATATTAAATATGCTTTAGCTGCGACTACTGCTTATGCTTCATCAACCGCCTTGTCAGTTTCGGCAACAGAGGCGGAATTGAATGTACCTAAAGCAACAAGCGGTAGTCCTACAACAAAAAATATCTGGTGGGGTATTGAGATTCCTTCCGGTACGATACCGGGTGTTTATAGCGGAGCAAACACAGTTGGGGCTTATAAAGGAGAAACAGTAGGATGGTAAAAATAATAAAGTATTGCATAATTAGTATATATAGAGTATATGATTATGATATAGAATATTAGATATGAAGAAAATAATAGCAATTTTAGTTTTAGTATTAGGAATGATGTTTGGAGCAAAACCTGTACAGGCTGGGTTTGGTGTTTCTCCATCTAATATTAGTCATGAATATTTAAAACCAGGTGGTCATTTTGAACAGACAATTACATTGTCTAGATCTGATCCTGACGAAGATTTGGAAATACTAGTCGAGCCTTCATTAGAAGAAATGAGAGATTGGTTTAGCTTTAATCCAGGTATGAAGTTTACCTTTCCTAAAGGACAAAACAGAATGGTTTTAACTGCAATTGTAGATGTTCCAACGGACGTACCTTATAAAACTTATCAAGGAATTGTTCGTATCAAAGCCATGACGGCAGGTGGCGTACCTGGAGGAGTGGCTGTGGTTAAAGGTGCGCGAGTAGATGTGGAGTTGGTAACTACCAAAATAGACGTGGCACAATTAGAGGTAAGGCAAATGAAAATGATTGATGTCGTAGGAAAAGATAATTTAAAACTTGAAGTTGAGTTGGTTAATAGAGGAAATACTGAAATATCTCCTACTGCTAAGGTAAAAGTAATGAATTTAGAGATGCAAACACTTGAAGAGTTGGAGGACTTAGACATCGGAGTGATTAAACCTAATGAAACTAAAACTATGGTGGCGGAATTTGAAACTAAACTTGGGCAAGGGGAATATTTTGCCGAGGCTTCTTTATTAAGTAGTAAAAGTGTTGTACGAAAAGAACGATTAGTTTTTCGTATTTCAGAAAGAGAAAAAATTGATCAAATCGTGACCAAATCAGATAAATTGAAAGAGATCGTAAAGATGCTTGGAGATAGACAATTTTTAGCTAAGATGTTATTAGGGTTATTGGTTGTAGCTATGGTAGTGGCGTTTGTAAAAGCAAAGGAGAAACGCGGATTAATACTTAAAATAATTATTGGATTATTGATTGCCTTAGGGTTATGGATGGGAATTACAAAATTAATAAGTATGAGGCAAAATAAAGCAATCGAACAAGAAGAAGTCGTTAAAGTTCCTAATGAAGATGGGCTCAAGGTTACAGCAGGTGACAAATCAGTTGAAGGAGCAGCCATCGACAGAGGATCTCAATCTTACCCTTTGCATAGTGAGGCTGATTCTACAAGTCAAATAGTGTACTACGCATATGAAGGAGAGGAAATGATGGTTTTAGAAGAAAGAGCTGATTGGTATAGAGTTGTATTACCAGATTCAACAAGCGGATGGCTTTTAAAAGCTAACGTGAAGGGTGCAAAGTCTTCATTAAAATAGGGAATTTATAGGCAGTTTCGTATTTTTCCATATATCTATTATTGTAAAATTTATGTTATTCTAAATATTATAATTAATCTGCCAATGAAGCATCGACCTTTTTATATAAGTGGACTATTTTTAATTTTTTCTGTTGTTTTTTTATTTATTTTTTTTAATAAAACATCAAGAGATTCTCTAGTTGAACAAATTCAATATTCACAACAGTTGTCTGCAAGGATGGAAGCAAGTTCCATTGAAAGTTATGTAAATTCAATAGGTAGGATGTTATTAATAATATCAGACGATCCTAGTCAGGATGAGTTGGATCGTTTTATTGAAACATGGTTCCCCATGGGAATATTGGGGATTACATTATCAGACAAAGATGGAATGGTAATAAAGGCATCAAATACGATTAATGTTCCAGATTTAGGAGAAAATATATCGGATAGGGATTATTTTAAATGGGCACAGAAAACCAAAAGTCGTGAATTTAGAGCATTTGCGCCAATAGTTTCTAAAAGAGGTCCCAATAAAGATACATATATTGTACCCGTTGCAACATCGTTGTTTTCAGTTGATAATAAATTCAATGGAGTGTTGATAATAGGAATTTCACTCTCTAATTTATCTAAGGATTATTTAAATAATCCAAAAATTCTAGATTCTACAAAAATTTATTTAGTTACAAATAGCGGAGAGATTATATATTCAGATTATCCTGAATTAATCAGAAAAAACTTTAAAGATGTTTTTACTAATAATTTTTTGGGCAAAAATAAAGTCATGGAAATAATACTTGATAATCTAAAGAAAAATGACGAGTCTAAACTAGAGCTGGCGATACCAGGTTTTGGTAGTAATTTTAGGCTTGAGCCTTATTTGATATCAGTATCTCCAATACACATTTCAGATCAGCTTTGGAACCTAGTTATGATAACACCAGAAAAAGATTTGAATGTTTTTACTTATAAAATTTATAGTAGACAGATATTTATTCTATTTGTTGTATTTGTGGTTTTTATAGCTCTAACTATAAAAGTTTTTAGGAAAAGTGATTATGAGGAAGCAGTTAAGAATGAACACAAGATTCATGGAATTGATTAGTTTTCCATGTATTTCCGGTACTTAGGTTGGGGAATTTGTCAGCTTTTTAGAAGTTTTTTAATTGTTTTGTCAAAATCGGAGATGTAATTTTTATCCTGCTTAATTTTATATCTTCTATATTCTTCGGATGCTTTGTTTTCCGCCTCAATTGCTTTAACTTTACCCGCATTTTTCAAAACACCTTTCCCTAATAGTAATAAATATTCATCCAGTTTATTTATCCAGTTTTTCATTGTCATCGCATGTTCATCTCGCGCTTGTATTTCTGCAAATGATAGGTATGCATCAACTATTCGATTAAGTTTTTCAATTTCTTTTTCATTTAGATAATTCTTTGCTATATAAATATCTCTTTGAATAATATTGTCTCCTGAAAAATTTGTAAGTCCCATTAGTGGTTTTTTACTGTTTGCTCTTTCTGAAATAATTTCAGCTGCAGTTTTACCACTGACTGCAAAATGCATTTTGTTTTGAACTGTTTTGAAAAACAATTCTGTTTCTTCAGAGTCTTTACGATAATCAATTGCTGTCGCGTAAATATCAGTTACTTTTTGATATAACATTCGTTCACTTGAACGAATGTCACGAATTTTTTCTAATAATTCTTCAAAATAACGTGATTTATATCCACCTTGTTTTAGTCTTACATCGTCTATCGTAAACCCTTTGATCATGTATTCTTTGAGTCTTTCTGTTGCCCATTGGCGAAAGATTGTACCTCGAATTGAATTAACTCGATAACCGATTGCAACTACAACCTCAATCCCGTACATTTTAGTTTTATATTTTTTGCCATCCTTCGCAGTTATTAAGAAATCCTTAATAACTGAATTTTTTTGGAGTTCGTTTGTTTCAAATATTGTTTTTAGATGCATGTTAACATTCGGGATTGTGGTTTCGAATAATTCGGCCATAAGTTTTTGAGACAGCCAAACATTTTCGTGTTCAAAACGAACTTCTACTTTAGTTTTACCGTCATCGGTTTGGTAAATAATAATTTGTTGGGGTTTATCTCTTTTCATAATTTAAAAAATATCGTTGAAATATCCATATGTCAGGCTTGTTCTATTTGGCCAGCCTGTTGTGGCGTTGGTAAAGTCTGAAGCCCCTTTAGCATATCTATATGCACCAGTTGATAATTCTTTTCTAATAAACCAAGCTCCATCTTTATTAAGATACCCATAATAAGTATCAAGTCCTGAGTCATCAATTTCTGTGATGTTATAGCCATCTGTGGGATGCTTTTCAGAGGGGTCAATCGTTGTACCAGATGAATTTTTGATAGCTAAAGTTCCCGGCCCTGGCATACTACCAAAGAAAGAAGCTTCAGCTTTTCTAGTAAAAACAGTCATTAAAAATAGTGATCCACCAGCTGCACCAATTAATTTTAAGAATTTTCTACGTTCTGGGTCATAATCAGGATTTTTGATCTTTTTAATCTGGTCTGGAATAATGTCCATAACATCATCCATATCAACAAGAACCTTGGCTGCCTTTTTAGGAAGCATTAGAATAAAAAAGTATAGGGCTAGGGGAGTAAATAACACAGCTGTTGCCAGTTCTAAGTAATTAGTAGCAGATAGAATTCCAGAAACAGCCAAGAAAGATGTGACTACAAACGAATAAAATGTAAATAACTTTCTAATCATATAATTTTAGTTAGTGTGATAAGAACTAATATTAATATTAAAGCGAAAAAGTAAAAAACAGCTTTTTTATTTTTATTAAAGCTAAATTCGTTTGAGTTTGTTAAAAGTGTTGCGATTAAATAGGCAGTAACTGGTAAAAAAACAAAAGAATTAAGTGATATAAAAACAGAAATTAAACATAAAAACAGTAAAAACAGTTTGTTGATAATCATATGATAATCATAAAAATAAAAGAAATAGTTTGTTTGTCATATTTAGGGCTCAGGTGTTTGTAATATAAGTCCTGTTGATTCCAGTGAATCACGTAAAGCTCTAATTTCAGCCTTGATTTGTGTTAAGTTAGATTGGATAGACGGAACTGTTGTTGCAAAAACCGTTGGAACAGCCTGTGGCGAGTTGCGTGTTACGAGTTGATTACTAATTGGGGTAGCTTGCGTGACCGGATTATCTAGTTTTGATAACACATATATATTTAACCCTAAATTGAATAGGCATAAAAAGAATATAATAATGAGTACCCTTGCATATTTTTCCATAATACTATCTATATAAATATAGCATTATTTTTGATTTTTGTCTGTTGACCCCGATAATTTCGGGGTTGACACAAATGTATCTGATTGTTATATTGTGATTATTAAACATATGGATCAATCTAGTAAAAAAGCAGTCAAATTAGAGAGCATGCCAGATCTTTTGACAGTACGTGAAGTTTCAGAATTACTTCGAGTTTCTCCCTTAACCATCAAAAGATGGGGTAAAAGGGGGAAGTTACCTGCAATTCGTATCAATTCAAGAGGGGATAGAAGATACAAAAAAGAGGCAGTCCTCTGGCTTCTAGGTATGCAGGTAAAAGATTAAGTTGTTGACAAATCTTCTATTTTATTCTACAATTAGTCAATAATTTAACTAATTATGGAACAGATTGAAAGATTACCATATTTTAACAAGGTTACTTTAGGTGTTGCCTTGGGGAAATCTGGCCAAAATTTGGATTACTGGATTAAAACAAGGTTAAAGAGTGGGGAGATAATAGCCTTAAAAAAAGGGCTGTTTGTATCAAAAAATTACCTTCTTATAAATTCGGGTAATAATGATTTTTATCGCTACATGGCCAACATTATTAGATTTCCATCATACTTGTCACTTGAATATGTATTATCAATCAATAACCTAATTCCTGAAGCAATTTATACCTATACTTCAATAACTACAAAAACTTCTAGAAATTACGCAAATAAGATTGGTAACTTCAGTTATAGAAACATCAAAAAAGAATTATTTACAGGTTTTAAGGAAATTGAAATTTTTGACAAAAAAGTTTACATAGCAACTAAAGCAAAAGCTCTTTTTGATTATTTATATTTAAAGACATACAGAAATAGAACGATGTTAAAGTATGACATCGAAGAAGGATTAAGAATTGATTGGGATGAATTTAATAGAAATGAAAGACAGGAATTTATTGATTATGTAAAATTGTCAAAATCTACTAAAATGAAAAGAGCGCTAAAATATCTAAAATGGTAATAAATAACCTAAAAACAGTTTATGAACAAAATAAGAATAATGAAAATTCTGCTTATGTTAGAAATTTGCTGAAGGAAGTTGTCCAAAATTATATTTTAAGCTTTATATATAACAGCAAGGATTACAAGGACTTAATATTTACAGGGGGAACATGTCTTCGTAAATTTTACAATTTAAATAGACTTTCTGAGGATTTGGATTTTGACTTCGAAGGTGAACTTGATTTTGACAAACTTAAGAATGACCTAAGAGACTATTTTGTTGAAAAACTTGATGTTAAGAATGTTTCTTTTAAAGTCAAGAATTTCACAATTTTTGTAAAACTTCCGATTTTAAGAATCGTTGGCTTTGCAGGCCCAAATGATTCTGAGGTTTTGATGATTAGAATTGATTTTGCGGCTAAAAGGCCTTTGAAACCCGTAACTGAATATAAAGAGTTTATATACAATGGGTTTTCTTTTATTGGCAGGCTTTATAATTTTAAGTCTTTATTTTTGAATAAAGCCGATGCATTTTAAATAGGATTTTTAAGAGAGGCAATGAACAAAAAACAGATTTTAAGGGCAGAGATGCGTATGATTTAATTTGGATGCTGGGAGAGATCAAAAGAAATAAATTAAAAATTCCAGAGTTAGATCCAAAATTAAAGAAAACAATACTTAATAAAGCTAAAACCATAAAACCGTTTGATTTAGAGTTTGATTTAAAAAATTATATTGAGAATCAAGAATTTGTTAAAAATTTTTGTCAGAATTTCTATACTCTACTTGAATCTAGTATTAAATACATCTAATTTGATATACTACACATATATTTTTCTGTATGAATCCTATATTTTCTGGTGGTCCTATTTATAATGCCATAGTCAGTTCAATTGCTTCTGGCGTGCCTGAGAATACAATCATTTTACTTCTTTTACTTCCAATCGTGGCTACTGTCATCGCTGCAACAAGGCAAATAATTGGAATTCGTGGTTTTGGTATATTTTTACCAGCAGCATTATCAATCACTTTTGTAGCAATAGGTCCCATTTTAGGAATACTTTTGTTTACTGCCATAGTTATAATTTCTACAATTGTTAGAATAATCACAAGAAAACTTAAACTTAAACTTCAATATCTGCCTCGTATGGCACTTATATTGTGGTTTGTTTCCTTGGGGATCCTTGGGATCCTGTTTGCTTCGCCCTATATTAAATATGGCCCACTTTTAAATGTTTCTATCTTTCCGGTACTTGTTTTAACTTTACTAGTTGAGGATTTTACAAAAATACAATTAGGTAAATCATTTAAAACTGCTATTAGTTTAACAGGTCAAACCTTAGTTTTGGCCTTAATTTCATATATCTTTTTAACCTATCAACCATTCCAAGCATTTGTATTGGCTAATCCTGAAATAACACTGACTACAACTTTTGTTATTAATATTATATTAGGTAAGTATTTAGGATTAAGGTTTATGGAATACATAAGATTTCGCAAATTAATTAAATCATAATGAAAACGTCTTCAATTCTAGGTTTAAATTCAAGAAGGGCATTGTTTACTGGAAGATATAATACAAGAAAAGCAAAAAACATCGCAAATTCTAAAATCCAGACTGCAAAAGTTTTAAAAAACAATAATGTTCCAACTCCTCAGATAATACATAAGTTTAAAAAATATGAAGATATAAATAGTTTTGATTGGAATAGTTTGCCAGATAAATTTGCGATAAAACCATCAAGAGGATTAGGGGGAGATGGAATAATCGTCGTCAAAAAGAAAATAGAAAATGGAAAATTTTTAACAACTTCTAGAGAAGAAAAAACATTAGAAGATTTTAAACTTCAAATAATAGATATTTTAGAGGGTGCGTATTCAATGAATAGTGAACCAGACGTTGCTTTTATTCAGGAATATGTAGGAAGGCACACTGCATTTCGCAAGCTTTCATTTAGGGGAACACCTGATATTAGAATAATTGTTTTTAATAAAATTCCAGTAATGGCAATGCTTAGGCTTCCCACAAAAGAGTCAGGAGGAAGAGCTAACCTTCATCAGGGGGCATTAGGGCTAGGAATTGACCTTGCAACTGGAATTACTACCAAAGCTATTCAATATAATCGTCCAATTATTTTTAAACCTAACACAAACAAAAAATTAAATGGTATAAAAATACCATTTTGGAATATTATTTTAGAAACTGCTGTTAAGGCACAAATTGTTTCTGGATTAGGATATGCTGGGGTAGATATTGTAATGCATCCTGATAAAGGTCCTATGGTAATTGAACTTAATGCACAACCGGGCTTATCAATCCAATTGGCAAATATGGAGGGCTTAAAAAAGCGTTTGGAGAGGGTAGATGAATTAGCAGTTATAAATGTTGATCATGGAATAAAAATTGCAAAATCATTATTTGCAAGTAAATTTGTAGATAGAGTAAAGTATAGAGAAGATACTCCGGTTGTTAAAGCTGTTGAAGAAGTTTTACTTAAAGATATTAAGGGCAATTGGCATAAATTCTTGGCAAAAATTGATACTGGAGCTTGGTCTTCTGCGATAGATATTACCTTGGCTAAAAAACTAGGACTACTTCGTAAAAATAAAATTATAACTTCAAGAAAAAAACTTTCTTCACTTGGAGAAGAAGAAAGGCCAGTTATTGAAGTTAATCTAAAACTTTCTGGAAAAAGATTTAAAACTAATGTAACCGTTGCGGACAGGAAACTGCTACGTTACAGTGTATTGATAGGGCGTACAGATTTGCAAGGTTTTTTGATTAGTCCTGAAATAGACAAAGTAAATCTTGTAAAATCAAAATGGGCTTAAAAAATTATGTTTAAAATTAATAAATTACCAGAGAGTATTGAAAAAGCAATTAGTAAAGCACCTCTTTTAATAGGACTTGGTCCTACTGCATGGCCAAGGATAATTAATCTATATTACTTTCCAAAGTTTAGAATGCTTGTTAGTAACGATAGTCAAGATAATGAGTTTATTAGGCAAGAAGGTTTTAGTGTTTATTCACAAAAACAGGTTGATAAATATGTCAAAATTGCGCCTATTACACCTGGAAATATTGTTACAACAGATTTGGCTAAAAAATATTTATCAAAAATAAAAGAACCTTTTAAGTTTGTTGTTTACAAGTCTATGGGCAAGTTTGAGGATATATGCAAAGAAAATGGCTGGGAATTTGTGGGAAACAAAAGAGAAATTAGAGATAAGTTTGAAAATAAAAAATATTTTAAAGAACTTCTCCGTGAGTTAGGAGTTAGAACAATTCCAGGTGATAACTACAAAATAGAAGATTTGAATTTTGGAGTTATTAAAGATTATTTCAAAAAATATGATTGTCAAAAGATAGTATTGCAAATTGCAGAAGCAACATGGGGTGGTGGAACTGGAACATTTTTTATTAGATCAGAATATGACTATAATATTTATCAAAAAAGAACCGTTGAATTATTTGAGAAACTAAAAGATACAGAAAAGCACATTCAGACCGTAAATGTGGCACCTTTTATAGAAGGTATTTCCTCCTCAGTTCCATGTTGTGCAACAAAGTTTGGTACTCTGGTAGGCTCAATTCAAACTCAATTAGTTGATGTTCCTGAAGTTGGCGCAAAGCTTGATTCAAGATCAGGAGTATATTCAGGCCATGACTGGGTAGTTAACGAATTTAGTGAAAAAAGTCAAAATCAAGCAAATGAGATTGCAAAGAAGTTTGGGGATTTTATATATAAAGAAGGCTATAAGGGAATATTTGGTTTAGATTTAATAGTTGATAAAAATGGAGAAGTTTGGCCAGTTGAGTGTAATCCAAGAGAAACAGATGCATTTCCCGTAATTTTAATGCTTCAAATGGAAAAAGGTGCAATACCATTTCAAGTATTTCATAATCTTGAACACTTAAATATTCCATATGAAATAGATTTTGATGAAATAAACAAATCATATAAAAGTAAATATTTTGCAAGTCAACTGATTCTATTTAATAAGTCTATAAAAACTGCAGTTGACAGAAAAGTTATTAAAGCAGGTGTTTATAAATTAAATGGTGAAAATATTGAATTCATCCGAGAAGGATTTGCAACTTGGCATTTAGAAAATGAGGGAGAATTTTTAATAACTGAAGATGTCAATAAATTTGTTGGGAATGTCTATGATCCTCACGAGAGAGTTTTGAGGTTTGTATGTAGGGGGCAAATGGTAGACAAAGAAGGTAATGTACTTGCCAATAGAGTTAAAGCAATTAGTAAAGTATATGAAAAATTAGGTTTGGTAGAAGTCGATCTAGGACAACACAAAGAACACGGTTTGGACATACTTACTGCAAAAAGAATTAAAAACGTCAGGAAAGTAGAAGATTTAACTTCAAAAGTTGATATGATAAATGCTTTAATTGATCAAGGCGAAGGAGTTAGAAGACCTTTAAAAATTGCTTGGAGAATGAAACTTGATGCAAATAAAAGTGCAATAGACCAGATAAAATCAAAAAAAACCAGAGAACAAATAAAATATGATTTGGGTAAAATTGATGATCTAAATATTAAAATAGATATCGTGAAAGATTTGGGTCAAAAAGAGTATGAAAACTGGCTTGTGCTCTATACAAATTTTTTGAACGATAAGTTTAATACTGCTCCTAATATAGGGATTAACTGGTTATCAGAAAAACAAGCAAAAAAGGTTAAAGTGGGTGTAGTTATGGCTTACTGTGACGGAAAATTAATAGGAGGAGAAATTTTTACAGAAAGTACTAATAAACTATCAATTGGTTATGGTTTTTCAGAAAGGTTTGAAAAACTTCGAGGAGACTTAATGCTATTGATGGACTATAAATTTATAGAGTATGCGTTAGAGCTAAAAATGCCTGAAATCTCATTTGGACAAGATATAAATCTATACGGAACGGATTTAAGCGCTGGACTTATTATGTATAAATCAAAAATTGGTTTTTCACCAGTCCCTGCAAACAAAACAATTTGGGTTAATACATTTATTGTTAATAGTGAAAATATTAAAAAAGATTTAATGTTTTTTGCTGGTGATGGAACAACAACTGATAGTTTAGTAGTAATTAAAACTGGTAATACAGAGGTAGATTACTCAGCCTACCAACCTCAAAATATTAAAAATATTAAGGTTCTAGATATAACTGAAGTTATTGAAAAAGATAGAAGTTTACTTATTAAGAACAATGATCAGAAAAATCACAAGTGAAGATTGGTCTACATTCAAAAAAATAAGGCTTGAGGCGTTGGAACTTGAGCCACAGGCTTTTGGTGATTCTTATAACGTTTTGTCTAAAAAGAATGACAACTACTGGAAAAGAGAATTAAGCAAGAGAAAGCAAATCTGGTATGGCGTTTTTGGTAAGAGCAATTTAGTAGGTATAGGTTCAATTAAATTTGCAAGATCATTAAAATTTAACCATATTGCACACCTAAGTGGAATTTATGTTAAAAAAGAGTATAGAGGAAGGGGAATAGGCAAGTTTCTTTTCAAAAATCGTATAGAAGAGGCATTTAAAAACGAAAAAATCAAAAAATTGAAGCTAATAGTGAACAAAACTCAAATAAATGCCATTGGTATGTATCAAAGTTTTGGTTTCAAAATAGTAGGGGATCTAAAGGCCGAATTTAGGCTGAAAAATGACTATTTTGATGCATATTTAATGGAATTAGTCAAATAATCGTCTCCAATCAGTGATATACTACAGGGTATGTCAAAGAAAATCCTGATCTTAGTAAGTAGAAAAAGTTCTGTCAATAAAAAATTGGCTCGTTATTTAAACAAAAATTCCAAAAATAAATATAAAGTTGAACTTCATACATTTGCTGAAATTTTTTTTCAAATTAAAACTGGTAAAGTCAAAGTCAAAATCAAAAATTTTGATATTGCAAAATATAAATTAGTTTTTATCAGAAGAGCTGGTAAATATGTTAGGTCAATTGGAGCAATTATAAAATATTTAGATTTTAAAAAAGTTAAGTTTATTGACCCTGCATATCGGGAAATTGGCATGTCACTTGATAAGGCCTCAAATGCTCTAAGACTGGCGATAAAAAGGATACCTGTACCTTACACCATTTTTTGTTATCGAGAAAGTGTTATTGCAAACAAAGAAAAGATAATTAAAGAACTAGGTTTACCAATAATTGCCAAGGCGATTTTTTCTGAGCAAAACAGAGATATTTATATTCTTAAAAATCCGAAGGATTTTGACAAGTTAATTAAAAAGTCAAAAAAAGATTTTATATTCCAAAAGTTTATAGACATAGAAAAGGAGTACAGATTTTTAATATTGGGTGAAAAAGTTTGCGTACTAGAGCAGAAAATCAAAAGAAACTATGAAAATTTAAAAGTTAAGTACCAAGATTTAACAGGCCCATCTGTTTTTCTTGAATTAGATTGTGCGACGCAAAGTGCAAATAAAATAGCACTAAAGTCTGCAAAGATTTTAGGACTTGATATTTCTGGTGTTGATTTAGCGATAGAAAAAGTAACAAAGAAAATTTACATAATTGAAGTTAATAAAGGCCCAGGAATTGAACCAAACGCGAGGACATCACCTGAACTCAAGGCCTTTTCTGACTATCTCCTCTCCCGTATGGCATAGCTATAAAATTTATCTATATATTATAGGGCACAAAAAATCCGCTGGTTTTAATAGCGGATTACTTTGTTACTTAATTAATTTTTTTATTACTTAAGTTCTACTGTTGCACCAGCTGCTTTTAATTTTTCGGCTGCTGACTTAACATCTTCAGGTTTTGCATCTTTAAGAACCTCAAATGGAACATTATCGGTTGCATCCTTTGCTTCTTTAAGTCCTAAGGTTTGATTAATTTCTCTTAGGGCCTTAATAACTGCAATTTTAGTTGCGCCTGAATTTGTCATTACTACAGTTTGATTTCCACCAGATGCTTCTCCTGCTGTTGCTTGAGCATCGCCGGCTGCGGCTGCTACTGGAGCGGCTGCTGCGACTGGCATTGCGCTTACTCCTAACTTATCCTGCAATGCAGTAACAAGTTCTGATAAATCCAAAACTGTAAGTTTTGATATTTCTTCTACTAATTCATTTACTTTGTTAGCCACGTGTACTCACCTCCTTCAATACATATACAAGTTTTTGCTTATTTTCATTTAGTGTGCCAACCAATCCATACATTGGTGACATTAAAGAACCAACAACTTGACTGTATAGGGTTTCTTTTGTTGGAAGTGTTGAAATTTTAAGTAAAGCTTCTTTATTTTGAAATGCTCCCTCGATGATACCAACCTTAAATTGTGGAACTTGATTTTCTTTGACGAATTTGCCTAATACTTGAATTGGTGCAATTGCGTCACCCTCAGTCATTATTAAGGCTGTTTGACCTGATAGTACTTCATCTGTCAATACTTCCTCAGATAATCCCGCCTCTTTACCTGCAAGTTTTATGAGTGTATTTTTGACAACTGTCATATCAGAACCTATGCTTTTTAATTCAAGTTTTAATTTTTGTTGAAGACCAACGGAGAGGCCAGCAAAGTTCACAAATATAATAGAACTGGCTTTTTTAAGCTCTGGAGCTAAATCTTTAATTAAACTAGATTTGTTTGTTCTGTTCATATTCCTCGACAAGACTTGTATTTAGAAATCTCTAAAACGCTTGTTTTCTAGGGACAAGTTGTATTTTAACTGAATTGCTCAAATTATGCAACACGTGGGTGATCTAAACTTTTTTTTGCCTCATCCTCTTCACGGAGTTTTAATAATTTTCTTGCAGTTTCAACATCCTCGCCCTTTTGCCAATTAAGCTCTAATTTAGGCATAAATGATTTAACCTTGGCTATCAAACCTCTATCACCACCATCTTTTTCTTGAGCCTTTTGTATACGCTGAGCAATCGTCATGTTTGAATTATACCCTCTACTTATTTTAAAAGTAAATACCCACTTCCTCTTTTGGTGAAGATAACTTCTTTGGCGTGGTATAATAGGCAATGATTAACTGGACTGTAGATGAGACAAAATTCAAGAAAAAACAGCCTAAAATATACAAACTTTGGAGGCTTACCCAGCTAATTAATTATGGACTGGACGGCGAAAAATTGGATAAAAAAGAAGTAATTAAAAATTGGGCTTACTTAAGTCCAAGAATCGATCCTGAATCACGTAATTACTTGAAATTTTTGATATGGGGAAATTAACAATTCTTGATGATTATCAAGTTAAATTTTTGAAGTTAGTCTTGAAAGAACCATATATTCTAAAAAGATTTTATTGGACTGGCGGCACTGTTTTATCTGAGTTTTACCTCAAACATAGAGAATCTCATGACATCGATCTGTTTTGTGAAACGCAAGAAGTTCATTTGCCAAGTATTAATAAATTTATCGGAATTATTGGAGCCAAGATGGGAACTAAGAAAATAATATACAGTCGTTTTTTAGGACTTCACACATATACGCTTTTTTTGCCAAATCGAGAGTTAAAGGTTGATTTTAATTATTATCCATTCAGACGAATTAATATGAGCAAAAAATGGAAAGGGCTCTCTATAGACAGTTTAGAAGATATAACTGTCAACAAGATTCAAACGATATCAACGAATGCTCGGGAACGTGACTTTGTAGATTTGTACTTTATAAATAAAAAGAAAAAGATTGATTTAAAAAAGATGATTATACTAGCAAAAACTAAGTTTGACTGGCACATCGACCCAATACAATTAGGAAAGATTTTTTTGCAAATTAAAGATTTACATGATGTACCAAAACTATTGATACCATTTAATAGAAGTGAAATGGAACAAACTTTTTATGGCTGGGCAAAGGACTTGGAGAAGAATATTTTTAAATAGCCAATTTAACGGAAGGGCTCATTGTGGACTTCATGAAAGCTCTGGTTATTGTTTTTGATCCACCAAGTGCGTTTAAAATTACCTCTGTATTTTTAACAAGCTCTTCAGTCTTTTGTGATACTTTTCCAAATGATGTATGAATAAGTGCTGCATCCCTCTCAGTTTTAAGAGTTATTAAATTACCCTTAAATTTATCAGCGTCTTTTTCAGACTTTATAACAGTTCCATTTTTAGGATTTGGCATTAAGCCCTTAGGACCCAATAGTCTTGCAAACATGGCAAGCTTAGGCATCATTTCAGCTGTAGCTAACAATAGATCAAAGTCAATCTTGCCTTCTTTAAGCTTAGCAAGCGTCTTTTCATCAGCAATTTCTATTTTTTTAGTTTTTCCTGAGGAAAATGGGAGAGTTACTTGAACGCTTATTCCAGTCTTTTTAACATTTAAATGAAGTTCCATTGTTCCGTCAAATTTTGAATAGGTACTTTCCTTAACTGCCTTGATAGCGTCTTGTAGTTTGTAAAGAGTGGATTTTGATACTTTTCCTTTTGATTCCAAATATTTCTTTCCTCTTACTTTTTGTGTAATTATTTTTTCCGTTCTTGTTGGTTTTTCGACCTCATCCTTAGGCTGTTTTGTTTCTTCTCCTGATGAAGTAGGCACTGCCACTTCATGGGGTCCCGTGAAGTCCGTAGGTACTTCACTGGATTTGGCCATCATTGCAGCTTTTTTTGCTTTTTTTTCTGCATACTCTTCAGCAGAAGACTTCTTGGTTTCTACTGTCCCTGTTAATATTGCTGTTTTTGTTTTTCCCATGTTTTAATTTGCTTTATGTCTTATGCCTTATGCCATATGGCTTATAGCATATAGCATCATTCTATCTTTATTCCCATCGAGCGTGCTGTACCTTCTACTATTTTGACTGCAGCATCTAAATCGGAAGTATTTAAATCATCCATTTTATCTTTGGCAACTTCTTCTGCTTGGGCTCTTGTCATGGTTGCATGAACTGCACGTCCTGCAGTTCCTGAACCTTTTTCAATTCCTAATATCTTTTTAATCATTGCCGATACTGGAGCTTTTTTAATAATAAAATCAAAACTTCTGTCTTCATAAATTGTTATAACTGCAGGAACAATTTGACCTTTCATGTCTTTTGTCTTGTCATTGTATGCCTTAACAAAGTCCATAATGGCAATACCGTGCTGACCTAGAGCTGTACCAACTGGAGGTGCAGGAGTAGCCTCAGCTCCTTTTAAATTAATTTTAACTAATGTTTTTACTTTTTTGGCCATGTTCTATAGATAAATAGATAATTAGATGACTAGATAAATAGTCAGAAGCAAACAATGGGAAACTAATAAAGAAGTTTCGACCTGCCTCGCCTTCAGACGGGCTGTTTGCCTGCCTCAATTTTATTCGAGGTAAATGTATTGTATCTTAGATCTTTGCAATCTGCAAGAAGTCAAGTTCGACTGGTGTTTCTCGACCGAAAATACTAACCAAAACCTTTACTTTACCTTTTTCCTCATCGATTTCATGAATTGTGCCTAAAAAGTCAGAAAATGGTCCATCTGTGATTTTAACAGCTTCACCTGACACAAATTTTGTTTTGTATCTAGGAGCAGGGGAGCTAACGAACTTTTGGATGTTAGCAACTTCAGTTTCAGAAAGGGGAGTTGGTTTATTGCCTGCACCAACAAATCCTGTAATTCCTGCAGTTGTCCTGACAGCCAGCCAAGTAGTATCATCAAGAATCATTTTAATAAGCATGTAACCGGGGAATATTTTTTCTTTGACTTGTGCTTTTTTACCACCACGAATAACTATTTTGTCTTGTGTTGGAACCAACATTTCAAAAACATTGTTCTTTAAATCCATTGTTTCCACTCTTTGGCGGAGTGTTTCCATAACCCTTACTTCATGACCTGATGAGGTGTGGACTACATACCATTTTGCTTTGGAATCTTCAGACTTAGTTAGAATAATATGTCCAGGAATTTTTTTATTTCCTGTACCTTTCTCACTAATTTGTGTATCTTGTGATTGGTTTATGTCTGTCATTTGAGTAAATTTTCCAATAATTTAGTTAATCCAAAATCAACTGCTCCGACAAATGCAGCTACTATTGCTGATATTACTATTACTAAACTTAGGTAGTTTAGCACAGTGTTACGTTTTGGCCAAGTGACTTTTTCAAGCTCTTGTTTTACCTCTGACAAAAAAGAAATAATTTTTGACATTTATTAATAGTTTCGTTTTTTCTCAAGCATTCTGTTAAATTCAATTTTATATTTTTTCTCCTTTTTCTTCTCAGAAGGCTTTTTAAATCTTTCTCGGTCACGAAGCTCCAGCAAAAGACCAGACATAATTGTCTTTTTGCGAAATCGTGCCAATAAGGCATCGTCTGACTCTCCCTTTTTCTTTGTTACTATGAACATAGTGTAAAAAATCGCCTCCTTTCACCTTAACTAACATTACTTGTCATTATAACATGCAGATCTAAATATTTGTAGGAGGCATTATATGAGGTATATTTTTCATTTTTTTCTTGTATAAAGCATAAGCAACGGTAATAATTGAAGCTATTACGGCAATAAAAATTAGAAATGTTCCATATTTTTTAAAGAACATATTTTCTTCTGTTGATTGCTCATCAAGATCAAGTTCATCTCTTGTTAAATCAGAAGGTTTATCAATTAAAGCTACTCCACCAATGTAGGTTGGAGTTGGTCTAGGGGAAGTTTCTGTGACTTCTCCTCCCTTGGGTCTTGGAGATGGAGTTTTTGTTCTGATTACATTAGATACTGGCTTGGTGGTTGCTTTGGCTGTAGCAGTGGTTGTAACAGTGCAACCACAACTTTTATCAGATGGGCAAACAGGGTTTCTACAAAAACCTTCAAAACAGAAATAATTAGATTTGCAATTATCATTACTTCCACAAGTTCCTCCACATGAATTTGGTTCTCCAGGAATAATTTTAATTGTTCCAGCCCCTGATTCGGTAAGCACGTTTTGACCCTCGTCTACAGCAATAACTATAGATGGCTCGTCTATTGTAATTTCATACGATCCTTCAGAGGAACTTGAGGGGACTGATCCGTATATAGTTAAGATATTCAATTTACCAGTAATTGCCTTGGTTTTGTCAAAAGTAAATGCAGAATATCTTAATTTACCAAATGAGCTATCTATTTCGTTTTTAACAACTGTGTTAAAAGATGAAATTTCGCTTGTTTGCTTTATTTCATCAACTTTTAATTGATTGGGGTCATATGACAATTGTAAATCAATACCTGTTACTTTATTTTCACCAGAATCCAACGTAATGATTGTGGTAAAATTTTTTCCTAGATTTATTTCTTGGAACGATGGGGTAATGAATAGTTTTGTTTCTGGAGCTGCTTTTTTCTCGATATTCTGAGGCGATTTTATAAGTGTTAATCCTGCAACAAGTGCTATAGTCAAAACACTAAGGGCAATTATATTGTTCAAGCTGTTTTTTACCATTCGTAATTATCTATTATTAATCCTATATCAATTAAATCAACTTTTCCATTACCATTTATGTCAGCCATTGGGTTCGTTGGATTTGTCGAGTCAAAATCATCAATTACCATACTTATATCAATTATATTAACTTTATTATCTCGATTCACGTCACCAATTTTTGGTGTTGGAGATGGAGTAGGAGAGGCTGGATATGTCAGATTATAAATCACTGTTTTACTATTAGAATTGCCGGCATTCACAGTGTTTACCCTAACAGTAATCGGTTGATTGCCTATATAATAATTTGCCGTTGGAGAGGTAACATCTAAGTATGTCGAATATGGTAGGTTATAGGGCAAACTAAAGTTTTGAATACCGAAATTTGCTATCCAATTTGATGGTTTATCAACAACTAAGTATGTTCCTAATGGTCCGCATGTTGAATCGTTGTTTTTTACTGTAATATTATATCGTAAGGTTTGTCCAAGAACCCCAATTTGAGTATCTGGAGTAACTTCTAACGAAAATGGTACATTTGGACATGCAGTAGGAGGTGGGGTAGCACCTGTAAAGGCGTGAACAAAAAAATTAGTTACGAAGATGATACTTTTTTTAGATGAATCGTAAGGATCTGTGAACTCAAAATAACGCTCGCCGTCAAGAGAATATGGGTAGCCAATAGTGTAGTTAATAAATGGACCATTGTAGGTAACAAATTGACTATCTCCAACTCGACCTTCTATGCTCTCAGCCCACCACAGACCATTGTCTTTTTTGAAAATTATTCGTAGTGAAATGTTTCTGTCGTTTTCTTGAGTAGTTATGTCTGTTTGTAAAGTGTTTGTGTCGATATCTATAGTATTTGCTGTTACACTTGGATGATCTGCAAAGTAGTATTCACCTGCAATTATCATATAAAAATCATCTGCGGTTATTACAACCTCATCAGTGCTCCAGTAGGCTGGGTGATTTACAGGTGGCTCACTTGTTGCTGCTTTTTCCCTTTGATTAAAATTTAAGTTTATGATTGCCCAAACTAGAAGTGGTAGAACAATAACAAGAAAAAGAATTAATCCTAAATTTAATAAATTCTTTGTTTTTTTGGGAAGACTTTTAAAATTTTTCACGAAAGTTATATATTTATGTTAGTTCTACTAAATTTTCTTGTCAATATATAATACATATTAGATGATTAATATATTTATTTCAATCATTCCACTAATTGTTTGGAGCTCACATTTTGAGGTTTCAAAAGTTTTTGCCTTTTTAATATTAGGAACAATTTTAATTTTTAGCTTAATTATTAATGTAGAAAAAATAACTTTTACAAAAAGAGATTATTATTATCTACTTTGGCTTGTGACACTATTAATATCAGGACTATTTGGTTTAGACTCAAAAATTGCAATTTTGGGAGGAAGTTATAGACACCAAGGATTAATTTTCTTTTTATGTTTATATTTACTGATTAAGTACATAGAAATATTAACAGCAAAACAAAAAGAAAATCTATACAAGGGAGTTGGTGTTGTGGTTTTGATTGAGTCGATTTTAGTAATTTTAGGTTTTAAGTTAGGAACAATTGGAGAGATTAATGCGGTATCAGGTTTTTTGGCAATGGGTAGCTACTTTATCAAAACATCGTTTCCAAAATTATTATTAATAATTCCAGCAATTGGGATGCTTATTAATTTATCAAAGTCAGCAATCTTGGCACTAATTCCATATTTTTTCAAAAAAATTAATATAGTATTTTTAATAGCGGTTATAGCTTTACTTTTTGTAATCAAACCAATAAATAATTTATCAATATTTGAAAGTAGGGGAGTTATTTGGAAACATGCAATAAGTATTATTATGGAAAAACCAATTTTTGGTCATGGAGCTGAAAGTAATGAAGTTTTATATGACAAGAAATTTGCAGAAGATAGTATTATATTAACAGGATTAATGATTGATAGAGCGCATAATCTATTTTTAGATATCACAATTTGGTCAGGTTTAATTGGTCTTTTTTTCTTTGTTATGTTTTTGTATGAGTCATTTAAAAATTTAAATTTTGAAAAAAGACAAGTCTTTCTTTCATTTTTAATTTATTCTATGTTCCAACCACTATCTGTGGTTCATTGGATTTTGTTTGCATTATTATAGTGTCATTGCGAACAAAGTGAAGCAATCTATTTGTGGGGTAGTTCAGTTGAGAGCGGATTTCTAGGGTTGTATTTTGGACTTTTTGCGCATTTGCAAAATTTCCGATTCCTAAAAATCACACTCCCAACTTTTCAATCAATTCAAATCAAATTACTTGGTCATGCCTTTCTTCTTACTGAGTTTGCCGAGGTTCCAGAGAGCCCTTTTCCCATTCTTGTCTCGGCGTCGAGCCTTCCATTTGGAAAAAGATTCCTTAACTTTCGAAAGCCAACCTTTCTTCTTCATTGCAAAATTCTCCTTTTTTTCCTCAGACTCTACAAGTCTGGGATTTATGAAATTAAAAATCAGGTTCGAATCTGTCTTTCCCTTGATTATAATGGCATGCTCCACAGATTTTTGTTTTAGGATCGACCGTAGACTTGCCACACATCACACAAACATATTCGTTGGCGTGATATTTTCGTTTCGAAGGCTTTCTATGCCTCCAAAAATCCACCAATACAATAATCGCCAGAACCGCCAACAAAACAGGAAACCACAACTTATACATGTTTTCTCCTTTTCAAACTGCAAGATTGTTTTTCGAATGAAAAACTATGGGTGAGTATATCAAATTGGGCCAGAAGATAATAGACCTATAGTTTGCAAGGTTGGAAAGAGTCGAACTTTCATTAGCGGTTTTGGAGACCGCTGTCCTGCCGTTGAACGACAACCTTTTATTTAAATACTAGAGTTATTGTATCAAAAAAAGAGGGGATTTACTTTAATTTACTTGTTTCTTTGTGAAGTGTTTGTTTTTTACAAACTTGGCACCATTTTTTAAGTTCTAATTTCCCTTTACCTTTTGTATCCATATTAACCTTATTCCTATCTGTCACATAGTTTTGTGATTTACAGGTTGGACATATCATTCCTACAATTTCTCTTGCTCCCTTTTTTGCCATATAGAACGTAGTTTACAATTAAGAAGCTTAATTAACAAGGTCTTGTTTCTAACTTGCTGAGGGTTTAAAATTTGAATTAATCATATGCGTGAAGATTTAATGCAGAGGGCAAAAGACACATTATTAAAGAATCTTTATCAAGTAAAACTCAACGGACAAAATTACCAAAGAACTGTTCCTTCTAAAGAATTTTATGTGCATCAGTGGAATTGGGATTCTGCAACACACGCAATGGGGTTGGTATATTTTGATGAGAGAAGGGCAGTAGACGAACTTCTATCATTAATATCAGGGCAATGGAAAAATGGACTTATTGCTCAGATTACCTTTAATCCAAACGAAGAGAAATATTTTCCTGGTCCAGAGTTTTGGGGTACTGAAAAATTTGCAACAGGTGAGATATTAACTTCTGGTATTACACAACCGCCGCTTTTGGGTATAAGCCTTTTGCACTTGTATCAAACTATAAAAGATATTGATTTGAAAAAAGAGCTTGTAATAAAGGTTTTGCCGGCAGTTATAAAGTATCATGAATTTTTAAAAAATTTCAGAGATCCAGAAGATTCAGGACTATTAACAGTTGTTCACCCCTGGGAGAGTGGTACTGACAATAGCACTAGATGGGATGAACCACTGGCCAATATAAGCTTGGAAGATATCCCAGATGCTGTAAAAATTTTAGTTAATAAGTATAGATCAGATGACAAATTAGGAAACTCAAAACATAGGCCAGGACTTACCGACTACTACAAGTATATGTATTTAGTTCATCTATTTTCTAAGTGGGGTTGGGACAATAACAAAATAGTTAAAGAGAGTCCGTTTGTGGTTAAGGATGTGCTTTTTAATTCATTATGGTGTCGTGCCAATTTTGCATTAGCAGAACTACTTGAACAAGAAGGCAGAAGAGATGAATCAGCTACTTTTTTGAAAATGGCACAAAAAACTCAAAAGTCACTTCTTGATTTATGGGATGATAAAAGTGGTCTGTACACAGATCTCGACGTTTCAAATGGAAAGCGAATTAGAATAAAAGAAAATACGGTAGCTACTTTTTTACCTATATGGGCTGGGGCATATAACAAATCAATCCTTGATTCCTTAATTGATAGGCTAAAAGATCCGAAACAATATTGGTCAGCATTTCCAGTACCTACCACATCACTAAATAATTCCAAATTTGAACTAACCCGCTATTGGAGAGGACCAACATGGCCTATTACTAATCTTTTTGTTATCGAAGGACTGGGCAAGCTAGGACCCGAGTACCAAGCATTGAAAATGGAGTTATTGTCTAGAACATTCAAGATGATAGAGGATAACGGCTTTTATGAATACTTCGATCCTATAAATGGAGGAGCAAGACCAGACAAGAGAAACACTTTATCATTAGGTTTTGGATCTTTCAGTTGGACATCTGCAATATATATTTATCTTTCAAACAAATATAAAGAAACGTAGACTTATAAATTAATATGAAAATATGGTTTATATCGACTAGGATTGCTGGTAACGACGGTGTTTCACTTGAAGCTGTAAGATGGAGAAGCATACTAACGAGACTTGGGCATAATGTAACTTTTGTTGCGGGGGAATTAGATAGAGCAGGAATTCTAATACCAGAACTCCATTTTAGTAATCAAAAGGTAGTAGAACTACATGACAAGGTTGTATATTCTAAAAATCACTTTAAAAAAATAGAGGCTGAAGTTTTTGAAATGGCAGGAAAAATTGAAGGTAAACTTCGCGAGGCTTTTAATGGCCATAGACCTGATATGTTAATCATTGCCAATTGTTTATCACTCCCTATGCATTTTCCGTTAGCTGTAGCACTCTCTAGAATAATTGATGAATATAAAATATCAACAATTGCTAGACATCATGACTTTTGGTGGGAAAGAAAGAGGTTTTTAAAGTCAACTTGTTTCCCTTTTTTTAAACGCTGGTTTCCTCCAAGTTCACAATATATAAAGCATGTGACTATTAATTCAATTACACAAAAAGCGTTAAAGGATAAAATGGGAATAGATTCTGCAGTCATTCCTGATACCTTTGATTATGTAGGTACCAAAAATCAGAGAGATAAATACAACAGTACATTTAGAAAAGATTTTGGTATTGCAAAAGATGACATCGTTTTTCTGCAGGCAACAAGGATTGTTCCTAGAAAAAGGATTGAAATTTCAATTGAACTTGTTAAAAAGTTAAATAACCCAAAAATTGTTTTGGTTATTGCAGGAAAAACAGGTGATGAAGGGGATACTTATTTTAAGAAATTAAGATTATTGGCAGAAAAAGAAAAGATCAGAATTGTATATGCAGGTAAATTTATAGATATTAATAGAAAAATAAATTCAGATAGAAGAAAAATATATACACTTTGGGACGCATTTGTTAATTCTGATTTTGTTACATATCCTTCTCAAGTTGAAGGGTTTGGAAATCAATATATTGAATCAGTTTATTTTAAGAAGCCTGTTATAATCACACCATATCCAGTCTATAAATCTGATATCAAGCCTTTAGGGTTTAAATCAATTGAAATTACATCTAGTTTGTCTGAAAGAGATATAGAAAAAGTTAACAGCTTTTTGAATGATCAAAACAAGATCAAAAGGATAATCGAATCAAATTTTGAATTAGGAAAGAAACATTTCTCGTATGAAGCAACTGAAGAAAAAATAAATAAACGTATAAACCTATACGGAGTCATACCCCATAGTTTGAGCCTGAGGAGAGAATCGGACTCTCGTCGCGTCATTACCAATGACGTGCTCTACCACTGAGCTATTCAGGCTTATGATACACTAGGATTATACACGATGAGTAATCTTATTTCTTCAGTAATTGCATTTTTATTAACTCTTGTTCCTGTTTTTTCAAACCAATTAACCAAACCTCCAATTGACCAAACGACTATTCTATTTACAGGTGATATCATGCTTGGGCGTTCTGTAATGGGTGAGGTTATTGATAAAAATGACTATTTATACCCTTTTAGAAATGTTCAAAGTTTTTTGGCAAATGCTGATATTACTTTTGTCAATCTTGAAAATGCAGTTATTAACAATTGTCCGAGACAATACAAAGGAAGTTTTTCATTTTGTACCACACCTGAAATTACAAAAGGACTTCAAGAATCTGGTGTTGATGTTGTAACTTTGGCTAATAATCATAGTTATAACTTTGGCATTGATGGGTTTGAAGAAACTAAAAAGAATTTAAGTGATCTTGGTATAAAATCGGTTGGTTGGAAAAACTTAGAAATAATTGAAAAAAAACCGCCGAACGGCGAGTCGAGTGGAACAACATTTGGATTTTTAGGATTTGATTATGTAACCTCACAAAAAAATATTGAGTCTGATTTAAATTTAATCAAAGAATCAGACTCACAAGTTGATGTTCTAATTGTCAGTCCACATTGGGGAGAGGAGTATAAGTCTATGGCCAACAGTCTACAGACTACAGTAGCAAAACAAATGGTTGAAAATGGGGCAGATTTAATTATTGGTCATCATCCTCACTGGGTTCAAAACAGTGAAACAATTGGCAATACACCAGTATACTATTCACTTGGCAATTTTATATTTGATCAAATGTGGAGCGAAGAAACTAAACGAGGTCTAGTTGTAAAAATAACTTATGATGGAAAAGAAATTGTGAAAAAAGAAGAATTTAAAACATATATACCAAAAATTGGCCAACCATTATTGCAAGATGGTGTATAATTGTATCAACAAGTGAAAAAGTCATTTGCAACAGTCTTTTCTTCAGAACAAAAGTCTGTAGATTCTACTCCCAAAACAGACAAACTAAGTGTTTTAGCTGATCTTTCCCACGAGGTTCTATTTGAAGCAAAAAGTGTTTATCCCTATGAACTTTGGCCTGACAAGATAACCATTTGTTTAAACAGAATTACAATTACATATAAAAAACCTTTTTCGGTGGATGAACGGCCCATACCCATCGAATATTTAAATACAGCACATGTTACTAAGGGATTATTTTTTGCCTCTCTTTCTATAGAAACATTTGGGGTAGAGAGGCCAAATCCAATCCACCATCTAAAGATTGATGATGCAAGAACGGCAAGAAGATATATTTTAGGATTAATTGAATGCAAGAAAAATGGAATTAATTTTGCAGATTATGAAATGGGTGAGATAAAGCAAAAACTTCAAGAGATAGGAAAAGTTAGGGAATAACACAAAATTCCCCAACAAAATATATCAAACTATATCAAAGTGCCAAGGCTAGGACTTGCACCTAGGTAGACTTACGTCGCGAGCTCTACAGGCTCGTGCAATTGCTGCTCTGCCACCTTGGCTAATTAGAACGTCTTTGTGATTATATCAACTTCATGCATGATTTGCATTAATAATTTCTTGTCATAGTATCGAAGATGAATAACACCATATTTCATTCTACCTATATTTTTAGGATCGTAGTTTTCCCTAATATATGGTTTTGTAAATTGATCTCGATTAATACTTAGTATTTCTGACCAGTATCCAATCAATTCATCAGGATTTTGATTTTTATAGCAATAAAGAAGAACCCGTAATTTAGATTCATTAATTCGATACACCTTACGAAGTGATTGTAAAAACAATAGGATCATTTTTACATCACTGTTTACAAAGTCAACAAATTCTGATCCTCTTTTAACTCCTTCCGCCCAATAAAGCATTGAGGCAATTATTTTTAATTGTTCCTCTTCTTTGTTTAAACTGAGCTTTAGATTGAAACTTGGCTTTTTGTTCGCAAATCTTAGTTTTTGGATTTCAAATCTATCCCTTCGTTTAATATTAGCCTTTCTCATCTGATATACCACTGCCCAGATACTAATGCTTAATTTATCTGCAACTTTTTGCATGGAGAACTTTTTCGACTTATATAAATATTCAATATCGTTATGAAATTTGGACATTAATTAACTATAGAACGAAGTATAACCGAAGTCAATATCAAAAAAGCCCGTATTTTTGAGCCGACGAGTGGATTCGGACCACTGACTTGCTGTTTACAAAACAGCTACTCTACCGCTGAGTTACGCCGGCAAAACACATTAATATATTTTACGTTTAATGTCATTGCGAACAAAGTGAAGCAATCTGGTTTCATTAAGATTGCCGCGTCGCACACTGCTCCTCGCAATGACATAGTTTTATAATTTCAATTTAGTTTGAAACTTATATTGGAAGTATATCAAAAAATGGTCCCATCTGGAAAGAGCTTCGGCGAATCTCCTGAATTGCTTCAGGTGGGTGAACTGCCTAAAACCATAACAGTTTCAGAACTCATTCTCCCGATTCAACGATTTAGTCAGGAAATCATGACCTTAAACTCTAAACAAACAGGACCATATATAGTATATCATTGGGTCAACCTCGATTCAATCGGGGTCAAGGAATGAGAAGACCTAAAAGAAGGTTTGATATAGGAGACACTATTTGTGAGACAATCGAAACACCTCCAAATAGTGGGAAAATCATAAAAAGTAGAAGAATTGTTCCATATCTATGCAAAAATAAATCAAACTGAGCTGCTTCTCTGTGTGGGAGTAATCCTGCCAAAATTTTTCCACCATCTAGTGGATGAACAGGAATTAGATTAAATATGGCAAGTGTTACATTAACTTGAATAACTGCAAAAAATACGATTTCAATAATTGGTAATAGATTTATAAACCTAACGATTATGGCCAGAAGAATAGCCAGAATGATGTTAATAGCAGGTCCTGCTAAAGAAATTATTGCAGAATCTTTTCTAGGGTTTTTTAAATTGTATGGGTCAAACTCAACTGGTTTTGCCCAACCCAAAACAGGTGCACCAGCAAGAGCTAGAAGAAGAGGAATAATAATAGTTCCATAAATATCTACACTGGCTAGGGGATTAAGTGTAATTCTACCCATAATCCTTGCAGTTGGATCACCAAGCTTGTCAGCTGCCCATGCATGAGCTGCTTCATGAATAGTGATTGCGATGATAAAAGCTAAAATCCAAATTAATATCATGTTGTTAAATTAAGGTTAGATATAGTATAATCGAACGAGTTTATATTTAATATATGAGTTTTACTTGCGAAAATTGTTTAAAGAAAACAGTATTTGGGTCATCACAAACCCACGGACGTGGTATTGCTGGAAAAAGATGGAAGAAAAGAGCTCAAGAAACAAAAAGAACTTTTGAACCAAATATTCAAAAATGGCATGGAATGAAACTTTGTACTTCTTGTATCAAAAAACTCAGAACTGCTAGTAACTAGTATCTAGAATCTAGAAGTTAGATATTCCATACGATCCTTTGAATAGCTTCCATGATGTTGGGTTTTTACCTTCAAGTTGTACTTCGTCAAGTTCTAAATATCCAGACTCTTTGTTTATATGAGCGCTAATTATTTTTAATCTTTTTGTAATTTGTGATTTGTTGTTTGTAATTTCGACAGAAGTCCATGCAACCGGCCAGAAACTCATGGCTTTTATAAATCTATGAATTGTATTTGCGTCTGGTTTTAATGGAAAATTTTTAAGAAAACTAACATTCCAAACTTCATCTGTGTTATTAATTTCCATTGCATTTTTAAGATAGGTTGGAGGAATAAAAGCATTTTCTTTTTTAATCATTGTTGTGTAACTTGCCTTTGTTTCGTCTTGCTTTTTAAGTTTTATTTTTCCTTCAAGGTAGGCAGGAATCATTTCAGCTAATACATCTGCAGATTTTTCAAACAATCTACTTCGTAACGATTCATTTGTGTCTGATTCTAAAACATCCTCTTTAAATTGGGTTAGGATTGGCCCTGCATCTAATTTTTCATTCATTTTAATTATTGATACTCCAGTTGTTGCAACTCCCGCAATTAATGTTGCTTGAATTGGAGAACTTCCACGAAATTGAGGTAGTAGAGATGGGTGAATATTTAATATTCCATGGGTAAATATCTTTAAAACCACATCAGGAATTATCATTCCAAAAGACGCACAAATACCTATATCTGCTTCTGGTAAATCGACATAGTCAAAGTTTCTAGGAATATGTTTTTTGAAAGCCCACGAATCTACTGCCGAATAGGTTAGCTTTTTATCTCTTCCAACAGGTTTTGGAGATTGTGTAACTACAGCTACAATCTCATGGTATTTATCCAATTTTTCCAGAACAGGAATTACATAATCTGGTGTACCGAAGAAAACGAGTTTCATATCTCCACCTCCTCCCACTCATCACTAGCATCAAGTTTGTAAAGTTTCTTTTTTTGTTCTAGAAGTCTATCTACAAACAAAAATCCATTTAGGTGGTCAATTTCGTGAAGGATTATTTGTGCATTAAAATCTCTAAATTCCTCAATTACTTCTTTTCCATTTTCATCTAAATATTTTAATTTTATATAATTTTTTCTATTTAGTGGTCCATAATAGTGGGGAAGTGAAAGACACCCCTCAAGTATCTCATTTTTTTTGTTTTTAGTTTTACTAATTTCTAATTTCTGATTTCTAATTTCTACTATTTCTGGGTTAATTACAATCCTTTTTAAATTTTTGAAGTCAACTGCAAAAACTCTTAAATTGACTCCAATTTGTGGTGCTGCAAGGCCAACTCCTTCTGGATCATTTTGGACTGCAAGCGTATCTTTCAAATCTTGAATTAGTTGTTTTACTTTTTTATCAATTGTTCCAACAGGTTTACTTATTTTTCTTAAAATAGGATTACCTGACTGAATTATTTTTTGTATCATAATGTGTAATTATATCATTGTGAGGCTGATATAGCTTGCTCTAAATATTTTTTTGTTAGCTCGTCGTTTGGGTCAATGTTTTGTAAGATATATTCTAAATTTTCTTTCGCCTTTTGATAATCTTTACTATCTATATAAGTAAGTCCTAATGCAAACCTACCTTCTTTATAATTAGGTTTAAGGGTAACTGCTTTTTCAAGGTTTATTATTCCTTCTTCAAGTTTATTATTTTTTAGATTTAAGATGGCAAGTCGATAAAATATTTTAGGATTCATTGGAGCAACTTGTGTTCCTGTTTCTGCAATTTGTTCAGCAACCAATAAATAATCCTCATTTTCTCTCGATCTACTATTTAAATTACTAATCAATATATTTCTAATATTTTGGTTATATGGATTTAAGTCAAGTGCCTTTGTTGCAAGATCTACATCTTTATCTATTAGAGATAATTCTGCAATGTAAAGAGGTTCGTTAGGAGAAATCTTAAGTGCTTTAATTATTTCATTAATTGCTTCATTTGTATTGTTTTCCTTATTATAATTTTTTGCTTTGTTGTAGTGTATATCGGCTTTCCAGTAGCTATATGTTATATGTAATATGCTATATGCCATAAACAAGACTGCAAAAATTATTAATTTTTGATTTAATGTTATTTTTTGTAGTTTTACCCATACAGCATCTGGCATATGGCTTATAGCAGCTACAGCAGGAAATAAAAAGAACAAAAGAGAAGTTGGGACGACTGAAAATCCAAAAAAGTTAGTTACAAGGATTGCAACAAAACCAGAAAGCAATCCAATTTCTAATTGATCTAATTTACCTAATTGCTCTAAATAATTTTTGAAATTAGAGTACTTAGAATAATTAGTAATTTGTAATACAGAAAAAACAATAATTAATAAGTAAGATAGTAATCCTAAAATGCCCGTATTCGCCAAATAATTAAGATATTCATTATGTGCCTTGTTGTATAAAAAGTCCCACTCAGAAGTTAAGTTATGTTCCACTGGTTTAAACTTAGGAAACGCGAAAGCAAAAGTTTCAGGTCCGGTTCCTAGAATTGGGTAATTTCTAAAAATATTTAAGGCTCCCAACCAAACATATTTACGAATAGTACCGCTTTCTGTTCCTCCGGTCTCAAGAGCCGGACCGTTGGAAGCAGTTTCGGGCAAGTTGCGAGTTACGAGTGACGGGTTAAAAACAAATGCTAAAAAGCTAAATGATAAAAAAATAAATATAAACTCTTTAAAAAATTTAAATCGTTCCTTCCAAAAAATATAACCCCAAAATATCACTGATTCAATACCAAATGCTAAAAGGCCTGAACGAGATTTAGTGAAGAGTAGTGTTACAAAAAAAACTAATGAAAATAAAAAAATAAACTTATTTTTTAAAGATAAAAACCATGTAATAGGGATTAGCGCAACTAATAAAGCAGCCAGCCAGTTAGGTTGGCCAAGAGTTGAGAAAACTCTATTTTGAACGTCTTGTATCCAACAGGATTCATAATAACCAAACCCCATCAGACCGCAGGTTGTAAATATTCCAAATCGTTCACCAATTGCAAGGATGCTTGCGATGGCTGTAGAAAGTAGTATGTAGTATATAGTATGAATGGCCTGTTTTTTATTGAGATTGGAGACGAAGGCCCAATATAATAGTATGTAACAAACTTGAGAAATTAATCCTCCATTAAATCTTGAATAATATCCTAACCATGAAGTTCTGGGATCAATTGAAAATAGGGAGCTGATTAGATAAATAAATAGATAAGTAATTAGAGGAATATCCAAGATTGTGCGACGGAAAATAAATTTTTTCTGTGATATGCTGTTCTTTGCCCAAACAGCAACAATTAAAATCGTAAATATATAAAGGGTAATTATTTTATTAAATTCAAAAAGTTCAGACGTGTTTTTATAAAAGATGAGTGGAATTAAGAATAATAATGTGTTAAAAAGTACTGGAATCATGTTTTCACTTAAAAGTATACCAAATCCTGTCTCGTTATTACTTGGTTTTTTTTCAACAGATTTAGGGATTGATCTGGGAACCGCAAATACTCTTGTTTATATCAAGGGTAAAGGAGTTGCTGTCAGAGAGCCTTCAGCTGTTGCAAGAAATAAAAAAACAAAAGAAATACTTGCAATCGGAGCTTCTGCAAAAAAGATGTTAGGCAGGGCACCTGCCACAATTGAAGTAATAAGACCTCTCAGGGATGGTGTTATTGCAGATTTTGATGCAGCTTCTTCAATTCTGGCATACTATATTAAAAAGGTTCATGAAACAGGTGGCAATATGCCGCGTATTCCAAGGCCTCATGTGGTTGTAGGTATTCCATCAGGGGTTACAGAGGTTGAAAGAAGAGCTGTTGCTGATGCCGCCTTAGACGCGGGGGCAAGAAGAGTAGATTTGGTTGAAGAACCAATGGCTGCAGCAATTGGAGCAGGTCTTGCTGTTGAGTCTCCAGAAGGTAATTTTATAGTTGATATAGGTGGTGGAACTTCTGAAATTGCAGTCATTTCATTAGGGGGGATTGTGATAGGAAGGTCCTTAAGAGTTGCAGGAGATGAAATGGATGAAGCAATAATTAATTATGTAAAGTTAAAATACTCGCTTCTTTTAGGTCAGCCTTCAGCAGAAGCAATTAAAATAGCAATTGGTTCGGCAATAGCATTCGAAAAGCCAAAAAGCCAAATAGTTAGAGGTAGAGATTTAGAAAATGGGTTACCTAGATCGATTAAACTAACTGATGGAGAAATTAGAGAAGCATTAGGACCAATAATTCATGAAATAATTACAGGAATATCTGATACATTAGAAGAAACTCCGCCTGAACTTATATCTGATATTATGGAAAGGGGAATTTATCTTGCAGGTGGTGGATCTTTAATCCATGGAATAGATAAAGCAATATCTGAAAGCTCAAAAATGCCTGTTTTTATTGCAGAAGATCCATTAACTTGTGTTGCCAGAGGTTGTGGAAAACTTCTTGAAAATCCGTTGATGTTAAATAGACTAAGGATTACAAAAGGAATTTGATTAATTTGTTGTATCATTAACTCATGCAAACGTTGGCAAATTCAAAAAGGGAACAATCTTGGCTCTCTTGGTTTTTAAGAGGAATTTTAATTTTAGGTGGCTTTGTTTTAATTGCTCGTTTGTTTGATCTCCAAATAATTAAAGGTAAATATTATAGAAAATTATCAGAGGGAAATAGAATAGAAAGAATAAAAATAAAAGCAGAAAGGGGAAAAATATTAGCTCGTGGAGGTGAGGTTTTAACTGGTCCTGAATTTTCTCATTTAACAGGATACTTGGCTGAAACAAATGAGTTAGAAGTAGGAAAAATTGATCCAAATTGTATTGAAAAAGGACCAATGAGACTGGGTCAAATTGTAGGCCGTGGAGGATTACAAGAATATTACAATTGTCATCTTACAGGAGTTGATGGTGAAGAATTAATTGAAGTTGATAGTGGTGGAAATAAAATTAGAGTGATCGGTGCTAAAGCACCCGTCACGGGGCGTGACGTAAAAACCAATATTGATTACAACCTTCAAATTGAAATAGTAAATAGTTTTGAAGGAAAGACCGGATCAGTTGTAGCAACTGACAAAAATGGAGCAGTATTGGCACTATTTTCTTCACCGATGTTTGACCCAGAAGATGTAACTAAAAGCTTAAATGATACAGAATTACCCCTATTTAATAGGGCAATTGGAGGTTTGTACCATCCAGGGTCTATTTTCAAACCGCTGGTATCAATTGCAGCATTAGAAGAGAAAAAAATAGACAAAGATTTTAGATACAATGATACAGGAGTTGTTACCGTTGAAAGCCAGTACGGAAATTATTCATATACAAATTGGTATTTTACTCAATATGGAGGTAAAGAAGGTGAAATTGATTTAACAAAAGCGTTAGCAAGGTCAACTGATACTTTTTTCTACAAAATAGGAGAGCTTGTTGGAATTGATGGCCTTGTTGAGTGGATGAAAAAATTTGGTTTAACAAAATTAACAAACATTGATATTAATGGTGAAGTTCAATCTCTTGTACCTTCTCCTGATTGGAAAGAAAAAGTAAAACACGAAAAATGGTTTTTAGGAAATACATATCATTTTTCAATAGGGCAAGGTGATTTAGCACTAACTACAGTAGGCATTCATAGAGCTGATTTAGCAGTGGCCAACGGTGGAAAACTCTGTGACTTAAAAATTGTAGGTACTGGAAAATGTGTAGAATTAAAGCTTAAAGCAGAAAACATACAGCTAGTTAAGGAAGGAATGAAAAAAGCATGCGCAACAGGTGGAACTGCATTTACTTTTTTTGACTTCGCAGAGAAACATAATAATTTAGAAGTTGCTTGCAAGACTGGAACGGCAGAAACTAATGAAGATGACAAAACTCATGCATGGTTTTTTAATTTTGCACCAGTTAATAATCCTGAAATTGTTATGACAACAATGGTAGAAAAATCAGGAGAGGGTTCAAAAGTTGCAGGCCCAATTGCAAGAAAAATAATGGATGAGTATTTTAGAAATACCCCATAACATTGATTATCGCTCGTATTGGTGTTAAACTTCAGTTACAAAATTAAATAATTTTAACTAAAGCTGTTATTTATTATTTTTTTAGTAATTTATTCTTGTTGCTCGTTTAAATTTCAAAGTAAGTAAGTAATCCAACAACAGACTACTCGTTCAAGTAGTCAAAGGAGGTAGGAATGAGAAGAACAATGTGGGTGTTGACAATTTTGGCTGTCGATACTTTGTGGAATGTTGGACTTATGTGTTTCGAATCTGGATATTTGCCACGGCTTGGTCCTATACATCCTGCGACATATGGTGAGTCAATATCATGGATGAACAACATACCAGCAATATTTCAGTTGGTCATATTGTTTACAATGGCTACAGTTGAAGAGTTCTTGTTTAGAGGTATTCCTTTATTAAAGTATCGGTCTCTAAACACATCCAAAAGTAGTTGGATTAAAACGTCAATCCTAAGCTCTATTATTTTTGGATTAGGTCATGGTGGTGTGGCTCAAATTTTATACCAAGGTGTAGATGGATTTTTATGGTGTATCCTATTTATGGTTTCTATGGGACCAAAAAAAGAACCTATTCCCGCATTAATATCCTGCATTTGGGCACATTTCCTGTTTAATGTAACGCTATATTATGTACTTACATAAGATAAACTCGCTTTGATTTTTTGCAACAAACCCCTCGACGCTTTTGGTTTCATACCAAACCGTTTAGGGGTTTTCATTTTTAAAGAGTTTTATATTAAACTTAAAACATGCAGAATGATCTTTATATTTTAGGAAAATTAACAAAATCAGATAAAAGGGTGGTTGCTGTTGTTGGTTCAAGAGAAATGACTAATAGAGGTAAAAAACTAACTGAAGAATTTGTCAAAGTTTTAGTTGAGAACAATATAACAATTGTTTCAGGGTTAGCACGAGGAATAGATACTGTAGCTCATGAAACTGCTTTAAAATATGGAGGTCGAACAATTGCAGTAATTGGTTCAGGTCTTGATATTATTTATCCACCAGAAAATACAAAACTTGCAGAGGAAATTTCAAAAAATGGAGCAATAGTCTCAGGTTTTCCTAATGGAACACTCCCTGAAGGTAAAAACTTCCTCGCTAGAAATCAACTAATTGTAAAGTTATCCCAAGCAGTTTTAGTAGTTGAAGGAAAAAGAAGGTCTGGTACAATCTCCACCGCTAACCATGCAGCTAATGAGGCGATAGAAGTTTTTGCAATTGAAGGTTCTGAGGCAACTGATTATTTAATAGAAAATGGAGCTACTGCTGTACAAAGTCCAAAGGAGATAGTAGATTATTTAAACAACATATGAACAAATTTACATCGAAGATGGAATAATAATATATAAAATACCTATGAAATTCATAATAGTAGAGTCGCCCACAAAAGCCAAAACGCTGTCTAAATTTTTAGGTAGTGATTATACTGTTGATTCCACAAAAGGTCATATTATGGATCTTCCAAAAAGTAAATTATCAATTGATATTGAAAACAATTTCAAACCAGACTACCAACCAATAGACAAGAAAAAATCAACAATTGTAGATCTAAAGAAAAAAGCAAAACTTGCTGACGAAATTTATATTGCAACAGATCCTGACCGTGAGGGAGAAGCAATTGCAGGTCATGTACAAGAAATTGTAGAAAAAGCAAAAAAGAAATCTACCAAATTAAGTAGAATTTCATTTCATGAAATTACACAAAAAGCTGTTGAGGAAGCAATTGCCAATCCATCTGTAGTTAATCAAAATTTAGTTGATGCACAAATCGCAAGAAGAGTATTGGATAGATTGGTAGGTTATAAACTGTCTCCACTTCTTTGGAAAAAAGTAAGAAGAGGGTTATCAGCTGGACGTGTCCAGTCTGTTGCAGTTAGGTTAATTGTAGAAAGAGAAAATGAAATTAAAGCATTTGTTCCACAAGAGTACTGGCAGATATTTGCAGAACTCGTAACTCGCAACTCGTCACATTTTAACGTCGAGTTAATTAAGCAGGATGTCAAAAACAAGGAAGCTGCAGATAGGATATTAGAGGATTTAAATAATGCGACGTATAAAGTAGCTGATGTTAAAAAGAGAGAAGTTAAAAAGAAAGCATTTCCACCTTTTACAACTTCAACGATGACACAGGCAGCTGCCAGAATATTTGGCTGGTCTGCAAAGAAAACAATGTCTGCTGCACAGAAACTATATGAAGAAGGATTGATTACATATCATAGAACTGATTCGTTAAACCTATCTATTGATGCTGTAAATAGCGCGCGTAAGTTTATTGAAAGTGAGTTTGGAAAAGATTATTTACCAGAAAAGCCAGTATTTTTTAAAACACATAGTAAGTCTGCACAAGAAGCACATGAAGCCGTGCGTCCCGTGGACGCAGGGAATAGAGGACAGGGTATAGGTGATAGTGGAGAACTAAAACTTTATGATCTTGTACGACGCCGTTTTTTGGCTTGTCAGATGTCTCAGGCTGTATATTCTGAAACAACAATTGATGTTTTGGCTACCTATCACCTATCACCTATTACCTACAACCTAAGAGCGTCTGGTCAGACGCTCATCTTTGATGGATGGAGAAAACTATTCTCAATTGATAAAGAGGTAATTATTTTGCCAGAGGTTGTTAAAGATGAAAAATTAGAAAAGGAGAAAGTTTGGGGTGATCAGAAGTTTACAATGCCACCTGCAAGATTTAATGAAGCATCACTCATTAAAACATTAGAAAAGTTAGGAATCGGAAGGCCTTCAACTTATGCACCGATTATTTCCACAATACAAGTTAGAAGTTATGTCGAAAAAGCAGAGGGAAAGTTTTTCCCAACGACAATTGGGTTTGCTGTTACTGAATTTCTTGTTAAAAACTTTCCAGATGAGCTTGAATATGGATTCACTGCAGGTATGGAAGAGGACTTGGATAGAATTGCAGAGGGTAAAATAAAGTGGGAAGTTGAAATGGCAAAATTTTGGAAACCCTTCTCAAAGAAGTTGGAAAGTGTCGAAAAAACTTCAGAAAGAGTAAAAATAGAAACTGAAAAGATAGGTAGAAAATGTCCAGATTGTGAAGAGGCCCGCCTCGCTGGAGACGAGTCGAGGCAGGGGGAGTTAGTAATTAGGGTTGGAAGATTTGGTAAGTTTATAAGTTGTGATAAGTTTCCAGATTGTAAACATATAGAAAAGTTTGTTGAAAAAACAGGTTTTAAATGTCCAGATTGTGAAGAGGCCCGCCTCGCTGGAGACGAGTCGAGGCAGGGGG